>Ga0179593_1307903_pt1 | contig 13886 bp, 18 predicted proteins | sample CZODoug2_1_08_16_FD_185931 | JGI IMG/M metagenome (GOLD analysis project Ga0179593, IMG submission 185931) | Vadose zone soil fungal communities from Angelo Coast Range Reserve, California, USA - CZODoug2_1_08_16fungal (PacBio error correction) | ecosystem: Environmental > Terrestrial > Soil >...
ACCGCTGGGTGGACAAACAAAAAAAAGACAGGGGAAGGCCAGGAGTTGGGTGATTGACGGCCCTAAAGAAAAGGGGGACATGTCTCACCCAAAGCAATTCACCAAGAGGTGCAAGAGAAGGGGGCTGATCGACTTACGCATACCACTGAAAAGGCTGGAAGATGAACATCCTGGTTTCCTAAAGGGGGTTTTAGGGAAACAGGCTACCCGGTGTCCTCTTGAAAACAAACCGCCCCGAGGGGGGAGGGGCGATACGGGTCACAGTTTTGGTCAAGAGAACACAAGAGGTAGGTTAACTAGCAGGAGTCTTATTGGTGGGAACGAGGTCTATCCCTTCCAGTGGGGGTTTGGGGCCCACGAGGGGGGCGAGCCAAAGGACGGCAAACAAAAGCCTGTCGGCCCATGCTAGGGGGGGGGGAAGACGCGAGAACCATCGAAACCCTAACCGGAAGAGTCGGCGACCAAACTACCAGCGCGAACAGACAATATGTTGAAAAAAGAAGGGGGAGAGGCCGTGACTACTTACGGCGGAGCCAAAAAGAGCAGGATCGTGATGAACCTTAGATGAGCAACCACTCCACTCGAGGGGGGAAAATTCCGCAAATTCGGTAATTAGCAAAAAAAAGGGGGGGGGAAGGAGGTGGACGGAGGTTTGGCCAGTTCACGGGAGGGAAAGGCCTCGGGGAACCCTGACACACGAAAAAACTGGGGAGACAAGGGAGGGGGAGGTGAACTTTAGTCTCCGGGACTATAAGGAGGGTTGTCGAGAAAATCCGAAAAATCGATGGATGGAAAGAGAAGGCTGGACCCTTTTAGGATAGAAAACCACTCTGCAGCAGGAGGCCGGGGCGGCCAAGCGGGCTCTAATGTACCGATTTAGACGAGAAGAATGGGGGGGGGAAACCCGCGCGCAGATCAAAGAGATCACTCACGTCAAGCAGGCCATAATAGAGTGAAAGATCCGGGGACTGGTTTCAGAAAAAGCGAGACTATCGGACCGCAAACGGCCTTTTTGCATCACCGGAAAAAAAACAGCTCAAAGGCCCTCGAACCCGGGGAGCTGCCTGAGACTAAGGGTTTTTATGTCCGGTGTAAAAAGATCAAGCAACGTGGATTTCTTTTCCCCCTGTAGGTTGTAGGGGGAAGAAAGCCAGGCCCGGCCCAGGCAGTGTATGTCCCACTCGACACGTTGCGGTGAAACACGGGGGGGGCAACGAGTGAAAGTCAAACGGTTTCAGGATCTTGGAAAAAAAGATCGAGGGATCCGAGCACGAAAATGGACCGCTGCCTCGTGCGGAACTGCATGGGCAGCCGAGAAAACCCGCTCTCACGCCCACCAGATCCACGGGGGTAACTGAAAAAGAAAGCCGCCTTTCTTTTTGCCTGGTAGTCTGGTACCCTGATGAGGGGGAGAACCGTTCGCACGGCGTGCACACTGCCCGGGGCCAACCACGAGGGATTCAAGGAAATAGAACCCCTAAACTTGAGGTTCGGTAAAAAAAAAAAAGGCCTTCCGGTGTCGTTGCCGTATTATAGAAGTGGATAAGCGAAGGGACTGGGATTAGACACAATCAAATACGGCGCAGGGCATGTGAATCTTTTCTAGGACGCACGCGAAGTTGTAAGAGGGGGGGGGACAACGGACTTGGCAGAAACCTTCTCGCAAAAATCCAGGAACGGTTTATGTGAAGGGGGGTTGCCCGTATATCACCAGTGGAAGCAGGAAAAAAAGCGTTTAGAAAAGGTGTAAGGGCCTAAGGAAAGTATACAAAATGTCTATATGTATCTCGAAGGGGGGGTTGAAAGAAGGGGGCCGTGACCTGCTGCAAGGGGGAAAAGAGGGTGGTGAAAGGACCCGAAATTGATCCGGGTTCGGGTGATGCAGGGAAAGAAACGGTCAAACAAGAAGAGGTGAAAAAAGAAGAAGCCAACGAAAAAATAGGCAAAGGCCTCGTAACCGGTCCTTCGTAAACTTTGCCTTAGTAAAAATGTGTTGATTTTTGGGGAGGGAAAGGAAAATTGCGGGAATTGTGACGAACGCAGCCTACCCGACAGCAACCGGGGAATGGGAGCAGAACCAGAAGCCGAGGGTGTGACAAGCAGCCGCAGCATAAGTCAAAAAGGAAAAAAGAGACCCCAAAAAGCGCACGGGGACGCTGCTTACGTAGAGGGCCAAGGTTTCTCGAGGTTCAATCGAAAACCGCATTGGAACAAGGGGGTAACGTACTCCAGGTGTGGGGGCGAAAAGAATCAAAAATAAAGAAAGGCACCGGTTCCACTTGGGGTAAAGCGGCTGGACTCCGATGAGGCCACATAGGGTTCGCAGAGGAGGTGAGTCCCTCCTTCACTGGTCTCGAAAAAGAAAAAGGGCATGCATCTTGTGATGAGAAAACAGGAGAGTGCCGGAGGGCCACCAAGGAGGCCCAGAAAGCAAGAACTTCTGTAGTAGGAATGACAAAAAATGCACGGCGCGAAAAGGGAGATGGGGATGGAGAGACTGGGACTGACGGGGGAACCACCCTTCAAAAGAGAAAATTCATGGGGGATCTCAAAAAAAAAAAAAGGAAAGGGTGAGGAAAAAGGAGAGATTGAGGGTGTGCGAAACTTAAATATCCCCAAGAAGACCATGCGAATCCCTCAAGGGTTGCAAGGGAGAAAAAAGGCAAACCGCCGGGGACGGACTTTGGGCAATACCGGAACAAAAGAACTCACCGCCAGAGAAAAAAACACCGATGAAAAAAAAAAAGGTTTGTACATATACAAGGTGGACGCCAAAGAAAAGGGGAACCGCCCGGCCAGGAAAAAGACTCTCTAAACAGAGAGAAAAATGGGATACCCGCCGTGGCCCGGGAAGGGAAAACGGGTCGAAAGAAAAAAAAAAAATAAAACTAACAAACACACGAGTGTCGAGCAGCCAAAGTAAGCTACAACTGCAAGGAGGGCCACTAACAAAATAGTTGGATAGGAACCTCGCGGGAAATCCCGGGCCCCGGGGAGGGGGTTCTCTTTTACGTTTTATGGATAGATGAAAGCAAGAGGGCAGCGAAAAACAAAAAAAAAAGGGAAACAAGTGAAGTGTTGGGCCCTGTCATCGTGTACGTAAGGAAAGCGTCGGTAGAAAAAAAACATTCCAAAGAACAAGCCCCCTGTGATAGAAACGAAAAAAATGGGCAAACTGATTAATGCAAAAGCAGTTGCAAGCCACAGAGAAAAAAGGGGACGAGGAAAAAGGGACGGTATGACGTGGGCTGTACACAAGGAAAAAAAAAGGAAACAAAAAAATCACGCTCAAGAACCTACCTCAAAACAGGATGGACCAACGGAGGGAATCAGTGTAGGAATAAAACAAAAAGGAAAGGGCTGGAAAAAAATTCCCTCTTTTCACCCACCCAGGCTAGTAGATCAAAAAACATTATAGGTTGGACCCAGAATCTGTCGAAAAAAAAAGGGGAACTTGCACACCATAAAATGAAAAACTCTTGCAGGGGAGACGAAAACTGACCCGAATGGATCTTCGGGACGCAAAGCATAACAAGGAAAAGAGGGAGCAAAAAGAAAACGATCAGGGAAAAACTTTCATCTCACCAGAGAGATCGCGGAGGTAACGAATTAAAAAAGGGAGAGACCGGTTTCGAACGTCAGAGAAAACTTCGAAAGGGGGGATCCCCAATTCTGGAGGACCTAAAAGAGGGGAATAACCACTCCAATAAAGCGGTAGGGGGGGGGAGAGGGAACGAACGAGACATCAAAGGGTGCGGGACAGGGTATACAAAAAAGTGGAAAAAGGAACTTGAGGAAAAAAACTCCTGTATTTTACAATTACATCACCCCTTCCAAAAAAAGAATGAGGCGGGGGAGGAGGCAAGTTGGGATGTCAACTATGTGACAGGGTGGAAGCGAGACGGGCCTCGAGGAAAAACAACTGATGAAGGTGAACCATAGCGGGGGAAAGGAAAAGGGGATCCGGAGTCCTCTCCCCGCCGAAGGAAGAGAAAAAAAGTAGTGATAACTTCGGCCCCAAGAAAAGGGGCGTCCAAAGCACAAAAAGGACCTAAGGCTCTTCCAAGACCAATGATGGGAAATATCATCAAAGAGGGGGTGGGTTTCGGATGGCCGGTCACAGGGGGGAGAACAAAAAAGCAAACTGGGAAAAAAGAAAGAAAAATCTCCTTTCAGAAAGATGTTCGCCATGTGTAAAGAGAAGAACAAATGAAAAAAGCGGAAGACTCCGTGGGCGCGGACAAGCATCGGTCAAAAGGGGGGAAAAGAAGACAAGGAAAAAAAAGAAAAACTAATTGTCAAGAAACATCTTTTAAAGATGCTAAGGTGAGGACCACATGCTCAGAAAAAAAAAAAGTAGGCAATAGAAACGATGAAATACAGACGGAGAAGAAGACAGCGTGCATTTCAGCGAAAGCAAAAAAGGGAGAATCCCAGAAAAATAACGATTGTTTGGAGGGGAATTATTGACGAACAACTAAGAGGAACGCCTACAGAAAAGGAACGTTCCACAAAGAACGGAGAGGGAGAAACGCAAAGCCAGCGACCTGCCGAGGTCCAAACCCGACCTTCTCCGAACACAAAGAAAAAGAAACCTAGTAAAATAACATAAAACTCAAAAAAGCAGATAATTCCCGAAGGGCGAAGGGAAAAATAGGCCTCTGTGGGGGAAAAAAAAAAAGTCGAATCATGGGGGGCATAAAGACATCATATTTTCAGAAAGACTAAGGAAGAGAAAACAAACAGTAAACACGGCCTACCAAAAAGTTGCACCAAAACAGTGCGAGGGGGAAAGGACGGCGTAGGGGGGGGGACATATCAATCCTTCAAAAACTCACTACTAGTATAGAGGGAAAAAAAAATATCAGGGAGAAGGGATTAAAAGGGAAAAAAAAAGGGCAGTCAAGTGGGGGGGGATCGAAAAAAGGATAGGGGGTCTAACCTAAAAGGAATGTAACGCGTCCAAAAAAAGCTCCACAAAAGGAGTTCTAGTTAAGTAAAAGTTGGGATACGAACAAAACCTGCGCCCATCGAGACATCAGTAAAGGGGGAGAACCGCACAAGTCGGAAAAAAAAAACAGACCGTTTATCAAATCACTTTCAAGAAGAACGTCCCGGAGGACCACTATCAGGAAACTACATCAAAGGCTGGGGGGGAGAAAATGGTAATGGGGGGAAGAGAACATACAAAAAAATCCGCGCGGGTCAAAAGGAAAAAAAAAAGATCTGACAAAAGGACTTTGGGTTAATAAAGGACATCCTTCGAAAAAATGTCCCTTGCAGAACCAAATTAAATTGGGACTAACAGGATATGAAAGAGTGAGCTCGAGCGAGAGAAACAAAAAACGAAAGGAAGAAGATCAATGAAAGGGAGAGTAAACGAAAGGGTCCTGTAACAAGGTTGAAAAAGGGGGGTGGGGGAGTGAATCTTCCCATCGGAAGGGGGGGAGCACTGTAGAGGAAAAAATCAATCCACGCCGTCAACTAAAAAGCAGGGGGAGTTCAAAAAAAAAAAAAAAGGGGCTGATCGAGATAAAAATCCATGTGCACCATATTCTGTGGGGGGAATCAAAAAGCGCGGGGGGAATAAGGAAGGAAAAAGTGCAAGGTTGGAGAAGAAGGGGCTCCCGGTCGTGCGAAGACAATTGAGGGACGAAAAAGAGTCGAAGGAAAAGTAAAGTCTCAGTTGGGGGGGTGTGCCGTTTCGCTTGGACATGGACCGCTAGGGGAAAAGCGGGCAGGGGGGGGGGAGGAGAGGGAGAAGCCGACCTTTTTTGATGAAAAGGATCTAATAACGTCAAAAGGAAAGAAGGGGAAGAAAAACAGGGAAGACAAAAGTAAGCACGCTATTTGGGGTAACAGAGAAAAACGCACCCTGGAAAGGAATTGTAGAATGGCTCAAGACTAAAAACACGAGAAAAGGAAAAGCGCTAAACAGCGGGGAAAAAAAGATGAATTGGAAAGAGAGGAGGAGTTTGTAAGACAAGAGGGGGTGGGACGGGGAAGGAAAGGTGCTCAAAAATCTTCTCATCGTTTAAAAGTAAAAAAAGAAAAAAAAATGCAAAAGAAGGACCCGAAAGATCCTCGGGTGGAAAAAGAGCACAAAATGATGAGTCGGGGAGGGAGAGGGGGGGAGGACGGTTTAGTGTGAGGGAGGGGGGGGTAGGCAGAAGTGAGGGGCGGTGCCGCGCGGGAGGCCGCAGGTGGGAGGGATGAAGATCACATTCGTGAGTTGATTGGAAGGGGAGAGACGGGTGAAGAAATACCTCGGGTGTGGGAAACCGAAGAACGCAAGGACTATAAGGGGGAAAAATCAATTAGAATGGTGATATCTAATAAAAAAAACAGGCCAGGAAGAAGAAAAAAGTCACTCCCTGGCGTGAAGTGGAAGGTCAGGAAGGGGCACCGGGGCATCGGCTTCGTAAATTCATAGGTAGCGAGAAATTGGGGGTCCAAAGGAACGCCCGAGAAGAAAACGGGAAAAATCCTCGTAGGGGGGAGGAAGAGAATTAGAAAGAGGGAAAAACCGGTGGTCATATCTCATCTCCGTGGGGAAAGAAGAAGAAAAAACGGAAGTCACCAAGCCAGAAAGATGGGGAGGGTGAAAGGAAACAAAAACCATTTCTCAAAAACGGGACTCTAAAAAAAACGCTGGGGGCGAGGGAGTGGGGGGGGGAAAGCCGTGGGGGGAACCCTTGACGGAACAGTAAAGATTCGAAAAAGCAAGAAAGAGGGGGGGGGGGGGGCAGGCAAGGGAGGGCACGAGGCCAAGGAAAGGGAGGGAAGGGTAGGGTGTTATGGGCTCAAAAATCCGGGTAGGTGCAGTACCGAAAGGGGACGGCAAAAAAAAAAAAAAAAAGGTTGGAAGAGGATTTCAAAGCTCACGGTAGTAAAGGACTGATCTACATTGGCGGGGGAAAAAAGAGGTGGTCTGTTTCATGCAGAAAAAAAAAGGATCCAGAAGAAGGGGACCGCAAAAAAAAAGGAACAAAAGCTATCCCATCCATTGGTAAAAAAACCAAGGATGAAAAAAAGGAATAAGCAGAAGAGGGGGGGACCTTCTATTTTAAAAACTAACTGAAAAACAAAACTGAGGGAGAAAAAAAAGGGGTCGGAGGGACGAAACCTTGTTCTACAGTCCACCACCAGGAGGGATCGAAAAACAGAAAAGAAAAAAAAATCGGATCCGTGACGGGTCAGGGCACGAAGGGGGGTTGGGGGGTCCCGATAAAGTTGGACATCTGGAGGGAAGGAAAAGACTAGAGAAAACCTTAGATAGGGAAAGGCGTGGGGTAGAGATTGCCGCAGATGGGTTATATTTTCAAGAGAAAGGAGAAGGAGTTCCCAGCCAAAGAAAGGGGGTGATGACCAGTGGACTTGGACCGAATTTTCAATCCCGGAGGGAGAAGAAGCAGAATTGAAGCATTGGGGCAAAGGGGAAAGAATGGGGAAAAAGATGACCTGGGCAACAGGGACCTATAGGGTAGTGATAGAGAAGGGGGGGGTTGGGAAAACTAGAAAAGGAAACAGGGCAAGGAATTTGAAGCTAAAGGGGTGTGAAATTCCTCATCCCCCGGCCCAGGGTGAGAGGGGGGAAGGGGGAGGTGGATGGAGAGAATAGGAGAAAACACCTAAAAAGGGGGGAGGGGGGAAAAGCTAATAATAGAACATGTCAGGGAAGGGCAAACAAAAGAGTAAAAAAGGGTCCAGGGCCCTGAAAAAAAACTGCCTCAGCAACATGGGGGGAAGGTTGTGGGGAATAAAGGGGGGGGCGGTTGCTGGAAGGGGGGGGTGAATGGGTTGGGGGGAACCACGAGGCAACACTAAAAGGTAGAGCAACATAGCACGTGAAACTTGATTCTCTAAAAACAAATAAAACCTCCCCTAAGATGGGGCGCTGAAGAGGATTGGAGGCTAAAAAAAGTCAAAAGGACCCCATAAAAATTGATGGGGGTTCGCCTCTGTGATTGAAAAAGTTGGGTACCTTGGAGACTATTGAAAGGACTCTAGAAAAAAAAAAAAAAGTGGGGAAGATGAAAAGAAGGGGAGTGAGGCCGTCGAAGTTTTGTGGAGTTGATCAGAATAAAAAGAGAAACGGCAAAAAGAATGGTTCACTTCCTTTCCTTCCAAGAAAGTCTGAGATCCTAGAAGAGTATCATTTTCTTATTTTCCGGGAAGGTAGAAAAGAATTGGTGAAGAAAAAAAGAGCGGTCGAAAATCTCTGTGTTCGGGGATCGGAGGGCGTTAACAGGGAGGTGGGGGGACCTGAGGAAAAATAAAAACATCACTCTGTTGGGCTGAAGGAAAAAATGGAGGGGCAGCTAAAGAGGGGATGGATGCAGGTCACCGGAAAAGAGACGACGGTAAAAGAAGGGGAGAGAGACTCAACACAAAAAAAAAAAGGAAGGGATTAAAAAAATAATATTGCTAGGGAAGGGGAAAAGTAAGCAATAAAGAACAAAACACCATGCTCTCCAGATGGGGACACCGGGGAGAAAAAAAAGCACGGATTAAAAGAAGGGGGTAAAGACCTTGAAAGAAGTTACTCCTCACGGGATGCAGAAAAAAAGGAATGTGGAGAGGAAAATGTGAATAGAATGTACGTCCATCAAGGGAGAAAACTGAGAGAAAAGAGGAGCGAGGAAAAAAAGTGGACATGACAAGAAACTAAACCTTCGTTTTACTGTTATTGGAGGCAACAAGGGAAGAAGAAAAAAAAAAAGGTGAAGATAAATGTACGGGAAAGGTATATTCATAGGGGGTGAGAACAGGACCTCCGGAGGGGATCAGAGAAAACCGACCTTCGATGGGGGGAGAATTTGAAATGGTAGGAATCAGCCAAACGGACATCAGAAACGCAACCTAAAAAGGAAAGGGTGCAACATGTATGGGGCTTCAGTGAAGGAACTCTTCTGACTAAAAAGGCAAAAAAGAACAAGGTACTAAGGAAACATACATTGGTGACTAACTAGGGACAAAAAGGGCAAAAAAACCACTTATAAGACAGGGGATTTTCAACAATCCTTCGGGAGCAGAAAACAGAAGAATAAAAAAGACCGATAAACCATGAGGTAGAGAAGTTTAAGAAAAACTCCTTCTCAAAGATTCAAGGGTGTAACCAAAAACAAAACCGGCAGGGTCGATGACCAGGAAAAGTTAAAAACAGCCGTGGAAGGGAAAAACTGCTTGTAACCCCCCTTTTGAAACAAGAAAAAGTAGCAGTTCAAGGAAGAGAAGTAAAAACCAAAGACTGGATATTCAGGGGGGTACGACCAAAGGGGCAAACCTTTCTGACTCACTTATCGAAGCAAAGGGGAAATAGCGGAGAAACTCTGCAAGTCAGAAGAAAACAGATCCTGAGAGAAGAAAGTAATCACTAAAAAGCGTGGATAACCCTCTATATCCGCCACCCGAAACAGAGACCTGGAAAAAGAAAAAAAAAAAGGGTGTATAGAACTAGAAAGACGGTTGACGGAAAGGTATAACAAAGTCATTGAATGACTCGGACCGTGGGGAAAAAGACCAAGGAGGAAGGAGGGGTAGCGTCCTCCCGTGTGGGGATTACAAAACGGAGGGGAAGTGAAAAAAAAGAGGGGGGGAGACGAGTAGAGACCGGGAGATGGTACCACTAAATGAAAGAAGAGGAGAAGACCGGGACGATGGCCACGAACAGGAGTTTGAGATAGCAGAAAAGCAATACCAGGTGAAAAAAAATAAAAACCATGGAAATTGAAAAGAATAGCAAATCGAAGTAAGCGCAAAGAAGGGCTTTTCTTTCGATGAGAACGGGAGAAAGGCAGAAAACAGGAGGAAAAGGCAGAAGGCGAATGTTTATACAATTGGGAGCCGGGACACTGTAACAACCGAAAAATTAAAAAAGTATTCGAGAGAAGTTGGGAAATTGAGTGTGGGGGCCGTAAGAGTATGAAAGTTCTCTGACAAAGGACTATATAACTCGTCGGTCGGGACGGCAAATACGACTTGAAGATATCAACGAAAGGGCGTGAAAAAAAAAAGCACTAAGAGGCAAGAGGGTATATAAAAGAAGATGCCAGACGCATCAAAAAGATGGAATTCAGGCTGAAAAAAAAAAAAAAAAGGGAAGGTATAAATAAAGTCCAACTACATTTTATACCCACAAGATGTTGCGTTGGGGTCTAGGGGGGGGGGAACCCTTAAGAAATAGTTTGATTCAACTATCAATTAATAAAAACGATAGTTGCAACAGCAACCAGTGAGATCTAGAAAAAAATTCCATGGAAAAAAAAAGAAAAAGAAACTCAAGGAACCAGAGTAAAAGACATACATCATGATAATTTCAAAAAAAGGGAAAACAGGAAAAAAAGTGGGGTGTGGGGAGTCCATACTGTTTTAAAGAGACAAGGGCAGAACCGGGACGCCGTCAAGCCCCGAGAAAGAAAAAAATCCTCTAATTTCAGAAGAGTGCAGAGGGCAAAAAGCACAGGGGTCATGGGGAAAAAGGGGGGAAAAACGAAAGCACAGGTCTTCAAAAAAAAAAACCGGACGGCGTTATATGCGTTACGAAAAAAAATATCGGGGTCGCTTCATTAATCAAAAAAGTGGAATAGCAAGAAGGGGGACGAAACAAAAAAAAATGAGTGGAAGAAAATATCCTCCCAAAAAGAATCCTCTCGTAGCTGAAGGTTAAATAACAAAGTGTTCACGAAATGCAAAACCTCTCAGGTATTCGACAGAGGAGGGGGAATCCCGACAAGGCTCGCCGGGGAAAACGTTTACCTTTCAACCCAGGGTCCCTAATATAAAACCAGAAAAAAAAAACAAGAAAAAGAAAAATTCCCAGCACGACTGGGAAAGGACATGATGGACGTCGATAACCGAGTCGGAAAAATAACATCCTGGCACGCAAGGTGAGGGGGCGTGAATGATTGGGTCAGAAGTTCAGCGGCGCCTGGGGAAAGGACCCCAATGACCTCAGTGCGATAGTGAAAAACAAAAGCGGCATCGATATAAAAAAAAAAAAGGAGGAAGAGGAAATATATATGGGCAGCGACAGAGAAACGAGCCATCATATCTAATGTATTCAATTTCCCATTTTTTTTGGATTTGGCAAGGAACGGCCGAGCCAGCGGCACAAAGTTCGGGACAACAAGCAGTCATCACCGACAGTCACGAAAATAAAGTGATGTGGCAGAGACTTAGGATGCAGGAGAACATGGAAACGGCCCAGCAGCGTTAAAAAGGACAGGATCAGGCTTGGAAAAAAGCAGTCGGCGTGCCAAAAAGATTAAAAAGGGAGAACCGGGAGTTTGGCGCGGCCTTGCAAGGGACACCCTCCTTTGAACGAAATTTGGGGCACGGGGGAAAAAAACAACGGGACTGTAAACGCAAACTCTTAATGAATTGTGGGGAAAGGGGCCTGGGTCGACAATCCTTGGTTCGGGGGAAAAGAAGGGTTCGGAAGCAAAGGATGGGAGAAGATTTCAGGGAAGACAGTCTCCCAAGAATATTTGGGGAAAAAAAAATACAACGGAATAGAAAGGGAAAAGCCCTAGCGGGGTAGACCGACACAGAAACATTGAAAACACAATTAAAGACTAAACAATAGCGAATCGTATTTAAAATAGGAAGAGGTCTGGTGGGGGGGGACCAAAACGAGACTCTTGGACCGCGGGCCCGCAAATCTCTAAATCTACAACGCAGGATACTTCAAAACCTCCCTCAAAACTTTGGAAAAAGGGGAAAAAAGGCCCATGGAAACGTTTCGAGATGGGGGAATGGTAGGGGACCAGGGGTTGGGTATGTCGTGGGTTTTTGCTTAATCAAAATAGTTGGTCTCGCGAAGAAGTCGCTGGGCACGACGTAAAAGCACTATGGAAGATTGAACTGCGAAAGGGTTGACCAGATACGAAGATTTTTTAATATACCCCTCACCAACAAAAAAAACAGGCGAGGGAAAAAAGCCCATGCGGACTTTAGATCCGGACGAGGGCCAGCCTGAAGCCACGAAGGGGGGACTGCGCGGGAAGGTTCGCTTAACAAAAAAAAAACAAAAAAAGGAAAAAGAAAAAGGGGGTCAAACCCGCACCAAAGACAAAGAGGCGGCAAGCTTATCGGGCAGACGAAGAAGAATGGTATCGGTCTATAAACGCATCGCACGGGAAAGGACAGCAACAAGAAGCCCAACTCTTCGGACTATTAGTGGAGGACAGTGAAACATTCAGAAAACTCAGACTAAAAGGGAATGAAGCGGGTGGGAGTTGAATCAGGTTTGTCAACGAAATTTTCGACCGACACAGCGAAACATCCAAAAAACGGGGGAGCTGGCCCGGGGTGGGGCGAGGAAAAAAGGCTGCCGGGGGGGACTGGGGGTAAACGCAAATGCGCCCCTTTGCGGTGGCCGCCAAGGAAAAAGGTTGAGGAGTCTGGGCAAACCAGCCGACGGAATTCCACACATTTGGGAAACCGCGTAGGAAAAAACGGAAAGGGGAAAAAAAAAAAACCTTTCAACGGACTAACCGGCCACAGACCCGAAAACCTAGATGAAATTTACATCAATCCTCTGTTTAAGCCCAACGGGGGAGAAGACCAGAGCCCCCCCCGGCAGGGTTGCAGGGGGGTTCGTATTGGGTAAAAACGTATACAAAGTTCAAAACGCTCAACTTTTGTTTGGGGGGGCAACGTAGGTTTCGCAAGTGGATGTGTCTCCAAAGGTCCCAACAAACACCCGGCGGTCGCGTCTTCAAAACCAATAACATCAAAAAAAATCCTGTGCAAGGTCCAAAAGAAAAAGGAGGGGCAGGTTTTTCGGAACATATATAGAATTGGGATAAGGAAGGGGGAAGGAAAAGTAAGTTAGCATGGTCTCTTTAGCGGGGGGGGGTAAGGGCGTGTTTTTTCTATGGGCGAAGGGAGAGAGTAGGATTGGGCAACGAACACGCTCACGGGCGCCCTCCCCACAAAGAACGGGGAATTCCGGGGGGGGATGTTATACCAGCGGGTCAGGAGGGAAGCCGGTCGTAAGAGTTTGGGGAAAGTTGAAAGTGGGAGACCCAAGGCAGGATTGGTGGAGACCATAGGGCCAACCGGGTTCTGGGTTAACAGAAAGAGTTAATCGAAGACCGTGTTTTCCCTCGGGGGCCCATGTGACCCTGGGGCAAGACAGGGGTGGGGGGGGAGGGGAAAAAAAGGGACTTCGAAAGGACCGGTGGAGAGGGTTCTGGGGTGCTGCGCTTTTGCCCGAGGGGAGGGAAAAACCGAATCCGAGGGGGGGGCAAATTCCAGGGGCCGTGCAGGTTGAGGGTACAGGTAGGAAACCAGGGTTCCGAGAAAGGGGGGGGGGGGGCAAAAAGGGGATGTTAAATTTGGTTGCGGAAAAATCGGGGCCCACGAAGAGAAAAACAGGGGCCGGGAAACTCAAAAAACACAAACGAGTGGGGTGGTGCTCGGGAAGAAACCGTGATTGCTCATAAGAAAGTCCAAAAAGAGCCAAAATACTCAGTCGTCAATCATTCACAGGAAATAATTCACCTAGTGAAAGAAGCGGAGGGACTTTAGCATGACGGAGGGACAGTGAGGACGAAGTAGGTGTCTTCCTATCCGCATCCGGTAGTACGTCACAATACGGGGACAAAGGGTCCACTGGCTGCCCCGCAACCTCCGATGAGGGGGGAGGGAGGCAGGAGGAATTTCCTTGCCGCCCAAAAAAGGGGGGGGGGACTCGAAAAAAAAAGAAGAAGATGAAATCTGGTGTTCTTATCGGCTGGCGGGGGCAGGGATTTCCAATTCCCCATGTCTCAGCTCATGGGACGTGGGGGAAGGACCGGGGCACAAAAAATGCTGGAATCGAAAATCAAAAAAAATGGGGAAAAGAGGCTTAAAGTCAAACCCACGACAAGTAATTTGAA
>Ga0179593_1371806_pt1 | contig 13886 bp, 18 predicted proteins | sample CZODoug2_1_08_16_FD_185931 | JGI IMG/M metagenome (GOLD analysis project Ga0179593, IMG submission 185931) | Vadose zone soil fungal communities from Angelo Coast Range Reserve, California, USA - CZODoug2_1_08_16fungal (PacBio error correction) | ecosystem: Environmental > Terrestrial > Soil >...
ATAAGGCAGGGACCCGGGAAAAAAATTGACACAATCAAAGGGCCACCATTGTTTGGGGTGGTGGGGAGCATTTGGAGATGGTGGGGGGAGCTGTTGGACCAGGGTGAAAAGAATTAGGGAGAGTTTACATTCTTAAAAAGGCAACAAAAGAAAGGAAAATAAAAACAAGGGAAAAAAAAGGGGACAACTCAATCCAAAGAAACGAAGAAGGGGAAAACTTTCGAGGTAGAGGTGAGTGTGGGCAGGGTCGCCGAGGGTGGCGAAACGGACCATGGGGAGAACCGCGGCTATCAACTTTGGCACGCCCTCGGGGTACAAAACCGTGGAAAAAAGGTGGTGGTAAAGGAAGGGTCCGACATGAAAAGTCGCCCAAATCCTGTTGGGAACTGTTAACCTTGACTAGGGCCCGGGGTTGCTATGTGAGGAACGGGCAGCTGGGGGTCAGTTGGAGACAGCTAGGAGATCTGGAGGGATGGGAGGGAACCTCTGCGGAATCCCTAGTGGGTTATCTGCGATCAGAGTGGGTCAAACGCCAAAAAGGCGCAATAAAGGCTTCTCATAGGTGGACGACTTGGTAGACAAAAAGACCGGTAAACGGGTGGAGAGTTCGAGCAAGCGAAAAATCGCGGCGGGTTGTTAAGGTGGGCGCGGGCCCGGGGGGGATCACACGACTTCGCTTGAACGGGGCAGAACAAATTGTAGTCGTGACTCATTCAAACGAGCCTTCAAGAGAGCGAAAAGAAAAGACCTTATATGTCCGAGGGGAGACAAAAAAGGAGTGGGGGCTGAATGGGACGTCAGCGTCAAAGCTGCCAAACAAAGACAAATCCTTTGGCCTGCAGGAAAGACGTGGACTGAAAAGGGCAAGCGAAGGTTTTCGGAGTACCAAAAGAGTCACGTGGCCGGGGGCCGGGGGCATCAAGTATGGTGTTACCGAGGGGAAACCGAGCATAGGCGTGGTAAGTTAACAAATCCTGAACGCCAGAAAATGGGCCTGTGCAAATTGGGGACAGGGGGGGGCAGTTGGAAGCAGAACGAAACAGGCCAAAATGTTCTTTATGGGGTTAAATGGGTGGCCATAAACTCGGGGTGGGCCCGCAAGGCCGCGCAGATAACCTTCCATGCGACGGTTGTTGAAAAGAGGAATGTCAGTTCCGAGAACGCTCCAAAGAACATCACCCTCCCTAGATGTTGTTCCGACCAAAGAAAACGCGAAGGCGCTGTTACTAGGAGAGGGGAAAAGGTTGGGGCGGCGGAGGCTTCCTTGGTCGAGATCCCTTGGATGAGTAACCTAAACCGTCACAAGTAACTGGGGGGGGCAAGAAAGGGGGGGAGGAACAGCCGATAAAAAAAAAACTAGTGGCGTTGGAGTGGACACGAACCAGGGGGCGAGAGAAAGGAATCAACAAATCAAGGGATAAAGACCGTCAGAAAGGGAAGCTTTGAAAGGATTACTAAAATGAAAGGAAATTGGCGCGGGAAGCGGGAAGTCCAAAAAGGGAGAACAACTACTACGAGGTGACGACAGCCAAAGTGGGGGTGGGGTGGGGGGGGTGGGGGGGGGGGTTGGGGGGGGGTTGGTGTGTGTTGTTGTGTGGGGGGGGGGGGGGGGGGGGGGGGGGGGGGTCCCCCGGGGGGGTGGGGGGGGGGGGGGGGTTGTGGGCAGAGCGGGGTGGGCTCTACGGGGGATACCTGGGGGAGTGATGGGGGGGGGGGGGGAGTTAGACGATCGGGGGAGGGGAGGGGAGGGACGGGGGAATTGGGACCTCCGGTGTGAAATACCAACGGGGAAAGTCCTAGAGGCAAAGTGGGGGGGGGTTGACATCAGGGTGGGTGGTTCTGGGGGGGGGTGTGGGCTGTGGGAGCTGTTTGTGGTGTGGGATTCTCTAAAAAACAGGATCTGGTGGGGGGGCGGGGAGGAAAAATCAGCACATTCTCACGGAAAGAGACCAAATCAGGAAGAGGGGGGGGGGTATTTGTGGCGGAGAAAGTGGGGGTCCCAGGGTCGGGCTGCGGCCTGGGAAAGGGGGTCAAATCGGGGGGGGGGTGGTGCGGGTTGGGGCAGTGGGGGGATGGTTAGGGAGACGTCACTGCCAGCTGGGGGGACGAACAGAAACATGCGGGGGGAATAGGTCTGACGGTGGTGCAAAACAAGGGGGGGTCCCGTCTGCGTGACTGGGGGCACGCGACCAACAGGAAACGACCCTGCCAAGCACGAACGCCAGGGACTTACGGTCAAACTTGCTCGAGCAATCGGGCCCTACCAAAAAGAAAAAAATCGAACGACAAAGAAGCGAAAGACCCGCGAAAAACCAGCCGCCAACAGAGGCGAGAACTTTGTTGGTTGAAACACGAGAAAGACCGGGAAAAAGGTTAAAATCTCCCAACCAGTCAAAGAATCGAGAATGCTTAAGGTCGCCAAGCAGGGAGGAACAGAAAGGGTACATCAGAAGTCAAGGTAACTCCCGACTTAATACCGTCCAACGCCTTTCGTATAGAAGGGGAAGGGGCGAGAAGGGTTCCCAATGCGGTTATAAAACCGCCGGCACAAGAAACCCCATAGGGGCCGGGTAGTACGGGCCGGGGGGGTCGAAATTAAAACCCCAAGTAAAAAAGCAACGGAAGGTCAGAAACATAAAACTCGAAAACAACACGGGGGGTAGAAAGGGGAAAAAGAGAGGATGGACCGAAAGGCTGAAAAGGGTGGTTGGAAGTTTAGAACAGCCAGTAAACCCAAAAGTCGGCCACGGGTTCGGAAGGAGGTTATAAAAACAGAAGGGACAGGAATTTGGTGAGCACTCAATGAAGAAGCCGCGTAACGGCGTCGGGGGCAAGGATGCCCGTGCGTCAAGTAGGCTGGATGGTGTCAGCCCGCTGTCATTGGTGGACCGGGAAAGGAGGTATGGTGGAGCTGTCCGTTTTGATGTGGGGATGTTGGTGGCGGGCCAGGGGGGGTGGACCAGGAACTGGGGGGCGGAAAAAAGCGTTGGTGATGAAGTCGAAAAGCTACCATCTGCGGAAAGGAGAGGACCACTACCCGGGGGCCGGGTAGGGGCCGCGGAAGGGGAAGCCCCGAATCCGGGGGGGAGTGGGTGGTTATGGGTGGAGGGTGGCCATGTGCAAAAACCGGTCAAGGCACGAAACGAAGGTATAGGCCCTGCATTTTCGCGATCCCCACCCGTTCGCGAAAAGAATTTGACGGGACCGTAGAATAACGTACAGGGGCGCAGAGCCCCAGGCCAGATGGCGGCAAAAAGAGCAGCCAGGGCACATGGGCTTCCGAGAACCGTGGAAAAAGACCGAAGGGTGGAAGCGAAGGCTGTGTTCAGCAACCTTGAGAGAAAAGAAGGGGAACACGAGGGGAAAGCCACTAAAAATGGACCGAGCAAACGCGACTTGTAAACCCGAGTCCTTGGGGGAAGACACCGTCGGCACCAAAAAGAGGGGGTCAGATCACGGGGAGACATGAGGTCGAAAACTGGACGTCGGCTGATTGTGGAACAGCTAGGGGAAAGATTGCTCCTGAAGCCCTTAAACACCCAAAAGAATACGGGATGGCGTGGGGGGCACAGTACAAAGGGGGAACAAGCCTTCATTTCCGAGGGGGGATCCTGGGATGGGACGACCGCAACCTGGAAAAACCGAACTAACAGATGGGAGGTATCGGGGGGCCAGGCAAAACAGTGGTGCCCAGTTGTCATTGGAGGGGACATCCAAGGGAAAACGCCCCCAATCAAGATGAAGCAGCTGACAACCAAGGGGGGGGGGGGGGGTCCGGTCAGGTCGGAAACAAATGGATCTTTAGAGGGGGTGACATAAAGTCGAACCCGCAAGTCTAGGGGGAGAGGGGAGGGCGGTAATGCAAATAGGGGGGGAAAAAGCAGCATTTAATAAAAAAGAAACGCTTGGCCTCGGGGAGACGTCCGGGGAGGCCTCTTTACAAAGGTTAGTCAGGGGGAAAAAATACTGACGCAGGTGAACCTACCTCGTAAAAGGAGGGTAACCTGGAAAACAACACCGGCAATCCCAGGGTCGAATGAGCCGCGCCCGGGAACTGAATGGAAACCGGCCCTGCGGAAAAAATGCTGGGGGTGAATGTGGTGGCAAAGTGGCCTCAGCCGGGGCACGAATTAATAATGTTTCGCGGAGGGCTCGGGGGGAAAGAAAAAACGAAACGGGAGGCAAAAAAAAACAACGCGTCAGTGGGGATTACGCAGTGGGGGGGCAAAGGGTCCGAACACAACACTGGCGCTGAATAGTTGGTTCTAACAAGACCCCCTTGGCGCGGGGGTGTCGAACGGTGTTGAGCTGATGAGCTTGGGGTGTCACCTAGGTGGCGATAGTCTCTAAACGCAATAACGAAACAAAACACGAATATAGAAACAAAAAAGAAATAAAACTTGAACAAAAAAAAATAAGAACAAAACCGCACAGAAAAAAAAAAACTCTCAAGCCCCAAATAGAGAAAAAAAAAAAGACACAAAAATACAAAAAAAAACCACAACCAAAAATAACGTTACGAACAAACACAAAAAAACAAACAAAAAAACACAAAACAAAAAAAAACCACCACCGAAAAAAAAGGGGGCATCACAACAAACACCCCATCCGTAACTCAGTGGAAACCATACCAGATGCCCGCGCAGAGCCGCAGAACCTCACGGGGGGTGGAACGGAACGGCACGAAGGGGAATCGGATGAAAAGTCAGGAAACGCGGGAGACGACCACCCACGACTAGAAAAGGTTTCCATGGGGAGAGTGGGGGTATGTTTGCAGGGGGGAGGGGCTTGGATGTGAGCGGTGTGGTGCAGGGTCTCAGGGTGTGGGGGGTTGGGGGTATGTGTGGCGTTTTTCAGAATAAGGTTACGTGACCAAGCTGAGTCTGGTGAAATGGTCCAAAGGGCTCCAAAAAGGGGTCGGTGACTAGTTGGCGGGAGGGGAGGTAATCGGCGGGCAACGAGAGGGGGGGGTGGGGGGACAGGAGAAAAAGAAAAAATCGAACAATCCAGAACAATCAAAGTCCAGATAGTGTGGGAGCTTTGGGAACCAATGTCAAAGATTCGGGGCGGACAACAAAGAAAACATGAGGGGAGAGGGGGTGGGGGGGGGGGAGGAGTGACTGAGCCAAAAGAAAAAGAGGTGAAAACGCAGGGGGGACGAGATTTGTTATAGGAAATGTGGGGGGCGCGCCCGACACGCCAAACCCACATGTCTAAATTGGCCGCCACGTCCAGCTTGGGAACAACGGGAAAAGTTAGAAGCCCGTCGCGCCATCGTAACGGGGAAGAGGCACAAAAAAAACAGGGACGCCAAAGTAATTGAGTATGGACGCGTCATCAGTTCTCCAGCAAGGAGGGTACGGGACTAGCAACCATCTAGGCCTACGTAAGGGAGAGGCGCAAGAAGTTTAAGCACATCGAAAGAAGCTCGGGAAGCCGTGACATAACGGGTTTAAAAAAAGGAAGTACACGGGTGCAAGGTTTGCGACAAAACAACCCGAAAAAGGGTCGTGCAGGAACAGCGACAAAGCTGGGGGAAAGAGGCAGCAGTTACGCTCGTGGAAACCAGCCTCCAAACGAAAAAAAAAAGGGTTCCAGGGCAACGATCGAGGGGGAAAATGAGGGAATTCCGGACATCAGGCACCACCAAGAAGGAGCCGTTGGAGGGCTGGACCTTCACAGCGCGCGGCGGCCTTCATCGACACCGGGCGAGACGTGTGAAAAATCAACAGGGGTTTAAAAGGAATGGTCGCCGATAGCAGGCGTTTCCCAGAACGCCGAACGCTGCGATGAGCAGCGGGACTCCACGAAAAGGACAAAAAGAGAGGAATGAAGGAACTTGTTGTTAACCCGCTGCAGGTGGGACAACGCAAGCGAGCCGAAAACTTACGTGGTCGATGTAAGGGGAGAAAGGAAAATCCTCAAAAAACTAAAAACGGAATGGGGAAAAACAACGGGGAAAAGAAAAAAGGGGGATGAACGGAGGCGAAAAGACGAGGATCGTGGTGACCGGGGGCGAAACTGCAGGGGTCCAACCTTGGAAAAAAGGAAAAACATCCAGGAACGAAACTGCTGGGCAAACGAGCCGGGGGAATACCGCCTAGCAAGTTGGGGAACGACAAGGGTGCGCAGCAAAGAATAAAGATACCGAAGGAGGAGGGAAGCAAACAACAAGGGGAAGCCATGCAGAAGGGGAATTTCGAGTGAAGGAGAGGCCACTTGACAGCACGACGAAAGGTGGACCCAGAAAGGCAAGAAAAAGGGGTGGGGGAGGACCAGGCAATGAGACCAAGGGGGAAAAAGACAGTGAAAAAGACGAAATGGGCCAATGAACAAGGACGGGAGTCGAGCCTCCGAACACTCAAAAGGTGCTGCCGGGGGGGGAGGGTCTCACTGTCAAGTAGGGGGAAAAGCGCACAGGCGCCGGCACCCAAATGGGAAGACGCTGAAGGGAGGACACTCCTGCAACCAGCCAGAAGAGGGACGGCAGCGCCATCTGGATGCACGCAAAGACCCACAAAAGCCAATGTCCAAAAAAAAGTTGGGGAGTAAATCTACGGAGGGCCCAAAAGGCCCGTCGGGGGAGCCGGCCCAACGGGCCGAATACAGCCGAAATCGGGGACAGGAAGTTGGTCGTCGCAAGGGGGACGTGCATCGAGCAAAAAAAAAAGAAAAACAGGGCAGTGAAAAAAACTCCAAAAGGAAACAAAGTCGGGCGAAACAATGTGGGGGGGGGGGGGGGGGGGGGGGTGGGGGGGGGTGGGGGGGGGGGGAGGAATTTGTTGTGTGGGGGGTGGTGGGTGTGGGTTGGGGGTGGGGGTGTTGGGGGGTGGGGTTGGGGGGGGATATGGGGGGGGGGGGTTGTGGACTGGGTGCGGGGGGAGGAAAGACCGTGCGTGCGGAGGGGGGGTGGGGGGGATGACGGAATGGGGGAATCGACTTTGTTCCAAAAAAAGAGCGAAGCAGTTGGACCGCAGAGAAGGCAAGAAAGCAAGAAAGCAGTACCACAAAACCCGAAAACACCGGGGGCGAACGCCCAGGGGGGAACTTGCAGAAGTGCAAGGCAGACCGGAACCCCTTGAGTCCAGGAGCTGGGAAAAAGTTCAACACCGGGACGGGGAAAACCCCGGCCAAGACCACATAGGCACGAAAGGGCTACGGGGCCCTGTAAAAAAATGGAAAATGGAAACCCAAAGGGAACAATGGGAACGGGCAACCCTCAAGACAAAACAAAAAAAAAAGGAAGGAAAGAAAGAAGGAGGAAATGGACGCATTTGCCTCTAACGACAACACGCCCTAGACCCGAGTTTTCGGCAAAAGGGGGCGGCCGCCTGGTTAAGGAACAAAGGGTCCGGAGGTTTATAAGAAAGGAAAGGGGGAAAAGCCAGGAGAAAACCCGGCCCGTCGGCGGGATGAGAACCTGCACTGCAAAGCAAAAAGAAAGGTGGGAAAGAAGAAGAGAGCTTCTTGCAGGGGGTGGAGAAATGGAAAAGAAGAACGGGGGAAACAAAGTCAAAAAAAAAACCGCGCCAGTTTCGGAAATTAGCCAGCTTTCCGGGCCGCGTCAATGGAAAGCCAGCAGATCCGGTGTTTGGGTTGCCGAGGGTGAGACCATGCACGGGAGGGAAGGAAGCGCAACTGCAGGGCGGGGAACCACACGGGAGAACGGCGGCGAAGCATGGGGGAGGGAAGAGAGATAAAAAAAGGAAGTGTGGTCGGGGAAAGGGGCTGCAGTCGCCATGACCAGAATGTCCAGACGAGAAGACTGGGAAAAGTGTCGCAAGACGACCGGATCGTCCGGTTGGGGGGAAGGCAAGAAAAGGTCGATGCTGGTCAACAAGAAACGGAAAGGGGCACCACCTTACAAGACTAATGTGGGACGGAAAAGAAAAGACTTGACCCCCCGCTCCTTGGCTTGAAAAAAAGGAGGCGTAAAAAAAGAAGTTACGGATTCGGGGGACTCACAAGGTCAGACAAACTTGGGGGAAAGGGGAGCCCTGATTGTGACATCGGGAGCATCAAAAAACAGTGGGACGCAGAGGGAAAACCCTAACTGAAAACGGGGCTGAGCAGGCAGACAAAAAAAAAGACAACTATACGGATGGGGGGGAATGTGATGAGGGCAAAAAACGGACGCACCTGTCGGGCAACAAGAACGGTATCAAAGTTGCCCTCAACTAGTTGCCCAGTAGAACGTAGGGGAAATCCAAGGAGAACGACCGGGTTTCCCACAGAAGGCACTAGGTGAAGGGGAAGGAACTGGCTGAAGGAACACGGAAAAAAAAAAAAGCGTTCTTTCGATACATGAGTCGAAACCGAGAGCCGCGGGCTAAAAAAGGGGGGGTCGGAAGCAAGGGTTGTTAACGTCATAAAAAGAGTGGCGATCGGGGGTCGTCGAACTCCGCCTGCCCGACACCAGGGCAGCCCAAGGTGAGGTGAAAAAGGGGGGGGGAAAGCAGTTTCGAACGGTAGAAATAAAAAAGGGGTGGGGGGGGGAGGGTGGGGGGGGGGTGGGGGGGGGGGGGGGGGGGTGTGGTGGGGGGGGTTGTGTTTGTGCGGAGGGGGGGTGGTGTGGGTGGTGTGGGGGGTTGGGGGGGGGGGGGGTGGGTGGGGGGGGGGGGGGGGGGGGGGGGGGGTTGGGGGTGGGGTGGGGTTTGTGTTTGAGTGGGAGTGGGTGGGGGGTGAAGATAGGAGGGGGGAAAGGGCGGGGGGGGGGGGGGGGGGGGGGGTGGGGGGGGGGGGGAGGGGGGGGGTAGGGGGGGGGTGGCCGGGGGGGGGTTTGTTGGTGGTGGGGTGTGTGAGGGTCCTTGGGGGGGGGGGGGGGGGGGGGTGAGGTAAACCAAAAAACACCCCCTGTGTCCCCACTTACCTAGGACCCAGAACACACAGCTCGCAACAGTGGGCAGGGAAGGTGCGTCGCTGATCCTTCCGGGGGGTGATCATAGTGGGGGCTGCGGGGGGAAATGGAATCACGAAGAAAATGGCGCGGGCCAACAAAGGGAGTGGGGGGATGTGGAAGATAGACACAAGACTTCCCCCCAAACGTGGCAGCAAAGAGAAGGGGGACAACTAGGACAGTAGTCGTTGGGAGCACTGTTTACAAGAGGAAGCATCACACTTACCGTCGCTGCCTCGGAACACCCACTGTAAGATCGCAGAACAAAAAAAAAAAACCTAAACACGGTAGAACAGGCACGCAAAATCGCAGCTTCTAAAGGGGATACGTGACGATGGGGAGTAAAGTTGGGATGGAGAAGATCCCCACGGGTGATGGTTGCGGCTCAATAAGTTTCCAGACACAAAAGAACCGAAGAAAAGACGGAGCGCAAAAACAAACGACCCGGGCAACCGGAATAGGGCAAGGCCAGTAACAAAAGACCGAGAAAGGAAAAACCTAAAACAACTTGGCAAAGGCACAAAAGCTGAAAGGATGAGCGGGGGAAACACAAGCGGCGCGACAAAAACCGCACGAACAGACCTTAAACGACCCGCAAAGTTAAAAAATCATCTGTAAAAGGAGCTGAGGGAAAATCATGGGGGGATCAAATAACTGGGGCTGGGCAGAACCGAAAAAATGAAAACAAAAAAACTATCGGAAAAAGTCAAAAAAAAAGGCAAAAGATCAAAGACACACAAAAAAAGGAGTGGAAAAGAGAATGAGCGGGGAACCCTCAAAAGGTGATGAAAAAAAAAAGAGCCGATATGTTTGGCTTTGCAGGCAGGGAAAGACCGTCCTGGAAAAAGAAAGGGGGAGGGGGGGAAGAAAACATGTGCCAGGGGGGGGGGGGTCGGCAAAGCGAAAGAAGAAGGAACGGAAAAGGGGTCCACCCGAGGATTTAGACCTGCTTGGGGGTCAAGAACGAAAGCCGGGTGGGTCGACGTACGGCTGTGGGGGGGGGAGCACGACGATCACGGGGGGACGAAAGGGGGGGGGGAGTGTTTTGGTGGGTGTCGGACTGTGGGTACAAAAGGAGTGGGGTGGGGGTTGCGTGGACCAGGACCGATCCAAAAAAAAAGGGGGGTAGGAAGGGATTCCAGGGGAGATAGGTAGGGGACCCGTTCAATAGGTGGTAAAAAAGTACGGGAAGTGTAGTCATGTAGGGACTAAAGATCGGCGAGAATTAGGCTCTACGGTCCGAGCCGTGGTAGGAAAAAGCAAGATTGAAAAAAATCAAAAGCCCTCTGTCACTCGGGGGGCCGCCAACAGGGAGGAGCCCGTGTGGTCGTGGTCGGCTGTGGTGGGGGGGGTGGGGTGGGGGGGAGGAAGCGCAAACGGGGGTAACAGTTAGGAAACGGAAAAACAGGGGTCTAAGGACCAAAACGAAACAGCAAATTGGACGAAAAAAAAAATTCTCGTGCTCTGACACCGAAGACATCACCGAAACTATAATCCGGCGAAACGAGCAAGACGTACGCAGCCGATGAACACCCACAAAAAAGGAAAAAAAAAGATGCGTGCACAAGAGAGAAAAAATCAAACATCACCGGAAAGGGTGCAAGACGGAGGTTTTACCAAGGCCGAGCCTAAGGGAAAACCCCAACGGGGACGGGCTGAACCCATATGCGGCGGAAAATCGACGCAGGCCAGCGAGGAAGGAAACGGAGCCACATGAAAAAAAAAGACCAAAAGGGCAGGACGAAGAACCTGGCAGGTCGAATGAGTTCCAGGGCCAAACCCTCTCGATGTTTGACGACCTGAACGGCATGGCGACGAAGAAGGGGAGAAGGGGTTGGGAACCGGAGGAGTTTTCCCTTGGGACGAAAAAGACCAGGAAACGTTAAAAAAAAAGGGAAAAAAAACAGGAGGCCATAGTACCAGCACAAGTAGGCGGAGGCGCAGGGCGCAGCACGAATGAAAAGGGGGAATCCCCGCCAGGAACCAGAGAAAGCGGGGCGCACCAAAAAAAAAGAAGCCAATGCAGGAACAGTAAGACGTTGAAGCGTCAAAATTTGGGAGCATCACGAAAGGGGGGGTGAAAGAAGCAAACGGCCAAGGTTTGGGTCAACCCTGAATGAAAGAACACTAAAGAAAAGGGGGGAAAAGCGAACTAAGAAGGACTGGAAAAAGGAGGACGAACATTCAGCGTGCTGGGAAAGGGTTCGATTTTCACAAGCGGCTTTGCAAATAAAGAACGGCAAAAACCGATAACGCCTGCCGGGGAGGCCACAGGATCGGGAGGCGCGCAAGGTGGGGAAGGCGAAGAGCCCCCGACAAATTTCGCTAACCTGCGGGGGGATTTATTCAAGAGTACGGCACGCCGTGTGACGGGGGGAAATGGGACTGCAACGGGAAAACCCTGCGCAAGACTCGACCGGTGGGACGGGCGGAAAACGAAGGAATCACAAAGGGCCTTACAAAAGACCATTATCGGATGCTAAGAAGGAAGAGGAGAGACTGGCGCGAAAAAAAGGGGAGCCGAACTGGTCAAAGCCTGGAGAAAATTTTGGGGGCCAAGAATACGAAAAAAGGAGAAGTACAGTTCTCCAACACAATAAGGCAAGAGGGAGAGGCCAAAAACGCGGGCTGAAACAAATTCAAAAAAGTGCGGAAGTTCAAGGCCCCATACTCAGGCCTCGGCATTTAGGAGTAGGAGGCCTCAGCTGAGGGACATAAATTGAAGAACCGGGGTTTTATAAAAACGGAAGGGGGGCATCACCAAATAGGCCGAAATCGGGCTACTAAAACGGAGGGTCCAGGAAAAAGGTCACTGCCAAAAACCAGTTTTAGGAGGGCAACGGCGTCAAGCTATGAAAAGCTACCAAACAAAAAGGGATTGGAAGAGAAAGAGAGATTGACGCATAGACGAACGGGGGGGGGAAGGGGGGAAAAAAGTTCAGCCAAAAGTAGAAAGAAAAAAGGGACGGACCCCTATGGGGTTAACAACGGAGAAAGTTTGGTAACCAGCCCGTCTAAAGGAAAGGGCCTGATGAGAGCCCGCAGGCGCCAAGGCCTTGCACCGGAGAAGATCAAAGTACCATGGCCAGGCCAAAACGGGGGGGGGGACTAGCATCAGCGCCCCTTTCTTGTTCCATGGAAAAAAAATGTCCATACTGAGCAGGGGGGAAAAAAAAGTGAGCAAAGAACCATGGAGGCCGACATGCAAGCGGTCCGGGAGAATTGAAGGTCCGAAAGAGTCAACGGGGGAGTGGGAGGACACCGGCATGTGCACGGGGATGGAAAAACTCACTATTCTACCAACATTCAGAAAAAAAAAAAAAAAAGGTCGGCGACCAGGAAGGGCCTTTGCCGGAACCGTAAGAATAGAAAGCAGGTTCGGGAAAGGAAAAAAAAATCGAAAGGACATTCGCGCAGAAAAGCAGCTGGACCATGTTCCCGCACAGCGTCTACGCAAAAAGGGGGGGACTCTAAAATTCCTATACTGAAAAAACCCCCCGTTATAATCACCGAACACCAACACGGGGGAAAAGAAAAAAATTGGACGACAGACTTACCCCGAACCGGTGGACCCAACGTGGAAAAACCCGGCCTGCAGCACTAAGGGTGGGAAAGGGGGCAGCCCCCAAACCCAAAAAAAAAAAGGGGGGGGTCGACAAAGTTGACCGTTTCGGAAAGGTTTACCAATCAGAAGGGAGTTGTGCTGCCTCCAAAGGGGGACGGCCGCAACTTTAACCGCCCGGGAAAAACGGAGTGGATGAAAGCGGGGAAAAGGGTCTAAAAACGCTGGGATCCTTGAGGTGACGGGCCGCATCACCTGGGGGGTAGAGACAGAAAAAAAACCGCATAAGGCAAAGTCGTTTTAAGAAAAACTCGTTGCATTACTGTCCTGGATCCAAAATAGCCGCCCAAGGGTCCACAGATGCAAGGACGTCGCAAAATGACAGTGTCCTGGTCAAAGAGAAATAGAGACGGCTGCGGGAAAGGAGAGAGGGGGGGGGACCCCTCGAAAAGGGTCGACGGGGAAAGCTTGAGGAGGCAACCGAGGGAAAAATTCCTGTCATCCAGCAAGTGGCCTCGGAGTCACAGGATGTCAAAGCTGCCGCCATTGGAAAGCCAAAGGGTCGGAAACGTGCGCAAATGGGACGCACGGGAGTCCTGCAGACTTACAAAAAGGGGGAACCTCCTGGAGGAAACCTGCCACCCCCGCTCACCAGGAAAAGGGGGGACCGATTGAACGCAACGCACGCATTGGAACCTGGAAAGGTAAGACCAAAAAAAAAGGAACCTGACAAAAACAGTCTGGGTGTATGGGGGGATATGCGGCCGGTAAATCCTTCCAGAAAACCCAGGAGCAAGGGGAAATAGGGTTTTCCGGAGAACAGTCGGGGGGGGAAGGAAGCAGAAAAGGGGAGCAACAAGCCCGTCAGGAGGGGCAAAAACACGTGATCAAAACTGCAACGAAACGCGCAAATCAGGGGAGGGAACTCTAAAATGAAAAAGGGGGGGGAGAAAAAAAACAGGGGAGGGCAAAAAGGGGCATGAAGAAAGGGGTCCTTCTTTGGTCGAAGGGCGGCAAAGTACGAGAAAAGCAAAAGGCCGGGTATAGACGGGCAAGGAATTCCAAGGAAGGAAAGGAGAGAACTCGCGGGGGAGAAAACTGATACAGCGGGAACGTACGAAGAGAAAAAAGACGCAAAAGATGGAAGACGAGTACCATATGCGACAATCCCCGGGCGATAAACGGGAAAAAAGAAATGCGCAAGTGATCGCTGGTAGAGGCCGGCGAAAAAAAGGAGGGGCCGAAAAAAAAAAAAAAAAAAAAAAGAAAAACCTCAAGAGCGGAACCGTTGACGTGAGACTTTATCTGCGGGGGAAACAAACTCATGTGGGAGGGAAGTCCTGGTGATGGGGAAAAACGAAAAAAAAGAGAAAAGATAGGGGAAAAAGGGGCCAAAAAGCAAAGAAAAAGAACTTGTGGACCAGAATA
>Ga0179593_1572339_pt1 | contig 13886 bp, 10 predicted proteins | sample CZODoug2_1_08_16_FD_185931 | JGI IMG/M metagenome (GOLD analysis project Ga0179593, IMG submission 185931) | Vadose zone soil fungal communities from Angelo Coast Range Reserve, California, USA - CZODoug2_1_08_16fungal (PacBio error correction) | ecosystem: Environmental > Terrestrial > Soil >...
CCCAACGGGATCCGAGACAGTGAAATCTACGCAGCCTGTATCAGATTATTCCTTTATCTTCATGGGAGAGACAGTGGGGAAAAGAGGAAGGGTAGAGATTTCCTAGAAAATGCAGAAACGAAGATTGCACGGTATAAGGGGTAGGGAGATAACGTGGGGAACGGAATAAAAGGCGAAGGGAATCGACAGGATCGCCTGATTTCACTTCGAGGCAGGGGGGTGTCTCACTAGAAAAACCCGACTGTCTGCCCGAGAAGGAACGGTTATAAAATGGAACCTTCCACGTGTGTTAGAAAATTGAAGGGAGCTAAGGACGTTCCACTCGAGCAAGTCGACGGGGGAAAAAGATAAAAGAAAAAAAATAAGTTGAAAGGCGCCGGGGTCTGGGTAGAAACACTAGCCATAGACTAGAATACGAGAGGGGTCGAAAAGGACGTTACCATTTGTTCTAGATCAAACGGAAAAAGAGGCGAAAAGTCTTTGGGACTAAAGCGATCGGGCCATTATACGAACACAACCAAGGAGAGAAAGAGAGTAAGGAATCGAGTCCCTGAAAAGGGAACCAAAAAACTCAAACGATAGGGACTAAGGACGATAACACAAGTGTCTTCTTTCGTGTCAATCACCAGAAAAGAGCTGGGAGAAAGAGGTCCATCCCTAGTTCTTTTTGGCAAAAGGTCAGAAGGAAGGCTCGCTATAAATCGCCTCTTTCGATCAAGAACGATTCGGGGAGACAAGGGGGGAAAGACTACTAGATGTCACAAAACAGAGGTCGAAAAAAACCCATTACTAATGAAAAGTGGAGAGGTGGGTCCCAAGAAAAGGTGGGGAAACAAAATAAAAAGTGCATATTCCATTGAGCCCTATAAAAAAAGACCTAAAGAAACCGTTCCTCACCAGAGCGCGAAGCAATGCCGGGAGGTGCGGGAAGAGGCAGCGAGAGTGGAAACCTCTTTAAAAGAGCCTAAAGGAACACAACTTGCGACTTACAAAGGAGAAGCACCAAACACCCACGTTAGAACCAACGCTGCGGAAAAAAACGGGAAAATTTAGAGAAGCTCCGGGAAGCACCGTGCAGATGTCCATAAGCGAAAAATAACTTCAACGGAAACGGGCCAGGCTGGTCGTCTCAGAAACTATCTGAGTGGAGAGACTACAAACTCTTAGGCATCGTGAAAATGGAAAAGGGGAAAGTCCGTATTGTGACATGGGGGTTGGAGACTGCTGAGTTCAAATGTTAAACTCAGGTGGATAGGAAGACTAAGGCAGGAAGGGCTAGGTGAACTGGAATCGATGCTTAGCGGGAATGCACCGGAAGAGAGAGTACTTACTGTATATTGAGGTGTAACGAAAGGAAGCACAAAAGGTGATCATAGAATGACGAGGTTTATGGGAACTTTGGGTCCATCAAAACAGAATACATGAAACAGAGGGGCGGCCGGAAAGCTTTAAACAAGCTCAGGGGGTGGTGGATTGGAAAGATCGATTGTGGGAGGGAGGGGAGTTCACGGTAAAACGGAGGGAAAAAAGGACATGAAGATTTCGCTAGTCCTGGGGTGTGACTAGAGTCGAGGGGAGTTCTACAAACCTCATGGCGATCAAGTTCTCAGAAGAAAAAGAATCGAGGGAACCCTTTTCCTACAAGTCTACGCGTTGGGGAGACGATACCTAAAATGGATAGAAGGGGTCACAAGAAGACGCCGTGCCGGAATCAATCGCTCCCAAAAAAAAGGAGAGGAGAAATAGTCGCTTCGGCACCCTAGTCAATGGGTCAGAAAAAGAGAAGTAAATCGGGCGAAATAGTTTATCGGTACTAGGCCCAGGGAGAGGTTCTTCTCCGAGGGAAAGGGAGTTTCGGAGGATAAAAAAAGGACACAGCGAAAGGGACGTAAAGATCCGTATAAAGAAAAGAAACAGAAACACAGGGGCCTTTTCCAATCAATGAGCGGAGCGTAAGTATAGGGCCAGGAAGGGGAGGAACTCGGAAGAGGGTAAACTCAGGTCGCGCCTTCTATGCTAACGGTCCTAAAGAAATGGAAACAAAAAAGACTAGAACCGTTTCCATGAGGGCGGAAAGCCTGATGGCACATCATTCCGGTGAGAAGGACCGGCGGAAAAAAGAAAATTGAAAAACAATTGCCGACCCGGAACAATTTCGGGGAGGGGGACGAAAAGGGAGAAAGACAACGTAAGGGAGACCCACCTCGGGCGGAGGAAGGTAGGGGGCAATACATGGGGGGAAGAAAATGTAAATGTCTTAAAAAGCTCTCGCATGCGAGGTGGTCGAAACGGGAGTAGTCTACTAGCAGTAAAAAAGATGAGCGCGATTACATCGGAATCACATCTAAACGTGCCATGAGGAGTAGCTCGAAGAGGGAAAGGCCTGCTTTCGTAGCGACTACCGGATGAAGATAGAAGAGATGGTTTCTAACTTTTGCAAGAAATACAGCCTGGACACTAGAAAACTCAAAGGACAATACACACCAAACTGGCCGCAAAAAATGGTGCGTGTTGGAACAAAAACCGCCAAGCAAAGGTGGGAGGAATCGAGATTCATAGGCGGGAAGGGGAGGTCTGACTACAAACTAATATTTGGGAGAGGTGAAGGAGAATGGTCGGAAATAGCAACTAAAAAGGCGGGAGAATAGGGGAAAAGGGAAAGGGGAGGGGACAGGTTAGAGAATTGCCCAACCGAAAGGGATACGCCCGGTGCTTGGAAGTTTTTGTGCGGAAGAAGCTTGAAGTAGCGGCCCTAACCTCTGGGGGGTCACCTGTCACCGATCGCGGAGAACCCAGCCGTTTCGGGGCTCCGCGTGGGAGGGGATCGGAAAACCCACTCCGATAACAAGGAGAAAGAAGGAGAAAGGGTGTGACGACAAGACCTGAGGGGCCACAATGGCGATCAACAAAGGCTTGTTGTGGCGAGGTACGAGGATCTAACCGTCTATAAATTGCGAAAAGGAAAAAAGTACCGATAGAAGACCCGAAGGGGTAAAAAAAAGAAACACCCGTCCTGGGAGGTGTGAACAATTGTGATACAGGGGGGGGAAGCTTCCCGATCATCCAGAACTAATCGGGGGACAAAACTCAATTCGGATAAAGACCTGCCGATCCGGCGAATGGTACTCTGTAACGAAGAGCAAAGGGCCTCAATAAGGACGTGAAATACGTTCAAGCGGAAGCGTTTTGAGAATTCAGCTTAACGGAAGATCTACAGGCACAGAAAAATAAAGAAAGGAACAAAAACTAAGGAACGTGACCTTAGAATAAGGAATAGAGATCCCGGGGAGAAAGGGCATGGGGACAACTATAAGGGAGAAGCAGGCTCGACCGACTCTGTCGGAGGAGAAATAAACTAAGAGAGACGGAAGCGTACCGGATAAAGATGAGTAGCTCTCAACAACCCAACGGGAGTAGGAGGGGAATTCGGCGGAAGAAGTTATTTAGGATTGGTGGGTGTCGTAAGCCTCCTACCCTCGGTCGGGCGAGCCCTACAGAGAGCCAAACTCATAACATGAACAAAAAGGGTCAGATTAAAAAAAGCTGCCATTCGGATTCCTTGTAAGATCCCGAGGCAGGGTAGGTTCAGGAGCTGGCTAGAAATCAGACCACGCGCTTGTACAGTGTATAAGACTTTGGTACGCAGAAAACTCCTAGTTTTTACAGGAAAAAAATCCGATAGCGCAATATGCCTTCAGTGTGTCTCCAAAAAGAAAACCGGAAGCGGGGGCCCAGAATGAGCGCCAGAAAGTTACCAAGAGGAAGTCTGAAACTTCCAGGACGTGTGGTTCGCGGGAAAAGGTGAGTGAAGAAGTTAGGGACGTTCAATCGCGGAGAAGCGCCCGGAAAGAAAGAAGCCACCCGCCGAAATACAGTTGAAAAAAGGGGACAAAGGAGGGGAGACAAAAAGCCATATACGGAGAAAGACGGTGATAGGGACCCTGATTAAGAATTGGGACGAGATAGGGGAAGCGGGAAACGGAGCGACTCTTCGCCGAAGCGATACTGAATAAGGAAACCAACAAGTTGTAGTCTCCGCGCTCGGAAAGGTAACGGAGAGACTTCCACAAAACGGAGAGAGGGAGCGCTTGGGTAAAAACCCAGGAAAAGGCGGAAGTTCCCAGACTCTGTGAGAAGGGAAACTCCGTGAAAACAGGGGGGAAAATTGTACAGCCGCCGGTCTGGGCAAAATGGAAAGCAAGAGGTCCGAACCTCTTTCGATCACTATGTAGGGGGGAAAAAAAGGGAGGAAGACACCTGTAACTACTGGTCAAAAAGGGCAAACCGTGGTCGAGACGCATCAAGCCGGGGGGGCAGAAGGGGTCAATTTTTGAGATTCGATGGGGGGGGGGGGGGGGACAAAGTGATGGGTTCTAAGAAGAAGTGTGGAGGGTAACGCAAAGTTCGAAACCTATAAGTGTTGGAAAACAAGGTCAAGACCTAGGAAAGGAAACAGGGAAGTTAAAATGGGGACGGCTCGGCGGCGCGCCGAAGAAAAGGATCGAAAACGTTCGGATGTGACGCGCTGTTCATCATGCACAAAGAAGGCGAAGTGGGGTACCGGAGATTCGACAAAAGTCAAAAACCACCGGACCACCACAAGAGACACAGAGCTCTCCGCAAGAAGAGCAGGGAGAGAGAAAAGAGGATACGGAAAAAGAAACTTTCATCACGCCCCTAATTTGCGGGCGAAGAAAGAGAAAGTGAATCTAAGTTTATCAACGAAAAGTAAAGTGGGGGTTCGCAGCAGTTATTGACAATTGGTTTGGGCAAAGGGAAAGCAAAGGGTGGGATAAAGGAGGAAGTGTTGCCATCTGCCCCCGGAACCAGATCAGGAGTACTGGACTTTAGTTGGGGGGAGCCGAGGACGTGAGCAGCGTAAGGCGCGAATCGGAGAATGGGGGGGAAAAAAAAAGCGCAGATCGGGCCGCCCTATCGGGCATCGGCGCTCCGTTGGAGGGGGGATGGGACCTTCATAGAAAAGCAGGATTAAGCTCCTTTAGTATGGGAGAGGGTAAGAAAACAGGGGCAGGCCATTTTGTCTGCACTCCGCGGTGCACGAAAGAAATTGCACATATAAAGGGGACACAATCGTAACAGGACCCTTGCAGAACCACTGAAAGCGGAGGTAACGCGACTCGGGTTGAGAAAGCTATCTCGAACAAAGGAGAGAAGCACCCTCTTACTAAAGTTGGAAGTCTCCGGCGCATCAGAAAAGGAGGAAAGGCGTTCGAAAGTTTGACAAAGGCGAGGATGGCAATGTAGGTCGCACCGCGGGCGGATAAAAACCCAAGAGTAGAATACTTCCGGACACACTCGAATCATACAAAAGGGATAAAACAGGAGATTAGGGGAAAGGGAAGAAAGAAAAGAACGAATTCGTAATATAGGCCTGCGATGTTGTTGGAATCTCTTTTTTCGAACACATCTCCGGGCGAAGAAGTCATCAAGCAAACCAATGTTATCACCCAAACTCGGAAAATTCATTGGAAGAGAGCTTGGCATGGAGGGAAGCCTGATTGGCCAATTCAAGGTACCGGCGAAACTTAAGAAAAAACCAAATGTCATAAATGTGCTTTTCCGAAAAACTTCGAGGGTGAAAGGGGTTTTTTGAAGATCCACGAAATCGGGAGGAAAGTGGCGCACCTAAAAAAGAAAACGGGCGGATGCCCGTGTCTTTCTCACTGGATTGAAAAGCAGAGGAAACTTGGGCTGACAGATTGGTCAATCATGGCCTGCAGGGGGGGGGGGGCGAAAGTGCATGAGTATATGGGAATCACTGATTTGACTTTTGCGGAAGAATGAAAGAGCCAACCACAAAGGGAACCCGATGAACGTGCGAGCATGGGGATAGAAAAGGCCGGAATTTTACTCTGAAACGGTGCTGGCGTAGGGGCGCGACAAGGGAATAATTGTCGAAAAACGAGGTTGAGGGGACGGTTGCGGCAACAGCTGTCCACTTAAAGAAAAAAAGGCCAATGGACCCTCGACCAACTCCAAAGGGACAAAACACATAACGGGTCCCAGAATGGATGCGGAGAGGCGAAGATGATCCATCCAACATGCGGCAGTCCGCACAGGGGGGGAAAGACTAACCGGAATATTTTCTAGAAGGAAAACGGTAGCGAGGCGAACCGAAATGCTCTTGAAAAAAAAAAGTCGTCTTAGTAAACAATTCGCAAGCGTTTAATGGGATCATGATAGTGGAAAGGGAGCCGCTTGCCCGAACCGGAATGGAACCTGGACCCAGTGGAAAAATCCTCGCGATGGATGAATTGGGGGTGTGCTTAAGGCACTCTAGGTCGTAAACATACCTCCCGAGGCGGGGAAAGGGGGTTCGCCTGTCACCAGCAGATCGCAATCAGAAGCACGGTCGTGGAAAGAGGGGTGATCGTTCCCCAAATATAAATCCGGACAAAAGAATCGAGGGTCGGGACGTCTATGCCTAGGGACTAGGGCCACAAGGGGCGAGTAAAAGGAAGCCAGGGCGGATTTTAGTCAGAGGCAGAGAAAGGATAAGTGCATCGGGTTGGAACGGAACACCGTACCGAGCAGCATCGTCACGAGAGGTTTAACCGGAAGAAAGGATGGGTGTGCCAGTGATCGCAACTCAAGGGGCAAGAAGAGGATGAGAGGGCTACACCATTCGGGGCACAGAAAATCGGGGCGTTTAAGTTGCTCTGATGGGGATTCTTAACCGGAGAACATGCCGCCGGAGCGAATGGGGACGGAAAAAAACGGATTTCCCCGTTCATCGACTTGAACGGCAAAGCTTACTGAGGGAGGTTCATATACTGAATATCTACCAACGGAGGAAATCCGGCTCCCTAGGGACCAACACGGGACTAGACCTGAACTAGATATAGTCAAGGGGTCCAATGTGATAAACGAGGAAAAATTGAGGGGTAGGAGAGGGTGGAGAAGAGCTGTTTTCGGAGACCACTAAACTAAATTAACAACGAAGAGGAAGGAGGCCGGAATGCAGAATGATCCTATCTCACACACACAGAGGGACGTATATATATAACCTCCGCCAAGCTTTGTGTACGAGATTTCTTAGAAGGGATCCCCGAAAACAGCGGGAAAATAGGACCCGTCTCAAAATCCAACATTTTGGACCTCTACCCAAGGGGAACGTACGTTTAGGAAGCGGTTCGAGAGTGTGGGGGCAGAGGACCAGCCGAAGTGCAGGGTGAAACCAGCGGCAGGGCGGCACCGACGCGCGCGATAAATTGGATGTGGCCTGTATGAACGAGGGCGGCAGAAAACGGAGCTCTGGAAGGGGGCGGAGCATGATTTTGCATTCAAGGCTCGCTGGGGATAAAGACTGGGAACGATATGGGGAAAAATGGATGGCAATCGAAGAGAGGGGGGCGTTTGTCACAATTTGGACAATTCCAAAACGGGGGGTTCGTCGACCCTCTGTTAAGGGGGGAGGAAGATCGCTAGTTTCATTCCACTATGAAAAAGGCTCGGCTAAAAGACAGCCCCTGGCAAAAATACCGCGTTGAGACAGAAAGAAGAGTGAAAAGACACCCTAGTCCATGACGGAGAATAGAATCGAAGTTTGTCGGAGTAACTGATTGTTGGAGGGCAAAACCCGCGCAAACCGAACGTCTCTTAGAAAGGCCCGGTGACAGGTCGGAACCCAGAGTCTAGGAGCGCTCTCGAAAGGGGGGAGGACCGAAAAACCCACACAGCACTCGCGAGAAGGGGTAAGAACAGACGTGTCTCGGACGGGGCAAGCTGCACATAATGGCAGGCAGCGTAAATGAAGAAATCGGTAAATTGGTTCCATCCCCACGGGGAATTCACGAGCTTTCCGTGCGAACTAAGGGACTAGAAGTTCGATCCACTAGTCGGTTAGCGTAGGCACACATGTTTGAGAACAGGGCAGGAGGTACAAACAACAGCGAGGAGGCTGGTAACCCAGGGAAATGTGCGTGCCAGTTTGCGTGGATAATGTGAACAAAAGCAATTGGAGTGGGTTCGGTGTGAGCCAAAATGACTAAAAAGAAAGAATTAAGATCAGACGAGGCGAACTACGCCACCACTTTGGACGAAGGAAGAGAGCTGGGAAAAATGAAATAACTTTCTAGGAAACGAGATTGGGGGGGGGACCGGCTCTTTACGAGAAATGTCTCAAACAGCGGTAGAAGCCGGAGCCTCATCCCAAGAGTGAAAAAACGAGCTCCATTCGGACCCTCTAAAAGCGCCGACGCATACGTTGGAAAGGGGCCACCAGGGCCAGAACGGGCATACCCAGAGGTGCGGGGGAGCAAGGGGAAGAAGGGGAACTCTTTATCTCACGACAACGCTTCAGAATCACCTAAATTGGGGACAGATTTTTGACAATTGTGGGCGGCTAGTTTAGAGAGAAGTCACTGTTCCATCAGAGAAACTTCCCGGCAAACGCCCTCCAGCGCGGGTAAAACGGACTGTAGTTAGTGATAAACTTTTGTTCCGAGCGGGAGAGGGGAAGGATCGGAGGCATTGGTAAATAGCGCGAACATCCCCTAGCGGAGAAAACCTGATTTACGCAGTGCTCCTTGTTCAGGTTCAAAGCGCTTGTCGTATACGAAAGAAGAGGTCGTATCAAAGAGGTGGGAACCTCGTGCGACGAAGAGGGTCCCACTCAAGTGGTAACAAAAGTAAAAAGGTGCAGAAACTCTGCGAACGCTTCATCCGCCGTGGAAGGGACAGAGACTCGGGTGCCTCATCTCAAAACAACAACGAAAAAAAAAATAGGAAGAGCTGCGGCACCCTGCTCTTGGAAGTCATAAGGGACGAACAACATTCTCTTCAGCCTTACTCCCCGAGGGTTCTAGTGAGGACTACCCACGCACTTATTCACCCGCGGGGATACAAAGAAATAAGTGGACGACGACCGAGATTCAGTATACCGGGGATCTGAAAAAAGGCCAAGGAAAATAACAAACCCGCCCAACGGAGGGAACAAACGACGGATAGTACGGACAAAGGGTGCGGACACATCCTCCGAGGAGAACGGACCAAGGAAAGTCCGGAAACGGCTAAAAAAATGTGACACCCAACTCTACAGTCATTTAACCAGATCTGGAGGCGGGTGGTCCTTCTGAAATGCGGCAGGTGAACGGCACGAAAAAAAATGTGTCCAAAATCACTGGGGCACGAAGAGGGAAGAAGTTTTGGTCGTGAGATCCTCCGGAAAGGACGCACCTGGGTGTCGGATCCAACTTGGAGGCGGTTTTACTGGATGAATCAGGGCAGATACTGCGGGAGAGCTCTTAGGTAAAAGAATGTTGAAAACGGTGGAAGGAGTGCCTCGTACAAAAGACAAGCTGGGTATTGGACCTTCGGGGAGGCGCGAAAAAAATGCCACAATACGAGGGAAAGTGACCCGGAAAGTGAAGGACCGCCGTTAAGTCCCAGGTGACTAAGTTGGGCGTATTAAAAAAGAAATTTGCATCCCCACAGGGGGATATGTTTCAGACTTTTGCTCCTAAGAGGAAGAGAACCACTAGTTCTGGGCATCGCATCCACCCAAAAGGTACCCAGACTTTGATGCTTCCTAGGGACCGAACTTTGGGGAAGACTAAGCGGCTCGCTCACAGGTGTAATAACAGAAAGTTGGATCAAGAGCGAGATGAGCGGGGACAGGGTGCGCTAACGGAACCGTGGAGGGCTGGAAGAGAGCAAAGCGTCCATTGAAGGACAGCGGCTGCCAAGGACTCGTACCGCCCGGGAAAAGACTCGGGTCTCCTGAAGTGAACCTAGGGGGAGAATCTGGAATTGGGGTGGGAAGAAGGAGGGAGCTTGGATCGCCGAGCGCAAGCACTAGAACCTCTGGGTCGCCGGGACAAAAGGTTGGAGGAAGACAATCCTTTTCGTGCGCCGAGGGTCGGTTTCGGGTAAGGAAAGGACCGTGACTGGAAAAACACGTCGATCCGGTAGTCTCCTACTTCCGGGGGACGACAAACCTTAGTAAGGGGTATTTGCGGGAGAGGGTGCGTCTTTAGTCAGCGGCTAAGAAAGATTGAAATCGAGTGGGAACGGAAAAAAGGAACGCACCCTCTTCACATAACCCCGAATGGGGTGTGCCCATTATCCACCGCCGCACTCTGGGGGGTACAAGAGAGTAGAAGGCGTTTCTAACGGGCTTATTGGGAACCACTCAGGGCTGACGAAAGGGGCCGCGCGAGGCCCTGCCAACAAAGGAAGGGGGAGAAACGGGTATCATCAAGTCCGGGGATCCGTGGATCGGAGCGCATGTCTACGGAAGATCGGACCAGAAAGTCGACAACTTGTCACCACAGGTACTCGAGACAGGAGTACGCCGTGCGATGGTGAAAAGTTTTGGACTCCGAGGGGGAGTAAAACCAGGAAAAGTGATAACAGGCTAATCACTAGAGGAATCCACCCTAACTCAAGCGTTGGCGGCACCAAATTCAATACAAAAAAGACGGAGAAAGAGTAAAAGAGAGGGTATCGAGGCCAGCCGTCGCAACGGTATGGAGGGGGGGGGGAAGAGGAAATTAATTGAATACGCAAACACAGCGTCGTTCTAACTAGGAGCCAAAAGGTCAGCGGAGAAAGGGGGACCGAGCACCCGGGCAGATTCCTTTATCTTCAATTAAGGGGAGGTGAACGAAAAAAGAGAGTAAAAAAAAAAAAAAGGGTAGTCGATAGGCTAGGGCGCGCGAGATGTGCAAAGTGCCGGGAAGGGGGAGAAGAATCTAGTGGCAGCTCTGTTAAAAACATCAGCGCCGGCAGGAATTTTCCTGGTAAGAAAAAAAGTTGGGGGGGATCCAAGCAACGCCTCGCTGTACCAAAGGCTGCCCAACGAGGTACCAAGAGTGCGGGGGTCACAACACCCGTCACCAGGTGTTGCGGGGACAGCTGGGAGGTAATGCAGGGACTCTAGGGTAGACCGTATGCTCGCATCTGAACTAAACCACCTTTCCGCAAACTTTGATGGGCGAAATAGGGTCGTCACAAACTAAGAGACGGAGAAGAAATGGAAAGAGTAGTATTACTTCCCTTGGGGAGAGATGCAGCGAACCCGACGCGCAGAACGTAACTATATTTGCAGAAAGGCGACAAACCAGAGTTCTGTGAAGGAGAAAGAAGTGAAAAGCGCATCCGCACCCAATTCCAGAGCTTGCGCAGGAGAAGCCGCCAGCGGAGAAGAAAAATATGGGCAGCGCTGTCCCTAAAAATGGAAGAGGAAAGGGGGACCACACGGTTCGTTAAGAGCAATTGCACGGTTCCAAGCGCTAAGCACCACGTTCCGGTTAGAAAAACCCCCTTTGAAGGAACAACTAGGAAATACAACGAGATTTCGAGCGATCCAGGCTGGGTACCCAATATGATGTGCGCAGTTTGGGCGTGGAGCGATGGTCAGAAGCAGATTAGGACAGTGTTGGTCTTTCAGGCAGGCAAGGCCTACCGTGGGGACCCAAAATTAAGTCAGAAGAACTAAAACGAAAACACGGGTTCAGGTTCAAGAAGGGGAGAGCACACTGCAGAACGTTCAGAGGAAGCGTGGAAAGAGCTTTCAGAACCTGCAAGCAGGCGTACCAACGGAAAAAAAGGGGAAAGAATTTTCAAACCAACACCAAAGCCGCCAGGCGACCCCTGAGAGCAAAACGATCGGCGGAGATCATAGTCACCAATTATAGGAAAGGCATCCAACCAAGGGGGGCACTTCAGGTCCGACCGATCGGAGGGGGAGAAAAAAAAACTCGGAGGATCACTACGAAATTGGAAGGGTTCGTCAAGCAGTGGGTGACAAGGGGGTTAAAAAGCGTGTCAGCGCGGTTCGTGAAGGCACGGAATTTGACTCGGGCGACGGCACCGACCGCCGGAGGTAGAGTGTAGGGGGGATAACACTGTGTCGCCGGGGCTTAAAAAGGAAGCAAGGGTTCGCTAGAGCGAGGCATGTGTCGAAGAGCGCACGCCTATCGTACTATCAAGGCTCTCCAGTGCAACCGAGGCTAAGGGGGCAGTTTTAGCGCTTTCGGTACGGGAAGAGGGGTCAAGAGATTTCAAGCTGCGTGGCATCCGCCGAGTGCGGACGAAAAAATTCTCCCAAGGTACCAGATACCAAGGGGAAAGGTTGACAAAACCTTGCGAACGGGAGGATGCCGCCGGATACTAAGCTAAAGAAGAAATAGAAGACAACAACACAGCAACGGAGAAGAGAATGGCACCCAGTCGCTTGGGAAGTCATCCCGACTAAACTGGAGGGGGAGATGTTCTTCCAGAAAAGTTTTCTCCAGGGTCTGTTACGTGAGTGGGACCATTTCGTCGAAAATGACCAAAGGCAGCCGCTAAAGGTGACGACGACCCGAGACAAAGAAAAACTAAGTAACCGTGAACAAATCCCTGCCGGTTGCTCAAGAAAACGGGAAAGCGGAAGGAGCGGGAAGATTATTGCACTGCTATGGATTGCGACAGAATAAGAAGGACGGGAAGGAAAGAGACGAGTCGTAAGAAAGAGGCCCAAGGGTTAAACCCTAAAACTCCTTTTGCAAGCAGCCAGGAGGAAACATAGATTCACGTGAGAAGGGAAACGACCGAGGGGAAGCAAAAAAAAAACGAAGTGGCCCTTCGACAATTCGTATGGAAGGTTGGGTTGGAATTCCAATTCGTCACGGAGCCTAAGTGGCCCCAAAAGGGAGGGAGATTGGGGAGGGAACCACTACTGGATTCGAAAGAAGATCAAAGGACTGGCGGTAACGCGCAGTCCGCATGGCGTCAGTGTGGGGGGGAAGGTGAAGGGGAGAACGCGACAGGTACGCAAGGGGGGGGACTTCTTGGGCAGGAAAAGATCGCTTGACGAAGTTAACAAGACGCGAGCAAACGAGCCTACCAAGTTTACCGAAAGTGGGGCTGACGTCGTTACTATCCGTCGGGGAGGTCGGGGATAGTGACTTTTGCGGCCTATACACTTCCGCTCGAAAACATCAATGGGAAAAGAAGAAATCAACCCGAACTGCCCACATACAAACCCTAGCACGTCCTCGACTCCCACTGCAGGTTGGGGAAGAGGCGCACAGGTGGTCTTCTAAACCGATAGGGGATACGAGAAGGCGAATAGCGAAGGGTCCTAGAATGAGCAAAATGCGGGCGGGGAACAAGAGAACGAGGGGAAGTTGAATCGCCAGAGTATGACCGGCGAGACAACGCGACGCAAAGCGATGCTGTATGGGGTTGCGAAAGAGCAAGACGCTTAAGTACCGCCCGACGCCCTATGAAATTAAGGTGTGACCCTGGAAAAGGAAACAGATCGAGGTGAAAAGAGACGATGAATTTTTGCTGCCGAGGTTCGTTTGACAGTCCCAAATAAATCCTGGGGACTAACGCGACTCGGATTCTCCTTCTTAGAGGGTGGACGACAGACCAGGTGCAAAAAAAGGGGAGATAATTTAGGGCCAGGTGGCTGTCTTTTAGTCAGCGTCGAGCAAGCCGGTCTAATGAAAGTTGCCAGGAGAAGTACAGAGCTCAGGACCATACTTCACAGGGGTCAAAAAAAAACCTGGGATTGGGGATCCAAAGACGCACTCTTGCGTCGTCGGGCATATCATAAGCGGGGCTAGGAATGGAGAAAAACAGCACGGAAGGAACATCAGGACGGACTGAAAGGATTAATAGGTCCCCCGAGCGAAGAGGCAGAAAACGAATATGCCCGTGCAATCGATGCCTCGCCGCAGCTTCTACGGAATCGTATAAAAAGAAAGCTGAACCTGTCCCCACACGGACTGAAGGAAGCTATGAATTAGAGACCGGGGGTGAGGGGTATCAAGGGAAATGAAGTTTTGATCCGAGGGGCTAACGAAAAAGCGGTAGAGGATAACTGACTAGAATGATACGGGAGCAACTAGAATAAATGCGGGTCGAAAGAT
>Ga0179593_1677328_pt1 | contig 13886 bp, 27 predicted proteins | sample CZODoug2_1_08_16_FD_185931 | JGI IMG/M metagenome (GOLD analysis project Ga0179593, IMG submission 185931) | Vadose zone soil fungal communities from Angelo Coast Range Reserve, California, USA - CZODoug2_1_08_16fungal (PacBio error correction) | ecosystem: Environmental > Terrestrial > Soil >...
ATGGAAAAAAAGGGGGGGAAATCCTCATACCAATGGGGAAAGTTCCCCTTCCTCAGTCCTTCCAGGGAAGGACGCTGTTACGCCAGGGGGGGAAAGGGAAAGGGCAGTAAAGCTGGCCCCGGAGTCAAAAGGGGAAACGCCTTCGAGTTGGGGAAAGTGGGAAACAAGAAAAAAGAAATCCCTGCAAGAATCTTGTTGTGAAGGCACGAAAACAGGGAGGGGTCAGAAAAGGGAAAAAAGATGGCATTGGCCCCCGTGCAATTGAAGCCCGAAGCCATCAGGAAAAAAGAAAAAAGAAGCAAGACCGAGAGAACCCTGGTGCCTGAGAGCGACCCAAAAAAAAAAGGGGGGGGGAGGAGCATCTTTGTCCGAGAGAAGAAGAGAGCAAAAAAAACAACCACGAGGATTAGGAAAAGAGAGAGAAGGGGAAGACTGCTGGGAAAAAAAAGGGAGGAGAAAGAAAACCTCCCTCGGAGCGGTCGCTCCCAGAAAAAAGGGGGAGGGTGCGGGCTTGTCTTCACGGGGGAAGGGATGGCCCGAGAAAAAGGAAAAAGAAAGAATGAACGACATTTGCCGTCGTCGGAGGACAACGAAAAAAAAAAAAAAAAAGAGGGGCGAGCGCCTGGTGCCAATCCAAAAAGGAGGGAATGTCGAGGGAATCCTAAAAAACAGCCTTTGACTGAAAAGGAAAACTATCTTGGATCAAGGGGGGGGGAGGAAAAAGCGGGATCGTAGCTCCCCGCCCGGCTGAAAGGGGGAGGGGCCTCAAGCGAGGAAAGGGAAGGGAGGGGAATGCCTCTAATAACTGTTACGACAAAAGGAAAAAAAAAAGTGCTCCTGGCCCGGTTCAAAGAAATGAGTCTAAAAAAAAGGAAAGGGGGGAGGAGTTCTTTTATCCTGTCAAAAAAAAAAAAAAGGAAGAAAGAAAATTTCACACGGGCCCGTTGTTGGATCCACGAGGGAGAAAAAAGGGGGTAAGAGGGGAAAAAAGAGGGGGGGGGATTTTTTGCTGCAGGCTGATGGGAAGGGGGGCAAATCCGCCGGATCGACGGGCAAAAGAAAAAAAAGGCCGAAAAAAAAAGGAAAAGTAGAGGAACTGACGATCTTCTGCGGGGAGGAAGAAAAAAGGAGGACGCCCTCGATGCCAGCCAGGCCCTCGCGCAAAGGAAAACATTTAGAAAAGGGGGAGACGGGTAGCATATCGCTAATGGAAAAGGGGGGGGGGAGAAAAAAAAAGGAAAGGTTACCCACGCGCCACGTCGGCTGCCGGGGGGGAGGAGCCGAAGGGGGGGAGGGAAATGAAAGAAAAAGAACAGCGTTCTTATTGGCTCTGAAAAAAAAGGAGGGGGGGGAAAGGAGCCGAACGGCGAACACTGGCCCGGACATCACAAGAGGGGGAGAAAAGTGGACCCCGGAAAGAAGAATACCCACCCCTCCCTCTTATGCCGGGTGGGGGAAAAAAAAAAAAAAAAAAAAAAGAGGGAACAGACCCACGGATAATGGCCTTTCAGGATTTTCAAGAGAAAGCCGAGAAAAGGGAAGAAAAATCGGTCCCTCAGGGGGAGGAGGGACCTCTGGGGGGGGGGGGGGTTCAGCGGATGCGTTGATCCGTCCGGCAGCGGGAGAGGGGAAGGGGGGAAAAAAAAAAAAAAAGAAGGGAAGCAATCGTCCCTGTTCGCCGCTGTCCCAACAGGAAAAAAAAACGCAAGACTACGGGAGAAAAGACCGGAGGCCATAATCTGCCGCCCCGTGCCAAGAAGGGAAAAAAAAAAAAACAACCCGGGAAGTGCTTCGCAATCCCGGGAAGAGCAGAAGAAGAAAAAAAAGCAACCAAGAGGAAAAGCGAAAAGGCACCACTCCAATCTACCTCTCGCTTATCGACAAGGAAGGGAAAAAAAAAAAAAAAAGAAAGGTTCCCCGCCGTCATCCCACGCGCCCCGCGCCCAGTCAGCCGCAGAAGGGGGGAAAAGCGCTCACAAGGGGGAAAGAGGAACCTCAAAAAGCGACCCTCCCTTTCCTCTTGCTCATGAAAAAAAGGAAAGAAAAAGGAAGGGGGGGACCAGCACATTTATGCCGCGGGAGAATAGGTTTTCGAGGGGGAGACGTGAAAAAAAAAAAAAAAGGAAAAGAAGACGGGCGATCTCCTGCTGCCGATATCCCCCCCGAATTCGGCGAGAAGAAAAAAAAGAGGGGAGAAAAGAAGAAAGAAAAAAAAAAAAAAAAACAAACCAACTAATGGGAAGAAAAAAGATTGGTGCACCGGCCAATACCCTCCTGCCGCCTTCTGAAAAAAAAAGGAAGAAAAAAAAAAAGCAGGGATCTCCCTCGCCTCAATTAATGCTTTGTCCGAGCACAAGAAAAAATAAAGGAATGCTTGCTTTCCCACTTCGGACGTGAGGAAAAAAAGTCAATCCGAAAAAAGGGAGTCAGAATGAGCGTGAAATAGTCAAGATAGCATCGTAACGAAAAAAAAAAAAGGGGACTGGGTCGCTCTCGTGGATGCCGGAGAAGATGCAAGGGGGAAAGGAATGGCTCGATAGCGATAGCGCCCTGCGTGGGGGGAAAGGGAGAGGCGCATTCGAAATTTTCAGGAAAAGGATGGGGCCAGGGAAGAAAAAGGGAGGACTAAGCACCCTCTTGGGGGCCGCTATAGGGGGAAAAAAAGAAAAAAAAAGAGGAAGGGAAGGGACGCACTTTCTTGTCCTCCGGAGCCGCAGAAGAGAAAAAATTTGGACACGGAGGAAAAAAAAGAGGGGACGTTCAGAACTCTTTTAAAATCCGCCCCAGATCAAGGATGACCAAGACAAAGCTTGGAACACCAACAGCGCACTGCAGGGAGGGAAGGAAAAGAAAGGGAAGGGGAATCAAACCTCCAGCGGGGCGAGGCCTTATTGGGGAGAAAGGACCAGAAAGAAGGGGAGGACATTTATCGTGGTCGTTTTCGAGCGAAGGGGGAAAAATCCCCCCGGGACCGGAGGGAAGAAAACTACAAGGGGGAAGGTTGGGGAGCGGAGGACTGCCAGACGAAAAAAAAAGAAAAAGGAAAGGTTACGCCGTCGAGCCTCGCCCCTCAAAGCAGCGGGGGAAAAAAAAAAGACCTTGGGGAGGGGTCGGAATCACCCACTTCGTAGCCTATCTTCAACGCCCAAAGAAAAAAAAAAAAAGGGGGAGGAAGGGAAAAGGGCGAGAATCCAGGTTCTCCATTCGCAAAGAGGGGAAGAAACCCAGAACGAAAGAGAGAGGTGGCGCGATGGCCTGCTGTCCGTAAAAAAGAGAGGGGGGAAAGAAAAAAGAAATAAGCTTATTTCGCAAAGCTAACCCTCAGAAGAGAGAGGCATCCTCCGACATCCTGGCTTCAAGGAAGCGAAGAAAAGAGGAAAAAGAAAGGGGAAGGAGGGGATCCGGCGTCTTTTGCACTCTCCAAAGAACATCCTTCAGGGCCAAAAAGAAAAAAAAGGAAAAGAAGAAAGGAAAATCGTGGATCCAACAACGTCCGGGTGAAAAAGTGTACGGATGTTCCGGAACCCTTCTTCCCAGAAACAGAGGAAAGGGGAGGGGAAAGAAGAAAGGGAATCAATTTTCTTACCCTGTGCCGCTACTAGGAAGAAAAAGGGTGGACCGTCAAACCGGATCGACAAATGCCTGCGAAAAGGAAGAAAGGAAAATGCCTTCCTCACATCCCGGAGGGAGAGAGATAGATTTAAAACCAAGCAAGGAAGGGGGATCCAGATCGTCGCGCCCTTCCAGGAAGTCATGGCCCAGGGGGGGAAAAAAAGAAAAAAGGAGAAGGGGATTGCCAACCATTCGCTCTCCAAGCTGGGGGAAGAAAAAAAAACCGGACTACGGGGGAAACTGTCCCCGTCATTCTTCAGGTTGGCCGAGAAAAGGGGAAAAAAGGGGGGGAAAAAACACCCAAGGGGAAGAAAAAGAAAAAAAAGTCAATGACGAAAGAGAAAGAGGGTTCGTCAGCCTCCTTTGTCGAGAAAGAAGAAAAAAAAAGGAGAAAAAAAAAACAACAACTATTCATTAGGAAAAGAAAAGAAAAAGGAGGAAGGGAAAAAACGAAAAATCTGCGGAAGGAAAAACTCCCTCTATCGTCCCTCCTCGGCACCGGTTAGAGGAGAAAAGGGGACTATTTTCTTAAGGAAATTATCCTTCGGCAAAAGAGGGAGGGGAAGGAAGGCTTAGTACCCGAACAGGGAAAGGGAAGGGTGGTCGAGAGCCCTGGTTCCAATTCCCACTCCGGCCGCGAAGGGGGGGGAAGAAGGCCCATCTTTTTCCTTCCGGGAGGGGAAAAAGGGAAGAAAACCCTAATTGGCGAAACAGCCAGGGATCGATCTTTCCCCGCCGGCTGAGCAGAGGGGGGGTACACAGGCGCTTTTCGCAGGGAAGGCTAAAAAAAAAAAAAGAAAAAAAAACAAATGCCACAAAACAAGCAGTTGCCGCGGCCCCAGGGTTGCCAGACATATAAGGGAGGGGGAGAAAAGTGATAGTAGTGTTTTTTCTGGGGGAAAGGAAGGGGAAAAAAGAACAAGAAAAGTGTTGGATCCACGAGGGGGGGGCGATTCACCTGTTATAAGACGATGAAATGCGATCTAGGGGAAGGAAGGGCTGATGGCGATGGCGCGTGGCAAAGGAAAGGGAAGAAAATATGCGGCAAAAAGCACGGAGATGCCTCTCCTGAAGGCAAAGGAAGAGAGAGAGGGAACGGGATAGCGGGCCGAAAGAAGAAAGAAACAGAGACGCCCCCTCGAAGTAAGCCAATGCCCTCGGCGCAAAGGGACGTTCGAAGTCTTCCGTGTGTAAAAAAGAGAGAGGAAAAAAAAGGAGGAAAAAGGTCCCGGCAATTAGTTTAACCCACTCCTCCACTCCGGTTAAAAAGGGGGAAAGAAAATAAGGCGCGTTTTCTTATTAGCGAAAAAGGAAAAAAGGAAGTCGGGGAAATCTGCCAAACCCGCTTTTGTATTTCTATTCTCGACGGAGAAAAAAAAAAAAAAAAGGAGGACAAGATGGCCGTCCTCCTCTCCCAAAGGAAAGGAAAAGATCCGGTCCCGGGCCATGCGCTCTCGAAACGAAAAAGATTAAAAGGGAGAAGCAGAAAATGAAGGACCTCGCCCCCCTCTTTAGTGGAAGAAAAAAAAGAGGGGGGGAAAAGGAAGCAGAATGCAAGTTGCAGAGGTTTGTTTTCATCGTGTAATGCGTGAGAAGTCAGAAAAGAAAAAAATAGTTTCTGAAACGTAACTCGCCCTTACAGGGAAGGGAAAAACAAACGCCGACGACGGGAGCGGCCTCCTGCGGATAAATCGGCCGCCGGGCCCAAAGAGGGGGAGGCCAGGGTGAAAAAGAGAGGGAGGAACCCAACCCGCTAGTTCCTTGTGAGGAAGAAAAGAATACTAATTAAAATCGCAAAGCGCCCGCGTTCTCCCAAAAGGCAAAAAGAAAACGAAAAAAAAAAAAGGATTGAACGACTACTGTTTCCTCCACGAAGGAAAAAGGAAAAAAAAAGACAGAGCCGAACACCCATTCACCGCCGCCTTTTATCATGGGGTTGTACGAGGAGAAGAAGAAGAGGAAAAAAGAAACTTTTCCTCCTTTCTCGATTCACAGGGGGGAGGAAAAAAAAAATCAGGTTTATGCCGCGGGAGATATGTTTTCCTTCGATCGTGTGCTCCGTACGCCTCATGGCGCAGGGCGAGATAATGATTGGCGATACCCCTCTATTCCTTCCGGAGAATGAAGAGGAAAGGGGGGGAGAAAAAAAAAAGGAAAAACAAACAACGAGGAAGGATGTAAAAGAGAAGAGTGGGAAAAAAGGAAAAAGGGGGAATGAAAGTCTCCGAAGCATCGAGGGCTATCGCATCAGATGATCGAAAAGAGAAGAAAAAAAATGCGAATAAACATATCCTACCCCCGCGGCATAAAACTTCTTCTGGCCACAAGGAGGGGGAGGAAAGGGGGCAGAGGCCAAGAGGAAAAGGGAGGTCATCTGAGCTTTAAGAGTCAGAGAGAAAAGAGGGAGAAAAGGAAAAAAGGGGGGAACTGGGGTCGCAAGCGCGTTTGTGGATGCCCGCGACATGAAAAAGGGGGCCGAAAAGGGAAGGCTTTTGCAAGCAGGAGAAAAGAAAGGTGGGGGACCTTTTTGGCTTTTGCCGCGCGACGCGTTTTTGAAAGGGGGGATAGGGTCGGCGATACAGGAAATTCCCGAATCACTCCGCCAGGGGAAAAAAAAAAGAGGGAAGCAAACCTCTGGGGCCCCGGCGGCAGAGGTAGGGAAAAGAAGGGAAAAGCCAGCGTTCTTCCTGTTGGGACAAGGACCCGAAGGGCGCGTTTACGTTTTCAAGAACTAGGGGGGGAAAGAAAAAAGAAGGCCTCACAGCCAATCAACGCGGAACCACCAACGCGCACTGCAGGGAGAAGAAAAGAAAGGAGAGGGATCCAACACCTCAGCGGGGCGAGGCTTCTTAAGGGAGGGGGAAAACTGTCCATTGAAGCGTGGTCTGTTTCTATCGCTCAGGACCGGGACCAGGAAAAAAAGGTGCGGTTGGTAGCTTATGTTACGTCCCATATTCAGGGAAGGGGGACATTGTCGCCCGGTCGATGCCCTCCGCCAAGAAAAAAAGGGAAGACCGCCCCTTGTTAGGGGAAGGAAAGAAAAGGGCCAGGTCCGAAAGCCGAAGTGCCGCGTGGTAAAGAACGGGCCCGGAACAGGAGAAAAGAAAAGAAAAAAAAAGCACTGCGATACAACCGGCGCCGGAGGAGACAGACTGAAATGTGCCGCCGATGGCCTGAAGGGAAGGAGAAGGAAACGATGGCGGACGCTATAAAAGAGAAAAAGGAAAAGGACCATCCCCGCAGAATATTCGTCATCCGAGAAAAAGAAGAAAGGGGGCTGTTTGCCGCGTCGAGAAGGGGAGGGAAAGGGGGGACCAGAAACCATCCAAGCCCTTCATTCAAAAAATAAAAAAAAACGAGGAAGAAAGAAAAAAAAAAGGTAATAGACTCGTGGATCCAACAACTGCCGTGGAAAAAGAAAAAAGGGGGGGGAAGACCAGACCCCTAAAACACCTCTAATCAGGGTATTCTAAATCTTTCTGGGAGAAATAAGAAAAAAAGAGGGGAAGAGCACTTGCTCTGTTGGTTTTTGCAGGGGGGGGAGGAAGTAGCTATTCATGCAAACCTTGGCGAAACAGGGAAGGAAAAAAAAAAGTGCCGGGAAGAAAAAAAAGAAGAGACACCCGCGGGGAAAAAAAAACGAAATCGTCTCTCCCGAAGGAGGAGGGAGAAGGAATAAAAGACATCCGGCCGGCGATTTTTGTTTTCACAAAGAAAGCCACTCTGTTGTGAAGGCACGCCCCCCTTGGTCGTTTCGAAAGAATGTCGTCCATCTGCATGTTGGAAGGAAAAAGGAATCTCCCCGTGACATCCCAATCCCGGAAAAAGAAAAAAGTCGAACCGGTGCAGGAGACAGGCAAGAGGTTGTCCGTCCAGAAAAAAGGGGAAACTAGCATAGCATCTCTTTCTCAACAACAACAAAAGAAAGGGGGGGGAGCATGCTGTAAGGCCTTCGAGAAAAAAAAAAACGGGGACGACAACCTCCTCGAGAGGGACTCGGCACCGGTCTCAGGGAAGGGGAAGGAAGGGGCGAACGGGGAAGGAACTGGCCTTCGGCTGCAGAGGGGAAAAAGAAAGGAGTCGTAGGACACGAACCAGGGGCTGGCCTGGAAAAAAGGAAAAAAAAAGGGGTAATCCAACTCTCCGCGGAAATGCTCGTGGGGCAAAAGAAAAAGGCCGCGCGACGAATCTGGTCCCCAGAAAAAAAAAAAAAAGGAGCTCACCGCCGGCTTGGTATCCGGCATGTTCCGAAGAGTAAAGGGGGGAAAGGCGGTTCGCCAGGCATGCTCGAGAAGGGGAAAAAAAAAAGCAGTGCGCGCCCAAGGGTTCCAGACATGATCATGAAAGGATAAAAAAGGTTGTTTTTTCTGGGATCCGGTCCGGCATCCCCGTAAGAAAAGGGGGAAAGGGGAAAAAACCGAACACCTGTATAGACGATGATGCGATTTCTCCGGTTTTGAGTGGGGGGGGAAGAGAAGGAAGGGCGCTTGCAAAAAGCCGAAGGGGAAAAGAAAAAGGGGGAGAGGGCCCTCCCTGTAGCCAGGAGAGGATCTTCTGCGGGGTAATCGCGTTCGGAAAAGAAGGAAAAAAAAGAATGGACGCCCTCTAAGTAACAGCCATTCCCCTCAGAAGAAAAAAAAAGGGTTCGAAGGCGCCCGTGTAGCAGATCGCGAAAAAGAGGGAGGAAAATCAAAAGCCCCTGTCGCCCGTATTGAAAAAAAAGAAGGGCGGACTTCCCTGATTGCGTTGAGAGAGGGAAAAGAAAAGAAGAACAGGCCGTCGTGATTCTCTGAAATCGTCCCACCAGAGGGGAAGGGGAGAGGAAAGGACACCGACCTCACCCGATCTGCATCTGTCCTTCAAAAAAAAAAAAAAAAAAAAAAAGGGGTCAGGGGTCCGACGGCCCCGGGCCTGTCGCGCTTCGAACCGGACACAAGAGAAAGAAAAAGGGAAGAGACAGCGAATAAGCCTCGCAAAAAAAAAAAAAAACCAAGGAGAGGGATTAATTCCGACTGCAAGTGCGCTGTTTTGGTGTTCAGCGGGGAAGGGAGGGGGAAGAAAAGGAAGTTCCCCGAGTTCTGAAACGTAAAACGCGCCTGAGGAAAGGGAAAAGAAATGCGCCGACTACCTGCTGCTTCTCCGGCGAAAAAAAGGGGGAAGGAAGAAGGGAAATATGCGGCCCCACCCGCGGAGTGCTTTGAGGGAGAGGAAGGGGAAAAAGGGTTGAGCGGGCCTAATGAAATCGCAACGCAAAGGGGCGCCCGAAAAAAAAGGGAAAAAAAAAAAAACCAGGCCTTGCAACGGCCTCCCTGTTCAAAAAAAAAAAAAAAAGGGACACGTGCGCGCCAGACCCAAGTCAGCCCGCCGCTTGAAGAAGGGGAAAAGGGAAGGAAGAGGCCAACGCTTCATCTGACCCTCCCTTTCCTCTTGCCCCCTCGATGAAAAAAGGGAGAAGGGGCAAAGCAGTTTTTATGCCGCGGGAGATATGTTTTCTCCGCTCGTGGGGAAGAGAAAAAAGGGGAAAAAAAAGGAAGAAATTAGCCCCCTCGATGCCGGCGGAGAAATGAGGAAAAAAGGGAAGGAAAAAAAGGAAAAAAAAAAAAAAAGAAGGGAGGAAACGATAGAGATTTTGCCCCGGCAAGAACAAAGAAAAAAAGAAGGGGGGCTATCGCAGCAGAGATCGTCCCTTCCGGCATGAGGAGGAGAAGAAAAAAAAAGAAAAAAACCAAAGGCGCAATAAAACTGCCTGGCTGTTGGCCCAAGGAAAAAGGGGGGGATCGAGCAAGAGGAAAGGGAGTCAGAATGAGAAGGGGGGGAAAAAAAAAAGGGGGGGACTGTTCGCGCGCGTGGGATGCCTGGCGACCTGACGCAGGAAAAAAGGAAAAAAAAAAAAAAAAAAAGCCCTGGGCTCGATAAGGGGAAAAAAGGGGGGGGGAAGGGGAACGCCCCCGCCGGGGAGCGATTTTCCATTAGCCCGAGGAATCGCGGAAAAAGGAAAAAAGAGCCAGGTGGGCCCCGCTATATTTTTCCCTCACGGGGGGGGGAAGAAAAAAGGGAAAAGCTTTCTGGCCGCCTTGAGCCGAAAGAAAAAAGAAGGGAGGGTTGAAAGCGCGAACAAGGAGGGAAAGTAGTTTTCCAGAAACTCGGGGAAATCCGCATATCAGGGAAAAAAAAAAAAAAAAAAAAATAAACGCTTAACACCAACAGGGCGGAATAACCCGCCAAAGCGGACTCTATTGAAGAATAAAAAAAGGAAGGGGGCTGGGGTCGCCAGAAAATCCTTTAACCTTCAAGTTGGAGGGGACAGGCCCGGGCTTCTTCACCGAAGAAAGATACGTTTTTTGGGGAGAGGGAAGGAGAGATCCGGTGATTGTCCGTAAGGGGAAAAAAAGAGAAAGCAAAAACAATCAAAGCGGGGTGCCGGCCTTTCAGAAGCAGAAAAAAAGAAAAAAAAAAAGGGGAACACGGCCCGCCTATCTCAACAAAAAAAGGAAAAAAAAAGGAAAGTTTGGGTAAATACTGGCCGGACCAGGGGAGAAAGAAGGGGAAAAAAGGCACTACCCTGCTACCCGGCCAGGAAAGGGAAAAAAGGGAAAAAAAAAAAAAGGGTCCCTGCCCTGTCCCGGAGAAGGAGGACCGCGATAAGCTGTAGTTGCAGAAAGAAAAATAAGGTCAGCCGCGGACAGCCTTGGCTCATGAGGAGAAAAAGAAGAAAAAAAGCCGTTCCGATCCTGCGGCCAGGGGGAAAAGAAAAAAAGAGCCATCATCCTGCCAAAGAAAAAAAAGAAAAAAGAGTCCGTATACAGGTGATCGACCTCGTTGATCCAACAACAGAAAAGGGGGGGGGGAAAAAAAGGAAAGGCCGGACCGGCCTCCCAGAAAACCCTCTTAATCAAGGGTAGGAGAAAGAGGGGAAGGACAAATGTCTGGAACCCTGGGCCGCGCCCTCTTAGGGAAAAAAAGAGTCTAATGGCTGCGAAAAGCCCGCAGACCAAAAGAAAAAAGAGGGAGGGGGGAAGAAAGGCGGGTTGAGCTCGAAGCCCTCCCTGTTCGCCAAGAGAAAGGGGAAAAAAAAGGAAAAAGCTGGCCGGAAGTCAACACCAAGGGAAAAAAATTGGCACCAGTGGAAAAAAAAAAAAAAAAGAAGGGAGCCCCTGGTCCGGTGTCCTCCAAAAAAAAAGGGCCAAAAACTGTCGTCCCATTCTGCCAGGGGAAAGAAAAAAAAAAAGTTAAAAGCCAATCCGGCAAGCCCTCGAAAAGAAGAAAAAGGAAAAAAGAGGGGAACAAGCTAGAGGTTGTTCGTCAGCAAAAGACAAAGCAGAGCATCTCTCTCACAAAAAGAAAAAGGAAAAAAGATTAGAGGTGCCTTCTCGAACAAACAGCTGCCCTTGACGAAAAAAAAGAAGGGGAGCAGAGGCTTGCCGGCTTGGCTTCACGGGGAAGAAAAGGAAAAAAAAGGGGGGGGAGGAAGACAAAGGGACCAGAATTGACGACAGTGCCGTCGTCGGAGGACAAAGAAAAGGGGGGGGCGGAAAAAAAAAAAAAAGAAGGGGGGGAAAATACAAACTCGCCGCGGATGGCCCGTGTGTGGAAGAAAGGGGGGGGAAAAAAACCGGATCGACGATGAGGGATCCCAGCCTGCTTGGCGAACCAGCGGAGAGGAGAGAAAAAGGAAGGGGAAAAGGCGAAAGCTCTTGTCCCTTCTCTTGAGAAAAAAGGAGGGGAGTAAACAGAAAACAGTGCGCGGGCCCAGGGTTCCAGAAACATGATCATGAGGATACAAAGAAAGAGAAAATTGGGGGGAGAAGGTCCTGCAATGCCTTAAGAAAATGGGAAAGAAGAAAAAGTAGACCCCTGGATCAGAAAAAAAACGATGATGCGAAATCTCGGGGTTTTAGGGAAAAAAAAAAAGAAGGGGAAGAAATGGCCCGCGTTCAAATCCAGAAGGAAGAGAAGAAAGTGCGCTCATGAGAACCCAGTCTGGTCGCGGAATGACAGAGAGGGAAAAGAGGAAATAAGCTTCTCCGTCCCAGAAAGGGGGGAGGGAGGGGCCACACTCTCTCCACATCAGGCTTGCGTTCAGAAAAAAAAAAGAAGAGAAAAGGAGACCTTTTAATCAGAGAAAGGAAGGGGGGGGAACAAAAATCGCACTCGGCCTTCCTGACTTTGTCTTTTTTGAGATAGCCAGAAGGGGGATGTAAAAAGGGACAGACTGAAGGCCCTCTGTAAAGCCTGCACCCTCTGGGGAGGGGGAGGGGAAAGAAACGAAAATCCAATCACACGGAATCGAAGAAGAGAAGCCCCTCCCTCCAAAAAGAAAAGAAGGAAAGAGCAAGTGACGACCGGGACTGCGTCGCTCCTAACAGAACAAGAAAGAAAGAGGAAAGTTCTGGGCGACCCTCTAATAAGAAGAGAAAAAAGGGGGGGGAAAAAGACCATTTTGCGGTATTCGACCTGCATTGCTCTGTGTGGTGTGGTGAAAAAGGAGGAGGAAGGGGGATGAAGGAATTTCCCTATTCTGCAACGTAAAAAGAGAAAAGGAGGAAAGGGGGGGAAGGGCCGGCTCCGAAAAGGAGGAGGCTCCTTGCTTGTCCCAGAAAGCTGAGAAAAAGAAAAGAGGTGAAAAAGATAAGCTTCCCCACCCGCGGAATTGAGTGGAAGAAGGGAAGACTGTTAAAATCGCACGCGCAGACCGTCCCGCAAAAGGGAAAAAAGAGGAACCAAGGCCTTGCCCGCCTCCTGTTCGCCCGGAGGGGAAAAGGGAAAGGACAGCAAGAACCTCTTGACTAAAGGGAGTTTACGCTTTTGTCTCTCTTGCATTACACGCATAAAGGAAGAAAGAAAAGGGAGGTGGTTTCCTCCACGTCCTAATTGGGAAAAAAAAAAAGGGGGGGGAGAAGTGGTCTCGATCAGTGTGCTCGACTCCTCATCGCGGCAGGATGAGAAGGAGAAAAGGGAAAAAATGAAGGCAGGCGCGGGTTTCCTGCGGGGCCAACATCTCCGAGAAAAAAAAAAAAAGAAAAAAAAAAAGAGAGAATGGGTTGCCCCTGCAGACCCCGCGCACGAAGGAGTGATAAGAAAGACAAGGAGATGAACGCCCGCTCCAATGAGTCTGGTCAGAAGGAAAAAGGAAAAAAAGGGAAAAAAAAACCAACAATAAAACTTGCTGGACGGCCCCAATTCGGACGTGGAAAGGAAAAAAAAGGCAACGTGTCATCATATCAAGAGAAAGAAAGGGGGGAGGAGATTGAAAAAGAGCAGCGTAAACAATCCCCTTGTATCAATCTGCTGGATGACTGGGGGGAAAAGGGAAATGGAACGGAGGACTGACTCCTTTGCTAACCAGTATTCTTTTCAAAGCCGGGGAGGAAAGAAAAGAGGTAACTTTTCGCGCGCGCGTGAAAGGGGGAAAGAAGAAAAGAAGGATAGGGAGGGGACAGGGCTAATACATTATTGAGGAAAAAAAGAAAAGTCCAGGCCTCTAATATTTTTCACCCTCTGGACAAAGAAAAGGGAATCCACATTTTCTTGCCGCCGGAGCCTAAGGAAAGGGAGGGAAGGACAAGCGCAGAAACCATTCGAAATGTCTGCCGTTTTACGTTGGGAAGGAAGGAAGACAGATACACCCGCCCCTGCCGTACGGCAAAAAGAAAAGAAGACCCAAACAGCGCACTGCAGGTCGAATAACCTCAAAGAAGGAAAGATGTTGATAAAAAAGGAATTATTTCGGAGTCGCCATACCTCCTAACGGAAAGGGAAAGAGGGGGAAAACGGAGGCCAGGCCCGGGAAAGTAAGGGGAGCTACAGCGTTGCGGTTTTGGAGCGGAAGGACGGAAAGAGGGGATGGCCCCGGCCGTGTCCCCTCGCCTCGCAGAAGAAAGGGGGAAAAAAGCCCGGACAAATAGGCCCACCATCAGAACGCCTGTTTCGTGTCGGATCAGAAAACAGGAAAAAAAAAAGGACCCAGTCAAGGAAGCCGACGTGGAGGGGGGGGACGAAACGGACAGGGAGAAGGAAAAAAAAATCCAGGTTCTCCAATTTTCGCGATCTGGATACAAAGAAGAGCCTTAATGTTGGCCCCGCTAGGGGGAACGGCACTCTGGGGCGGACTCGATAAGATGAGGAGAGAAAACGCCAGAAGATCGTCATCGAAGGAAAAAAAAAACGGAAAGACAGCCCAAGGGTCAGGGAGCGCATCTAAGGAGGGGAGGAAGACCACTCGGCTTTGGGGGGAAAAGAGGAAAAAAAATCGCCATCGGACAGGAAGGAAAAAG
>Ga0179593_1463678_pt1 | contig 13885 bp, 10 predicted proteins | sample CZODoug2_1_08_16_FD_185931 | JGI IMG/M metagenome (GOLD analysis project Ga0179593, IMG submission 185931) | Vadose zone soil fungal communities from Angelo Coast Range Reserve, California, USA - CZODoug2_1_08_16fungal (PacBio error correction) | ecosystem: Environmental > Terrestrial > Soil >...
AACAAAATCCAGACAAAGCTTAATAAAAACCAGAACAGACCGCATTCCCTAAACTTAACGGTAACCTTGGAAACCGGGATGTTAATGGGGGTAACGCGCACAATTACCCTATCAGGAATTGAAGACCAAGGAAGGGGGAGAACCCGCAAGGAGGGACCCAAACAGCCAAAGTCGCTAATAAACAAGGAACACGAAACAGAAAGGGAGCTGCATCTAGTTTTGCGGGGAGGGGGGGGGACAGCGAATAGAACCGGATAGATAATCCCAAATGACAATGAGAAGAGAACATCGGGGTCATCAGAAAAAAAAGCGGGGAGGATGTACGCTGCATGCGTATGCAAGGTTACAAACGCTTTCCGCTTGAAAAAGGGTGTGGCATGAAGAAAGAAAATAAATGATGCCGCTCCTCGCGTAGATCAAGAGAGGAGATAAAGGCGCCAAGAAGGGGGGAGAGAGGGTGAAGACATTCACCGAAGACGAATCGATAAACGAGCACTCGGCTTGAGCCTTCTCCAAGCCCGGCCTGTAGCCGCAACTCCTTCAAAGAAAAAGCAGCGTCCACGGAGAGAGCGGCCATGAGGTACGAAGGAAATCGGGGTCAGGAGGCGTAGATTGAGGGGCGAGTAACTTCGGCGGAGTTGCGAGGGGCGATCGAGAGACTGGGGGGGTATAAGGAGGGGTTAATTGAAGAGCGGTACCATGCCGGGGGACCCATGGACAGGCAACATCTGGGGAATGGGGGAACTTCGGGCAGGGAGCAGACGCTGGAGGAGACACAGCTTTTCAAAAGGAGAGGGTTGCAAAAATGGACCAGGCTCTTGGAGTCTAATGGTTTTTGGGGGAGGAAAACTCCAAAGCCGGAGGAATATCCTCCCAGGGGGTGTTCCTGCAGGACTTGATTCATCCATTGGGGAGGAATTAGCTTGGAGCGCAATTGTCTCACCCAGAGTATGGCGATCATAACTAGCGACAAAAATTAGACACTTGTTGTTAATTAATCAATAAAAACAGATAAACAGAAGCAGGAGGGAAACGAGAGTTGAGAACTCGAGAGAAACCGTACTGCTTCGGGTTCTTGGGGACTTGGGGGATCTACGGAGCGCAAAAAAAACGTTAAATAGCTGAAAGTAAAGCGCTTCCGGGGGGAAAAAGCCTGATACCGAAGGGGAAGCAAGCTACCCTTTTGGGTGCACTCTTCTTCAGAAGTTCAAAGGCCGATTCCGTTTTCGCCGTTTGTCGGGCTACACGACGGAGACAGCTAATGCACTGAGAGCTAATAGAACCAACAACAACAGGGCAAGAGGGAAAAGTGCATTAGATGTGAAGCTCTTTAGCAATTACGAAACTTGGAGATAAAGTAAGTCTTGAAAAAAGGCTTCTTCCAACTTAGGTATCGTCCACTCGTATACTGAATCGGGCTAGGCAACGCTTCTCTGATGGGTTCAAGTAGACTGGGGCGCTCAATCTTCGATGACCAAATTCAAGATCACTATAAAGACCCGACCGCATTTGCAGGAGCGAGATTTACAGAAACTCCGAAGCGGGAGGGAGAAGGGCTTGGGATTATTACAAGGAAAAACAAATGGCTAGGGCCGGGAGGGACCTATGATGAAAAAACGCACGGGTCATGACAATCGGGGGACTCCGCAAGTATGCCTAGCAAGGGAAGGGGATCGTCTCATTCAGGACCAAGGGACAGTATCCAAGGCCTTAGTAGGGGTGAGGATTGTGAGAAAAAAAATGACAACGCCCCGAGACAATTTCATTTGGAACGCAAAAAACGCGTAGTTTGGAAGCTTGTTTAAGCAGCGGCGGGTTAGGCTGGACCCGGTCGGGAAAAAGAAGAGACAATATTCAAAACGTGGGCAGGGTGGAGGGTAACCTCTGACAATTAAAACAATCCGTAGACCCCCCAATAATCTTTCGTTCGTACCTAGCAAGCGAAGCCTAAGGACCATCAGAACTAACTGGACATCCTGAAAAGAAAGATGTCAAGAAATAACCATCTGGAGGCGAGGGGAGAAACTGAGAAGAGGGAGCTAAGAAGGCTACATGCTGAGCTAGGGAGAAGGATAACCTCATTAATCAGGATGACTTAGTCTTTCTTCGTGAATAATAATGACTGAAGCTACCGGGCGGCGCCGCTTCTAGACGAATTATTATCCAAGTAAGTGGCAAGAAAAGGGTTAAACTTCATCAAAAAATGGGGAAAATAGGAAAGGGCCGAAAAGAGCGCGAGCTGCGGAAAAAATTAATCGGAATCTTGAGGGGCTGAGAGAGGCTGATCCCTTCTAAATGCAAAGGAGGGTTATACGCTGGGATATTCGCTGCATCTTCAAACTGAACAAATCAGGATGTGCAGCGACGGAGGTGGGAGATGCAAGTTGAGTTAACAGTTCACAATGAGCGAACCAAGTTGCGTGTGGTGAAGCAGTGGTTCAAGGAAAACTAGGGGCGTAAAGGGACAGTGATCGGGGCATGCGCGCATTTCATTCAATAAGCCCGGGAATTAAAACAGGACAAAGGGGAGGGGGGCATGCTGCGGGTTGGGATTTATCAAGAAGGCCATGAGACACGAGCCCTGTGGAGGGGTAAAAAGAATCCTAGCGCAGTCAACGAACGCTTCACGGTTGTTCGGGGTAGGGAGATTTACTGGACGGAGACTGAATGGGCTCGAGGCTCATTTGGTCAAAGTAAGGGGAGCAGACGGGAGAAGGAGCTGTATCTGGCGGCGAAGGTGCCCTACCAGCGGAGTGAGTCCTCCTCATCCGGACTGCCAAAGGGGGGGGGAAAAGGAAGCATCTGGTAGTTACATTCATAGGGGAATCAAAAGGGAGGAGGGGGTCACCAAGGACGGTGTTAGCAACACCTCCTACATCGGAAACATTCGAGAATTGCGAGTATCGTGAAAATCCTAAACTCGGGGGGGTCCGGAGCGACCCCCAGATGTGCGGAACCTGGGCCATCAGGGTGACGGGAGGAGGAAGTAGAATTCCAGAGACCATGTCAGGGCAGGGTTCATGGGCTCCTGTTCGTTCTCTTAAATCGGGGTCCTGCGAGTGAAGACAAAAAGGGGAAATCCTAACGTGAGCTGAGCAGGCGGGGGAGCGCCCTAACAGGGGAAGAAAATGGACACCATGAACAACGCCACAAAGCTCGACCCTCAAGAAAGAGAAGGGGGGAATCAAAAGCGACAGAACCGGGGAGAGGCATATATGAGGACTCACTGTGGGTGATTGTCGGCAAAATGCCGCTAAAACGGATGAGCACTGAACGAAGACAAGAAAGAGGGAGTAGTTCTGATACCAATGCCATGGGGTATGAACACTAACCGTTCCGGTACATGTGTAAATAATGACACGGTCATCGCTCGGAAAAAGGGGGGTGGCGGGCGCGGTCGGTTACGGGTGTGAGAAGCTAAAAAAGCGGGGGGGGTGGCGTGGGTGGGGGAAAGATCTGGGGGTGGTGGGTGAAGAAAAAAATTGCAGGAATCATTCGTGTGTGACGCAGCGGAGTGCGCGGGGGTTGAACGGGAGTGAGTTGGGTGCAATTGCGCGAAGAAGGTCGCGACAGGCGGGGGTCCTGACATAAAAAATTAACAGAAACCCTAGGTAATGACCGGAAGGACGTGTGGGCGCGTTCTATTTCAGGGATTCATCAGCAACCGGGGGGTAGGGTTGCTGTCGGGTCCTGGACACTTAACGTGAATTTCGCACGGAATAGGATCCTATTTCACGGAGGAGACACGGAACGAGGAAGAGGCCGCCATCATTCGGACGGCTCGAAAGGTCGAACTTGACGCGCATGGGATTCACGGTCGAACTGCCCGTCTTGAGAGCTCACGACGAAAAATCTGAGGCAGAGGGGGGGGGGCGGGGATTTCTCTATCCCGCTGGTTTCAAGAAATCGAGAAAATGAAAACGTGGAAATATGGTGAAAAGAGGTTATAAACACGGGGGATTGCAAATGGGCCGTGTGACCCGGAGTTCGAGCTTTACGAGGGGACAAGTGTTAGTGCTTCTATATCCGTCGTATGGAAGCCAATCAGCGACGGGGGGACCCTTGGACCGGGTGCAGAGAAAAAGGCTAAGCAAACTTTGAAAGATTCGACATAAGGTGGTTACCGCATAGGCTTACTGAGTACGATATGTTATCAACTGAAAGACGGGGGGGGGGCCATTGTGGCGAATCTGGACTGATCGACTGCTGACGACGCGTAAGCAAAAACTGCGAAAATAAGAGGTGGACACTGAAGTCGAGGCCATTGGGGGACTTTCTATGTGTCCATGGGATGAAAGCCTCTAGGGAAAAAGATCTGAAGCCAGTAAATTAAAAAGAAATTTTGGTAAACGCAAAATTGGAGCTTTCTCGAAGCAAGTGTCAGGGTGGCCTCAAAAAACCGTGACAGATCGTGACCCGAATAGTCTGTAGGGATGGTGGGTCCCGAATGTTAGGGCACAACACAAAAAACATCAAAGGAGTATGAACCTAGCCGTAAACGGGATTTGGGGGCAGAATGTATTAATGGTCGCTATACATCAGAGAGACTATCCCCATAGTGTTTCCGTGGGGCTAATTTGGGGTCGGAGAACCAGCCAGTTCCGGAGTGGATTGGCGGTAGAAGAACTGAATCTACCTAAAACCATCAGAAGACAGATGGGGGTTGCGCCAAACGGCTTCGCGGGGAGGATTCTCAAACTCGCCATGTAGCAGAAGAAGGAAATTGCGAAATTGGACATTCTAATGACTGAAATGGAATATGAGATTTCCCACGCGTATAGGGAATAATTTTTCTGAAGAAAGAAGGTTAAAAAGGGCCTCGATGCACTGTTCGACGGGAGTGGAGTAGGGAGGTTTTGGATTGGGACAGATGAGCGACAATCCAAGCATCGGTGCTGGAAGTCGAGAGACCTCCAATGGGGAAAACCGTTGGAGTAATGAATTCTCAAGAGGAGATTACTGGTCATGGGGTGGGATGGGGGGCGAGGGACAGAAAGGAGTGGGCGAATGGTCAGATATGTGGGGACCGGTTTTGGCTGACACATATCACGCTTCAGGTGGAAATTCGGGGGAATAGAAAAAGCATTTTTTTAGAAGGAAAACGAAACAATCGCAGGGGGAGGGAAGAACCTTCTGGTCGGGGAACCCATAAAAGTAGAGGGAGTCACATGGCCAGGGGTGTGGGAAGAGCTGGCCAAGCGGCACGTCAACGTAAATGACCCTTCGTATTTGGAAAAGAAAAAGAGGTGGTAAAAAAAAAATGTCGAGCTGACAGGGGGCGATGACCCTTGTTGTCAGAGGTGAACTTAGGGAAGCTGAGTCGGGGGGGTAGAGACGACCATCAACGCTGGACGGATTGGTAATGAGCTTTTTTGCAGAAACTATTGGGGGAAGAGAGAGAGAGGGGGTTACAAATGCCTGGGAACAGCCACGTTGGGAAAACGCGGCCGGACTCATTGAAAAATCCAAACCACTCACCACAAACACACACACCATGACAACTCTAATCCAACAACAAACCACACACTCCCGGGAAAAAGAGAGGGAGGGAAAGGGGGCATTTACCTCAGAAGGTCTATAAAAAGGAGGAAGAGCAGCGGTAGTCAGAAGGGAGGGAACAAGGAAAGCGCCCTCGCTCATGATCGATAGGCAGAGAGAATAACTCATAGCAAAGTGTGTCAAGAGGCCTCCAAAGGGAGGACGGGGGAGGGCGTGTCCCTTCTCCTTCAGTGCGACTGAGGAAAGAAGCATGTACTCCGCATACACATATCCCGAGGGACCACATGGCGAGCTACATTAGACATACACCATCTGATTTTTCGCTATTGTGCTGAGATAAGAAAAAAAGAGTGAACGAAAAAATTTTGAAAAAATATGAAGGGTGCGGTCGGCATTTTGGACGGGGTCGGACAGTGACGGCCGAACGGGCCACATGTACGAAACGAGCAGGACCCGACTGATGGGGGTCCCGAACAGCGGTGGCTTCTATTGGGTCTTTGTCCTAAAAACGTGCTATCAACAGGACTAAAGCCGCGGACGTGGGATGGTGACAGCCACCCCGTCACGGTAGTCTGGTGAATCGGGGCAGGATTCTGACAACAAAAACTTTCAGGAGGGAGAGAACGTTCCCAAAAAAGTGACGCAGATCCACTCGGAAAAGCAGACGACCAAGGGGACAACTATATACTGGGCAAGCGACTCTCTTATAAAATCTTGGGGGAGGAAAAGAATCCGATCCAGTTGGAGAGAATCTGGAGACACTCCGAAACGAACGGACCCGAAGACATTCTAGAGGAGAAAAGTCAGAATTAAGGCTTCGTCGAGACAGACCTTCCTATAAAACTTTCCGGAAGAAGTCAAAGGATGCCAATCTAAAATGAAGGGAGATTGGGAAAAGGAAAAGGCGGAGGTCGACAAGGGAGGCTGAGGAAGGGGGGAGAGCCCTTGATAGAATGGTCTCTACAGGATCATGAAGGGAGATAGTACCGTCATCCACGCGAAGAGGCTGGTGCTCCGAAGAGCAGGAGCTGCAGAAAACGGAGTGGGGGAGAGGAGAAACCGGAGCCCCCTACATGGAAAAATCCCGAGTTTGGCCAAAAGGCTAGCGGGGAAGAAGAAAGGTTGATGGTTGTGGGGGGTTTGGGGACAAACATCAGACACAACCAGCAGATACGCTTATGACGAGGGATGTCATGGGATATTACCCTTGCAGTGAAAAACGATGTCGAGTAGAGAGTGTCAGGCAAAACCTTTCGGGAGGGGCTGGTCTTGCTACAACTAGCTATCCAAAGGCGGGGTCCAGAAGGGGAGGCACAGGAAGACGAAGTTCATACCCAACCGAGTGGGAAGAGACTAGACGGGGCGTGGAAGGTCGTTGTCTCGGAGGGTTGGAGGTAGGCCCGGACAGAAATCATGCTGCGCGCTCGCCCCCAAGGGGTGACGAGGCCGAATAAACCGAGAAAAGCCTTCCGCTAAAATAGGCGACAACCGGAATCGGTGATAATCGTAAAATTTGGTGCTGAGGTAGGGACGGAACTGTGAAACAGGCGAGGCAGCGGGAAAAGAAAGCCTGCTTAGCCGCATAGGACTTGACTAAGGGGAAAAAGACAATGGCTACTAAGGACGGGTGGGAAGGTGTGTTTATAAAAAGCTAGTACACATATTTGTACTCAGTTGATAGGTGGGAGGGCGGGAAACCACGATGAGAAGTGAGGCAAAAAGACGTAAAGGGGCGAGAGTCGCTGGGCATCACATTCATGTAGGGAAATGCGACTACAAAGGGACGGACGAAAAGAAGCCATAGAGTTCTGCGGATAGGTCCCATATCCGCCTAAGATACGCCGAATCTGAGACCATTCAAGGAAAACGTTTGTAAGCTTAGGAGAACAAGCAACCAACGAGACCGTGGATAAGAATCTCCTGTCAATTCCACAGAAAAAACCGCAAAACATCTACAGCGGCAAAAAGGGGTAAAGGGATTAGGTTGGAAGGAAACAAATCGATAAGCCAGAAATAGCATCCATCCGTGAACAAGAAGGAAAGAGAACTCAGGGGGTAGCAATGGTGTTTCAAAAGACGACTGGGAGCTGACCTCGCGGGAGTTGCCTAAATAATTTCATAGAAAAGGTTATAAGTAATTTCAATGGGTCTGAAAGGGTCTTGAATACCAAAAAGGGAGGGGGGTAGAACAAAAGGGGCAGAAGTCTCAAAACCACGGGACTGAACGCAGATTGATAAGAATTACAAAAACAGGTAGAAAGCGCGGCAACACCTACAATCGAAAAAGCGTGAGGAACTGCATTAAACCATAGACTTCAAAACAGCAGTTGAGAGGATATGCAAATTTGACCAATTTGTTAGAAACACGCCTTTTCTTAAACAGGGGCGCTCATCAAGTCATTCCACTCCGAGGTTCTTGGATAGACGAGGGGAAAAGTCAAAGGAGGAGAACCGGCAACATCTATGGGGGGGAAAGGAAGAAAAAAAATCGTGGCGGTAGCTGAAGTCCGCGTGCCGCAATCCCGACCTGAAGACTCAGGTCGCGTTTTAAAAAATGGGGGAGAGGAAACCGCAGAAGAAAGGTGGCTCCACGATATATGGAGGCGCGAAGGTGTATGAGAGGGAACAAATGTTGGGGAGAGGCTAGGATGTTGCGATCATCGGCAATTGCATAAGAAGGAGCCTGCAAGAACAAAATGTTCGTTCGCGGCCTCAGGCTTTTGGACTGGAACCGAGTTAGAGGAAGACAGATCATGATCAGGAGAACGGAGCCCGTACAAATATTGAAATAGTACCAAGCGAAAAGACACAGCAAAGGCAGGAAAGCAGGACCCTAAAACGAAGTCTTTTGAAAAAAAAAGGGGAAGAAGGGGATGTATCGTGACCAACCAAGCCAGCTGAAGCAGCGCGGAATAAAAAGGGAACAAAGAGGCCCTCAATGAGGGGAAATTTCAACTTATGTTATTGCATACAAGGGAGAAAAAATAAGCGCCAGGGAAGACCACGTCATTTCTAGGGGAAAAAAGACGACGGGATTCACAACACAAATCAAAGACGTACCGGAAAACTGCATAGCCCGACGAAGAGCCTGCATCTAGTTGTGAAGAGGGCAAGGATCGAATAGGAAGGGGATGGAAAAAAAGTAATGGGAAGGGAAAAAGCGGGACAGAAGAAGCCGCGTCTGTCATGCACAACTCAAAATCAGCGAGCGGTTGCAAGGCGGTCGTTCGCAACATGGGTTGGGGGGGGATGAAAATGCGACGGAAAAAAAGTCAAGGTCTCCGGGATAACTTTCGATCGATGGGTCAGGGAAAGCAGAAGACCGGTTTCGCGAGCGTGTGAAACCATTATCAACACCACAGCAGGGCCCGACGACGAGCAGAACGGAGAGGGCAGGTAAAAAATAAAGGCTCCCATGTAGCCTCTCTGACGCAGTAAGGCAAAGCAAGGTTCTCCATCGCTCTCAAGAGGGAGATAAGGCAAATCTGGTCAGGAATGGCCATGCGTAGGAGATCTGAGGCGATCCGTACGCTGGAGCTTCTAGGAGGGCAAGAGGGGGGGTAAATGAGGATTTTGGTTATACATATTGGGGGTATGGAAGAGAGCGAACCGTAGGGGACATCCAGTAAGCTGGGGGGGACTTTTTTAGGACTAGAACTTACATAAAACGAGGAGGGCTGCCCCAAGGAGTTTTGAAAGAAACGGAGAGGGTGTGGGAAAAGAAAAAGTGGACCACAAGAGACATGGGCTTCCTTGTTTTTGAAAAACCAAATGCGCCACTCTTGAAGATGGAAAATATCCCCACTGGTGGGCGGCAGAAGCCGTTGATTGGCCGCAGGGGGCGAGGAAGGGGAGCCGACGTATTGGCTACCGAGCGCGGGCGGATGAAAGTCGGGGCTCCGAAATTAGCAATTGGGGGGGAAGTGGAATAGACATCGCGACAATCCGGCGGCAGGCTGTATGATTTTAATGTTTCTAACTCAGAGGAAGGAAGGTACGAGAGGGCTTCATAGTGAAAGGGCCAGTGGGCAGAGGGAAAAGGCATTGAACGAACAAAAAAAAACTGGACCATCTGGCGACCGAGGCCGTTTCCTCTCTTCCTACCGACTGGTTTAATCACAAGGGGGGCAAAGCGCTCCGGAGAAAAGGTCCCATAGTCAGTGTTGCGGCCTTGGGGGCAGGTGAGAAAAAGGATACATAGTCTTATAGATCGAAACAAAAAAATATGAGGAGGAAAGGACGTAGATCGGGAAGTGCAAGAGATTTAGTCCTAGGGTAGCACCCAAAACCTCCAACGGCTATGGAGTCAAGAAGTGCCACAAGGGTCTACCGTCGTTCGCGACAACACCACTCCAAAAACCAAAACACCCCCACACAAAAAACAAAACCAAAAACCCAACCAAGTGAGAAGAACTTTTAAAAGGTCAATCCGAGGCGGAGTTTGCATCGGTTTGCGCATCATCATCTTCGAAGGGCAAAAGCAAGATCACTCATCAAGACCGACGCCATACGAAGAGCCAAAGGGGCTAAAAACTCAAAACAGTAACTGAACGGAGGTAACGCTTTGGATGATCCATAAAACAAAGGGGGGAGATTTAAGAATGGGCACTGATTAGGGGAAGACAAGAGCCTGATGTAGCCAGAGGGGCGACGCAATTAGAAGAAAAGACAAAATGGACGACCAATGTTCCAGGGAATACTCAGGCAGGGTAATACATTCCTTCCCTATGGTGGGAGAAGGGGGTATTTACAAAAGAACCGCAATAGAAGGATGTCTCAGGTAGGCAAAAAGCTTAGGGGGAAAGGGGTTTTGGCCCCAGCGGAGGGGGGAACAGAAAAACCGCGTTCGAAAAGCTCCGCAAAGCGTCAAACGACGTGGGAATAGGAGGGCCAAAGTAACTACACTCCATTACAAAATCCTAAAAACAGAGATTAGGGTATCGCAGTAGACAGCCCGAAGAAGCGAAAAGAGATAAGCCAAGCCGAAGGTCAAAAGAGGGGGGGAAGATATAAAAACTATCTTTGCCGAAGAAAGAGTGGGTTCAGGGTAAAAACTTCTGAGAAGAAATGAAGGAGAGGTCGAGGATTCCGATCAGCCCGTCGATCGAGGCGGGGGATGCGGAGTTTTAAGATAAGATGATCTTCGCACTGCGAACCGTCTTGTGATTCGCTGTATCAAAGGGGAAGAAAAAACTCGAGGGGGGAATGTCATCATTGTGAAGTCGAAGGGAAAAGAAATTTGCCCCGGCCGAAGGAAGACGTGACTAAGGGCTATCTTCGGGACACCATGGAAGAAAATCGACCGCGGCGTTCTTGATGACGAAGGCCGTGGATGAACCTTGAGAAAGGGGGCAAAATTCGTGAGAGAAGACCGCGTGGATAGTCGGGCTGCATCTTGGACAACCCTGAACATAATTCCGAGCGTAGAGCTACAAAGACGAGGGCCTTCAGCGCGAAACCGGTTTGAGGGGGGGGGGGAAGAAAGGTCGTTCATTTTCGCTAGGAAGAAAGGGGCCGTGGGCGACTAAAAGAAGCTGAGAGAGGGGAATTGGAAAGCTCCATTGAGAAGAATCCAGGGTAAAGAAAGTGCGTAATGAGCGGGGCCCTTGGGGGGTTCCGCCGAGTCCCCTGGGGGGGCCATGGCGTGTGCGGTTCGAGACCGACGATAAGACTTACAAATACTGCGTTTTTCGGGTGTATTCAGAGGGAAGGACAAGGGGCGACCTGAGGGCTAGAGGAACAATTACTGGTCAAGTCTGGTACTTACCTTGCCGGAAAAGGAGAGGTATCTTCGGTCGAGAAATCTGGTGCCCGACAAAGACGAATAGTAATTCAAAGGAAATAGGCTCCGAATGGGTCCGACAATGACTGGCGGCAGGTTCGTAAAGAGAAAAATATCTAGGGAACCAAAGGACGTGGAGAGATCTCAGGAAAGCTAGAGGAGGGGATAGGGGGACGACATGCCAAAAACTGAGGGGGGCGCGAACAACCATATTGTTTCCTGTGGCCTGTCCCAGGGATTGAAAAGAAAAAGAAGGACCGCTCGTCCACGGGGGTCAGGGCTTCAAATGGGGCCCCTATAAGCTGCTCGTCAAAATATTTATCCCGCGAGAGCCAAAGCGGGATGAAGGTGTAGAGAGCACCCATTGTGGAAGAAAGTGAGTGCGGTCAAAAAGTTCAAAGAGGAAAGGGCAGAATCCGTCACCCATGGGGCTGCGAAGTTCAACTTCTTCCTAATGTGAAAAATGGTTAGAAGCTGGTTAAGCCCGCCTGTGCTATAATGGATGTCCTCGCAGAAAATAGAAGCTCGAGGGAGGCTTCTAAGGGGGGTGATGAAACCCTACCTTTCAGGAATGACATAGAATACTGCGGAAAAGTTTCTGAAGTTAGGGAAGAAGAGAGGGGTGCGGAGCTTCAGTGGGGACTATCAAGAGGAGGGATCGCATATAGCGGTTTGGGACTTGGCACGGACGGTTTCTGGGGTTCAGGCGAAATCAGCAACGGGTGGGTTCAGGAACATACCTATCCCGAACACCTTAAAGGTTCCTGCATCTGGGGAAATTTTGTGCGGTCGTGGGGAAGTTGAGCTGTGCACGGTGGTATGTGGTTGCGAGCGTGGGGGGATCCGACACCTGAAAGGGGGGCCCCGGGCGGGCCTGGATAAGATCAAGTTCTTGAGGGTCGCAAAAGTAACTCGAATTACTCAGAAATACGGGCGAGGGCAAAAGGGGGTCCAAAGGAGATCAAGTTGTCAAGTAGTTACTAATCCCTTCGGGAAATCTACGAGACGAGACTTCTCTGACGGGAGTAGGAGCAATTTCTCGAGCCATGTGATCAAAGCCAAAAGATCACCTGGGGACATGGAATTTGTGAGAAAGTCTGAACCAAAAAGAGAAAGCATTCCGTGTGGCTGGGCGAGCCATTTAAACAGGCTGTAAGAAAGTCGTGGGAGATGCTAGGAAGAAGAGGACTCAGGCAATGACCGGGTTCACTTTGCACCTTCCGTTGCAGAGAGAAACGGAATAAGAATAATACACCTCATAAGGTGGTGTGAAGCTTTTAGCGGATTGTACAAGGGGGTAGACGGAAGACGAAACAATGTGTGGGGGAAGCTCTCAACGGGCTCGAGGCTATACCTAAGAAGAAGCAACTAAGTAGCCCCGTATCGAGGCAAAGTTTTTCTGACCTTAATTGATGGGGGAAAAAAATCAGCGGAGCCACGCATTGGTCAGGTCGAAAGGAAAGAAGAACTGGACATTTCGACATAGTTAAGAGAAAAGCGAGGAGAAAGAAACTGTGAATAAACTTACAGATCGGGAATATCAATGAGGAGAGGGCGGGGGTTTTTCGGAGAAATGGGAGAAAAAAAACACAAGCAAGAGGGAGGAAGCTGCTAAGTCCACCTATTTGTCATATTTGTTAGGAGAAAGCACGAAGAAACTCATCCAATAAGGAAATAGGTGGCGAGAAGAGAGAAGGTCACGGACAAATCATATGCAAGGGAGTGGGACGGTGAGAAGAACAGAAAGCGGAAACCATGCGAAAAAGTTGTCCTTCAAGCATGAGGATGCGGCAGTGGAACTTCCGCCTGAATTAAAGCCTCCATTCCGTTCGAGGGGGAGGGGCTAATAGGCCTGCCTCTTTTAGGAGCACTGGAGTGGTAGCTAAAGATGTAACGGACTCACACAAGGGTGACGCGTGAAGTGATGAGATTTGGAAGGGGGACAGATGGAGCGACAATTCAAGGCTGCAGGAACCAAGGAAGAGTTCTGACGTCCAAAAGCTTCTCACAATCAGGTACAGGACCGCCGTGGCGTATGAAGTCTCCTATAGAAGGCCTGGTGTGGAACCGTTTGTCACAAATCGAATGGCGGGGGGCGAATCCGTCATAAGGTAACTATATCTTTTACGTCTTGAAACGGGCAGTCCGCGGCAGGGACAACTCTGGTCGTGAAAAAAATAAGCACAGGTTGATCAGGAAAACACAAGAAAGAAGGTCTCCCCGGCTTGTGAGGAAAACCCCTCAAGGTCTCCTTTAATCCAAGAAGCTACGGAGGGTGGAAGCTCAAAAGAGGGCCGGTCAACGTAAATGAACTAACACTTGATATTTGTTCAAAAAAAAGGGAAAAGGTTAGACACCTGGGTGAGAGATGGCGCATTGGTATTACCTGGTTGGTGAAAAAAAAAAAAAACGGGCGGTTTACCTGGACGGAAGAGTAATTGGAGGGATAACGGACCAAAGAAACCGCATTAATCTGCTGATTGAATGGGGAAAGGGATAAGGTGCCCTGGAGGGGTTAAAAGAAATAGAGGTTGAGTGAGAAGCTCTGAATGGACATCAAGGGAGGGGGAACACGAGGCCTTATAAAACTAGTAGAAAAAGGCG
>Ga0179593_1375700_pt1 | contig 13884 bp, 13 predicted proteins | sample CZODoug2_1_08_16_FD_185931 | JGI IMG/M metagenome (GOLD analysis project Ga0179593, IMG submission 185931) | Vadose zone soil fungal communities from Angelo Coast Range Reserve, California, USA - CZODoug2_1_08_16fungal (PacBio error correction) | ecosystem: Environmental > Terrestrial > Soil >...
CAATGACGAGTGCGGCAGAAACTGTAAAGGGTCTCAACTTTCTGGGAGTCGAAAAAAACATCTTCAAGGAAACATGACAGAAAAGGGGAGGAATTAAGACTCCAAAAATGAAACGAAGAAGGAAGATGCGGGAGTATAGAAAGAAAGGGGGGAGAAAAAAAAAATACAATTCTTTCACCGGGAATCAGCTCAACGTGCGAGTTGTGTCACTCTTGGGGGGGGAACTCCAGCGGAACCTGCGATCAAGGAACAGGAAAAAAAGGTTTGACCCACGCTCAAGGAAGTGGGCGGCGGTCCGGGACAGGGGAAAAGAAGGCTCACTAATGAAAGCTAAAGGTCTCATAGAGAGCGGTGGGGATCTTTTCCAACTGCCGGTCATAGGTCCCCCGATCATTAGCAAGTGAGAACAGAAAAAGGTGAGGGGGGAACGAAGAGCGCCACTGGCTTACGAATGGCAGAGAAAAGCATCAGCGGGTCACCAAGAATCCTTAAACCAGTCTCGGTGGACACCCAGACGGGCGGAAAAGGGATCAGCGGTGAGAAAAAACGCCATTCGTAAAGCAATCGCTCGGATATCTCATAAATGGGGCCTGGCTGTCTACTTTCTGAGGGGTGATTGATCTTGGAAAACATCGTGAACGACGACAGTACACAACAATGATACACGGTGATGAAGGAAGGAAAGGGACTATTCTTAAAAAGACACTTACATTGTGCGCGGCAAACATAAGGGTCTAGGGGGACTCTGCATCAGAACGAACGAAACTAAAAGAAAAAAGATTTTCCAGGGAGAAAAAGGAGGAAAAAAACAGTAAGGCTAGGAACCAACGGGACGGATGAGGGGGGGAAAGGAGGGGAAAGAAAAGCTGTATACTGTTTCAAAAGGGACTGTTTAGCTCTTTTTAAACATGTTGTCCAGTGGGGAAAAGGGGTTAGAAAAAGCGAAGTTAGATTGCAAATACTGGGTGCGCAAAAAGGCTAAACCGAAAAAAGGCTGCATCAGGATGGTGGAAAGTCTCTGATCCACGGGACATGGACTACAAATTTTCAAACTAGATCCAGGAGCCGAAAAAACATGTCCGCTCGCGAACCGGCAGGGAGAAGGGGCTGGGACGGGAGGGTGCTGAGGGTGGATTTTTCGCATATGATTACTAAGAGGGGGGGTGCTTCGTTGATGGGTTGGAGGAACCGGCTTGACAGACCTACAAAGGAGGGGGGAAGGGGAAGTAGGCAGAAAACGAGGATGGGACCCTTGAGAATTCAAGACGATTTTTTTCTTAGGCAGAGCGGACCAGGAAAAGGAAAGAATGGGACGCTTGGTACATGTGCTTTCGGTGGGGGAAACAGCATCGCAGAAGAGAGGGATGTAGAACGCTCCCACCGATGAGGATCAGCCCGGCTCCAGCGAGGCAGCAGCGCCTGGAAGCTAGAAGCTTCTTCTACCTTGGGGTTAATTTCAAACGAAAGGACGGAAAAAAAAACAAGGGGGCATGCAGAAAAAGGGTCGAAAGTGGAGATCGCGGGGGGGGGAAAAAGGGGCTTCCTTGTCGCCGGCAAAGTGGAATCTTGGCATGGAAGATGAGGACGGCTAATATGTAAATATTCCCGCCGCAAAAGTCGCAAGGCTGTGGAGGGGGGCAAATAAGGCGAAATTCTTTGAAAAGACGAGGAATGCAGTAAGGGAAGGGGCTGAGAAAAGGAACCACTAAGAATTATCGGCGGGAAAAAAACCTAACGGCTTCAAGTGCACGAAAGGAAAAACTTGGCCTGCGGGAGTTAAAGACACATAGCCCACATCGCCAGAGTAAAAACGCTCATGACTAAAGAACCCGGCCAAGGATGGGCGTCCCTCTTAAATCGGTTTGTTAAATCACGACGCCTGAAGACCCAGACTGAGAGGAGAAAAAAAGGGGAAGGCGCAGACCCGAAATCGCCATGCTATGGCTCATGATGGGAGCAGGGAGACATGGAGGGACAGAAACAAAAAAAAATGCACTAAATCGCAGAAACAAGATACCACTCCTCTCAACTTCCTGAAAGCCGTTACGTCAAAGAAAAGGTCCACCTTTCTAGACAGGAAAAAAGAGGAACGAGAGTGTCTGATAGGATAAGAGAAGCCTGCATGAAACTTCTCGAAAAGAGAGGCCATCGAAGGAAAGACCGGGGTCAAAAACAAAACAAGGACAAACACGAACCTAAAAACTAAAACCGGCTGCCAAGATGATCCTCAAAAAAAGCTCAGGAGGACTAAAGTGAACGTATATCTCTGAAGAAAACAAAAATTCCATTAGGATGAAACTATATATATAGCTTTGCAATTTATTAATCTAATGATGGACTGGCCGGAGGGAGGAAAGACTTCAGGTGTTAAAAAAAAGCAGCGCGGGAAGTTCTCGGGGCGGGGGTAAAAGAGGAGAAGGTGCAGCGCTTTGAAGCGAGGCACGTAACAGGCAGAAGCTCCTCGAGCACGGGAACATTATAAGGTGGGTCCCCCTTGGAGTGGGGGGAATGAGGAAAGAAAGAAACGGGAAGCTTCTACTGTAGACGTGCATGTGAGAGGAGGGGAGGGGGAAGAATGTTAAGCTACTCGGCTCGTGCAGAGGCCACGAATGGAGACACTTGCGAATGAACATAGACCTCAGGCTAACCAAAGAGTGGATAGGCTGCAGACAAATGTTTGTGAGACGCGCAGATGGGGGAGGAAGTATCCAGACCATTCGAGTTCAACCAACGCTAGTTGGGGCCTGAAATGTCCTTAACAGGCGGATGGGGAGGGGAGTAATACCGTGTAGGGATATGTTGGGGATCGCAGGCGTGGACACCGAAAAATATTGAAAAGATAGAGATCAAGTTGACGCCGGAGAAGTTGGGGGGACCGAGACTGCGGAAAACTTTTTTGTGGCTCAGATAGAAGGAGGCAGTCCCTCAGTCTCGAACAAGAGGCTGCAACGCCTTTACAAAGCCACAGAAGATCTGAGTGCTTCGTTTAATCAGGGTTGAAGAAGGCCTAAGCCGAAAAGGAGTCCCAGAACGACCGGCTGCTTGAGAGGGGGCAAACACAGTTGGGGGACATCAGAGCCATGTTAAAGCAGAACCTGCATCTGGGTGCCGGGGGGGGGTAAGAGGAAGTGCTTTCAAATGACTCCACATTTGACGAAGCGGATCGGAAGAAAAGCGCGCATCGCTGGAGGAAAAGACAGGGGGCGGCGAGGGGGTAATGATCAGTCAGGCGACATATACGGGCTGCCAGGGAGAAGCTGAAAAAAATCAGCAACTGTACAAAAAATAGCTTGTCTTCATCTGGAAGAAAACCGAGGGCCGTGGGGGAAAGTGTTCCAAAGCCAAGCCGCGTCGGGAAGGTAGGAAGAAAGGGAAGTAATTCAAAACGCAAAGTGGAAACCTAAAAAGAAGGGGCAGCACTTGGGAAAGCACAAAAGCACTCGAAACAAAAACGTAGTACACGCATGAAAAAGACAAAAACAAAAAGGGTACCCACACCAAATGATTAGCCTAGAACACATATCTATCATAGTAACTCGTTTGGGGAACGGTACGAGAGTAGAAGAGGGCTTGAATGGCGACCGGAAAATACGGGCGCGATCACACACCTGAGGGGGGAATGGAGGGCACTGGGGAAGCGGGGGCAATTAATTGCCATCTAACAGACCCGGGAGAAATACTAAACAGGGGGAAGCAGGAAACATGGTGAAAGCTCTACAACCGCTGCTTACTCGCCCTGGCGACCCCCGCAAGTAGTGGTTCATAACTCAAAAGCGAAAGAACGACCTTGCAAGAGAGGTGCGGGGAAGCATGTTCGGGGGCAGGCCAGGAGTTTCTCACGTGAACTCGGTTTGCACCGGTTTCTTGGGGGATTTTTTCTGAGAAAGAAAGAGACGAGCCCATTAAAAAAATTTAATCGGTACCGATAGTACGGGATTCAAGATGAATACTGGTGATGCATGGGTTTCCTGAATAGGGTTCAACGGGGGGATGTGAAGAGAAAGAACAGAGACCCTTTACAGGTCGAATCCGAGCGGATTTGGAAAAGGGGGGAAGACGAAAGGAACTGGTCCCGAAGGTATCCCCCGAAAACACTGTCGGGGTGAAATCGAAAGTTTATAATTTGTGGTGAACGACTGAGGGAAGAGTTAGAAAGAAAGGGGGGAGCGCTAAGATCCGAACGGAAAAAAAGGAGGGGGTCATACGGCTAAGGTTTAAGGGGAAATGACGGCACGTTGGAAGGAATCCAAAAACTAGACTATGGAAAAGAATTCGCTAAACGAGAAGCGGAGGGAAAAAGTCACGACGAAAATCATCGACATCCTCAGTGGGGAAGGAATTGAGAAGGAAGGTAATACTGGAAGGAGACAAAGAAGACGTTGCGCTTGAGAGAAATCATAATGCGGGAAAAAAGTTTGGAAGAAAACATTAGGGTAGTCATACTCCACGCCAACGCACACCGAAGCTTAATGGAGCGTCTCCTGGGGAGGGAGGGGGGAAAAAGTGGTAAGAGGGGTTACCGAAAGAACCCTGAAAGGCAGAAAAGGATGTCAAAAGGGGGATCCTACATGGGAATCTCTCTCAACCCCAGGGAGGGAAGAAAGAGATGCAAGGGAGCGGCAGAGTCAACCCTTTGCAATTTACGGTCAGTTTCCGCTTGCGGCGAACAACATCTTCAAAGGAAAAGGAACAGAAGGGGGGCGGAATGCGAAGGCCTCCATCGCGAGATTGATCGCCGGATAACGATTTGAGTCTTCTAACCGAATTTTTAGAAAAGAAAATCGGACTTCCCTTTATCCATCTGCAACGTCTCGGGGACATAGGACGAATCGGTAACCGCTTGCCGCAGGGTGTAAAAAAAAAAGAGGCGGGCGAGATGGAGGGCGAAGTCTTCCCTAGCCTCTCGGGGGATCTGCAAAACTTAAGAATAGAAGCTAGGGGGGTTATACGTTTAAAAAAGGAAGGAAAAGATTCCCAGATAGAAGGAAAAAAGCTACAAATTTGGAAAAGGGTATTGAGGAAGAAGAGCCAAGACGCCGGTATACAAAGGGTAAGAGACTTTACAGCCAACAACCGAAGTTATCACCGGGCTCTTGCCAAAACAAAAAAGTCAAGGCGGAGCGGGAGAACCAGGAAAAGCATTCGTCGTCGGTCAAAATGAAAGCTCAGATCGAAAAGGAGAATCTTACCAGTTCTCTTGGGGAGGTTACTACTTCCGCAAAGAGTGCAACCTCATCGACCAGGCCACCAAGAATGAGGACACAGGGTGAGAATTGAGTCAAGTGGAAAAGTCGCAACTTACATGGTGCTGACAGAAACAGTAGCGAGTTTCCTTTCTCTGCAACGAAAACAAGACACGAAGGGGAAACAGGGTTACGGAGCCAAGAATGGCAACAACTACCAAAAGGCTACACTGGACACCTGTGGAGGGGGGGAAGAGGGGGATGTTGGGGACGCAGATTAACCATAAGATCGGGGGCAAAGGGCAAAAAGGGCCTTTAAATTTCAGTTAGGCGATTTGTTAACAAGGGGGGAAAATCCCAATCTTAAAGATCAGGGCTGGGAGGGTGGCAAGGAACGGTGCTACGGAAAAATAACGGTAGGCAACGGAGAAACCTATTAAAGATTCTGTGGGTGATCGCGAAGAAAATGGGACGGGCGGGGCAACAATCTACGAGGCACAAAAGGGGGAAAAAAAGAGGGTCACAGCGAGACTTCATCTCAAGGTGGGTTGGCTATTACTTATTGATTTGGTTGTGAAAGGGTCAGTCATCTGGAGAGGAAGAGGTTCTTGGGGTGTTGGATTGCAAGAAGTGAGGGACCCTTACTTAATGGGAATGGGGAAATTCCGGAGAATCTAGAAGGAAATCCTCGGGGATGGATGGGAACCTAACGTCAACTGCACGGGACGAAGGGGGGGAGACAAAGTAAAGACGCCTCCCAGATACGCGGTTACTTTGTGATTTGGTGGGGGGGTCAAGCATCACAGGACAGAAGAACTATCACCCGGCAAACGATGAAAGACCGGCCAAGGCCCCTGAAAAAAAATACGGGCAGAGGCCTTTCCGTCTAATTCCTCTACAGGAAATTTGAGGAATGGCAAACGACACATGAAAGCAAACGAAAATCAGATCGGCAATGAGATCGAGGTGGAAAAATACGTGAGCCCAGGCTTTGGCAGCCAGTATGCTGCGTGAAGGGAAATTTCCATTCGTCTAAAGAAAATAGGGGGGTACGGATGACAAGAAAAACAGCTCCCCCTTGCGAGGGGGTGGCAGGGTAGGCAGAAAATCTTTTCAGTACTGGGAATTTCCTACGTGGGAATACAAGAAACAATATACCTCGAAAAAGAGAGGGCGGGAACAAAAAAAAAAGGCGACGCTCAAGCCGGTAAAGCTCCTTAAGGGGAACTCTTTCACCACCGAAGACAGGAGGGAACCAATATCATCACCAGTAAACGCGATCACGACAAAACCCATGCGAAAGGGTAGTGAATCAGAGATCACTGAGGAGGGTTGGGGAAGCGCTAAGAGGAGGCGATTAAAATTTAATACCCTAGGAGCGGCGACCAAAATTGTGACCTCCAGATCAAGGGAATGGGGGGGATCCATAAGTTCTGTGATCATGATTGGAGAATGGAAAACCTAAAAGGGGGTAAATCGGGGACCGAAGACGAAAAGCCGACAATATAATACGGGAAGAATCCTTCGAATACGGCCGTTTCGAAGAAAATACACGAAAGACCCTTTACGAAGAGCCATACCAGCACAGACTTTTAACCGGGGGAGAGGGGGGGGAGAGAAGAGTGAGGTCGAAGAAATCCGGCCATCGCCGCAAACAAGCGCGGGATCAAAAACTCAATATGAGAAAGGACATCGCCGGCGCCGAATCCCAGAAAACCTCTCTGGAAGATGTCCTATCAGATGAAGTGAAACCGTAGGAGAGACGAAACAAAAACAGGAGTGATGGAAAAAGAGGAGTCACTTTAGTACCTGATCGAGACGTAAAAGGTCGACATGCGCCGAATTGGGAGGTCGGTAGCGGCGGGGAAAGTGAGAGGATTGAGTGAACCGCGCACTGGGCTTACGCGAGGTTCGAGAAAGTACTGAGGATACACCTAGAGCAACGGTAGGAAAAGCAAGGAGAAAATGGGGGGATATAAAGACGGGGTACACTTTCTACTAGGTACTCGAAAGAACGTGCAAGAAGGGGATATGCTTCGATCCATGTAGGGATTGGGGAGGAGGGGGAGGCTGAAGGCCACGAATGGCGAAATGATCCAGAAAGACCACCCCCCACAACCCCCCCCCAAATAGAGAATAAGGGGGCTAAACAGATCATTCTTGAACGGACAATGTGTGGGGGACAGGACAAAGTGTAGTCGAAGCAAAGCGCCGAATGCTAATTTCCCAAAAACTCGGTGAATAGATTTCCCGACAAGTACCTTAGAGGGAGTTTCCATACCTTTGGGGGGGGGGGGGGGAAGAGGAAGCATGTGGTGTAAGGAAGCCTCAAGCAGTAGTCGATGACAGAAAAATTACCTCCTGTTCGTTGTGGGAAAGGAATTATCGGGGAAAAGGTGGAAAAAAAAACATATCAGAGAACAAGGAAGGGTACTAAACACATGAACGAACTCCCTTGACAACACAGAAGTAGGGGCGCTGTGGCCGGAGGGTAACGATTTCAAAAGAGAAACGTAAAGCCAGAAATTCCAGGCCGACAAGCATAACTGACACAGGGCAAAAAAAGAACTCACGATTTGGGGCCACTAGACGAAATTGGGGACCACATCACGAGGAAGTGGGTGTGCCGAGAGGAATTGGGGTGCCATTCACAAACAAGGTGGAGAAAAAAGAAGGTAGGAAAGGCTCGTACGGCCATCTGCGTGCAAGTTCTCTGAAGAGTCAGACGTGTAGGGGGAAGATCCGTCACGGAGAAGAGGGAGCGCTTCGTCAATTGACCAAAAAACCTGTCAAGGCGGAAGTAGGAAGGGCAGGCGGCGGTCGGAGTTACCGAACACCGAGTCGTTGCAGTTGACAAACAATGAATAAAGCCCTATCTCAGTCTGGTACTGAAAAATCCGGTCAGGAAGGATCCCGCCACATGGAAAAAAAACACTTACACGGAGGGGAAAAAACAGATATCCAAACAAAAAGAAAGGCAAATCACCGAGCTGGGACATGTGAAAAAAGCAAAAAAACTACTGAAGAGACCACAACACGGTGAGCCGTAAGATCGGGAGAGGGAAGGGAAGCTCTTTGGCCGGTCTCTCTTAAAACGCGTGAACCTTGGAAGGGGGGAAGGGAAGGTATTCGCACAAATGCTGACTAGGGGATCCTTTTGAAGAAGGGGTGTCGCACCAGTACGGGCCAAGAATAACAAAAAAGGGGGGCGAAAAACACATTTTATCGTAACACAAAGGAAGACCAGTATTGCAAACCTGGGACCAAAGCTCAAGCAGCGTCAAGACAGCCAAGGAACGAAGTAGAGTATTGTAGCCTTGAAAAGCATTTTAATGTGGGCTTCCAAGAAGGGGGGAACTCCCTGAAAATAGGTGGGCCGGGGAGGGCAGTGGGTTTTCTGATGCAAAAACTAGACAAAAACGCAAAATGGGGCAAGGGAAAAGAAGGGAATGGGTAACCGTTACAAGAGGGGACCGATAAGAGGAGGGTGTCAACTGGACTAGCATACCTCTCCAGAGGAAGCATTCAAGGGAGAGGCAAAGAATGGGAACACTACTAAGAATTTATAATGTAGAAAAAGATTATCCCGCAGGGCAAGACTTTGATTGCAATACGCAACTGTTGTTAAGGAGGAAGGTGGTAGATTCACCTTTGGTTACTGTCTACCTTCAGTTAAGGTAGTCGCGGAAAGAAAGATGCCAGGGGGTAAAATTTGGAAGACTATGAACTTAGAGAGTGACATATACTGGAACTAGACATAACAAAACAAAGATCTCTATTGGGGATAAGAAAGCTAGAACGAAGCTTCAGGAATCCACCTCCGGACAATCGACCTTCCTAATAAGAGGGAAAAATTTTTCAACATTTTCAACAGGGGTAAGATGGGGCCAGAAAAAAAGAAGAAAAAAACTTATAAATGCCGAGCGGTCTTGGTAGAAATTAGAAAAGGTAATATAACAAAGTCCGTCCGACATTCAAGATAGGAGGGGGGGGAGTTCTCGTCATTGACTCTCACTTCATTTTTCATTGGGAGGGAGTTTTTCGCCAGCGGGGGACGACGGAAGGGTTCGAAAGAAAGGTCTGCCGCAGCTCAATACTATTTACTCAAAGAGGAAGGGGAAAAAGGGAGGAGAATGCGCAGAGGGTTGGGGCAAGGGGGAAAATTCGGGAATTGATACCGCTGTCGAAATCGGGAAACAAGTTAAACATGCCGGAAGTATAAAGAAGCTAAACGGACTCCATCTATCTTGAAGGGTACCGAGGAAGAATGGAGGGGAGTACAATGTGTCGAACCAGAATTTCTGTGCCGCTTCAGGGAACAGGAGCGACGAGAGAAAAAGGTTCTGAGGGGGGGAGGGCTTCTTGCCCTATCGTAAAAAAGTCGTATCGGCACGCCAACCCAGGGGAAGGAGATTAACGATTTATGTACGACATGCTTCCAGGCAATCGGGATTAGGCGAACTGCTCATATAGCGTGGTGATGCATTGCACCCACTTTCCAGGATATGTGAAAGAGGGTTAATAGGACCGGGAAAAAAAGGGGGACGGAGTCTTTCAGGGATCCGCCACTGACCAGGGGAGGGAAAAGTACGAACTTCCCCACCTCAACGCATGATACCGGTAGAGTGACACCGCACGTCTGGAAAAGTCTTAAATCGGGACACAAGGGCTAAATGGAAGGCTAAAATAAGAAATAGCGAAACTTTTCCGTAACAGGTCGTCTGTTGCTTGGAGAGGTACACAACTGTTGACAAAAACGCAACAATAGGCCACCAAGTAGTGGGAAAGGAAAAAAGGGGAAGATGATGGTACTCAGACAAGGAAATTGTGCGATGCGACACATTGAGGCTAGTTTCAAACTTCAGACAGAAAAACTAAAAAAAAAAAAGACTCCGGCAAACACGATTTCAAGAAAAAGGAGGGGCAAAACCAATAAAAGCGAACAAACTGCAGTTCGGGGCGGATGAGGGGGGGGGGAGGGATGAGGGAAAAGAAAAAGGTCATAATATACGGTTCATTTAAGGGGGATTACATAAAAATGTGTGACACAGTTCCCCTAGGTGCGGCTTGACGAGCGGGGGGTCTGTTTAGAAACGAGTTGTACAAGGCAAAAAACCGGTCATACACCGATTTGCATCAATCTGTGGGGGGAGAGGGAAATGAAAGGGAAGATCAGGTTCAAGCGATTCGAAGAAGAGGGAGGGGCCACAAATTGTCCGGCAGCGCGAGAGGAGGAAGCGACGGGTGTGAGACTTTCGTATTTGCGGGGGAGTGGGGCTAGAGGCCCTGGAAGTGGATCGGTGAGGTGGGGAGGCAGAAGGAAAAAGTCAGAAGCAAAACGTGGAAGGAAGGAAGATAGTCGCAGGGAAGAGAAGCTATGGCATTGGAACCCCTTGTAGGTCAACTTCAAAGAATTGGGACATTAAAAAAATCGCAAGACCAGAGAAGAGGGGAGTCGTGGTAAAAGCTGGTGGGAAGCACGGAAAAACAAAGACATCACGTTTCACGACGATCAAAAGAGAACGAGGAAGCCTTCGGGGCCGGCACAAAGTCAGACAGCCTCTGCACAAGGGGGGGGGGTCAGTTCCAGATTCTACGATCAACCCTGTGAGAAGGGATAAAGAGACTATGACGACCAGGGCTGGTCGGACCAGTGAAGAGAGGGTTCCAAAGACCTGCGGGGAAGGGGTGAGAGTGGCAGAAGGGCGGTTATGCAAAAAATTTTGCGGCGGACTTGTACTGAGAATTCGGAAGGAATGGACGATACCCGCAAGCAAATGCTCCGCGAGGGTGTCTTTCATGCGGGGAAGAAGTGCGTGGGACTTGGTTGCCTCGGAGAGAGAGGAGGAAAATATAATCACGAGGCTGCGCGACAAAACTAACGGCAGGAAAAGTTGACTCTGTCATTCCTACTTGACTCAGTCAACCTACCCGAGCCAAAATAGAGAAACTCGCACAATAAGAAACCCAGGCGAGGAATTTGTCCTCTACTATAAAGAAGTTGGAAAAAATCTAGAGGGAGCTGGAGGATGGGAAAAATGACTCTACAAAATGTCCAGTCGACAGAAAAAAAAGATGAAGGTTCGCACATTAGTGAATTTGAGCATTCTTCTCATGAAGGGGACCTGAAGGGAAAAAGGAGTGCAAACGGAACGAAAAGAACATGAAAAAAGCCTAGAAAAATCCTTGGGCACTCCTTTCGGGCATCCATTAGACAGCTAACAATGTGTCCCGCTTCCAACACTCACGACTTGAGTGGAAAAGGCGTGCTCGAGGAGAATCCTGCAACTGAGATGACGAGGGGAGGAGCGCCTGCAACAGTGAGAAACCAAAGAAGGAAAAAATAAAGGCAAGCGAGCGGAAACCGAAACAAGCTAGGACTGTCACCATCCCTAGGATACTAAAGTGAAAAGGGGAAATATAGAGAACAAAAAACAACAGGAGGGGGAGGGAAAAGAATCGAGTACGGTTTACTTAGTAGACGGATCAAAAACGGGGCTTGAGCGGTTTGGTCGGTTCGGAACGGAGAGGAAGGTGAGAACGGAAGGAGGTGTGAAGGCACCTTTTGCGCGATGGCCCGAGGTTCGAGGAATTCATTGATCTAAAGGACACTAATGAAAAACAAGTCTGTGCGAGGGGGGGAAAAAGGCGAAGCACGGAGTCGACGTAGGGAGCGAAGGCAAAGGAATTAATTTTGGGGTTAGGGAGCACGGGGATCTGGGGGATGACATTCGTTCTGCCGGAGAAAGGGGGGAAAAAATAGAATCAGGAAAATAGAACGAGGGCAAAATATCAGGTCTTTTTCGCAGCAGGAAAACAATGGGGGGGGGCGAAGGGGCAGATGGCTCAAGGAAGAACAGAAAGAAGGGGGGGTTCTGTTTCAAATCGCGAAAGGGAATGGGGACGCCAGTGCCGGAGGCAGGTCTGGGGAGAATGTCCGTGTACGATGCTATGGGGGGGGAGGAGGACGGGACGCGTCGCAGCATATAGGAACTCGCACCTGGGAAACATATTTTTTGCATAAGGATCATTCTCTGAGGTAGAGGGCTCGATAAGATCCCGAGCAAGTCACCGCGCGGACCCTCCTTCATGTTTTTGGCAGGAAAAGGCCGCACAAAATCCGTGTGCGGGGCAGCGGTCAGAGGTACAATCACCGGACCTCCGGGATACCTCCAAGACATAAAATGACAGGCTGAAACCTATCAGCCTTTTTGGGACAAAAGAAAGCTGACTGGTAACGACTGCATCTGGTGGGCCGAAGATTACTTCTTAAGTATCCACAAGGGGAGACATACAAATAACGCTATGCCGCAGGCAGGGGGGGAACTGGGAAGGAAACGAAGGGAAAGCTTGGCCGCGATCGCGAACTACATCTATCTGTTCTTCAATTAGTAAACACAACAGCAAATTTAAAAAAACCGCCGAGCATTGAAAGAAAACAACCAATCAGGGTGACAGGTAGAAAGGTTCATCAAAAAGCCGCTGAAAAAAATATTCCGGCTTAAACGCCACCTTGTAAAGGCAAGGGGGATGGGGGGAAGGACCGAAAAAAAAACAGCGACGGAGACAACTCCCGAGAGCCTCTGGCATTTCCAACGAAAAAGCAACTACGTAATAACAAAAAAACTTTAGTCCTTATAAATCTCAGTCCATTCACTAGGTTGCAGGGGGTACCGGGATCTTAAAACACTGGGAGAACCGGAAAGGTATTAACTAATCAAAAAGAAAAAAAAAAAAAATGAAATCTGTGGGTCAAGTTGGAAGACGTCTTTAGTGAGACAACAGTACGGGAAAAAGAACCAACACCGGATGGAAGAAAAGGGAACGGTAAAACGCGAACTCTAACACGAAGAACCGAGGGCCAATTGAGCCAAAAAATCAAATGGTCAAAAGCTTCAAAAAAAAAAAAAACTGAAAAGGACCAGGTCAGGCGGAGTGGTAGCTTGCAACATTAGGGGTTTTGCTTCCAATCCGGCTCACGTAAAAATCGGGGGGGGTGGGCCGGGGAGGACTTGTAGGGTTCAACCAGATACTGACTCATGTAGCCGACAAGGGGGAGTGTATGGTCAAAGAGGGCTGGACTATTAGTCAAGGGGGGGGTGAAGCTTTTTTTGACCTCTTCTAGGAATGGGGAACAAGGAGTGGAACACGGAAGAAAGAAGAAGCAAGTGGAACGATAGAAAAGAGAGATGCGACTCGACAGAATGGAGACTGGTCGACCGGAGGGAAGCCAGTCACAATAGGTCGGTTCAAGCTAAGGTGAAAGAATGCGGAGTGGGAGCCGGGTACATGTCTTCCACGAAACAGTGGGGAGCAAGGAGCAACGGAACTGGCCGCCGGAAAGGTTTCGTCATCGAGACGGGGACATAGGAGTACGTAAAAAGAAAAAACCAACGCGACTATAGACAGTCAAAGAGAGAAATAAGGACACCGCCGCCATCCAAAGGAAAAAAGAGGAAAAGAGGAAGGGAAATAAAGCATGTGTACTAGAGTGGAAAAGAAGTACAACGAGACTTTGCTGAGAGAATGGGCAAGATCGTCACATCGTGGGTCGAAACATGAGTGATCTAAGCGCCAATTCAAAATCAATATGATGAGGCGTTCTCGTAATGAGCCACCAGGTCGAATGGGGAAAGGGGGAAGGAGGGTTAAGAAGATTGAAAGTTAAGTGCTAAAGTTACTGCCTCATCTAAGGGGAATG
>Ga0179593_1422601_pt1 | contig 13884 bp, 13 predicted proteins | sample CZODoug2_1_08_16_FD_185931 | JGI IMG/M metagenome (GOLD analysis project Ga0179593, IMG submission 185931) | Vadose zone soil fungal communities from Angelo Coast Range Reserve, California, USA - CZODoug2_1_08_16fungal (PacBio error correction) | ecosystem: Environmental > Terrestrial > Soil >...
ACCAGTCAGATTCACAAGAAAGAGTCTGAAAAAAAGTAGAATACACAGCGAAAGGGTTAGGGTCACAAAGAAGGGGGGGGCAAAAGGTCGCTCACAGCTTATAAAACGATTTAAGATATTCAAGCAACTCCAGATCTGACAACTTCAACGGAAAGGTTTGGAAGGTAGGCTCGCGGGGAGAGCCGAAGGGGAACGACAACATGTACGAAAGGGGAACTCCCTCGTGAGGAAAGAGACCCCGGCGGGCCTCAGACAGCAACGCAGCTTAAAAAAAAAGCGACAGGAAACTTAAAAAGGGCTGGGGACTAAAAAGATATTCAGGGGCTCCTGAGGTACTTACCTTGTTTGGCAGGAGGGTGTAGATGATCGCCCTTCAACATCTCTTTCCACGAGTCGGAGTACCGGGGTGAGGGGCAGGGTCAGAAAGAAAAAGGCATTGTGGAGGGCCTGGAACCTCCGTTAACCAGGAACAGCGAGACCACGTGTTAATTGATCATCATCCACGAACTAGTAAAGGGGATGAGCCGCGGAGGGTAGACGGGAGGGGGGTCGAAGGGAGCCAGGGGGGAAAAAGAAATGTAGGTCCATTTTCATTGAACGGGACGAAGATAGGATGTCAACGGTTTAAAATCTGCTCAAGGGAATCGGGGCGCGTGGGTTTCGGAGCTAAGTGAGAAAATACTGTAGGGGGGAAAGGGGAACGGATTAGGTTCTTCCATCTAAAGGTAGTAGGATCAGGAGTCTTCTCTCAGAAAAAACGAAGTCGTCATTGAGGAACATCGCAAACCTGTGAAGTGGGCGTGGGGGGAGGAGGTTAAAACATGAAGGAGGGGGAGACGGGAAGAGACTTTCGCTGAAAAAAATCGGGACCGGGCGAGGGATAAGCGACCCGAAGGGAATGAAACGGCGAAAAGGGGGGGCAAAATGGAGACGGGTGACTTTTGGGGGTGGGTTTCCAGGAGGTGGATGGCCCGTCTGCGAAGGTAGAAAGGTTTGAAAATGTAAAAAGAATGGGGAAACGCAGGACGAATTGGACTTACTCTCCTACTACAGAGAGGGTCTGGGGGCAGAGAAGGAACGTTTCTCGACTCGGGGTGAATTGCCGAAGCAACAGGGAACAAGGGTACGGGAGGAGGAGTAAACGACAGCTTTAGTCCTAAAAAAGGAATTTCCCGCGCCGGATTAGGACAGGGGACGGAAAGTTTGGGGGTTGGGATCACAAATTCCCAGCCAGAAAAAGACGCGTTTAAGTCTTGGGGGGTGTGGTGACAAATACCGGACCCTTTTGGGGGGGGGGGACAGCGCTTCGGCCATGGCTGGGGAAGAGTCATATCGTGCTTGGGGGACGGGAAGACTAAGTAGATGCACAGGAGGGTGAAAAGCGGTTATGAGGGAAAAGAGAGGGTCTTGCCCTTCCGTCAGTAGGATTAGCATCAATGGAAGGGGGAGCGGAAAAATTGGCGGGAAGCGGACAAATCAGAAAGACTGAAAACCAGAGGGGGCGAGGAACAGACTTTACAGGGTCGGCACACTAATACTCCCAGAATAAGGAGGGGGGAGGATAGTCCATAAAAAAGACCCAACAGTTATCATCATGGGAGACAGTCCCCTTGCCAGTCACTTAAAGGAACAGCGAGCGGTAAATTCCTGACTCTGGTACTGATGGTTTCGTGGGGAAAAATTAAAAAAGCCCGTCACCCGGTAAGGCGGTCAGGTGGCGGGCGGAAAAATACCAGAAGTCGCATGGCGGTGAGAAGCAATGCTTCATCTTTTTGGGAAAAAAATCAGTCGTCGGGAGGACATTGTACCGAAAAGCTTTGAACTTGGGATCTAAAGAGTTAAACCAAGCCCCATTGGCTGAATATGGGGACGGGGGGAAAAAAGGGTCGGCCAAGGTTGCGGCCCAGTCATCCCGCCCGACCGCAAAACTGAGGGCGAACCAAAACTCGAAGGCAGGGGAGGGGACTGCATTTCGGAGTCCGGTCCTGGCAAGCCGGGCAGAAATGGGGGGGCTGAGAAAAACAACTTCTTCGCATTACGAATGAACGGCTGGTTCAGGCTGGACCAGGGATTTGCTACTCCTCCAGGAGGGCAACGGCATGGGAAAAGTTTCGTCTCCGGGCGTCACAAAGAGGGGCGGGGTGGAACTGCAGGAAGTCCAGCAACTGGGAAATGAATGGGCTTTTTAGGCATTCAGCACCGTTCTGCACTCCCCGCGCTAAACTGTAGGACTCCCTCGGGGTTCTTCGTGCCGAGCCAGTCAACTTACGAAGTGACCGGGGGGGAGACATCTTTGGACGGATCAGCAGCCTGACCGTGTGGAAAGAAAACTCCGAACGCTATGAGGACCATAAAGTAGAAAGGGAGAAGCTTAGTGCGAGCATCTCTTGATCTCTCCAGGTCAGGGTGGGTAAGTTGGAACCTAATCTCGAAAAAGTCGTAGAAGGTACGGCAGTCATGTATGCGCAAAGTAAAACTTATAATCACCCACACTGACTCCTTTCCTGTTGCCTCCTATTTGATGCCAAAGGGGGCAGTAGTAGGAATTAGATTGAGGAAGTCTAGGCCGCTGCGAACGAATAATGTTTCGGTTGGGACCACGCGCGGGGTAACCGGGGGAGTTAACATTAGACAAAACCGATTGCCTTTGCAACCCGTTATTGAGGACGTCAAACATGAAATGGTCATCTGGGCCTGGGGGGGGGGTGGGAAATTCGGCCTAAAGCCTTCCCGTGCGCCCGCCGGGTCGGGCGGTGAATACACGAAAAACTGTGGGAAAAGGCTGACTCATTGGAGAGGCCAGGGAAACACGAATCGCCAGCAAAGGAGCCGGTAAAAGCAGGGTAATTCCTTCCAAGGGAGGAATATAAAATAACCAGACGAGAAAGGGACGATTTTACGGGTGGGGACGGACCAGCGGAGACATAGGGGACATCTCAAAATGAGCTGGGCCCAGCCACCCCTCCAAGAAACCGCAAAAAAGGGAGGGGCTCTATGGGGAGAAAGGTGGATGGCGGGCAGCCCGGCCCAGAAATGCTTTGAGGAATCTCTACGTCCAAAAGGGATCTGAAGAGGGGCTTTAACGACGTAGGCACATCAGCGGAGCCGGAAGGGGTTCTTTTAAGTTTTAGCGCCGGGGGGCCGGGGCGAGGAATTTCTAGCTGGGGAGGAGAAACTGAAGGCAGGGGCCGGAGGACGGTAGCTGCAGTGCCGTAGGAAAGCTAAAGGACGCCCCGGGGCGCTTCCTGCGGGGAGGGGCTGGGCGATCTGCTCTCAACAACAAACTGAGGAGTAACTATATATATGGCCCCGCCGCGCGGAAGTCAAAGCCCCGGGAGGAAGGAGAATAACCAAAGAAGGAACGCTGCCAGAAGGTGCAAAACGCCCGGCCTCGTCAGCCGTCTCCAGATCGCCTGACCCTAGACAAATAATAAGCCTTAGCCCGGCACCCGAAAAAAGCATCCAACGGAGGTCAGACGCTGATGGAATACACTTTACACCCAGTTCCTATCCCGGGGACGGTGCTAGGGTAAAGAAAATTTCTTGAAGTTCTGCGCCCAAAGGTGAAGGAAAAAGAAGGGCTCAAAGCTTCTTAGGATTTCAATTTTTTTGGGTGGGTTTCGACTTCGCTGACATATCATTATTCGGCTCCACCGGCGGTGCCCAGGCTAGAAACGTGTGGCACGGTCATTCACTAGAGGGCATGAAAGACTCGAAGGTGGATCTGCTAGGCGGTTGGAATTAAAATAGTTGACCGTTCTAACGCTTGAAGGGACTCCTTTCTTCAGTACCGATCAAATCAATCCTTGTAAACCTCAAGCGAGGTGGAAATACCATTAAGAACTGGCGGTGGAGCAAGAAACAGTCTTGGGCCCTCGCAGTCACCAGACAACCGGCACAGCTGAAGGAAGGGTCTTACTTAACTCGGCAACTACGTTTGGTGATTCATGACCTCGGAGAAAGGCAGTTGACCGTTAATAGGGAGAGCGTTTGTCAGGAATTTCCAATTCCGGCTTCTACAGCCCTTCTTCGCTAGCAGGAGATCAATAGCGAAGCTCGGGGATACTTATGACGTTTCAACTATCTTACAATTCACAGGACGGTAGGGTCTTGTCCTTACGGGTCTAATCCAAAGTCAACCGGCGACGTTCTAATACCTTCTCTACTAATACCTGCATTATAAACCAGGATACTGGGGGGGATCGGATGCTGGAGCACGAATGGGAAGTTCTATAACGGGCTTTTCCTCCTGAAAGGGGAGCATGAATTAACCTGGCAGGGGTGCTATTAACTCGAGAACGGCAGGCTTCAAACAGGGGGTTCCAAGTGGGACGGGAACCGACGCCGGCGCGGGGTGACCTGACTCCGGGGGGTGCAGACTGATTGCTGCATAAAGATACGGGAAGCCATTGGATTGGATGGGAGGAGGTCAAACTGGGATGGACTGAAAGTCTTCAGACAAAGAAGAACCTAATCTTCCTAAGAGGGTAGCCTCCAGTTACAGGGAGACCACACTTCAAAAAAACAAAGAGGTTCAGGGGAGTAAATGAAGAACGAACTGGTCTGTGCGCCGCCATTTCGGGAAAACTAGGCAGGGGTCAATATACTTACATAAAAATTCCCTATCCGGCAGGGGAGAATCTCACTTGCGGTCCCTCTATGAATTTTCCTCCACCCTTTACAGTAACCTGAGGAACATAAAGGGGGTCATCCCATTCTGGGGGCTGGAAAAGATTAGCTACAAACAGGGAAGAGTAGGACACTGCACATCGAAGCCTAGAAACGTGTCCGCGTCTCTGCGCGGAAGAAAAAAAGCTAGGGAAACAGGGAGCAGAAGACGACACGGAGACCGAAAGGGGGGGGACGCTTTAAAACCGGAAGACGAGTCAGAAAGGGGGGAGGCACTAAGGAAACGCGAGCGTGGCATAACGGATGGGTAAAGGGCGAGGCACAGGGGTTTCAAGGTCGGCCTGGGAACCTGAACCATCCACGACGAATACGAGGAGCAAGAGGTGCCTATGTCCAGTCGCCAGCCGAGAGGGGGGGGCAGCGTCGCTTCGGCGGTGCAAGGGTTCGCCCTTTCCGGGCTCCCGAAGGGAAAAAAACGCTTCACGGAAGGGACAGACATCTTATTCTCACGCACCATGTACAACGGGGCCGCGCCTCGGCCGAGATGTGAAAGTTAACAACAGACCAATGACGGAATCCCCACTCACACCGGCCATTAATAGAAGAGTGAACGGTTTCTGTTTAAGGTACTGTTCACCAATGGTAAAAGTTAAACCTTTCTGTGGTTCCGGGGAAAGCGGGGTTCTGTAAAACTACAAAAGTTCCGGAACCCTGGGTGACACGGGGGGTGCTCCTCCTTAGAGATCATAACTGGCGAATCGGGGGTACCTACTCAGCAATGGACAGTTAAGAAGTGAATGGTGGGTTTATCTAATGGAATCGAGGAGAGCGCGAGCTCCCAGAGTCGGAGGGCCAGTAGAGTTTTCCACCTAGGCTGGGATAAACGAATACAACAAGAACAGGTCGACCTGCCACTAATCATTCATGGGGGGGAGGACAAAGACGTCCTCCCAACTAACCACCCTGCTCCCGTGTTGTCCTGCCACCCGCCGTTCCTCTTGGTCCTGCCGAGGCGAGCCAGCCGGGAGAGAGGGCATCCATACAGGGAGAAAGCATAAATAACTAAAAAAGCAGGCGGGGGCAAAAAACCATCCTAGGCAACCCCTCTGGAAAATAGGAACCCGTCCGACTGCAACAGGGGATAGCATTAGAGGAACCTCCAATGAACGCTCTAAAGGTATGGCGTTTAATAACTTTCAATTATACCGTTAAAATCCACGCAGAACAAGCCTCTCTTTTTCTCCGGTCCTACACCAGAGACCATGAACCCCTGTGACTTCGAAGACGCTGGGGGACTTTTCAAGACGAGGACTCGGGCCCTGCCGATAAAAGGAGGCCATAGGAACACATGTCGAACGGTCTAAGCCGCAGCCCCGCGTCGGGACCTCCTGATCATGAAGGGGGGGAATATGGCGTGTTGAAGGGGAGTGGTGAAGGTGACCTCTCCGATTGAAAGGGTAAAACTTACTTAATTCCAAGGACGGAAAGTCAAGGCTTGGAGGGTTCGCTTTCAAGAATTCCAAAATTCTCTAAGAAAAAAGGCTGGAAAAAACCGGTGGGAGGTTCAGGAGATAATATCCAACGAGGAAAAGAGAGACCTGGCCGCCATATCAACATACAGAGTGTATAGGGGGAGAATGAAACTTTATGGCGGCCGGTAGAGCAGCTTCTGGATTTCAGCCAGTGAGGAGGCCTAAGCGGCGGGTTGGGACTCTTAACGGGGGAGGACGTCCAAATTGACTAGAAAGAACGAGCACTAACCGGGCACAAACCAATTCCACGAGAGCCATGCGCTCTGGGGAAAGGCTTCCAGAGCGGAACTCATTTTTTGAATACCTATGTTGCTATCCATGGAAAAATGTTTGAACCTCCACATGCCGGCGGGGTTTACGAGACTGGGAGATATGGGTATTGGAAGGATGTATCTCCATCGAAAAAAAAAATTATAGGAGGGGGAGAGAGATCAGTAAGGAAGGGACATCTGGAGGGGGGAAAGGGTCTTTAAAACGTAAATGGGTTACAAAAATTGAAAAAGCCTGACAGGTCTCCTACACGCGGATCAAACATATTGACCTCTCATGATAAAAATAGCTGAAAGAAATCGATCTTGGGGAATTGGGGGGGACAGGTAGTTCTCCACGGCGGCTAGAAAGGAAGAAGAAACCCTTACTACGGCACGCAATATATAAGAGAAAGAGGCAACAAAGCATCATCTGGATCTCAAAGCAGCATCGAGTCCCGGGCGGCGAACCGCTCGATGTGCCTTCCGGGTCGATGCCCTTGTGGGGACGCGGGGATGCACTTCAAACATCTCTTGGTCCATCACTGAGAAAGAGGGGGTCAATGGGGTATTAGGAAAACTTCCAAAAAGAAATTTTGCGGGCTTGAAATTGGCCATCCGGTACAGGTCAAAACCGGGGAAAGAATGTTACTTCGCGGCTCCAACGAATCGTCCATTGTGAGATTCGGCTCTAAAGTGACAGGGGTCGTAGGCTTGCTCGGGGTTTTCATGGATGCCAACTATAGGTGCAGAGGATGGGAATCATCTCGGAGGACAAGGAACGGAAGATGAAAGACGACGGTGTCCAAGGCTAAAAGTTTTTTTTAAACGGAGCTGTCGAACAGCGCGAGTTGGGGAAAACCAGATGGGGGAAGAAGGGAGGGACATCCGGTCTGAGAAGTACTCTTCACGATGTCAGTAAGCTCTCATCGTACAGAGAGGATGGGAGGGACGACGGAGGACGGGCCATTGACATGTGGCTGTTTTAGGGGAGTCCTGCTATGCTGGGGAGGGATCTACTTTCCAGAGGAAAAGATAGCCTGCTTTCTCGAAAGAAGAGCAGGGGGACGGGGAAGGGTTGGGGGGAGGCATTTGGCAGGAGTGGTGATGGTACGGCGGGATTCCTCGGCGTGAACGTAGAATTTTTCAGCATTAGTACGCATGGGCGCAGAGGGGGGAAAGTAACGCGACTAATAACCATAGGGGGATATCCGCCGGGCTCGTTTCTCGTAAACACACGAACACAGTCGACAAGGTACAGGAGGAGGGAAGGACAAAAGAAAATTAACCATGTAACTTTAAAGCCAGAGGCGGAAAGGGGGGTGGGAGGAATTTGGGTGTGGGAGGAAAAAAGTCCAGTCCAACCATCAAAGGGGCAAGGAGGGGGGGTTGACACAATCACAGGCAACGAAGCGGGAGTCTTTCCTGGCGGGGCTCAAGTGGCTGGGTAAAGTTAAGCTCTAAGATCTTCTTGGGGGGTCCAGGTGGACGGAGCCAGAAAAGAGATGGTACAAATTGTCAACGAAGGCAAAGTTCTAGTCCCTCCTGGAATGGGCTTCTAAATGGGGGGATCGCCTCTGACTCAGCATCCTATCCATAGGCAGACTGAGAGGAACTAGGGGGAAGTAGAGGGAAGTGAGTGGGGAAGTGGGATGGTTGAGGGGATGGAGGTAGGAGAGGGGGGAGGGGGGGAGGACAAGGGGAAAAGGGGGGAGGGAGAAGGTTGGAGAAAGGGTTGAAGGGAGGGGTGGGCTAAGGTAAGGGGTAGTGGGAGAGGGGGGAGAGAGAAGAGATGGGGAAGGGCTGGAGAGGGGGACGCGTTAGGGGTGAAAAGAGGTAGGGAAGAAGGTGATGGGAGGGTATGAGGTGTGAGGTGAAGGTGTCGGAAGAAGGTACGTAGGGGGGATGGGAAGAAGGGGGAAAGGGTGAGAGGAGGGAAAAGGGGTGTTGGGAAGGGGGAGAGGGTGAGGTTCTGACGTGGTGAGAGTCGTGGTCCCGCCTGCCTCCTAAGTCGTGGTATGAGCTCGGTGGGGTAGTGTATTGGGTCCTTTCAAGGCCTCTGGAGCTGCCTGGTCCCCAAAGGATAGGGGATGGGAGGGGATAAGAGGAACGGAGGGTAGTCGTAAAGGGGTAAGAATGGAGGGGGGAGGATAGGGAGGGAACGAAGGGGTGGGGAGGGGGGGGGGTGAGGGGGTGAGGAGAGTGGGTGAGAGGGGGAGGTGGGGGGCGGGGGTGGGGGGAGTGAAGAGGGGAGGACGGGGGGTCTGGAAAGGAAAGGGGGAGAGATAAGTGAGGGAAGGAAAGAATCGTCTTATTGCCTGCAGGGGTCCGAGCCGCGGGGACATCCGATGGGGAGTTCTGATGAGGAGGAACCATCGATGCGGGCCTCAGATCTTGGTTCTTGTACTTTGCAGGGTGAGGGGTGGAGGGATTGCCAGAGGAGGGTCTTGTGGGGTAGCAAGACCATGACTGGGGGGGTCCTGGAGTTTCATGTGGGCATGTAACTTCGACCCCGGGCATCTCCTTGCGGAGGAAGTGAAGACATACGGTCGCAGCGGTTTGGAGGCTGCGCCAGCTCTTCTCAACTGGGGGGTTGGTATCAAAAGACGCGGTGTCCTTCGCTGGCCCTTTATCAGATAAGGGGTAAAAAAAAAACCGTTCTTACTCGGAAAGTTATGCTTGAGAAAGGGGGGTTGATACCTAACATATCTGGCCCTAAAGGAAGAATCGGGCGACCTCTGAAGAGGCGGTCTTGGAGTTGGACCGTCGTTTGCCTACACTCCGAACACGTCTGGCGGGAGGAGGTGAGGGATCTACGCCCCAAGCTCTGGTACGTGGGATGCCTATTCTACCAAAAAATTAGGGTCAAGCAAAGGCTTACTTTTTTTCGACGGGAAATCCATAACTCTGCTGCGGGGGTAACGTCCCTCCTCAAAAAATCACGTGGAACTGCGTTTCTGCTCAAGTGCCTCCTTCAGCTGCGGCGTTTGCTTACATCCTCCTTAGACCTGGGTCGCTCGCCCAGGGCTCTATTGGCGTCTGACTGGACCCGCTCGGCCCCACGTCCCTGTGTTTTCCGGCGGGATACAATTTCCCGGATCGATTTGACGACTCAGAAACTGAAAGGGGACCGCACACGGCCATCGCAAAGGCCAGCCCTGCGAGGAACTCGGCGAAATCCCATCGGGGGGACAGCTCCCAAGCGAGGTGGGTTCAATGGGGCAGCGGGGCTTCTTCCAGACTTATGACCGTCGTACAGTAAGGCTTCGCTCCAACGGGGGGGCAGGATAAAGACACCTGCACTAAAGGCTCTAAAGATGCACTCTTTTAGCCACAGACTTGGAGCTTTCAGAAGGGGAGGTCCCTGCTAATTGCCGCTAAAAGCGTCATTTTCTAAGGGGGTTACCTTGAAAAAAATCTGAGACCGTGGCTTTCCCTTGGATCCATCATCTTAGGAGCACAAGGTAAACAACGTCTGACTAGACGTTCCCGCCACATAGGCGGCCTTGTAAATTGGGTGGACCTTGCGTGCCGAAACGTCCTTCGAAACCACCTCGCGGTTCGGGCGGGGTCAGAATCTTCTGGTTCACGACAATTCTTGCAGGGAAAGGGGAGGTGAGTCGGGCCGGCCTCCCTGTGGTGGCTCCTCCTGAAAATAAGTAGAGCACTGGATGCACCCTCGTCACAGTGCCGTCGCCGCTTCCCCGATCACGCCAACCGGGGGACGGTTCCTAGCCGATGGTGGGTCCCGAAGGGGGTGGTAGAAGTGTCCTCTGGGTCCGTCGTCCCTGACGTTCGATACGTCCGCCTCAGCTGTGACGATGGGACTTGGGGGGGCTAGCAAAAACACTCACAGAGACCGCACTCCGCCTGTGTGAGGGGAGTTTGTCCTTCGGGATGTCAGCCACGCCCAGAGACAAGGTGTAGTCCAGCGCGAACGTAACCACGTATCGTGGAACTAGGTCCACCTCGTCGGACCAGCAGCGGATGACGGACGGGAGTAGTCGGGGCACGAAGGGCGGGAGTGGAGGAAGGGCGCGTGGGGCTGCTGCCTTCAGGTGAAGGTGTCCTTCATGTCCCGGGGTCCCAGGAGTCGAAGTCCGGTCGTCTGGTCATCCATGCAGAGACAGGACGCGGTCGAGGTGCCTTTGTGCTCGGGGGGCCGGGGGGGGGCATTGATCTGGGCTGGGGGGCTAGAAGTACTAAGGATCGGCTCCACACACCCACCCGCTCTGGTCGGTACAAATCTCGACAAGGATAGCCCGGAAGAAACAGCATCACCCTCCGGGGGATGCAGGCGCCCCGTTCCTTCGGGCCCTCCGCTTCCTGCCGTCCAGATATGGAATGGGCGCTCCCTGCTCCAAGTCCCCTTCGACAACCGAAGCCTTCTCTCCAAAAATCAACAGCACTCACTCGGGGGGGGAAGACATCCGGGGCTGGGTCCTACATCTGGAAAGAACCTGTACTACGGGTTCTATATGTAAAGAAGGAGTCTGGGGGCGAGGGCTTAAACCAGGCATTGCGACAGCGGTCCGTCAACATAAGTTCGGCTTGGCTTTCGGGGGGGTGTCTTTTGTTTGTGGCCTGCTAATTTGTGGATAAAGACTTTCTTAGGTTCGGGGTACACAGTCGGTGGTTCTCCTAGGGAGGTAGGATGGCGGGGACCCGGCCGATCCAAGTCAAGAGGGTGGCGCGTCTTCATTGAAGCTGTCTCGGGGCTTTTTGACAGAGGGTCGGATCTTGCAATCCTAATGCCGGCCCTTTACCGTGCTCAAGTATGGACGACTGTCTTCAAGGGACCTCTCCAATCAAAAGCAGGTTCAAGTCCCCAGCTTAGTCCGCAATAGACGAAAAGGAGGGGCTAAGGAAGCGGTACCGATGAACCTCCGACTTCCCAGGACTAAGAGGGTGTTCTGGGACGGTATGGCTCCAGTACCAACTGGTGGGTCTGCATCCTGAGTCGTCTAGCCTGTTTGGAACGTTAGACACTAGCGGCTCAGATGTGAAAAAATGCAAGTTCTAGCTGCGCAGCCGCAGTCAGGGACTAACTCGAAAGAACTAAAATAAGACAGTGGAGAACGCGAATGACCTGGGGGGGAAATGCTCATTTGCGTAAGAACCAGGGTCTTGCGAAGACACGACAGGAGCCGTAGAAACACTTTGGGGCTTTTCTGAGTACAGACCGGCCCCACCAAGTGCTAATTATCGGGCCAGCTGAGGCATAATAGTGGGCCCCTTAGAAATAATGACGGTAAGCGCTTTGAGGTCCCTGTTATTGACAACAGGTTCGCTCTAGGTCCAATCGAAAAGAAAGGAAAGTCACACGAGGGCCGTTATCTGGCAAGACTCAGCTCTGTCTTCGGACCTGGATGACTTTGAGGCCCCCTTATGACGTGTCCGGAGCCGTAGCTCCATGCTTACTTCTGGTGAGGGCAACGAGGTTCCTACGTCTAATGACCAGCCTAAAACATGAAATCTGTGCGTGAGCGCCCTTCCGCCGACAAACTGCCCGCCAACTTCGGGGATCTTCAGGAGAACGCACTAGTCTCCTAATGGGAGGCCCGTCTCCGTCCGTCACTAGGCAGCAGTACCCGCCGACCGGGAGTTAAAACCTCAAGGGTAAAAAGGGGAGGTGAACATCGAGGATGGTTCCACGGACCAAAGAAAGGCCTGAACAAACTTATACAAGCGGTTGTAATCACCCGAAGGGCAGTCCTCTCGTATAGTACCCCGAGAGAACGTCAAATGGAAAAAGGTGCAAGATCCCCACCCAGGTGGCCGTCCGGGGAGGAAAGTCCGCAATCATCGCGCCCGTCTTTATGAAAACCTTCCATCCAGCGAGCAGACAGTTACGGCGGGACTACACCTTGCAAGGGTTGCATCAATCTCCTGCTAAAGATCGGGATATACCGCTGATTACATATTCAAGAGGTTAGGGCAGGAATTTACTGACCTCACAAACGTCTCTGTTATTAGATGGTCCGCAATATGAAAAGTCGGTCCGCGGGGACGCTTCCTGGGCGCAGAGCTGTTAAGTGCCACAACTGACCGTCCATTCAGACACTTCCCGTGAACAAACCAGCTGAGGCAATTAAATGGACAAAAAACCCCTAAAGAGACCACTCCCCTCCGCGAGATAAGTTCACCAGCCACCAGACGAAAGAGAACAAAGCCCAGACAAGAACTCTCTGCCCGGGGGTCCACCCCAGGTCTTTTTAAAAGACTCCGCACAAACGGGGAAGTTGACCGTTGTAGCCGAAGAAAAAAAAAAGCCTTCAACCTGGCGCCTCCTGCGAGGGCAATAGAGGACCTTAAGCGGGGAGGGAAAGACGAACTGGAACAGGGGGTACATGGCTTGGGGGAGGACCCGAGAACGAGGACCAGGATCGACAAGAAGAGGGTAGGGAGGCGTCGGTACTTAAAAACACCTAGGCTAAAGACAAACTTCAGAAAAATTAAACCGTTAGGTAACTGCGCCGGCAGGGGGAATAACCTGAAATCAACCCATCCCCCAAGAGCAAATTTTCAGGGACTGCATGCACAGAAAAAGTACCTAAATCCTTGAAACCTCTCTGCGCAAAGCCCTCGCCCGAGGAGAGGGGCGCGGCAGGGCTACAGGACGCCCACAGGAAGGGAAGACCGCCTACACCAGCACACTATCCCCTAACGAGACCGCGGCTGCCGCTCAAAACGAGACGTACTCTTACGGCGGACTCCCTTCACGTGGGCTCGACCTATCTGGGTCAAGACCTGGGGGAAGAAGGTCAACCACTATTTCACCACCTGAAACAGTTTAGCCAGGAAGGACAGAAAAGAACCCTAGACCACATTTCTACTGCAGCCTGAGGGAGCCCGACGAGCCTACACCGGACTGGCACCAGGAACTACCCATAGTATTAAAAAACCCTGGCTCAAGGGATAAAGTAAACCTCCGGCTCGCTAAGGCTATCAACTGGGGCAGAAGCGTGGCTGCTTGAAGGGGAAAGCCACTCCTCTAAAGGTTGACTGTACGTAGTTGCCAATGAAGGCACAAGAAAGGACAGTGGGGGGAGGGAATGTAAACGTAAGTTACCTGGGAACCTGGTGTAATTGAGGATATATGAAAGGATAGCATCATCAACCGAAAGCCAAACCCATGTAAGGCTCCTCACAGGCCAATGGAAATCAGATTAAAAAATGTTTACGCGGTACGAGTTCCTGAGTTGGAGACCGTATCGTTAGAACTGGAGGGACGGGACCCTGGGGGCGATGGGAACTCCTCTCTTTCTGAGGGCAGGCCCTGTTGGTTCTTCCGTCCCGCAATAAAAACCTATAACGAAAATGTCAAAAACCAAGTCAAACAAGAGAGGGAGAGCTGGGAGGGCCTGAAGAGCAGAAGGTGGTTTATCTCTCAAGGGTGTATCGACCGGGTTTCAGTTCCATGGGTTGGACTACAATTCGCGGTGACGGCAGGACGCTAGGGTCGAATCCAAGGT
>Ga0179593_1465142_pt1 | contig 13884 bp, 18 predicted proteins | sample CZODoug2_1_08_16_FD_185931 | JGI IMG/M metagenome (GOLD analysis project Ga0179593, IMG submission 185931) | Vadose zone soil fungal communities from Angelo Coast Range Reserve, California, USA - CZODoug2_1_08_16fungal (PacBio error correction) | ecosystem: Environmental > Terrestrial > Soil >...
GCGGATGCGCAAACATATCGGGCGAAGGGAGGGGGGAACAGAGGACCGGACGGCAATCCAAAGGAAAAGGGGCCACATCACTAGTGAAAAAGGTTTTTTCTTCCCCCGCGCACCAAGAGGGCACCTGCATACGCAGGGGCACGACGATGGGATAGGAGGGGGCACGCGAATATACCTTAACATATAAAGATCCCAAAATCCACGAAAGGCAGAAAGTTGGACCTTTGCATCTTAACAAGAAACCGCAGGAGGGACATCACCCATAACGCTGAAAAGCGAGGCCAGAAGAAAACTAAGTAATGTAATGAAACAAGAGTGGGGGGAGCAATGAGATCCAAAATTAGTACAACTTGAACGCGTAGCGGAGTCCACCGTGACCTGCTCTAAAACTGATTGGCCAGGAGAGAGAAAAAACGCAGGATCCCGGCAAGGAGAGGGAGCGGTGTACGGTACCTTGGGAAGGCGATTGGTGCCACCACTCTGAGAGGGGGGAGGATCACCCAGCGAGGAAAAGGACAAGGACCGAGGAAAGCAAGGGTACTTGAGGCTTCAAGAAATATAAGAGATTCATGACGCCAGAGACGTAATCACAAGGGGGGGACACCTGGCACAGGAACAGAGAGGAGGGGTCAAAGAGCGCAAAATCCTCTTCTGGAAGACTTGTGGATGGGAGATCGAAGGAAAAAAAAAAAAATAGCGGGGGAGGATGCAGTCTTACTCGCATAGACGGCCAGTCGCCAGGATTCCCAAATGGACCGGAAAAAGGAACGGGGGTGGTCACAAGGCGAAGTAACTCCCGAATCGCCCGAGTAGAAAAAAGTTTAAAAATTGCAAAAGGAGACCCAAAAAGGGACGAAGCATCCGCAATTAAACGCCCATAAAGGAGTTAAACCTGGGGGGGCCCGCCACCCTTGGGAGATAAAAGGCTCCTAGGTAAACTAAAATCTAATCTGAATAAAGGAATGCATTTCTCAGAAGAAGCAGATAAGATCAGGAGCTGGGCGGACGTCACGAAACAACACCCTAAAAACCTACCGCCAGGGACGTCACAAGGAAGGTGACCCTCTCGTCGAGGGGGTTTGATTTCACCAGTTACGGGGGGGGGGGACGGAAATGTTGAGATTTTCACACAACAGTTCGAAGCGCACAAGCGAAAGGAATGCAATCATAACATTCGCCAGAAGGCTGCGATGGGGGAGTGATGAATTAATTATTGCGCCTAGGAGTTGGAAAGTAAAGGGGCCCAAATGTGATTCGGCCAGGATAAAGAGTTGGAATAAAGGATGCCCACCAACGCTCCTCAGAATCCATGATGGCTTGAAGGGGGGAGGGCGTTACACTCTTCTTTGGACATCTTCAGCGTATGGCCTCCTCAAAAAAAGGAGGACTGGTCCGAAAGGTGTACCTAGGATCCAACGGTAGACTACCTAGGTTCAAAGCAAGAAAAAGGAGTCTGCGCCTCTTAATTTCCTAAGGAGGGTACTCTTTAAAGAGTGAAGAGAAGTTTCAACTACAAAGTAAAGATAACACGTCTGGTTGGTAAGCTCTCAACACAAGTATTCGTTATCAAAAGAAAGAGAAGTCTAGCCATTTGAAAGGGCAGACCTTTGAAAGTATCAGTTCCTTTCTGTTCATTCCCCTCAACATGGAGGGAAAACGTCGTCTAAAAGAGGACATTCAAGGCTCTTAAGGGGTATAAAGGGCTGCCAAGGACGGGGGGGTTGTTCTTATCTTGGTTTCAAGGACTGGAGCAGAATGCCGGGAGGAAGCAAATAAAAAGCTATCATTGTCACCGCTCTTGGATGTAAAGAAAAAGGAAACCAGGGGGGACATGGGATTTGTGGGGATTCTAAAATGGATACTATCCTGAGAGGGAAGAAAAATGGTGCAGATAATAGACTGACCAAAGATGACGTGTATTCCGCTCCTGCATGGGGAGGAGGGAATAGAATTATCATCCCCTAAAAAGCGACCGACAAGGGTAAACGCCAATCTTGGAAAATAACTTTCGCTATTTCATTGCATTCGAAAGTACGGAGGGATTAGGGGGTAAAAAAATATTAAAACCACAAAGTTTGAACGGGGTCAGGAACGTCTCGTAATTACCCCGAATGCTTCTCCTAGAAGCGGCACACCCAAGAGGAACGAGGCACTGGTGGGGAACCAAAAACCGGGGTGTTGTCAGGGAGTCATCCGACCACCCCTCTAGATAATTTAAACTCGAGCGAAGGAACTCTAAGACAAAAAAATCAAGCATGATGGGAGAGGCGAGGGGGGTCTACCGACGGGTTCATCAAGAGCGGCGCCTTTGGATGGCGGGGCCCCGATGGCAGGGAACCGGAGTCGGACAAAACGGCGAAAACGACGGCGGTGCTTCGGCCCAGGGAGGCCAGTTGGGCGCTGGAAGATCAATTCGGAAAGGGGATGAAAGGGGGGAGGGATTATCTTGAGAGGTAGAAAGCGAGGAGGAGGGCTCATGGGGTACGTTATCCCATCAGCTTGCCTTGAGTGAGGTTATGGGGGGAGGCGACTCAAGTATCGCATTGCTCCTAAGCAGGTAAAGCACCCGAGATCCCGGAAGAAAACAAGCCACACACCCAAAAAACCCCACGGCGGAGGAGAATGCCAGAGGTTGTAAAAGACCTAAATGAAGAGTAAAGAAAGGTTCAAAAGGGCGCTTAACTTGAGTTTATGGGAAGTGATCTGGCAGTGTAGCTTAAATAGGGGAAGGGGGGAAGGGGTTCGTTGGTTGGCCCACTTATTAAACTGGCTCGCTGTATAGAACGCCAAAGCAGAGGGTTCGCACCCTCACCAGCGAAAAAGGGTTGAGGCAAGGGGAGAAAAGTGAAGGAGAGCGAAGTCAAAGGAAAGGGGGAAAAGACCAGACAAAATCCCCGTCTCTCTACACGCGGCAAAAGATAGAAGGAAACTAGAGGAAACCGCTGAAGTTCAGAGTGGAAAAAAGTACTGGTGAGGGGTGATCCGGAAGGGGACAATCGACTTTCAGGTTTGGCAGTAAAGCTTCACTTAAGATTCAAAGGGGTCTGGGACGACTTTGAGCGCTTGGAAGGAAAAAAGGCGTGGAGCTTGGTGGATCTAACCAACCGGGGGGTCTTGCAAACATGGAGCAAAAGGGGATGCGAAGGGGCCCGAATAAGGGGGCCTCATGCCATTCACCAATTCTAATGGCCGTTATGCCATCAATCCGTTTGGGGCCGCGAAGGGCAGAAAACTACGAGAAGGATGGGTTAGGTAGAAAGAAGATTGTCAGCCTCTTAATTTAAGACTGTGCTAACCGCAAACTTCGCCCGAGATGAGACGTGGAACACAGCATCAGGGAAAAGAAAATCAACACAAAGAGAGAGGAACCTTAATAAAAAATAAGTGATTCCTTGATGGAGAGGAAAAAAATGACGGGTTTAGAGACGCTCAACAGGAGATTAACTGACACATGGATAACGAAACAAATTGGGCCTTGTTTGGTGGCTTCCCCGCCCCCACACGGTTTGGGGCCCACAGAACAACAGCATGCCAAGGTGGTCAGGGGTGATGCCCCAGGACAGAGAAAGAAGGATCCCAGGTCCGGCCATACAAAAGGTTTTCGGGGGAACCACCAGAGGATGAAATCCATAAGGCGCGAAAATAAGGACAAAAGAAAACTCCCTGGCAATGGGGGGGGGGGGCATCCGGACAAAGAGGGTGTAGCAGATATCACGTAATTACCCTCAGAACGTGCTCCCGGAGTGTTGCAATTGGGGAGACGCTCTAAGCGGGGGTCGAAGAAAGGGGTAGGGGCTTTATCTGTCTTTCGGGCCTCCATGCGATCCGGGCACCGAAAAAAAGTGGGGTTTTTAACGATGCCAGTAAAGAAAAGGGAGACGGCGGGGGGGTGGGGGGGTAGCTCCAAGGACTGGTCAAGGGGAAAACGAACTCGGCAACCTACTGGGAGGGGAACGGCGGCTCTTCATGCGGGGGCGCAAAAAAAAGGACAGATCATCCGTAACAGGATTGGGTTCAATGGTCCCTGCCTAGACCATAGGCTTCGTGCTCAAACAGGAAAAGTAAATCTCCCTGTCGCGAGATTGAATAAGGGGGAGAGGGGACTAATGCTCAGGGGGGACTTCTAACATTTCTGACCATTAGAGAATAGTAGTCTCCCGAGATACCAAGAAAAAAAGGAACGCAATTGTAGGTTGTCAAACAGAGGGTAAACAACTACCTTGATCGGGACCATCAAGCTGCGAGGAAATTAAAGTCAAGGAACAAGGTCGGGGAACTCACGTGAAAAAGAGGGGTGCCAACCTGCACCCCAGGACGTATCAGCCGCGTCGTTTGCCAGCCGTCATTTGCCTCAGACCTCGTCGGCGTTTGGGGGGGAACCTCCTCCCAGCCCTAATGGAAAAATGGGAGAACGGAATCGACTCAGGGGGAGAGCACCTTAAACCAATTCAGGATATGAGGAACAGGTCAATTCTGTCGACTAGAGCAGAAGGAAGAAAGGAAGAGGTAGTCATGCCGAAAGGGGACTTCGGTGTTACTCAACGGGGGAACCCTAATTTTCCACCACGAAATCAATATCTGGGCAGCGGGGAAAAAGAAAAGATCCAATGGACTAGGTTGGCCCTTCGTCATCTCTTTCAATGTGAAAAAAAGGGTTGGGATAAGATACATAAGGGGGGGGGAAAACATCTTTGAGAACAATAAAGAAGGGAGCGAATGAAACCGATATCTAAATTATCGGAGGAAGAAGCTGCGGCATCCGTTCGCGGCGAGGGAAAAGGGGGATGATAGGAGAAGCAAAGATGGGACATGACGAATTTGGAATACAGGGGTAAAAAAAACAGCAGTGGCTTCCTAAAACAATAGATGGAACATAGTCTCAAGTTACCCTTTCAACTGGAGGAGGGGAGAGACGCAGAAAGAAAGGACCATTCCAAGTCAGGGGGGAAATTTATGGGCTGGTTCCGTAAATCGCAAGGGTAAATCCGGCTAGATTTGAGAAAGGGCCTCCCAAGCAGTTGTGCAAAGGACCAAGACTTTAAAAAGGACATAAGGAAAAACCCCAGGTCACGTGGGACAAGCTGCAGACGAGAAGCGGAAGAAGGAAGGGGTGCTTCTACTAAATCGAGCATTTTGGAGGTGCATGCAATGGAGCAAACAAAGGCACATAATCAAGGGAGTCTCTTAAAGAAGAGATTCAACAAACAAAAAAGGAGGAGAGGAAAGATATATTGGCGGAAAAAACGAGGGATTAGGGAATTGAAACGTGGCATAAGGGAAACCTCACCAGCGGTCAAAATCCATCACGCGAAGGAAAAGTAACCGCTCTGGCAGGCGCGATGGCATAAAAAAAGGGGAGGGGACACAGGGGCTGGATTCAGACTGGGGGAAGAGGGGGGCAAATGCCCTCAGGGGAGGTCAAGAAAAAGAGGGCCTGAGAACGCGATGGGACGTAAAGGAACACTAATCAAGATGGGAGAGTTGCGCTTCGGCATTAAATTTAGGGGAAAAGAAGGCGTGGCACGAACAGGGGGAAAAAGGAGAGGAACATTGGCCTCCTTAAGCAAGCGGACCTATACGCCAAAGATTCTTTTAAGTGTAGTCAAGAAAACGGCCGTGCTTGGCGAATGCTAATATCGGGGAAGAGGGTATATCCTATCGAAAATAAAAGGAAGGGAAAGGGGCTGGCAAGCAAAATCATTATTCTTCTTGCGGAAAAAGGAAGTTCAGATTGTCGAAGACGAAGTGGGACAGGGGGAAGTGAAAAAAGCTGGGAGCCCGCAAGGGAGAATGCAAAACCCCTTGGGGGGATGGTTAAAAAAAAAACATTATGCCGTGGGGGACCATAGGTGCGCTTTATCAATGGCAAAAACGTTCAATGGAGTTACAAAGGGAGGGGGTGCAAACAAGGGGGAAAGGTCTCACCAAAGCACATTGGAAATTACAAAGAATAGAATTTCTATGCTGCGAAAATCAAAGGGAAAAGGCAAAGTGCGTAATCGACTGGATCGGGGGGGGGGGGGGTAACTACGGAATTGGGGCAGCCAAGGGAGAAGGGGGAAAGGACTTAGGGCCAAGGATGGAAGGAAAAAAAGTGGTAAGATCTGGCTGCTCTCAACGGGACCAGGGGATAGGGAAGACGTCTTGACAGGGGTAGCAAAGGGGGGTGCTGAACAAACCGCCTATGGTGCCGGAGTGGGAAAAGGATAAGTCGTATTATCTTCCGACTAAAAAAGGGGGAGGGGCGCGCGGATATGACCAAATTTGGGGAAAAGGTATCGACTTGGAAATTGGGGTGTGAAAGGGGATGTATGACATTAAGAAGGTCGGCTTGATCCATGTCAAGGTACAAAAAAAAACTGCTTACATAAAAAAGCTCAAAGCCGGGAAGTATGCCAGAGGGAGAGCGACAGGAGAGCAGAACCTTTCTACGATTAAAGGGGGATCCCTAAGCCTAGGGCCTTGCCAGGGGAGGAAATGAATTTGTTATCTGGGTAGGAGAGGAGGGAAAGGGAACGGAAGCTCGATAAAAAACCTCGGGACGAAAAAGAAAAAGGGGAGGAGACGGTTCCGGTGAAATCAGGTTTAAAAAAAGACGGAGAATGGCCGGGGGGAGAGAACGAAAGCTCATAGGAGGCGAGTGGTCCTGCCCAAATGAATTAAAAGGGAAAGAGTTAAGGGCCCCAATCAGAGCAGGCGGGAAAAAAAAGGGAAAGAAAGGGATCCACATAAAAGAGAGAGACAAGCATCAGTGGATAGAGAGAATGCAACTAACGGGGGGATCCGCTATATACGAGGTTACGAATGGGGGTCGGATCTCCGCGACCTGGGGTTCCAAAAAGGGGGGGGGAAGGGCAATTATCACCGAGACTGAAGGATTGAGGGGGGCAGCGACGGTCAAGGGGATGGAGTGATGTTCCATGAAAGGTTGAGGGGGGGGGAAGGGGGAACCGAAAAAAGGCTTTGAAGGAGGGGGGAGGGCGCTGGGATCTATTTTCTCTCCTTGTGGACACCAAGAGAGTTGGAAATTTTCCTATGGACAGGAGATGGGAGGGACGCTGAGTTGGGGAAAGCGTGATAGGGGACGGGAGGGAGGGGAGAAAAACGCTCTTCAATTCGTTTTCCCAATGGGGGTGGTGGGTAAAAAAAGCGAACATTTGAAGTCCACTATTTTACGAGGAGGTCGAAACATCAAGGATCATTCGCCAGCGAGCAGAAGAGAGGAGGGACTAAGCCGGCAGCTCTCGGAAAAAAAAAAAAAGAGGAATGGTGGAAAAGAGAGATCAAAAAGGCAGGAGCGCAATACGAAGATTCGGAAAAAGGCTAGGAAATGGAGGGGGGAAAATATAAGAACGTGGGAAATACAGTAAGATGAGCTTCACAGAAAAAACTTTGTTCCAATGAGGGAGGGAATGCGTAGGGGGTGGATGTCCCCGCACGCGAAGCATTAGGGGAAAAAAGGGGGGCCCACCGTCAGGAACCAGAACCGAGGGGTGAGGGGAAAAAAAGGGGGAAAGGCAACCGCGATAGTCCTTTTAACGAAAGAAAAAAGAAAGTGGATAAAAAGCTATCATAATTCCATAAAAGAAAAATTTTGAGTAGAGGTTCCACCAAGCAGATTTACAAGAAACACTAGGGAAGAGAGAGATCTAATGACAAAATCCAAAAACAGAGAATAAAAAGAAAGGTTTATAATGGAACGTCACAATGAGAACTGGAGAGGGGGAGAACTTTGAAGAAAGGCCGGGAAAAAAAGAGGACCATACTAGCGGCGTCCTAAACTGGAAGGGGCCTCCTCTCGAAAAATTGGAGTGGGCCGCTGTCAGAAAAAGACGGGGTATTTTCGGGAGAGGGGGGGGAGGGAATTGGCAATCGCGGGCAGGATCAGAAGGAAAAACCGCTCCAAGGTTTAAGCTATGGGGCAAAACAGCGAAGAAAAACCTATAGATGCGTTCTCTAGCCAGCAGGAGGGAACCTTTCTAAGGTCTTTTGACAAAAGGAAAGAAAGAAAAGGGAAGTCCTGCTTGGTCAAGAAAGGGAAAGGGAAGGGACAATTCATACGCTAAACAAGAATACACTTCCGGAAAAAGAAACAAATTGGCCCTGGCCAGAACCAGGGGGGGGATTCTGGCTCAAAAAATGGGCGAAAAAGGAAGAGACAGTCGCGCGACGACTTGTTCAAAAGGGGGAGGTGAAGAGGGATAGCAAAGTTGGATTGCAAGATGGATGGCTCCAGAGAAGCAGGGAAACCAAGAGGGACGCGATTCAAAACAAGAAAAATCCGAAAAGTTTGACACACGATGGGGTGAAACGATCAAGGGGGACTCAAAGGGGTCCAGAGAAGAGAAGGACGAGAGCGAGCGAAGAGAATCAGAACCGAGAGCCAGGGCAAGTGAAAGAAATCAGGGGGGGCTCTGAAAGCGCCCCAATCTGGCAGTAACCAAAATTGACAAGGAGCCATCCGAGAAATTTTAAAAGCACACGGGGAAAGAGGGGAAAACCTCAAAAATAGTCCAAGGGGGGGTGGTTAAGCAAGAAGACCTAGAAAGTCTGCAAGGGAAAAGGGGGAAACTCTGGATCAGGACCCATTATTTAAAAATTTCCAGGCATCTGGACGACATGCTGGGAAAGGGTCTCGAAGCATGAGTATTCTAGCTGGAGGAATGTAAAAAAAAGAAAATACGCTTGCGAAGAAACGAAAGGGGAACACACACCTAAAGGTAGGACCACAATGCCGACATAAGAGGTTGGTGAAAAAAAGGGGGAGAAAACAGAATCACATTGGAAAGGAGAAAAATTCGTGTGAGTTCCACCTGGAAACCAAAAGGGGGTGGGCGCGAAAGCAAAATTGGGGCAGGAAAGATGTTTCAAAGCACCAAGGGACGTCCTCTTCGACCAGGAGAGAAAGGAAAGGAAAGGAAAAAAAAGCCTAAGAGGAGGAAAGAAGGTCAAGGCGAAAGTGGGAGCTTGAGAGAGAGGGGCGAGACGCTGAAACAAGGACCGGAGGTGGAAGAAGGGGTACCACATCAGGGGGGAAGTCCATCGCCCGAGGGAGAGGAAGGGATAAAAACTGGGACTCTCCAAGAAAAAGGGAGAGGGCTGGCCCACGAAGAGACACACATAACAAGCCACAGGGGAAGAAGAGGAAAAATAGGGTACCGGGACTTGAGGAGGGGGGGGGGAAGTGTCCTCAACTCGAAAAACGGGGGACTCGCGGAGCAGCTATGGGTGAGGAAAGGCACCATACCAAATAACTGCCGGAATTGTAGCCAACTACTTGAAAGAAGAAGAAAGAGAGGGGGAAAAAAACTGCCTGCAAGCAAATCTGGAGTACAATCTCGGAAGCGACGCTCTTGGGTCGACGAAAGGAGGGGGAGATCGAGGTTTGCAAAAACGAAGAGTGGGAGGAAAGAAAGAAACCGGCAAAGCCAAGGCTGTCGGAAGAAAAAGGGGGTATATTCGATGAAAACAAAGTAGGGGGGAGGAAAGAACAAATTTTCAAAAAAGGGGGGGGGGAGGCGCCAAGAAGAATTAGCTATTAAGGGGAGGATCCGTAAAAAAAACCCGCAACAGAGAGCGACCGCGTCGTCGAAAAACTCCCAGGAAGAGACGGGAATAAGAAGACACTCGGTTGGAACTGTGGCCGGGTTGTTACTGGCGAAGCGTGGTTCCAGTACGGGAGTGGACAAATGAAAGAGCCTTGGGGGAAGGCAGAAAAGCTGAATACGACCGCGAAGACACGTCATCTCCCGAACGAAATAAAGGGGGAAAAAGATGGGCTTCGGCATTTGTGGGGTCGCTGAAGGAGGGGAAACCTTCCGGGGGCCAGGTATCAAAAAGAGGGGAAGAGTAATTCGGGGCACCTGAAAAAGGAAAAAGGATGCTGGTATTCAAACTCCCTTCCGTGTCGTGAAGCCTGGGGGAAAAAAGTATCGAGAGTATAACCCTAGCAACATAAAAAGGGGTGAACTGCTGAAAAGGGGGCGATGGGAGGGGAAAGGAAAGGGGCGAATGTTGATTTCAGGGAAAAGAGAAAGAGGGGTGAGTGAAAAAGACCCCAAGTATGAAGAATCAAAAAAAAAAGTGGTGGACTTTGGAACGAAACGAGATGAGAGAAGGGGGGGAACCATCAGAAAAAGTTGAGAGAGTGAAAACCGATATGCTTCAGGGGGGGGAAAAAGTTTGGTCAAGTTTGGGATAAAACTGACGCAAAGTAGCTATTAGAGGGGAATCTCGACTTAATCTTGAGAAAAGGAAAATCAGGCCTTCTTAAAAACCGAGAGGAATAGAGTGGGATACCGGAATGGTGTCTAAGAAAGAGAAGGGTGCGATGGCGATTTAAACAGGGGGGAGGGGGGAACACAGGGAAGAATCTGGCAAGGAGAGAACTTGACCGTGGCGGACGACTCTGAAAGTGTCTCACTGGGGAGAAATGGGCATGAAGAAGAAACAAAGAAGGGGTTGTACGTTGCGGGGAACGGAATCGGCGAATGGATGAGAAGGGAAAAAATTTAAGCGAAGGGGGAGGGGGGGATAGGAAAGACAGAAGGTGGGTCAACGTTGAAATCCGGTCCACCGGGGGGGAAATGGGAGGTTCCGGGAGTGTTGTTACCGCTGGGGGGAGGAAGGGGTCGCCTATAGCTCGGGAGAAAAAAGGTAATGTACACAAAAGGGATAAATAGTCAAAAAAACAAAGCTTCCAAGCGAGAAAAAGGGGGGGATGGGAACCCGGAGAACAGGGGAAACCACGGAAAACTAGGAATCTCGGCCGGAAAAGGGGAAAATCATCAGATTTGTGAACCGGGGAACGGCGGAAAAAGAGGATAGGGAGGAAAGAGAGCTCAGAGGGGCGTCATAGCAAATGTAGGAGGACAGTCGGGAAGTGAAGTGAAAAAAAAAGAAACGTTGGGAACTGTTCCTGAAGACTCTGTTATAGAACAGAAAGGAGAAGGGGTCGTGCTCCGGGGTCTGGCAACGGCATGAAAAAAGGATTCGGAGGGACAAACTTAAAGAAGGAGGGGGGCGGAAATTTGAACCAGGGAAACAACCAAACCCAGATAGGAAGAAAAGGAGGTCTAAACGGGGGGAAGATGCAACTAAAGGTGCGAAGAAGGAGATAACGTGCATCTTGGGGGGGGGGGGAATGAAAAGGGGGCGGATCGAAACATACCTGGTTGAAACACGGGAGGGGAAATGAGTCACCAATTTTTAAAACGGGAGGAGGGACTGGGAGGGAGTGATTTCTGTCCAGGCGCCTTTTTCATTTTCAAGAGAGGAGGGTATTTCTTGTCAACAACCTGCGTTTGGAATGGGGAGAAAGTAAAAACAGGGGAGGTGTCTGGGGGGGCCTTGAGGGGAGAAGCCAAATTGGAAAGACGGGAAGGGGAGCGACTGTGGAAAAGGAGAGCGGAGGTGGAATCATTTCAATAGGGAAGCCCATCGCGAGGGGAAGGGGGAAGTTTAGGCAGTGAATCAATCAGTTGTTGGGCGGAGGAACGAGGGGGGAGGGGGAAAAAAATACTCATGAGGCGAATGGGCAAGAGGGGGGGGGGGGGCGAAAAAAAGGGGTAGTCCGAGAAGTTTAATCTATACGTGATCACCTCACGTATAATTCGACCAAGAAGAAGAACGTGGGGAGAGAACTATTGGGAGACTAGCAAAAAAAAAAGGAGAAATAGAAGGAAAGAGGTAAAAGCATGAGAAAAGAAAATAAGATATCACAGCGGAGAAAGTGAGAGTTTAGCACGATATAATCGAAGGAAGGAAGGAAAAATTGAAACTAACAAAAAAAAAGGGGGGGCCAAAAGTACGAAAAATTGGGGTGCGTAGTTGTCTTCAAGAAGAGAACCTCGCACGGGGATGACACAGGAAGACGAAAGGAAAGCACCTGATGTTGAAATATTAAATTAGTTGAAAGGAGAAAAAGGAAGGGGCCGAACGTGGATCGAAAAGGCAAGGCCGAATAAGGCCATCAACATAAAAACAGGTGTTGGAGGTGGGAAAAATAGGAAAAAAAAACAGTTCAGGGAGGGAGAAGACAAAGCGAGTTGCATTCCAGAGAAGAAAGAAGTCATACTCAAGTGAAACTGTGATAAATGTCGTAAAAGGGGGGGAAAAAAGAGTATGGGTAAAAAACAAGTATAAAAAAGAAAAAAGAGGAAAAAGAACACAAAAAAAATTCAGGAGGAAGAAAAAATTAGGGTAACTGTAAGAGAACAAATGATTGCCTCGTGAGGAGCGACTCCTGGGAGTGCTGGAGATTTCGAAAAATGGCCGAGCTCGAGGCAGAGGAAGAGGCCTACCGACAAGGGGTGTTCTAGGGTTCAGGAAAAACCTCCTACTATTATAGGGGGAGTGATATAACCAGAAAGGCCAGGACCATTCTTCTTTGTAAGAGGGGAGAAAATTCAACGGGGGATTGGCAATAGGGACCGTAAGAAAAGGAAGATCCGTCGCAGAATTCATACGCGAAAAATAAAGAAAAGGAGAAGGGCAAGGCCAAAAGAGTATCATTGTGCAGAGAACCCAGTGTAGAAGCGTCTTGTCTACAACCGCCACTTGAGAGAAAGGAATAGCAACGTACGGAAAGTCATACTTGGGTCAGGTGATTCTAGATGCATTTTGTTTTGAGAAAGGAGTAGGTGCGACACACATAAAAGCTGACAAAAAGAGGCCTAAACACGACAAGTGCAAAAGGGGTGGGGAAAGGAAAGGGGTCATATAAAGTTTTAAAAAAGTCTGGTATGCCATAGCCTCAGACTCTAGAAAAAAAAGACTAAAAGTCCCAAAGAGGAGGTTCCAACCGAAAAAAGGAACAACTGGGGTGGGGAAGAGGGGGCAAGAAAAAAGAGAAAAACTTTCCTCCAAAAAGGGCCGAAGAGTCCGCGTCTTTTGTCCATAAAAGAGGGAAATTGCAGCGCCCAACGCGAAGAAAAAGATGACACCTTTTGTTCCCAAGCAAGAATGGTAGAAAAGCACAAAGGAAAAGTGAGGGGACCCATGAAGTTATACACAATTCCCAAGTATTTTAAACAGGGGGGCAGTCCGGTCCGGGGGGGAATACCTCATGCCAGAAGATGAGATAGAAAAATTAGAAAGGGATATGGGACGTCAAGGTACGGAAGCTCCAAACATTCGCCACACAAAGAAAAGGGGATCAAAAAAAACGCTATCGGGTGACAACGCGAAGATCAAAGGAGCCAAAATCACAGGGAAAACTCGCGAATCTCGTTTACGGGTTTCAACAAGTTCCCAAAAAAAGTCTCCATGGGGAGAAAGACTGGTTCACTAACAATAAAACAAGCCCGAAAGAGAGGAAGAATGAAAGTAGTAAAGGGAATAGACAAGAGAGGCCCTAGATGCAGCCCAACCGGTGGGAGTAAAGTGTCGCGGGATTTGTAGAAGAAGAAAAAGAGGGGCAGGAAAAGGCCAGACATAAATAGTTGGAAGAAAAGGTTCCCATCATCCTTTTTCTTTGTCTCAATATCAGAATGAAGAAAGTACCTATGGGGATCAGATCAGGAAAGGGGGAGGGGGGGGTGTGTTGGGTGTTGAGGGACAAAGAGAGAACTAACCAAGGAACACAGAAGCGCACAATCGGTGTTTGAAAAAAGTGATGGCGGCCGTTCCTAAAGCGGAAATTTGCCACATCAGGGGGAAAAGATGTGCTTCCGAAAAGCAAGAAACTGGCTATTGAGACAAGACTTTAAAAAAAAAACCGACCAGAAAGAAAAAGTCCCAAAGGGTCAAGCCCAAAAGTGGGGGCGCAATCGAGCACTGAAAAGGGAATGGAAGGAATGAGTGGGATTCTAAGACGGATCGAGGGGGAGGGGATTCCATAGACAAAGGGGCATCACTCTATAATAACGGAGGGGGAGAACAGGG
>Ga0179593_1652728_pt1 | contig 13884 bp, 15 predicted proteins | sample CZODoug2_1_08_16_FD_185931 | JGI IMG/M metagenome (GOLD analysis project Ga0179593, IMG submission 185931) | Vadose zone soil fungal communities from Angelo Coast Range Reserve, California, USA - CZODoug2_1_08_16fungal (PacBio error correction) | ecosystem: Environmental > Terrestrial > Soil >...
ATTGGAGTGGGTAGAGTAGAAATGTTTCGGGAAACAGGAAACCCAGTTCTGGAAAAGATCGGAGGAGGGGGGTCCTTCTTCACGCTACTGCAGGACGATGGGGTACATGAAAAGGGGGGAGAGGGCCTATCAAGAGAGAAAAATTAAGCCAGTAGAGGACACATCGAGGTGCAGGGCCGAGTTGTGAACCTCGTAGATCCTCTAGGAAGCACTAAAGGAGGTTATTGTGAGCCGCGAAAAAGAAGAGGAACCGCAACGGGGGGTTTTGAGGGGAAGGAAGACGCTGTTCGAAAAACGGGGCGGGGGTGGTCCAGACCAAAGGGACCACAATCTCTCAAACCCCCGGTTGGGGGCACGGGGATGGGAAAGGGAAAAGAAAATTAAGACTCTGCGCCCAAACTCTCGATTCTTGAGTCAAAAAATCGCGTTCAAGGGGAAACTATAGGGGGAAAAGGGGAGCTTATGGAAAAGAAAAAGATCTCCGAGGGTTCTTAAGGGGGAAAGCAAAAAGGCGGCGGAGGGTTCTATGGGAGGGGAAAAGGGAAGACGCCCGGGTAGGCTTTCCTACTATGGTGACATCCTCGATAGTAATGTTTGCAACCAACCTGGTGAAGGCCTGGTCCTTGGGAGCGAAGAGAGGCTCAATTGCAAAGGGGTACTGATTTAGCGTCGAGCAACGTTTAGGAAAACAGTTTAAAGATAGGTTGAAACCAGGAGTTATTTGTACATCCCTTGGAGGTACGTAAGATAGAAATTGTTAAAGAATGGAAGACGATCAGCCAGAATGGGGAACAGACTGACCTGGAGATCCTATCTCTTCGGTACCTGGGAAAAAGAGAAGTCACCAGTGGAGGGTTACAAGAAAGGGTGGGCGGGAGGTTCCTCTCCGACACTTTGGTACCGGGTCCACGTGACGGCACGATTGGGAAAAAAAAAGAGGGATGGCAGTAAGAGGAAGAAGAAAACGTTGTCGATGCTTAAGGAAAGACTTCGGCGAAGGGACAAAGGATTCTTTTCTTCGCAAGCTCAATCAAAAAAAGAGGAGTGGGAGTCATTAACGCGGAGGGCGGCTGTTTCAGAAAAAGCTTCACGGTTCGATAAGGTGGGGACTGAGAAACAAAAGTTTACCAATCGGGACTCTGGAGGGTGGCGAGACGGGTCGAAAGGGGATGTAAGACTTGTTCCTTTTCGAGCAGTGGAAGGAATCTGAAGGGGAGATTTGCGGGAAAAAGGAAACCGAAAGGCCGTGGTGGGGCGCGGAGCTTAAGGAAACGGAAAAATCGCGGGAACAGGATCCCGGTCTTTTCGATCCCCTTCATCTTGGCTTTTTGTCGGCTTAGTGTCAACCCTTCTTTTTTTCACATTCCCTTTCTCTCGCTGTTATTTGGAAGGATGTATTCCCCTTAGGCTACTCATCTCCTTTCTAGAGAAGAAGCAGTTGCAATCATCCTGTCCACCCTCCACTCTCGAGAACGGTTACGTAGTGGGGCGAAGGGACCAATCTAAGAAACGTCGGGGTGGCCTTGTCCACCCGTTAGTGTCGTGGGGGAATGGGTACAGACGGATCTTTCTTCTCTCAGTATCTTGTCACTTCTTGTTTCCTCCTTCGAACTTCTGTGTTCTGATAACCTCCCGCACTCTAGCCAATCGAAATCCTCCGTTCGTAGTTGTGACTAGGATTCCAGTTCCTTTCCATTCTTCCGCGAGAATTTCTGGTTGGTCACTGTCCTTTAGCTGCCCCCCCCACCCACATCAAGCACACACCCTGGATTTTTTACCACTCAACATTTTCCGCGGAATACAGAAACTCTCGAACAACAACGTGGGGTATGAGAGATAGCATCCTCTTAGGCAATGGGGGGGGGGGGTGGGGGGGGGGGGGGGGGTCATAGGTCCAAACTGGTTGATGTGATAACTCCTACTCGCTTTGGCCTGACTGAACGGAACGATCCTAAAAATTTCCCTGGGGAAATGATTCGAGCGCTCGGTAAAAATGGGGGGCGAACCAGCATGGTTGGAAAATACCTGCAACTTCCTGGGTCCGCCATGTCAAGTCGTCAGAACATAGGTGTGCCAGCAGCTTGGGATTGACTTCGCCCCACTCAGGTAACGGAAGAGCCATCAGCGGATCAAGAGAAATCAACGCGCTTTTTATCTGGAGGAATACGCAGCCCGGCACGGTCTGGCAGGCAACCCCCAACTCAAAGGCTGAGTCGACCCATAACCGTTGTCCTACAATCAAGAGAGTGACTGACCAGAACGGGCCTTCGTGTTGTAAAAAAGGGCACTCGAGGGTGGGTTCCCTTACGCTCGCCAAACCGGGGGCGTAGAGGATAGAATTTCAAATCTCCTGGTGATTTCCGGGCCACTTCTCTCGGAAATGAATCGAGAAGGTAGGCCCAGGAAATATTGCACCTACAGTGAGTCGCAGAGGGTACCAAAGGCTAATGAAAGGTTGGAGGTGAAAATCCTCAATCCGCTAATGAAATATCCCTCATCTGGGGGGAATTGACCGAGAAGCCTTTTGGGTAATACATTATGCGAAAACGGGGGATGAGTACAACAAATTTTGCAAAGCGGCTAAATGAAAATCAACAAATTGCTACAAATCATAGGGGGACTTTTTCAAATACTGAACAACGTGCGGAAAATCCAGCAACAAAACTCCAGGGATTAAGAGGGAACGCCTCTCACCCCGCGTACTTAAAAAGAGTCAACCAGGTTTAGGAGGTAAAGAAGTCGGACTGTCTAGGCTATCTCGCGGCAGCGCTTGAACCGCGCCGGCAGAAAAAAAAGGGGGGAACATGAAGACGTCAACGCCGGTTTGCAAATATTACCCTGTCATCAACGGAGCGCGATACAAACAGAGGCGGGGGAACTCTTTAAGTCGCTAAAAGGGAAAAGGACATTTGTGCAAATCAATCTATTATGGCATGAGGCAGATCGTACTCAAAACAGTTCTAGGCCCCGTCCCTTCAGGGCGAGCCGAAGGGGGAGCCGTTGAGGTCAAAGAATAAAAGTCGATCGGTCGTCATCCTCAACGAGCCGCTACTACATATACTGATTCAACATGGCAGAGATCGACTAATTGTAGTTGAAGTAGTTTGCGGCAGGAAGACTGACAAAAAGAGGGGGGGTTCTCGATTTGGAAACTCCCTTGGGTCCCAACCCGCCCGATAAGGCGACTAGGGAAGAGTCAGCAACAAAGGCTTCTTACGGCAGTTTCAGCCTACCTACCATCAACAGTGAGGGAGAGGCTGACGGGGGGGGCAATGGGCCAGTTTGCCGCTACGGCTTCCTTGAGCTCTTGAGGGCGATGATCAATTTCAGATTAAATCCCACCTTCCCTTCCTCAAACGAAGAGAAGACTGGGCACCGACGAACGAGAAAAAAGAACTTGGGTTCGGAAGTTTAAGCGTCCGCACTCTTGGTTCAGGTCCCGAAGTAACTCACCATTAGCACCTTGGAAGCCTTTGGGGGGGGGCGGAGAAAGATCAACCGGACTACTTTACGACGACATTCAAGATCGTTTCGGGGACGTTCCGATCGGGGCAACGGGGGGCCATTGGATCCCTGAATGGTCAGCGCGACCCAAGAACTCGTGAAATGCTGTGTTGTCGTAGGGACAACGTCTCCACTAGGACAATCCCGCGGCGGCCGGCCCATTGGGATGGAAATTCCGAGAAAAAGCGTTGAAACCCCACTAGAGGGGTCTTGACGCCTTGGGTGCAAGACGGGTAAAAAAAGCAACTCAATGAATCGAGAAGACCTTGCCATTTCTTCAAGGCTTGTCCACGACCCCCGGAAGATTCGAGGAACGGCAACGATCACCTTGGTCCACCGGGGAACAGGGATCGTATTGGGAAAACTACCGGAAAGGGACACCACCAATTTTCCCCGGCGGCATCCTTTTGGGAAGGAAATCTTCATCTCCTAGATCCTCTAAGGGTTCGTTCCTTCGCGCTGACGGATTCCGGTCACTGGATGACCAAGAAAGGCCCGATCGCAAACCACAAGAAGGACCCGAGAAGGGGACGGAAGGCAGAATTAATCTCGAGAAAACGAGTATATAGTGAAAAGAAGGATCCTGCCGTCCAGTACCCAGGGGCTGCACATTATGCATTGGAAGTAGGACGACGTGTTGCGGGGAAGATCGGGAACCTTTTGGTGGGGGGGGAACCGTGAACGAAAAAGAGCTGAAAGCACAGACGTTAGGCGATCAGGATGAAAGATTTCAGAAAGGGATGCCGCCATTAATCCCGGCAACTCTGTTGGTGGGTTTGTGTAGTACCAAGGGTTTTTTGGAAGAATAGATAACGAGGAACAAAAAAGGGAATCGTGTTTTGCCGGCCTTCGAATCTCTTCAGGCCGTGGGTCGGACATCCGGGTGGAAGGCAATGTCAGGCTTCAGTTATTGGGGAAGGGTCCGGATGTAAAAAAAAAAAACCTTATTTGAAAGGCGTTCACAAGACCCCGATCGTTTGTTGGTGGGGAAAGTCTCGTGAAGTGAAGGAAAGGGCCCTGCATAAGGGATTGAAGAGTGGAGAAATTGTTTTGCAATAAAAACACAAGCCAAGTGGATGCGATGCAGGAGGGTGTAGAGTCGTGCGACCATCCCGGGAGAACACATTCGGAGAGCGGACGGCGAAAACGAAGACCGTTGAAGAGTCGTAAAGGAGCGGTGGGTGCAGAGTGCAGCATAACAACGCCCAAGAAGCAACGAACCAATATAGATTGAGTTACGGGGGGATACCTGACAAGAGTTGCGGGGGACGCGAAATTGAAACATTCTAAGGGGGGTTCTGGGTCGTGAGGCGGGAGGCCGTCCGGGCTGCGAGGGCGGGAGGCAGGAATGAAAAGGTTTGTGGGGTATAATCACGGAAGAGACATCAGGAAAGAAGCAAGAAAAAGGAAGCCGTCGAAAAAGCAACAATCGGGAAAAAGCAAAGAACGGGGCAAACCAATAGTCAACTACAAGGAAACGGTGGAAGTAGGTATGTGAAAACGTGAACGAGGTCCGAGAAGACACTCAATCTTGGGGGGGGGGGCTGGGAGACAACGCGTCCGCCGTGTCTGGCGCGGGGTGGTCATAAAAAAGGAGTAAGGCAAAGAGAAAGAACCCTCTGGTTTGCCCTGATTCCGAAAACTACTATCTTAGTCAGATGACCAAAGGACAGAGTTCTGAGTCCGTAAAAAGGTTTGAAGCTCATCAGTGCTATCTCGTGGTTGAGGGGGGGGGACGAAAGATCGGGGGAACTGACTCTGTTTGAAGGAAAGGGGGAAGCAAGATCGCGTAGAGGGGGCGCCAATGTAGGAACGGGGCCACCTGGCGCGTATACACACGAGTGCATACATAGTGGAAAGGACCGAGTGAGGGAAAAGTTGCCAAAACTGAACTAAGGAGTTCCTTGAAAAGCTTTGCCGATTACGACCGGGGACACAAATAGTGCAAAAGGTACCTGAAGGGGGGGGAAAAAAAAAGCGCGCTCGCGATTATGACCTTGGGAAGCGTTTGGGGAACGGCGGAGACCGAATTAATGTTGAAGCAACTTTGTAAGGGGGAGGAAAGTATACTAAGCGAAGGTGTCAGTTCGCCGAGCTATCCTCAACCTAACTTCGGTTTGAAAGGATCGATCTGGGGAAGAGAACCTGGAAAGAGATAAACCCTCAGGGGGGAGATGCTATCAGGTACATAAGCCCCGGGAGGGTTTCAAAAGGGGTCTGGGGCTGCAAATCAAGGAAATGTGGTGTTCCAGGGAAAAGACGTATGATTTGGCGCATAGTGGGAATTTTCAATGGTTAAAAAGGGAAAGCACACACGTGGCATGTGCAAGTATTCAGAAGTTCTTCGGGACTAATGTGAGGAAACATTCGGGTCCGCTCATCCACAACCATGAAGGAGTGGGATAGGTAATTACATAGATGGAGGAGGCTTTGGGAACAAGTAAAGGGCCTACTGAAGTTTTAGAACTGCGAAACTTCAAGGTTAGCGCAACGTTTAATTCGGGGGTGAAGTACTTTCGGGGCTTTCCACCTTTTTTCTTTGTTCGAGCGAAGGACCATGGTCATTCAGGAAGAGGGAAAGAAAAGAGCAGAAGGGTTAAAAATGACTTGGTTACGCGCGCAGTAATGTTAAAGTAACACAAATCATAGCCGGAAAAAGGGTAAATAAAAAGGCCCCGTTCTGGGCGAAGTAACCGTTCAAGTGTGCAAGGGTTAAAAGGTTGGTCAAAACACAAAACCTGCGGGGGGGGGGTCGTACGTCAGCATAGCTCGATGTGGGGTGCGCATGACAGTTCTAACCTCGGGAAATGCGTAAGTACGAAGAGGAAGGGATTGTCAACACATTCCAAAACAATGGCACAAAGACAATCGGAGTCCACCCCCCGCTCTCGAGCGTCACGTGAGCGAGGGTGGGGCAAGAGCGACCAAAAACTTTGCTCGTGCCATTCCGCCTTTATGGGCAGGGGAGGGCCGGATAATAGGAGGATCGCACCGGAGGGAAGTCTTGTGGCCTATCCGAGACAACTGCTAGTTCTAAAAAGGAGGAAGAACCCGGAACAGCGCCTCAGATCAGAAGCACGGGGAATACTGGTTGAAGGGTCACGGGGGAATCAGGCTCAAAAGGAAGCTGGAGAGTTGGAGGTCAAATAAAAAAAACAGGTGTTGAAAAAGAAAGCAGGGAAAAAACCTGTATTATAAACCAGAATGCACATCGAGCTAAAACAGGAGAGGATTAAAATATAGTATTCATCCGCGGGCTCAAGGCTGATGAGGGCCAAACAAATGAATTGACGTAAAACTCACAGCTCGCTTTGGGACTGAAAAGGGAAGCGCTCAACAGCCACGTGCTGTTATCGCAGCGCCGGGTTCAGAAATTTGGGAGCCGTGAGCATTTGCGCGATAGAAGACGACTAAGGATAATCGCATCAACATGTCGGCACATCACTACAAAATGTAAGGGGTAGGAGGGAAAAGGAAGTCGGGTCGATTGGTAAGTCTTCCCCACTAAAAACGGCTGAAATCGGAGCTGGGGGACTCTCGGTGAAATCACTATTAGTTATGAAAGAAACCAGCAGACTAAGCTCAAACAAAAATCGATCTAAATGGTGGGGGGGGGGAGGAGGCGACAAATCCCCTTGGAACGCAATTGCAAGAGGTCGGTTTAGCGAACAAAGAAGGCACCTTAGGGTGGATGGTGGAAAGAGCTGGAAGGAACCGTGTCCGGGCGCAGCTCAAACAAGGCGTGGGGGAGTGCCGCGCAATTCTGGCAAGAGGGTACTTGAAAAGGCCTTCCAAAGTCGGCTCGAAAAAGGAAATGGAGAAAGTAGAGCAAACCGAAGATAAGGGTGCGGCTAACCTGGGGGGGTAGCCGGGAAAAAGGGTGAAGCTGTAAAACGATCAATCCGCTTTAGAACATATCCCACTAAGAGAATGGTGGGGGATGAGCGGGGGGAAAGAGAAAGACTGGTGTCTAAAGGCCACCGATGAATAAGGGAAAGAACAAAGTTGGTCAAGGGGGATCGAAAATGACAAGCCCACATTGCCTCCAAAAAGAAGATGCTTTGGTGAAAAGGACGTGCAAAGGGGGGGCGGGAGAAAAACGACAGCCACGAAAACGGGGATGTAATTCGAGAGCATCTCCCCAGTTACTTCTCTCGTCACAACGTTCATCAGGAAGAAGGAGACTCGCAAAAAAGGAATGCCTGAAAAATCGCGGAGCGCGAAAAAGGCTGTTAACCCGCGCAGAAAGTCCTCCTGAAAAGGTCGGGTGTCACTAATCGTAAGCGCAGGGTTTGCAAAAAGATGAAAGGTCATCAAAGTTTCTGGAAAGCAAAAAAAAATCAGTACCGGGTTGCACTCAGGGGCAGTGTAGGCGGCGAATCAAGGGAAGGCCCGTCCATGGGGGGCAACATAAAAAGAGGGCCACTCGTAAATCTAAGAGCCAGAGGAAACGTGTCCCCGTCAGGGGCATCAATCCGAGGCGACGCCGTGGTTTCTTTACTAATTAAAACAAAGGCGGTTTTGACGTCAGAAGGCAACATAGATCGGGACTGGAGCTGCAAACATGGGCAGAGCGGTTCTCGAAAGAAAGAGAGAGTGGAGTTTGGGGTGGAAAATATGCTCAGATGGTGGACCTTAAAAGGGACTAAAAAAAGTGGAGCGATTGGCGAGCCTTTGTGGAGGACCACACGCGCCCCCTAGCGTACGAGGGGGGAGCCTGTCAGAAAACCAACCGATTGCTGGAGGGAAACGGCAAAGGGGACACGGACTATAAATACTTCCACCGTCCGGTTAGAGCTTGACTAGTTAGTCAACGTTGTGCGAGGGACCATGTTTGCCCGCGACGGGCCTGTGCGCTACTTGAGAGGGCAGATGATCAGGGAAGTGTTTAATCACCAATGCAGTCCCTTCGGAAACTGGGGGAGCTTCTTATCAGAATACCTCGAGGGGACGTAACAAACATAACTGTGGGTCGGAAGTTGCAAATGGGGGGAGGCAAGGGAACGGCTTCAGATCCCTGACGCGTAACAGTGAGTCATTAAGGGGGGGGGTCAGATTCCTTTGGACGCTGTGTTTCTGAGAGGGACATATGAAAATGACCGTCTCAAATTTAAGAGCATTCAAGGGAGTAGGAGCCGGTATCATGCAGAATTGTCTCCCGAGGGGGCTCAAAGAAAGATCAACTTAAGCTGTCGAGTTAAAGGACAGGGCTTGTTTTCGTTGCAAACAACTTAAGAAATCTTCAATCCAAAGGGGGGAAGCCAGCAAAGGCCCAGTCTGAGGAGACGATTTCCAAAACTACGGTTTGGATTGAACGAAGGGACAAATCCGGGGGGGACATCCGGAATTACACAATGAATCCGACGAATGGCCATTTCTTCAAAGAGGGGTCACCACGACCAAACAAGGACGAAAAACCCGATCCCGGGTGGCACCGGGTCCGCGAAAAATCTAGATGATTCCCAAAACTACCGGTTTTAGATACAAAGTCACCACAAGAGGGGAAGCCCGGGGAAAAGGAGGAAGAAAGTGTGAAATGGAGGAAAGCGCTAATGTTCAGGGGGCACAGTCGCGCTGACGATCAGTCACGGGTCCTGGCCAATACCAAAGGAACGAAGAGAACATGCACCACGTCCCTGGGGACCACTGAATCACTTTCCGCCCATGGTGACGGCCGGCAGATGAGCTCATAGACAAAAAAAAAAATGATGAAGAATGAAGTAATTAAATGCCGGCATTACAAGAGGGGACATTGATGCAGTGGGAGGCGACTTGGTGCTGGCGATAGAAAGTTTTGTATTGGTCATCGTGACCGATGGAAGAGGGGAAAGCGCGGGGAAGGGGGAAGCACGGCAGCGAGAAAGGGATTAAATTTCAGGGATGCCGCCATTAATCCGGGAAGAGGGTGTTCGTTGGTAAAGACCAAGGGTCGTGGGGGGTTTGAATCAGAAAACGAATTCTAAGCGCGACCGTGGAAACCAAGGGAAAGATTCTTCCGAGGAGGCCGGTTGTGGGAGGGGACATCCTGGGGGGGAAGAAAAATGGCCAGTCTCCATCTCGGAGACAATTTTAAAGGTGTCAGTCATAGTCAAGGGGTCCAGGAGGAGCGGAAGACCAACCGATCGGTTGTGGGAAACTCTTTCTCGGGGGGAATTCAGCCTATTTGGGTTCTTAGGAAGGATTGCGAGGGAGGAAAAAGGTGTTCAAAAACAAGCCAGTGAACTCGATGAATTAATTGATAGGTCGACCAGTCCGTGAGCAAGGGACAGGGGGGGAAATCTGAATAGGAACGGCGAACAGGAAGGAAAACTGTGAAAATAAAGGAGGCTTAAAAGGTATTCTTTCTCCTCAGAACAAACCAGGGGGGGGAACAACAAAATTGGGAGGCTGAACATGGGAAACGAGACTCGCACTGGAGACGTCTTATACCTTAACCAATAGTTTGGTACGCATTAAGGAATCAGGAAAAAAAGGGGGGTTCCTTGCAGTGAATCGAGGGATGGATAACGAGTCAGGAAAATTCGGAGTGACTGAAGGGTATATAATCACTGGGTGATCATCGCCAGCAAAGAGCGCACAGAAACTCACGGAGGCAAGGAGGACAAAGGAATCAGTTGGAACGGAACGGGGTGGAAGTATATGTAAGCATCCTGACTAAGGTGCCGGGAAAAGACCGCAAGAGGGGGGGTGGAGGGACAGTCCACTCTTAATGTCCTCCGTATGACGGTCTCGGGGTGGGGGGTCATAAACAAGGTCTGGGCAAAAAGAGAACCCCCTCGTTGGGTCAGGCCTGATTTAAGAACTAGTTCGGCATAGACATGAAAAAAACGCTCTCTCCGACTTTCTTAGGCGAAAAAAAATCTCGGGAAGTTGAAACTAAGTCCTAGGAAGGAGAAGCGAGAGGACAAAGATCGATCTTTTGGTTGTTAGTAATCTGAAAGAGGAAGGCTTGAGCGGGCAGAAAAATCGATAGGAACGGGGCCGACACCTGGGTACGATTGCGACGATGGGGGGACAATCATCCTCGGGAGGAAGGCCACCCAAAAAGAGGAAATTGCTTAGCTCCGAGCCCAGCAGAGTGCAAACAAAACCGGGACGGAGTGTGGAGCGATAATGGAAATGAAGGAATCGGGTAACTTTTTGAACCCCGGCTGAGAGCGGATTGTGGAAAAACCCTTGGGCAAATTTGTGGTGGAATTACTAACGGGGGCCAGCCTGAATTATCCGAGGCGGAGCCCATTCTAGTAGAACCGACTCTGAAAAGGCTGATAAAAAATGGTCAAAAACCGGGGACGAAAGAAGTCCAACTCGATGGGGGGGGGAGCACGAGAGGAGGAATCCCCGGTTCGTTGCAGAAAGTCTTCAAAGGGGTTGGACTGGGTAAAGGACGAACGTGATTTTGGGCATTTGGGGGGGGGGGGGGGATTTTTGGCGGGGGCTCCCGCAGACCAACATTAGGACCAGGGAATAGGCTTCGCGAAGGTAAAAAGGCCGTCTTCAGGGTAAGAAGGAGAAGCACAAAAACACCATTAGTAGTGTTTTATTAAGCGGAAGTTAGACTGAGTCTGTGGGGCAAGGGGCGTAATCAGGAACGACTGTAGGGTTGTACTCGAGGGCGAAAAAAAAAACAGGAAGGTGAAAATCGGGATTCGGGGTTGCAAGCTACTTCTCTTGATGGACTGGGGAATCCAAAAAGAGAAGTGGACCCGGAAAAAAAAAAATCATTCAGGGGAAAGAGATTGAAAGAATGCTCTTCAAAGACAGAGATCCGGTGTGCACGGCGAAGGAGGTAAGGAAGGGGGGATAAAGCCACAAAAGCAAACGAGGCCAGGGAGTTGTCCGGAGGACCAACTAGAATACTGGGCAAGGGTTTATTTAGGGGGGGGGAACCTGCCGTATTGTGACTGACAGTGGGGGAGAAGGTGGGGGTCGGACCAGTTTTAACTCGGCCGGCTGCGTATTAGGCCTAAAAGCTAAAGCAGTGAAAAGGGGAGAATTATGAGGAATCCGATGACTACTGGTTACGAGGGTGGGCGAAGTGAACCAAAACCGACACAAGAGCAAGGGGGCCAAATAACCTCATTCTGTCGGGAATCGTGCAGACATTGGGGGGGGCAATGGAGAAGTCGGCCGGAGGGGGGGGCATTCTTTGCAACGCGCAAGTGCTCAGGTGGCGACCACATGCGGAAAAGAGGGGGAGGAATCGAGCAATCAGAAAGGGGGCTTTGTGAGAGCGTTCCTTAATTCAGTCAATCAGATTGAGTTTTTGCACGAAAGTTAACAAGGGGGTTTACAGGTCAGACATTGACGGGGGCTGCAATCTCATTCTCTCGAACTCCACAAAAAAATGAGGATGGGGGAGGGAAAAAAGAAGGATTATTCCGCCGGAAAAATAAAGTCATGTTAAACCAGGGTTTAAATTGACGGTTCAAACGCAATCCAGCGAGGCTTGGGAAGAAGGACTTAAAAGGTAAAGAGACAATTCAATTCTGAGGTCGGGCGAGTTACGGAACATTTGTCAAAAAAGAACATGCTATATTCAATTTCCCCTACTTCTATACATTATAAAGGGAGACTATCAGAAAAAAGAAGGGGTGGTAAAACTAAAATGTTTGGTCGAAATTGTATTTCAAACCTCGACCACCAAAAAACACCAACAAAAAAAAACAAAAAAAAAAAAAGAAGAAAACTCAACAACCCCAGTACCTCTTACTTCCCCGTGCTTCCATCTGAGGCTTTGTGGAACGAAGGATGATGGAAGCGGATGACTTTGAGGAATAACAACAGACACGATGGTCCTTGTCAGCCCGAGAACCCATCGTCGACAGGCGCCAATTCTCCCCAAGAAGGGGTTTCAACGCGCAACATTTGCACCAAAAGATCGGGAAAAGGGAGAAAGGAGGTTCAGTTGGGGGGTAAAGGAAAGATTATTACCGTGGCCTTAGCGCGCGGAACCACGGAGCGTAGCAGCGAAAGGACTTTAATGAAGGAAAAAAAAAATGTCCACTTCGCGTCTAAAAAGTAGAAAGAGTAAAGTTAGATCAACCCGAAGGAGAAAAGAGGGAATAACCCAGGGAAGGGAGGAGTTAGCTCAAAAAAGGCGTAAATTAAAGATTTCCAGGACTCTCAAGCCGCTTAAAATTAAAAACATATCCATCCTCGAAGGGGTGGATAAAGTGTCGGCCTTTTGTAATTATTCTCGAAACCGATGATAGGAAGACGACAACGTTGGGGGAGGCGGATAGAAAGAAATCCCAAAAGAGCCCTCGAGGGTAACGGGACCACGTGGCGAGCAGTAGACATCAACGAATCCAGTGTAGGCCATTCAATCAAAGACGTCCACCCAAGACTTCAGAAAAGTTCCTCGAAGAAAGAATACTCTCAAAGGAGTCGGTTAGGCGAATTCTATGCGAGGGGAAATCAGAACGAAAGCGCGGTGAAAAAGGACAGAAATGGGGGTCACAGGAGCGTGCTCCAAGGTTGCAAAAAGGACCCGGCCATAAAGGGAGGCGCGGAAGCGAAAAAAAAGTAGGGTTGCACTTTGGGAAATCTCCGAAGCAAGGAAAAGCCGTCCAGTTGCAACATCATATCGAGAGGAAACACAGCTTAAGCGTACTCAGAACGAGAGACCGTTTCCCAAGGACATTTTCGAAAAAAACAACGAATAACGGGCACTTACTAACAGCTATCTTTTGATCCTCAACCAGAGCGCTCGCCGAGAAAAAACATGGCAGAATATTTGACGATCAGGAAAGAGGGGGGGCGATGGCAGATTATTTTCGGACCACGGGGCCTGACAAAAAGGTTCTAGGGTGGGCCGACTCCGTGGGATGAAAAAAAAAAGGCCCGACTAAGGCGGAACGAAAGAAAAACCAACCCGAGGTCTTTGAAAAAGAAAACCTTCGTGAGGGCTACATACCTACTTAAGTTCCGGGGATCGTGATGGGGGGAACGTGACGGGGCCAGATTAAACTTCCTGGTCGGCTCTTAGGGCGATTAATCTGAAGTGATTATAGAAACCCAAAGGAAGGACCTCCGGCAAGCGGAAGACGGGAGACCCAAGAAAGGTGTTCGGGCAAAATTGCGTCCAAAAAGTGGTTCAGGAGCCGACCGGACTACATTGAGCGTAAAAAAGGGGGGCAGCCACCGGGGGGGGGGGTTAGTTGTGAAAAAACAGGGAAATGACCGCTCCTTGGACGAAGACTTCACGGAGTCGTTTCTCAAGTTCCGATCGATGTGACGGCAAATGGGAGAAACGGACTGGCTCAGCGAAGCGACAATAAGCTGCATTATCATTGGATATTGGCAACAAATGCTCCCACTCTTCAGAACAGGGCGTCCTCAAGTCCCTTCTGGCTGACGGGTCCGTACGAGGGAGAA
>Ga0179593_1810030_pt1 | contig 13884 bp, 18 predicted proteins | sample CZODoug2_1_08_16_FD_185931 | JGI IMG/M metagenome (GOLD analysis project Ga0179593, IMG submission 185931) | Vadose zone soil fungal communities from Angelo Coast Range Reserve, California, USA - CZODoug2_1_08_16fungal (PacBio error correction) | ecosystem: Environmental > Terrestrial > Soil >...
AACGTGAGATGAGGAAGTCAAAGTCAGGATGATGGGAGGTCTCGACAGGGGCGCGGAAGCGAGGGGGGGGCGAGTGCTTCCGCTTACGATTGTGTGAGATTTTTCGGAAGAGGAAAACTGGACTGTAGACCGAGCCAAACTCGTCCAAAACGGGAAAAATAGTCAAGGACCAGCGGCAAAGGGAAGGGCCTACCCCATTCAAAAGTCTAGTCCGGGGAAAAGGAAAAGGACAAAGGGGCTAATCGGCCTTCTTTTGTCTATGTCAGATAGGCCGTTAGTAAGAGTAGGCTAAGGAAATCCCCATTTATGTTTGGGGCGGAATCGAGGGACGCTGTGAGGGGGACGTAGAACGTGTAAAACGGTCAAGGGAAAAAAGCTCAAATTCTGATTGGGGTTCAACTAAGCTCATCATTCCAGGCATTTGGCGTTCCTCTGGCCTTACCCTCCGGGGCAAAATTTGAAATGACGCAAGGGTTTTTGGGTTGAGAACTTCGAACAATACCCGTTCGTCTAGGACATACGGGGGGCCCTCAATCCGAAAAAAAGTCGATGGAAAGGGGGGGAGGATCATCGGCCAAGTGTACAAAGACACTCGAAAGACACCGTCCGTTCCGAGGGATTGGGTTGACTCAAAGGGGGGAAGTCAAGAGAGGAACGCTGAAAAGGACGCTGGGTGGAAGTGCCCAGTGTCATACGCTAGCCGAAGGGGGGAAAAAAAAAAAGCCTAAAAGGAGGAGAAGGCATGAAATTGCCGGGAAAAGAAACGGGCTCTTGGAGGATATATGTTATTTTGGGGCGACCCCTAAGAAGGGGTATAAGCTACGGAAGCGTCAAGACGATTTGCAACCATTAGGAGGGTTTGGATTCCAGGGGCGGGGGGGGGGGGACCACGAGAACAGACGCATTGCGCCAAAGAAAGTTTTCAAATGCATAATGCGTTTTCGCCCTGTGAGGGTTCGAATAGGAAGGTCCCGCTAAGGGGGAAGCTGGCCTAGGGGCGTAAACAAGAGATAAAAAATGTTCTGGAAAAACACCACCCCCCCTAGGGGAGGGGCAAACTTTTCATTCGGGGGGGGCTGCGAGAAGCATTTTTTTGGGGAGAAAAAAAAAAAGAGTCCAGGAAAATCGGTCAGAGAAAAGAAAAGAAGCTGGGCAAAGGATCGGACGCCCGCGCGGAAGGTGCCGGCATCGGACATTCGTCGACGCGGTGGGGGGGGGAGAGGGATAGATTGGAAGATTAGTATCTGAGGGTTGCGACTACCGGGGGCCAAAAGAAGGTTGTGTTGGTTGTTGGTAGGGGGGGGGGGGGGTGTGGGGGTGGAATTGTGGGTGTTTTGAGTCTTCTGGTTTTGGGAGCGGGTGGGTGGTGGAAGTTGAACGCTTGAACCGACAAAATGTTGATCTGCTCCACTACTAGGCGACTTGGGTTTTTTCTGGCTATCCCGAAAGGGCAAAAAAGTCTGAGGGGTGGGGAGGAGGGCGAGTGAAATTGATGGGGAACTCACCGGAAAGTTAAATATTCGAAAAACGGATACGCAAAAGAAACGTAGGGGTTCTTCAATGTTGTAACGTCGCAAGCTGTCCTGGAAAGGATGCGGTTCTAAAAGATCCGCTGCGGAAAAAAAGGGCAAGCCGGGAGAGAATGTGAGGGGCGCACGGTTAAAGAAAGCCCGAACGGAGTGACGAAGAACATCGCAAGTAAAGCCGCAGCCGGAGAAAGAAAAGGATAACGGGGGAAGAAGCGGCGGAATCAGGGAGAGGGGTAAAAGGTGCAGAAATCACAAATAGGGGCAACCATGTGATCAGAGGGGGGAGACTCAATCCGTGCAAGGCGGCACGTGCTTTAGGGTGGGAAAAAGGGGAGATGGAGCAGGCCGTCGTTTGAAAAGGTGGGTGGTATCTATCTCAACAAGGGGGGAAAGAAGAGATCCGATCGCTTGCCTAAAGGGCAACGAGGAAGGAAGGGGTCATCAAAGCTCCGAGAACGCCAGGGGGAGGAAAAGGTCTTGAAAAGAAAACAATGAATCAGTACTATCGTTCTTTAAGGGCGTTACGCACCGTGCAGAAGAAAAAAAAGACCTCCAAACCGCGACCAAAACCAAAAGAAAGGAAGGAACCGTCTGGCGAGAGGCTCAGCCTGCGTCACCACGGGGGGATACTTGTTACTACACGTAAACAAGGAAAAAAAAGCAACCAGACAGCGGGGGGCACCAAAAAAGCAGCGGCTCGTTTAAAAAACGTCAGCTTCGGGGCGAACCGGAACGAATAAAAAAAAAACTGGCGGAAGTAAGGGGGAAAGGGAGCCGTTGCGGGAAGAGGAAAGTCGGACAGGGGACGACAGCGCAAGAAAAAAATCGCACTCCGCTCTAGGCGCTGGCCCCAGGCCGGGATCCGCAAAAAAAAAGGGCAGCTCGGAACGCAGAAGGGGGGGAGGCTTGGGAGAACGGGAAAATCAGGAGCATTTTTAGACAAACCGGCAAGTCCACCACAATTCAAAGAAGAAAGAGGCACCCAAAAGGGGAGCCATACACTCTCCCGCTAAGAGAAAAAGAATTTCATTGAGGGACAGGGAACTCAAAAGAGGGGCGCCAGAGTCTAGATGTTCCCGCGAGATCTTTTCAAAGAGACCTAGGGGGGTTTCAAGGAAGATTCAAAAAATGCTAGAACCGCCACCCATACAATTGAAAATTGCCAAAAGACTCGACCAGAAAGGGTTAGAATCAGGAAGGAGTTCACCCAAGAGGAACAATCAAGATTCACCCAGAAAAAAAAAAGATCCCAGGGGGTTCTTAACCTCCTTGGGGAAAAGGCCCGTTCCAACCGGAAGGGAGAAAAAGGAAAGTTGGGAAAGACTTCCTTCAAGTGAGGAGGGAAAGTCCGACACGCGGGGGGGAGAACGAATTGTAATCTAAAAAGATTCTGTTTTAAAAGGCCAGGTTCTTAGGGGAAAAGAGCGACCGATTAAAAAAAGGGGGGGGAGAAGGGTAGCCAAGAGACCCGTTGGGAAAACAACATCCCTGCTCCGACAACCGGGATGGTCGATTAGGAAAAAAGCCGCAATTAAAATGGGGAACGCCAGGGCAAAAGCCGGGACACAAGGCGCTTGGGGGAGGCTTATTATGACTTCCACTGGGATGAAAAACCCAGAGAATCATTGACAAAAAAAACGCGTTACCCGAAAAGAGGATTGAGGGAGGGAAAAGAAAGGAAGAAAACACCGTAGAACGACGGGCTGAGTCCGCGCTTCGTTCCAAAAGGGAAGATGGAAGTTCTTGGAGCAGGAGTTGAACCATCAAGGGGAAAGAGTGATGGTGCAACCAGGTCCTGTGCCGTTAGAAGACGACCAATCGGGGGGGGAAAGAAACTGCAAAAAAAAATCTTCAAGGATAAGAAGAGGGGCCACATTCTGTTGGGAGCCCCAAAAGGCCCAGCCAGAGGCGGGTGGGAAAATTATGGTGGAAATGGGGGGAAAAAAAACTAAAGTCAGCAGGCTTGGGGAGTACCGTTCCGCTGAAAAGAGCTCTCTAAAAATCCGAGAAGGATTTAAAAAAGCTCACAAAAAGGGGGGTGAAAAAAAAAACAAACTACGAGAAAAGGGGCCTTTCTCCAGGCCCGACCAACCAGTACGAAAGAGACAGCCTCAGCGCCGTCCAGAAACGGAAGGGAAAGACGAACAAAGGTGTTAGGGGAAACAGAGAGCTGGACAAGGGACTATTTTGGTTTGGAGGGGGGGAATAAAGAAGCCAAGAAAGGTAATGGGAGACACCTCACAATTTTTCGCTGGACGGAAGCCTGGGACTCTGACCCGCGATAAGAACTGTGTACCCCCTAAGGGATTACCTTCCGGGAGAGGTCAGTTCACAAGACGCTCTCAAACAAGGGAAGGAAAAGAAAACGGGAAGATTGAAAGAAGGAAAAAGGCGGAGGGATTTCTCGAAAACGAACTTCGCTCGGTGGGTTCAAACAGCTTTCACGAAAAGAGGGAGGGTGCTTCCGAACATCAAGAACAATCGGGAGAAAAAAAATTCGCAAACTCAGAAAAAAAAGGAAAAAAACGAAAAAAAGACAAAAAAAAAACGGGTCGCCAGTATAAAGCGCTACACCGAGCCGCCGGCGTAGAGGGGTGCTTCAACGATTAGAGAACCTGTTACGTGCCTCAGGGAGAAGTCAAAAAAAAGGGGACGATCAAGGGTCTAAATCTATGGGTTAGAGAGCGAGAAGAAAAGGGAGCCAAAAGACAAGTGAGGGAGAGAGAAAAAGTCGTGAGGAAAATCACACGAAAAAGCATAAAGTACAAATCTCGGGGGGGGATTTTCATTAAGGGCCTCGGGGGAACAAAACCTGGGTGACAGGAAGACTCACCTTTTTTATGAGGAGAAAACAATCGCCCAGTTCGTCTAGAAGGGGGGGCCCTCAAATGCGGTGATAGTATCACTTTGAGCTCAATAAATCTACAGGGCCAATTGGTGGAACAGGAAGAAAGAAGCAAAAAAGACCATCCCGCTGTGGAAGAGCGTAAAACACTTTGTAAAAAGAACAAGACAGCTGGGGGGGCGGGTAACTAACAGCGGAGAAAGTTTGAAAAGGACGCTCCACTCATCCGGTGCGAAAAATGCTACTTAGAAGGGGTCAAGAAGGGGAATGAAAAGGGGACGTCGGGTCAGAAAGGACGGGGGTAGATCTCCTTGGGGGGTGGTTCGAAAAGAAAAAAAGGGGTCACTAAAGATGGGGACTCCAAATATTGAACGGGAATCGAAAAAAAGGAAGACGCAGGACCCAAAATTCGGGTTCGATTCCATCCCAATCTAAAGGGAGAAAAAAGGTGAAGCACAGAAAGGAAAGGGAATACCGGAAGGGAATCGGGGCCAGGGAGGATAATGCGGTTCAGCGCGCGTATTATGGAGAAAATCCCTTGCCTTCCGCGAGGGGGGGGGAACAGGCTCTATGGGGGAAGAAAATGGCTTCGAAAGGTAAAAAGGGTTTGAAGAGGTTTCAAAAACAAAATCTTATGGGGGAAGGAGGGAAGACAGGTTTTTCTGGGGGGGAGGATAAGAGTCTGAGAGAGTTCGAGCAGGGGGGGAAAGGAGCTGGGGACGTAAGCTGAGCTGATCGAAAAGAAATCGACATTCTTCAGCGCGAGGGTATAGTACTTCTATAAGCGGACGCATGACGCAGGCTGAGGTGGGGGAAAGAATTTGGGATGATTTACGAAAAAATGCACAAGTTTCCTCTACAAACACGACGAGGCGGCAAAGGGGGTCGCCGGCGAACCAAAGCGAAAACGCCGGACCGAGTGTAAAAAGGAGGGCGAGGGGCTCAAAAGGAAAGGGGGGAATTAGTGGAAAAGAAGAATGTAAGGCAGCTTCGCACCACGGCGACGAAGAAGCCTTTCCTCCGAGAGGGGGTGCCCATTCATGGAGACGCAAAAGAGGAAAAAAAGGGTTCATGCGATCCGGGGGCGCAGAAGAAACGTGACGAAGATCTGGGTGGGTGCGGCGAAAGGGTTACGGGAGTAAAGGAAAGAACGGGGAAGGAGGAGGCAAAAGTTTGGAAAAAAAGAGCTAAAAACCTGGGTTGAAATCTTCGGAACGCGGTTCCTTGAGAAGAGGCACGGTTGCAAGGAAAAGCAAAAGAGAGCAGGAAAAGGAAGGTTGGAACCAGGAAAAATATACTCAAGCAGAAACGTGGTTTCAAGGGAACCCGAGTAAATGACTAAAAGGTCGTTTGCAGCTGAGAGGGCGGAGGGTGCCCTTGAGACCACACCAACAATAAATGGAGAAGGAGAGGGGGGAAAAGAATCGGGAAAGGGCAAACGCTGCCCGATTCATAAGAGTAATCAATCTATGAACGGAAAAAGAACACGGCTTGCTGGGAAAAGGGGGCAGGAGCAATTGCAAAAAAGGAGACTTGGAGGGGGCCACGTAGGAAAGGAAGACCGCCGAGGAGGACCGCGCGTCAAAAGGATCCCTTCGGCAAAGCTTAAAAATTGCGAGAAAAAGCGAAGAGCGGATACTTGTTGAAAAACGTAAACACCGTGTGAAAAGCCCAAGCAAAGGAGGCCGCAACAAACGCTCGGGACAACCAGTCAGCTTGTAACAGCTTGGACCCGAACCGAAGAAACACGAACGGAGAAGGGGGCTTGGGAGGGAAACCGTTGCAGAAAAATCTTGAGTTCAAGCGAGGCTTAGCGCCTCGAACTGAAAAAAGAAGGAACACTCGAACGCCCAAAACCCCGTGGTCCGGGGGGAGGAAAAAAAAAAAGTAAATCGGGGGGGGACCGGGGCTTGACTCATCGTCGTCAAACCTCAGGAGAATCCAAAGGGCAAACCACTGGGGAAAGAACACAAAAAAGACTCCCGAAGGAGAGCGGCAAGCTGTCGAAGCTAACCTCGACGCTAAAAAAAAAATGTCATGATTGCGAAAAATAAAATGAGAAGGGCGGAGGTGCCAAACCCGATCTTGCGATACGCGGAACCGATTTGATGGGACGCTGCTAAAAATAAAAAAGGGCGGAGAAGCCAGCCAAAAATTTCCGGAAGAACCAACTGGGGAAAAAGAAAGGACTTATTTCCGGAAAAAATAAACGAGGCCCTCGTTAAAAGGCAAGCGGAAGGAAAGTAGAGACCGAAGCCGAAGGGAACAGACATTAGCAGCCAACCTGTAATGCGGGTGAGGGTCACAATTGTTCCGAAGACAGCTCGTGAGAGGTGACTAAGGAATACCAGCACAGGGAAAAAAATGTTTGAAAGGAACGCTACCGGGGTGGGGACTAGCATCCCTTGGTCGCATCCTGTTATACACTTCTTTAGTGGGGAGGAAAAAAAAAAAGCAAAGAGGAATACGACACCGAAGTTTTTTCCGATTGGAGACTACCCGGGACGAGGGAAGGGGGAGTTTGAGCGAAAGGGTAGCGGAAGTGGATCTTATGAGAGTCCACTTGGCAAACTGGGCCCAAGAGGGAAACAAGAGGAAACGCTATCTTGAGGAGTGACCAAGTTTTATTCGAATCCCAATCCCTGAGAAAAAAAAAAAGAACAAAGAGGTAGCGTTGAAAAAATGGGGAAAAAAAATTGACAAAAAAAGGTGGACCCTTTATTCGAACCAAAGGGGCGTCTTTTTGAAAAAAAAAAAGTCCCTTGAAGATATAGTGGGCGGAGGAATCAAAACAAAACATTGCTTCAGGGAAGGGGCGACCAGACAAAGGGTTGGGAATAGCAAAATAGAAATGCAGAGCGATGTTTGAGTAGGAGAACCGTTGAACCAAAAAAAAAGGTGGAGTCAAACTGAAAATTTCGGTCCCAGTGGAAAAGTCTCGCCTCTAAAACGGCCTCGAAGGCTAAACCCACGAGTATCCACCTGTGGAGGGAACGCGACGAGGTAGAAAAATAATAAACTGGGGAAGCATAATCACCCTCAGACTCCTTCGAGCGCCCTCGTTCAAGGGAGTGAATACGGATACGAAAGTTGAATTTTCATGAGGCTGTACCACGGGAGGGTTCTTTGAAAGGTGTCGAAAAAGAAAATTTAGGAAGAAAAAAAAAGTGACTGGAGTCCAAGTTTTCAATCGGAAAGCCGTGGGAGAAACACCAACAAATCGCGAGAAGCGTAAAAGGCAGACAAAAGTGAAAGAATCTTTTCAATCAGGAATTGGGGCCACGTTCATAAAGATATAGACAACAAAGAGGAGAAAAAGAGAAGGGGGGGACAGAAAGGCATCCGGCCTTCTTATGATCGAAAACATGGGGGCTTGCTCCTCCGTGGGGGGGGGGGTCAGACAACCGCTTAGGAAAACTTATCGGAAGGGCGAAAATCGGGAGAACATTCTCAAAAGGAAAAAAAAAAAAAAAAAAAAAAAGTGGGGGACAAAGCGGAAAGAACCAGGGGAAACGGAACTACATTATGCCACCCAAAAACCCCCAACAAACACCAAAAACAAACCACCCCCCACCGAGCCCAAACCCCAGAACAGACGACGGCGATCCCAGGGCTAAAAAAACTAGGAAGGAATCTTAAGGAGTTTTCAAGGTCTATATCCGGTTACTGTAAGGGGGGAGATCTTGGACCACAGAGGAACGGGTTATATTGTTCGAATCCCATATACCTTTTAAGGATAAAAGAGGACGGGGAAAAGCGGCCCACAAAGGTGTGTGATTGGGTGTGAAAAACAACGCGTGACCCACCTCAGGACAAATCGCAAATTAAGGAGGGGGCCGTAAAACCCCCTGGGGTGCAGGGGACTGAAAGAAGGGGGGGATTGGGGAAAAGGTCGGAAATTAAAAAAAGTCAAAAAGGACATGGAAACTCCATCCCGGGTTCGATTCGAAAGGGGCGACAGAATAGGGACAATAAAAATGGGAATCACTCGAAAGGGCGTGCCCTTACAAGGGGGGAGTTCGGAAACCGGGAAAAAAAAAAGGAAAACGGTACAAGGTAACTCGTGAAAAAAAAGTACAGCCGGGCAAGGCCATGAAAAAGCTCCAATCTCCTTAAAAAAACCCTTCCAGGAAGGACAGAGAGTCCATCAAGAAATGCTGCCTTTAAAAAGGGGAAGATCGCAGAGGGGGGGTTATACAAACCCTCGGGGAGGTCTCACCGGATTGAGTTGAAAAAGGCATTGATGACAAATTAATACTCCGGCCACCCAGGGGGGGCCGATTCCCGAACACCTCAATCACGCGCTGAAGGCAAAAAAAGAAGGGTACAGGAGCCGGGATACGGGGGGGGATCCTCTAGGAGTTAAAACGGGGGCGGGTGGTTGGAAGGCCTCCGTTGGGGGGGGAGCGGCCGCGATGGTGGGACATTAAGGGGGGTTTAAGGGAGCACTTTCAAAGGGGGGCGGGTCGGATATAATAGAGGGGAAAATTCCAGAACATCCATGGGCAGAGGAGGAATTTAAAGGAAAACGGAGAGAAACGAGCAAATCAGAAAGAGCGACAGAACATGGACGGGGGATCGCTATTTATGCGATATCGCCGAGAGATAAAGCGAAAGTTGGGGACTTGAAGCTAGTTGAAGAGTAGGGGAAGACTTCTGGCCACTACTGATTGGTGGTGGGAACTGGTTGGGCAGAAAGGGAACTGGGAAGTAGAAGTGTTGAGCTCTCAAAAAAAAAATTCAACACACCGCCAAGAATGTAAATCCAAAATCGCAAAAGAGAAAGCCAAGCCAGTCCAAAAAAAGGGGATGAGGGGCCGGGAAAGGGAATTACAGGGGCTGAAGATCCGCTGTCTTCGCTCGGGCAACCCAAGGAGGTGCGGTGTGTCTGGAAAAGGGGGAAAGGGAAAGTTAAAAAAGGAGAAAAGGAGGACGCATGAGAGGAGGCGCTCAGAGAAGACAAAATTAACCGGAAAGAAATCCTTCTTTCTCCACGCTTCCCTGTTAGAATCAAAAATACTATCGGCCAAGGGGGGGGAAAAAAAAGTTGAAGAATGACAGCCTTGAAAGGAAGCGTCATAAGGGGAAGGGAAATTACTCGAGGGGGTGCATCTAGAGTGGGGTTCCTCATGTGAGATAAAAAAAAACTGGGGGGAAAAGAACCCATCTCGAATGCAGCGGCAAAGACAAACAATTTCACCTATTCGATTGAACGCCCACAAAGAGGGCCTGTCGAAGAAAACTGGTGAAAAGGGGGGATGAAGTGCGGGACAAAAAGAAGGAAGAAGAACCGGGACAGCGGGTCACCACAGGGAGAAAATCGTCAGCATCCTGGAGGGATCAAACGGGGAGAAATGCAAAAATGGAAACTCCTGGTCCAGGTGGTGAAGACACGTAAAGAAGAAAAAACGCAAGAAAGGCGAAAAATCTGAAAACAGCGGCTCGTGTTGGAAAAAAGGAAACTGAAAGGATCAAGACAAGGACGAAAGATTTGGTGTGTGGGGGGGGTTATTAATTGAGGGGCGTCGCCTTGTTTGGGGGCTTGGAAAAATTCTTAGGGGGGGATGGGGAAGAGAAAGGCCAGGCTCTAAAAAGGGGAAAACCGGCTAAAAAGGGGATACGGAGAACAAAACCACTGGGGAAAGGATAGGCAGGGAAAACTTGGAAGGAAAATGAAAGCAGACCATGCAAGGTGTGTGAAAAAAGAAGGAGGCGGACCACAAGGAAGGGGGAATCGCTCCTGACGGGGGAATATCCGAAAAGAGAACATCATAGAAAATGTCTAAAGAAAGTACAGGGGAAACGCCGAATGCAGGGGACAATCTTTGGCCCAAAAACGATCTTGTCGAAAGAAGACGAACCAGACTTGGGACTCGCGTCCCAGGAGAACCCTAATGGAAGGAAAAAAAAAGGAGATAAAACGGGAAATCAAGAATGATTTCCGGGGAGGGCCCCGCGTTCCGAGGAGGAAGTATCAAGGCAGGGGAACCAGCAGGAATCCCAAAAGAATACCTGCTACCTTCCGTTTGCCTTCTGTCATCGGGAGAATGACGTGACCAGAGAGTGAGAGTGGGTACCGACCAAAGTTCCTGGTTCAAGCGGCTTCCCGTGAAAGAAAAGAACGATAAAAGAGGAAAATCCCGGGAAAAAAAGTCTAAGTCCGGAAAAAAGGACGAAAAAGCACAGAATTGGAGGAAAAGAAATTCAATGCCGGTGCGAATCAATGAGGGTACGCCCCTTCTTCTTGCTTATTAGGCTGTGGGAAATGGCCAAAAGGCGTCCATAAGAGAAGTAAAGAGTTAAAACATCTGGAGAACAAATTGGGGGGAAAAAGGAAAATTCCCAAGACTTTCTACGACAAGGGAAAAAGTCTTGGAGAGTATCAGAAAAAACAAAAAGGCCATTTTGAGGGGTTTCGGGAAGCCCCGTTAAAATCGGGAAACGGAGGGAGTATGGGGAAGGCCGAGAAAGAAACGGGTCACGTTAAGGAAAACAGTGCTTAAAGCCGAGTACGGATTGAGAAGGGGTGAAGGAAGGAGAAAAGCCAACAGATGTGGAAGAAAGTGCACGATTGGGTGAACCCACACCGGTGGGGGAGGAGCAGGGGGGACCGGGGGGTCAGAATCTCGAAGAAAAGATGCACAGACTCCACCGAAGGGTGCTGGAAGAAGAGCTCAACGAGGACGTGATCCAGCATGCAACAAAAATTCCTAAGCCACACCGGTCGCTAAGGTCAGTATCCAAGCGGACAAAAAATCGTAATGATTCTGATGTGGAAGGGGGGGAAGTTTCGTGGACCGCGTTTTTAAAAGAAAGGGGGACGAAAGACGAAGGAAGGGGGAGGGAGGACGCAAGGAAATCGGGAAGCGGAGGGGGACTCGGAATGAGAGTGTGAAAAGGAGGGGCATCTCTCTGTTTTCAAGGGGAATTCCTTCTTTCAGTAGGGCAAGGTCAGATCAAAAAAAGGGAGGGGAGGGAGTCTAACGGGTGAACGGGCGAAATCCAAAGGGGGGCCGTCGAGGGTACGCTTCGCGCGTGTGGGTTCGAAAAAGACGCAACAAGTTGAAAAAGGGAGGGGAGACGAAACCATCAAAAAAGCATTGGCAAAAGAAAAAAACGAAAATAAAAATGGATCCAGCGGCAAAAAGAAAAAGGGCCTACAAGGGGTCGAGGGATTCTAAGAGAAAGGGAAACAGTAGCAGAAGCAAAAAAATAGCAAGTCATTAATTCCTAAGAAGATAGCCGAAACATTGCAAGGGGGGAAGAGGGTTGTAATTCGATTACAATGGACAGAAAAACAATGGCAAAGCGGCGAAAAAACCTCGTGAGTTTGGGGGAATAAAAGCCGTGCAAAGGAAACACGGCGGAGGGGCTGGGGGGTGAGTAGTTGAAAAACCCACACTGGAAAGGCCTGGACTCAGAAAAGTTGGGGGTCGAATTGCGATCGCCCGTTTTTCTGGACAGCGAACAGGACGACCGTAAATCCTCAACAGGGTAAGTCCAAAAAAAAATATAAAAGAGGACAAGGGGTGGGGGGACTGTAATCCCCTCGAAAAGAAAACAGACAGGTCCGGGGGAAATGGCTTGGGAGGAAAAAAGGAATCAAATGTCACGGGGGGAAATGGTAAACGAGATTAAACAGACTCTGAGGGGTTTTGGAGAAAGTGTAAAGGAAGAAAATTCGAAGGGGAACCTGCATAGGGGCAAGATACAGGAAAAAAAAAAAAAACGGCCTTTTACTCAAGAAAAAATCGGCTGGTAAAGAGGAGGTCCAAGTGTGGGTTGGCGAAAAAGAGGAACTAAGAGATGGGAAGGTCGAAATCAACAAGGTGAAGACTCCTGTTTTCAACCAGGGGAGGGGAACCAGGAGGGAACTCTCACAGCAAAAAAAAGGGGACGAGAGGAGAAGTATCAGGCTGGGGAAGGAGAGAGCTAAGTCGGTTTCGGGGCTAGCGGATGATGCGAGGAAGTTGTGGGGGGAAGGAGGGTGATCTAAAAAATTAGGACTGTCGATGAAAAAGGGAGGGGATGGGGTGGCGGGCGAACATTTGTGTTTTCGTTGGGGGGAAAGGACAAAAACCGGAGGTCGCCAAGACGGGCGGGCCAACAATTGACCTACTCCGGAAAAGCCGATCGTGAAAGGAAAGAGGAAAGAAGAGTCCGCTATCGGGGGGAGGGGATGGGGGGCCTTAGGGGGAGATCGATGGGGAGAAAAGAACCGGTTTTGCAGGAATCCTGAGCGCGGAAGAGGGAATAATCCAGGGGAAACTTCAAAAAGAAGGAACGGGGAAAAGTTCTAGAAAAGAACATCGAGGTTTAAGCGGGTCGCTTCTGCGAAGAAGGAAGTTCTAAAGAAGGAATGTAGACAAAAATCAATCCTGGAAAAAAGGGGTTTAGGGAAGTTCTGCGGTCGCAAGGCCGAAGCTGGACGGTTCTGAGAAAAGAGGGTAAAAAAAAAAAGGAAGGGCGCACATGACCAAAGAATGGGGGGGATGTGAGCGGTTGTCCGGGGGGCCAAGGTGACAAGAACGGGGGAAGAAGGAAGAATCGCAAGTCGAGTCCCGCACGCAAAAGGAACAGAAGGAGAAAAACAAAGGCGGAAATCCGGACGAGGTGACCACGGAAAAAGAACAATACGATGAGAGGGGCACCAGGAAACGGAGACTCAATCCTTTGAAAAGCACCGTGGCAGTTAATCTGAAAAGGGGGAAAAGGACTAAAGGGGAGCAGGAGAAGGGGGGGGGGGCCCTTGGGGGGGGGGATCTCTAAACAAGGAAGGGAGAAAAAGAGAAACCATCTCGCTTGCCTGCCGCTGGTCAAAACAAAGAAAAGGGAGGGAACCTAAAAACCACGGAAGGGGAGGGAAAAAAACCACCCGAAAAAAGTCTCCGGGAAGGAAAAGTACCAACAAGTTCAAAAATCGGAGTGTGATCGGCGTGAGGAAGGAAAGAGGAAAAGAAGGGAAAAAGCTGGGCCCGTAAGGAGAACTTCTGGGGAAAACTGCGGAAAAAGGCTATGGAGCCCTGCTTCACTAAAGTCGTATACTGGGGAACTTGGCGAAGAGCTCTTAGGTTGAAACAAAAAAAGCAGAGGACAGTAGGCAGCCTTCGAAATCCGCCGACCCGAAACTAAAACTGGAGGGGAGCCGCCAGGTGAAGGGGATTTGAAAAAGGGCTTGGGAGGGACGGAAAAGAAGAAAGTATCTCCCAGACTCCCGTATTCAAAAAAAGACTAAAACAGTTCGGGGGGGAAACAGGTGTGGGAAGGGAACTTGAAGAGTCTTCACCTAAAAAGGCAAGGGTCGCACACACAAGAGGCAACACATTAAAGAAAAAAGGGAACTGAACCAAAGGTAATCGAAGGCAGACGAACGAATTTGAAAAAAGAAAAAGAAACGGAGAGGGGCTAAAACCTGAATCAGGGGGCGCTCCTATAGTGGCGAAATTGCACGCTAAAAAAGCATTGGATTGGCCTCTTCGACCAAGAAGAGTCTCGAGGCCAACCAAAAAA
>Ga0179593_1358328_pt1 | contig 13882 bp, 19 predicted proteins | sample CZODoug2_1_08_16_FD_185931 | JGI IMG/M metagenome (GOLD analysis project Ga0179593, IMG submission 185931) | Vadose zone soil fungal communities from Angelo Coast Range Reserve, California, USA - CZODoug2_1_08_16fungal (PacBio error correction) | ecosystem: Environmental > Terrestrial > Soil >...
CGGAAAAGCCTGCCGACGTGGAAAAACAAGAGCATCGAATTCTTCAGAAAGCCGTGGGGAAAAAAGATAAGGAAGTCGAAGGGGCGTAAAAGGATGCAGTCCTAGTAGCAAAGAAAAAGGGTGGACATGGGAGAACCAAAACGAACCCATCCAAAGGCCCCTATTGCAACTGGAAGACCCAACTGGCAGAATACTCACAAGAGAGGACTAGCAACTGACCATGGAGTGGAAAGTTGATTTACAAAAGCAAAGGTCATTGACGGACAATAGGACTCTAAAAAAAGCCAACGAGTACATTTTAGAGGAGCATCCTCACTCCCATCGGGACATGGAAAAGACCCATCGAGATGGGAAGAAGCCTGGAAAGACACCAGGCTGGAGGAGAACACGGAACATAAGGGCCGACATCTATGTAGGGAGCTAAAAAAAAGAGCTAAAAAAAAAAAGGGCAAGAAAAAATAAGGACTCTGTCCCTCAAGTCACCAAATGGTGAAAGGTCACTTTTTCGCGGGCTTCAGAAAAGAGCAAAAGGTTAAGAGAAAACAAACCAAGAGCAAGGGGGTTGGGTATGGAAGAGAGTAGCAGGACTGGGGCCAGGGAAGCGGAGGGAATTTCCGAAAGATTGTAACGGGGAGGAACAAGGGTTAGGGGGTTTCAGAAAAATAGTATACACCGAAGGATACAACAAGAAAACTTGAAACAGGATATTGCAAGGTGAGAGCAACAAGACCAGTGCAATAAGGAAAGGGTAGGAAGACGAAGGGGAAGAAAAATGGTTTCTTGGGGGACTTGAGGATCTCACTATGCGGAAAAAGTGGCAGACAGAATCTTGGAGGGGGGGGGATCAAAAATTAAAAGTCTGAAGAGTGGATCAAAGATAAAGAGCTTCTCAAAAATTTGATTGCCGCATTAAAAAGACCGAGGTCACAAAGTATCGAGGCCCACGTGGCCGACAGGGGGAAGTTAGCGGGCCTGGGAGGAAGGGTGGCGATCTTGTTCCCATCGCAATACCTGCAAAGAATCCTTCGGACAAGGAGATGTAATGGCGATAACCGACAAACCTAGGAACAGGGGTCTCTAAAGAAGGATCCTTGTGCGAATGTAATGTTAAGAGAAAATCTCGGGAAAAAAGTGAAACCTGTGCGGACGGGTTAGGGGGAGGAAACAGAAGACTGGACAGGAAAAAGCGCGGAAAGATAGGGAAAGGAGTAAAACCGAGGGCAAAGAAGATGAGCCGCGCGTGGCTTTGGAAACGATGAACCAGAAGGGTCCAAAATGAGGGTAAAAGGAGGTGGGAGGCAATAAGCAGGACGACGAGAGGCATATGTCTACGAAAAACTTGAGGAGCAGACCGCAGGAACAGAATCTATGGCAGTAGAAGGACTAAAATTTATTGCGCAAGAAGTTCGGGGCGCACAAGGTTGAAACAGGGATATAGGGGGGGACTGTCTTCTTCAACACTGGTATAACCCTCCTCTGGGTGTTTGCATAAAAAGAGGAAGGGCGCGGAAAAAAAAAAGAGCCCTTTACCCATAAACACAACCGCCATCTACGGAAGGTGCCGGCGGTGGGGGTGGTGAGACGAAATCTAGGGAGGTCAAGGCAGGCCGGGCCTTAAGGGCTTGATATGGAGGACGGCTTGAAAAGACTACGGCCAACAGGGGGGCAGCACAAAGGGCAAGTCATGGAAAGGATGGGGGGGATAAAAAAAAATTCGTTGACGATGAGCCATGGGGTGGGCGAACAACCTTCACTGGAAGCAGGGGCGCAGCCAGTGGAAGCGAAGGGGGAGATTTACCTGTGAAGACGGCTCGTAAAGCGATACAGATAAATTCGCAATAGCAACGGGAAAAAAAAGTTTGAAGGCGAGTGGCGCAGGAAGAATTGGTGTTAGAGAAATGCCAGGGGAAGGGGGACCTTATGCTACGGGCACAAACAATGGAGTTAGCAAAAGATGCTAATACCCAAGTCAAATCCACAGCTTTTTGGGTTGGGGGGATCTTAAAGGGTAAACATAAGAAAGTGTAGAAGAAGAAATGAAAGGCCAGCATGAAGGGGAGAACAGTGCGGGAGGTTCGACTGGAAGGGGTGACCCAGATTCTGCTTGAGCGATGGAGGGTCCGTCCATGGGGTCCGAAGGGAAAAGAATTTAAGTCTGATAGATTCGTGGAACATATAAAACACACATTGGGGGGGGGGAACGCCAACAAAACCACTAAACTGGGAGTGTTGCAGGTGAAAGAGAAACGATAAAGGGAACAAAGAAAAAAAAAATAACAAATAGGGAAAAGACGCTACGCAGAACCACCTCGTCAAGTCAAAGGGCGCGCCCACGAGTCCCGAATCGGGGTGTACATGGTAAAGCCGGCAACTCCCGTAATGTGGGGCGCCGGGGAGAACTCGGGATCGGCGAGAGGCCGCAGAAGAAAAAAGAGTGCAAGGGTCGAAGCGGGGGGATCGAGTCCGGCGACAAATAAGGATAAATCCTCAATCCTAACTGAAGCAGGCGCTAAAGTCGGGGTCGCTGGGGGAAGGGAAATGAGAAGGGGTGTTGAAAAGCAGAACCAAAGCCAACTAACCACTAAATCCAATGGCGGAATCACACGGCATAGAGGCGTCTCCAGACTATCAAAAAGAGACAGGCCGCTGGAAAAGTGGTACGCACGAAGCACCGAGCATTACGAGGAGCGACTGACGTCAAACCAGTCTAGAGAGAGAAAACAAAACGGAGGAGAGAGAGATGATCCGGGACGTTGAGTGAGAGAAAACAGCAATGCCATGACTCGATACCCAATGGGCCGAGGGACCATGTAGCGGGAGGAGGAGAAAGAGCCGCCGGGACCGTGAGGCGGAAAATTGGGGGGGGGGGATGATCCAGTGGTTGGTGGGTAGGAGTGTGGACATAAAACACCTCTCATGGGGGGGAAGCCAGAGACGGCGATATGTAATAAAGGGGGGGGTTATGAGGAAGGAGTTAGGGTGTAAGAGAAACTCTCGTGCCTGCGCACGGCAAAGGGGATAGCCCCTTGCCCACAGAGTATCCAGGGAGAGGGACCTCACAGTAAGGAAAGAACGGAGAACCTCAAAATTGTTAAAAGAGGCGGAGGAAGAGGGTAGCAAAGGTAAGGAAGGGGAGGTTGGGATTTCGGGGGGGTCGGTTCTAGTTTAGCGCGGTCGAGGGACATCTAATCGGAAAAAAAAAGAATACAGAATGACGTGGTTTGCGTGCGAACAAAGATCAGGTGTGGGGGTGATGACCGAACTCAACGCACTAGAGCCGAGCGGAGTGTGCAAAAAAGGTAGTCTAAAAAACTGCCAGAGAAAGAGAGGAGGAAACCTTATCAAAGAAGCAGCCGAAAAGGTCATCGCCAGAGGACAAAGAGGAAAAAGAGCAGGAGTGGAGGTGAGAACTTTCGGCATTTAAGGGAAGATCCAACCAAGAAGTGGGGTGCCTTGTGAAGCATCGAGGGCTACTCCGCACGGGTGGGCCAAATAACCAGGTCAAGCCCGTCTATGAGAAGGCTTCGAAAACAGCTCCCAGGAGAAAAAAGGACGAACCGAGAAAGTGTTTTATCTAGAGCAATTTCATCGGGTTGAAAATCGCTGGTATGGGTGAGGAATACTTAACTCAGGAAGGGTCAGCTGTCACGATTAGCACCCGACCGCAAAGGACGCAGTCAAAAAAAAAGGCTTCAAAGTACCCCATAAAACGATTCTGTCGTGAACCCGAATCACTGTGGGGGAGAGGGGTTCTGACGCGGGGCGGCGGCGTCATGAGTAAGAATTGAAGAAAAAATAGTAAACGAAGAAGGCAACGGAATAGGAACAAGGATCAAAAAGAAGAATAAACAAAACCAGAAAAAGACGGAATAAATCCCGACCTTAGATTTCGGTAAATGCTGCTACTCGTTGAGAAAACCCAGACACGAAAACGGCTTGATGCACAACCACTCAGAGGGAAAGGTTCAAATGTTGAGTAAAAAATCCCCAAATAGAACAACAGGGTGGGAAAAAATCTAAGTCGCGAAGGGGTAAAGGGAGTCCGGATAAACTTCCATATAGGAGTTGACGAAGGATGAGTCGCAGAAGAGAAAAATAGGCCTAAGGATTCCGCAGTACCAGGTACATTCACCCATGGACAATACCTTTCGGGGTGGAAAGAGTGAACAGCCCAAGAGCGATCAAAAAAAGAACCTTCGTTGGACAGCTGACGAAGGATCAGTTGGGGGGAAAGGAAAGGACTGCAGACGAAAAAAAAAGACGCCAAGGCAACGCCAATGGGTCCAAATGAAGAATTAGGGGAACAGGATTATTTGATAAAGGGGCAGAGGAAGGAGGGGAGGGATAAGAAGACGATAAGCTCAGTCGCCTGTAAGTAGGCGCGGGAGGAAACACGGGAAGCCCACATGGCAAAAAAAGGACCAAAAAGCAATACCTTCCAAAGGTTTGACATAGGAGACAAAAGGAGGACTTCGGGCACGACGGCATCACGAGGAAAAAGACGAAAAAAATAAGTAAGAACAAAAGCGAGGAAATCGGGAGCCACCGAAACAGCTTATTAGGGGGGAACCGGCCTTGTCCGCAGAAGGATCGGCAAAAACACAGAAGCAATTAGAAAGGGGAGAGACTAAAACGGAGAGGAAATGGCGAGGATGGCGATCACCGAAGGGGTAGCTTCCCAGAAGCTTGGGGCTCCTCAAGGGATAAAATTTTGGGTACTGTCAAAAAAACGTTTTCCTCCAAAAATAATGACAAAGAGGAGAAGGACAGCCGCTCACGGGGGGAAAAATCCACCTCACGCAAACACAAGTCCGCATCTCGGGGGGCCTCCCTTGATGCAGGAATAAGGGACCTGGAGCCGCTGGGCTAATACCATCAACTCCATTGCACCTTTTATGCAGGGGTCATGCTCGCTGAGAAAAAAGGGGTGAGGGGAAAGGCGGAAAAAATCCAAGCAAAAAATATAAAGTTTGGCCATCATATTGAAAAAAAAAATTACGGGCGCAGGGAGAGTGAAAGGGACCTTCTCTTTCCTGGGGAGGGAGAACACCAAGGGAGGGGGGAGGAGAAAACAGTAACGGTACTCGGGTGGATAGTTGGATTGAGGTAAAGGGGAGCAAAACGACGAAATAGCACCTGGTAATCACAGAAAATAAGACTTACGGGAACCAGAGTCAAGTGCTTAACTTCAGTACAAGGGGATGAAGCACAAGCCCTAGGGGAGACATGGGCCTACTGGTACTCTCCTTGGGCGCAAATACAAAAAAGACGTTGCTCAATTATGAAGGGGAAACTCGTACGAACGAAGGACCGGCGCTGGGTTCCACTGATTGAGAAAAAATTCATATGCTCTTGGGAGACACGGCCGCAGATAAAGATCAAAAGAACACAGGGGGTGAAAAAGAGAGAGATCATAGGAACGCCTGCCGCCGGAAAAAAAAAAAAATCGGAAGAAAAAGGCCTTAAAGATCCCTCGCTTTAAAAACGGGAAGGACCCGTGAATATAAGAAGGGTTCAACGGAAGGAGTGATTTTCTCCAAAAAGCTCACCAATTCAATGCATAAAGAGACTTGTACTGGGATCCAAAAAAAAAAAGCTCAAAAGAAAAAAAAAGGAAATAATGCCAGGAAGGTTTAATTTCCAGGTGAAAAAAGAGCTTTCATTGGCATCGAAAAACAAAAAAAGAAGGCCACCGCGACGGTGTTAAAGAGAGGACAAATCTCACTCCCAAGGCATAAGCCAATCTAGGAATGACGAAAACACTGGAAAGAAACAGCTGAACTTGCACAAAGGAAGGGAAAACAAAAATGGTCTTGATAACTAAAGAGAAAATCTTGAAACAATGGAGCTGCACCAGAGGACAAAATTCAAAATTGCACTTCTGGTTGGAAAGTGTATGAATAAATGAGAGAGGGAAGGATGACCAAGAAAGAAGGGAACCAAGGAGGCGAAGGGGTTTTGGGCGTGCCCGGAGCAGGAAAATGCAGAGGGGTAAGTCAAGGAATGGAAACAAATTGCGGTCAGGGAGGAACGTGACGGGGGGAAAGAAAAATCTTTAGGAAAAGGGAATGAACCAAAGCAGACCGGGCCAGATACGGAGGGTTGATAGGACCGAGCCAGGCCGAAGCAAGAGGTAGAAGGGAATTACTGTTTGAAAAAGGTGGCTTGATAAGGTCATAGAAAAGAGACACAAGGTGAGGTGGCTACCCCGATTCAGTCTGCTAGGATGCCGAGATTTCGGTCCGAGGGCCAATGGGGATGGCCGCAGGGAAAAACGAGTTCGCAGGTATCGAGGCAAAAACACGCAAAAAAAGTGGGGACTGTCCCTTGTTGAACAGGGGTCAGGGCGGGGGGGGAAGAAATGACATCGAAATACCGGGAACTAAAGGAAGGAGGGCAAGAAAGGGGACTTTCGTCATGGTCGTTCCCGAATCCTTAAACCAACCTGAGAGAAATAACGCCCGTGTTTCCGATTCACGGGGAAGCTCTTGAAAAATTCTTGGGGGACTTTGTAAGGGAGTGTTACGGAGGACCAGAAGACTGCTGACAACTGGAGGGGACGAGATGGATTAAAAAGCTTCCAAAGGGCACAATCGGAGACGACGATCTTTGCATTGCAACGATGAAAAAGTGTATGTCCATGATTGGGGGGGAATGGCTGGGGGGAAGGGGGCAAGACTCTAAGGACTATAAGGGGTGAGAAGTTGAACTGGGAAGAAACGACATAAAGCAGGCAAACCTGAGGAGAGGGCAGCGCCTGAAATCCCCATTTATGCGAAGTCGAGTAAACGCCACGCGGGTGCAAGATAAGAAGGGTGGAAATGCTATCTCCAAAACCTGGAGCCATGCAGGTATGGGTTGGGAAGAAAAAACGGCCGAGCAAATGGGGGTAACAAAGAGACGCCAATTGGTCCACCAAAAACCGCCATCAGAGGAGTGTGATGTGTTCTTTGGAAGTCTTGTAGTGGGGTTGGCTTCTGAGGAGTCGCAAGGGGGGGTGGAGCGGTCTGCGCTTCACGAAAGTTCAGGGAAATGGAGACAACTGGCGACTAGCAGCCTCCGAAGGGCAGTCAAGAGTTGGGGGAAAAAAAAAAAATGGACCACGCATTGGCCAGCCCAATATCGTTTTCGGGGACTGCGCAACGTGGTGTGTGGCGCGCCGTACTGGGGAGCGTGTAAAAGCTCTTTCCCGCGGAAAATGGATGGTACTATGACCGGAAGACCGCTCGTACACAGGCGGAGAAACTAGTCAATTCTCGACGAGCAAGAAATTGGAAAAAAAAGCAGGCGGTTCGAGCTTTTGGGGCAAGGACGAGGGACGAGGGAGGGACTAAAGGAGGGCGTTGGGGATTATAACACCAACAAGTTGAGGCACATCGGCTGCTTACCCAGAAAGGAAAAAGCTGGGGAACACTTAAATCCAGGAAAGTGAAAGGACAGACCTAAATGAAAAGACCGGAGGAAGCCATTCCGGGATGACCACGGGGGCGGGGGAGGTTTATGTAAGCTACGGGTTACCACGCTACAGGGAAAAGAAAATAGTTAGTTCAAAACCTTACCTCGGAAAAAAACCGTGCAGAAAACTAAAGGAGTTAAGGTCAACTCACAACATTGAACTTGGTTTAGCCAACGCAAAAAAAAAGAGAAGGAAGGTTTCCAGAAAAGAGACGAGGAACTCTGGGATCCAACGAACGACGCTCCGCAATCCCCCAAAGAACTCAATTCTACCTGAACGCAAAAAACGCGCCCGAGAGGTGAATGTTGAGCGTATGACCTCCCTTAAAAGGGGGGAAAGGGGAACGTATCAGATACGGAGAATCGAGGGGGACCAAGAGGAAGAACGGGTATACAGCCGGTGAACTGAGATAAGAGGAACGAACAAATACAACAAAAAGAACATCAAGAGAAAAGGCTGCTATCTCGCCTGGGAAACTGGAGGTACAACTGTACGGTGTTGAGAAAAAAAAAACAAATAACACACGAACCAAGGAGAAGAAACCAGGGCCACGAATCACCGGCATCGAGGGCGTCTTGGAAAAGCCTCCGAAATCAAAGAGGACCAAGGAAGGGCAAAAGGGGTACACCGAGCACGCTCGGCAGACGAGGAAGCCAAGAACAGGGCTAGTGAGAAAAAAAAAAAGTATGGGGGGGGGGAGGAGAAAAAGAGAGGATATCCTGGGCGGGGAATGGCTCAGCTATGGGGACGAATGACGGGTACCATTGGGGGAAGACCATGTGGAGAGTAGCGAGGAAACCAAAAGGATTAAAAAAAATCAGGGGATCTAAAGTGGTTCGGGTGTTGAGGTTAAAAGGGGGTTTAAGAAAACCGTCTCAGTTTAATTCAAGACAGTTCGAAGACTGGTAGGTGAGGATTCTGGGCAGGGGGAGGTGGGAGGCGATCCTCCCGGTCTCAAAAGCTACGGTAGGTAGAGGCACCTGGACAATAGGACGGGGGGTTGAGTAGGAAAGACATTACGGTTAAGGGAAGACAGAAACAAGTTTCACAAGATGCGGGAATAGGGAAAAGGCGATGACAAGGGGAATGGAAGTATTTTGGGATTGGGCGTAGCTTCAAGTCGCGGAATAACTGCTTGGAATACTTTGGCACGGGGGAACTAAGTGGAAGGGGGGTTGGGCGGGGCGATAACCCAAATCAGAAAAGTGTGTGGGGGAGAGGGGAGAACTCAACCTCGAGCCTCTGCACGATTTGGTGGAACGGAACATGGAACAAAGAGATAAAGAAAACTTAGCCTAAACAGAGAACCAAACGGGGGGGGACGCATCCAGAGCCGCGGATCGCGGAAACGCGAATAAATGACGAAGGTAGGGTAGGAGGTGAAGGAAACAAGAAGCATAGATAGTTATGGAGGGGGGGGGGAGGGATCCAGAAAGGGTGGTGGTAAAAAAAAAAAAGGAAGAGAGATAAGAAAGAGAAAAGGGGGGAGAAAGGCAAAAAAGGTTGGGAAAAGGAAAAGGAAGAGGAAGGAGGGAGAAACGAGGGGAAGGGAAGAGGAAAGAGGGGAGGAGCATAAGGGGTGGATGAGAGTAGGCAGAAGAATAGGGAGAGAGGAATGGGACGGGGAAGAGATAGGAGAAATACACGATGGACAAAAAGAAAAGGAGAATATGAGCATCGAGGAGAAAGCAGTAATGGAAGTTATGGGGGAGGGAGAGGCAAGTGATTAGAGAAAAGGGGGGGGGGAAAGCCCGTTCGATGACTTCTTTCTTTCCTCAAGATGCTAATGGAATAGGGAAGAAACAAGCTTTGGGGAGGGCCTTGTGTACGATGACAGCAAAGTGGGGGGGGGTGGGACCCAGTAGATAACCCCTGTAAAACCGGCAGGGAGGAAGAAAAATCCGAACGGAGTCCATGAAAAATTCCCGACCTCGGGGTGCTCAGGAATGCAGGTCGGGGTGGAAATACAACGCAAAGAGGTGGCCGGAGACGGGGGAAGAGACAAAGGCACTTCAATAGGCTGAAGCTCCTCCAGCGGCGGGCAACCAAAAGGGGGAATAAGTCCCCCAGACCAGACTGGCGGTGAAAGGCGGGAAATCTTTTGCCACGGTGCTGATTCAGGAAAATGCTCAAGTGGAAAGGTACCAAGGAAAGGCTCCCTGTAAATATGTGTGTAAAATGAAGATAAATCAAAATACAAACACAACTATAAAGTCAAATCAAAGACTACACGGGGGAGGATGGGGATAACTGGTATGGCTCTGGTCGAAAACAAACCGAGGGGATTTCCACCATGTATGCAGGGATAAACCCATGTGTTTAAGTGTACTTCACAACTATAGACTGGCACCGCAGGGGGGGGATCGAAAGCTGGCAAATAAGGGGGGGAAGTTCAGTGAGAAAAAGCCATATTTGGTTTCATGTAGAAAGTCTAAAGAAAATTAAAGCGATACTCCGTCGGCATCATATTGTTGACCATTCCCATGGTAGTGGAAAGCCAGTTCTTGTGATCTTTTGGGGGAAAAACTCCAAACGGGCGGAATAAACAAGAGACACCTTCGGTTGGGGTGAAGAGTGGTACTCCTAACGTCAGAGCAGTAACTTAAAAGAGAATGGGCTTTCATCCGGAAAAGAACGAAAGGCAAAACTGTTTCCAAGAGTATGGAGAGAACAAACTTTAATCGAACAGGAGCTGGGGTTTCTGAGAACAAAAAAGGTGAGAGGGGAAGGGTGCGTTATACGACCTGAAAAGTCCGGCAACATGTAGAACGGGGTAAGACTGGAAGTATGTTTCAGGGATGGAATAAACGAACAAACAAAACCGACCACCTGGCAGCTTGAGAATAAAAGAAGTACACAGGGGTGGAGGGGGCCCGCGGATACACGGAAATGATTCCTGAAGGCGGCAATCGAAAACCTTGAACACAAAGTAAAAAGAAAAAAAAAGAGACGGAGAATTATCATATGGACAGAGGGGAGCAACCGACAACTTGAGGGTAAGACCAGGTCAAGTGTCCTTAGTCCTTAAACAAAAAACAAAAAGAAAGGAGTCTCCGTAGAGCAAAAATTTTCAGGGGCAAAAGCTAAAAGAGAAGGAGCGGAAAAGGGCTGAGGTGTTCCAATCATGAGATCAGAGGGAGGGAAAAATCCCCGTGGGGGGGGACGCAAGGACGGAAAAGCTTTCTATCCTCCAATCAGGAAAAAGGGCGCCAGGGAGCACGCCCAAAAAACAATAAAGAAAAAGCAGGCGAAGGAGTGCGTGGGTCTCAAAAAACTATCTCTTGAAAGCAAATCGAAGTGGCACCAGTTTCATGCGGGGAGAGACGATGGGGCGAAAGAAAAATTGGGGTTAGATAAATTCCCAGAAAGGGGGAGACGTTGGCCACATAATTGTTTCAAGGGTAGCAGAAGGGGGGCGAGTTCCCATGACCTTCTCATTCAAGCAATGGCGTAGAGAAACAGGGGATTGAGAAAAAAAGGAGACAGTGACGAAGGGGCGTAGTTGGGTGGATTGACTTGGCCTTAAAGAACGAGACGAGGAAGAAAAGGGGAATCAAAATAGAAGGGGGAAAACGTGAATGACACAAACGCCGCGTCTTCTGCGGGGGATCCAGCAAAAGAGCCCCGCGTGGAAAGGCGTTCCAATGAGAAAGAAGGGGGGGAAAAAAAACAGAAAACCAAGACGGTGCTCAGATTATAGGATCGGCAAAAACGAGAATAAAAAGGCGGAACTGACCAAAAGGCTTTCTCGAAGAAGGAGGAGAGCAAAATAAAAAAACGGGCCGGCAGCTGGGATATATCTCTCTAACAACATGTAGGAACAACCGCCTTAAGAAGGAGCAAGAAAGGATAGGAGGAAAGGAAACCAAAGAAGGGTATATACCGGAACAGAAAGCTAACGACCGGAATTGCCGGGCCTATCATATGGGAAAAAAAAAGCAAGAAATGGATCTTGTCCCCACATAAAACAGAGGAATCAGAAAAAGAGGGGGAGAGGGCTGGGTGATAACATGGCATAAGCACTCGAGGAAGTACAGCTTAAAGGACCATGAAGGGAATTGGGACCAGGGAGAAAAGATGACTTGAAGTCCATAGAACCTCATCAAACCCAGACGGACCGGGAGAAAGGAGGGGCAATATCTCCTCCCATGGGGGAGCCATAAATCCCTCGAAAAGAAATGAAGGCACTGGAATCGACCCGCTCGCTACAAAAAAATGCCAGAACAAAATAGAAGGGGCGGGATACTAAACATCCTGTTCAACGGGGTCCGCGAGAACCTCGGAGCGGAGAAAGCATGCCCACTGTTGACCTGTCTGCGCTTTCTCTCCAAAGAGCTCAAGGACTCAATACAGGAGAAAAAGCAGAATGGTGTTGGTCGGGAAAGGCGAAAACTGCGAGAAAGAGGGAGGAAATTCCGAAAAGATGGGGAAAGTCGGACGCGGCAAAATCTTGAGAAGAACATTGAGAACAACAAGCAGACACCGGGTCAAAGGGATGAGAGAACAAGAAAAGAAGAAGCCTCGCAAGGGAGAGGGCGATAAAGGGGATGCTTTTGTGGATTACATCTTCCAGAAGGGCAAATCACGCGGTGCGGTGCGCCAACGAGAACTCGAAATAATGGCAAGAGATTTTCGGGGACAAATGCGGGGCAGAATGGGGATGCCGCATGAAGGACAATTTCCGCAGGCTTTTCAGGACCACCATTCAACAAATTGGTAAAAGTAGGGAAGGTGGGGGGGTGGGTGGCTGGGAAAAGGGGGAGAAGTGTTGTCGTTGATGACAGCGGCAAGAAGGCCCTATTCCTTCTGGCGGGCGGCGCTGCCGTAATTCGTATAAGAAAACTCAGGCCACTAGAACGGGGGGAGACATAAAGAAAAACCGGGGAAGGAGGGAAGGTTAAGAAATAATCTGGAAAACCAAAGGCCTTGCGTCGGGTGGGGGAGAAGGTGAAAAGGCGGGAACCGGACAATCGCGCTGAAATAGGGTTGAGCCACGTCAAACACAAGGGGGGCCAGAGGGGATCAGCTAGCTGGAGTGTAAACGTGAAAAGTTTTATTAACTGAAAGGATTCTTTGAATGGAAAAAAGAAGAGGCACGAGGGGAACGGTGTATACAACTTTAAAAAACCTAGGAGCAGGCACCTAAATGATGGCCGTATCAAGGACAATCAAACCTGGGGGGTCCAAGAAGGTCGATTGGGCAAACCGAGGGGGGAGAAGTGGGTACTGTCTATCGACAAACCCACCTTAACTAAGGTGGGGGGGGAATGAAACCTCAGGACGGGACACTCGCAACATACAACTTAAAAAATCGACGGGAGGGGGAAAGGGCGGGGGGGGGGTTTTGGATTAAAACTCTGAAGCGCAGGTAGCGGTAATCAGGACAGGGCCTAGTGCGGTTAAAAGCTGGCAAAGCCTCCACGAAGCGAAACGTTGGAAAGGTCTTGTCCAAGGACGCAAGAGAGGGTTGGTCTGGGTGAGGTTGCTAGAAGTACTGGGCGGACAGGGGGAAAAAGCCTGAACCCGGGACGCGGAGGCTTGGCGCTTGCGACAAGGAAAAGGAGCACCGTGCGAGGAACATATCCAGGGAGAGAAGCACATGGCTAGAGGGGGAGGCCGGGAATTTTTCGCAGGGAAAGATTTCGAGCAATGAGTCTAGAGGGGGGCGGAAGGTGATCGAACGGGAGCAGAAAAAAAAAGGGGGAGGGGGTAGGCAATAAAGAGAAAAAGGCACAATGCAAAATTGGTGGAAAAAAAGGTAAGGCCGAAAAAGGGGCATGACCCACTAAATATCAATGCGATCCATAAGATGGATTTAAAAAGGCGGCTGTTGCTGAAGCAGAGGTCCAGCGCTTTAGTTGGAAATCTATGGAGGGGAACGATCATGTTTGGTCCCGGCGCCCGAAATCCTTAAGAGGAGAGGAAAAAGCGGTGGGGCATAACCAACATTGAAAGGGGGGAATAAAAGCCAGCAAAAAACACGAAAAAAACTTTCCATCAAGATAAAAAAAAAAATAAACTTAACGATGAGAAACGCGCCAAAAATACAAAAAAGCAAGAACCCAACAGAATCAGGGCCTTGGTAGATCCGAGATGAAAAACAAATCAGGGGGAATGGACGTCTGCAAAAAACGGAGAAGATGGTAGGGAGCACGGAGAACTCGTAGAATCTGGGTCGCAAGATGCCAATCTACGAGAGTGACCGGAATAGAGAGTCCGAGTGAAAAACCAGACAGAATCCCATCACATATCAAAATGAGAGAAGATCCGGAGAATCGAGGGGGACACGGACGGATGTTTTTATTCAACAAGCTAGAACAGAAAAACCAGAAAACCACTCATCCAAACCATCACAAAGCGTCGGACAGCAGAAACGATCATCAAGATTGGCGGGTGAAGAGCACCTCTGCTAACATAATGCAACGC
>Ga0179593_1486676_pt1 | contig 13882 bp, 18 predicted proteins | sample CZODoug2_1_08_16_FD_185931 | JGI IMG/M metagenome (GOLD analysis project Ga0179593, IMG submission 185931) | Vadose zone soil fungal communities from Angelo Coast Range Reserve, California, USA - CZODoug2_1_08_16fungal (PacBio error correction) | ecosystem: Environmental > Terrestrial > Soil >...
GCAAAAGGGAGCGGAAGAATCATGGCATTGCATCACTAGCGGAAAATAAGAAAGACGAAAAAAAAAGGAGGGGTGGAAAAAAAATTGAGGACTAAAAAAAAGCTGACGAAGAGTAAGAAGGCTCTGTCTTAAAGAAAATGTAAGGACGCGGGGGTTGGCTTCATCGATAAGTCTTAAAGGTGGCTGGGGGAAACGACGGGCGAAAAGGGAAGTCTTGTCAAATCTCAGAAAGGCGGTCAGAGAGGTATCTGGCCAAATCGGGTGTGGGGAAATCGAGCTCTTGATAAATGTTGTGTCATACGGGTGGGAAAAAATGAAAATTAGGGAAAAAATCAGGGTTATGTGACAAAAGACAGGGAATGAATCAGCGAACATGTCCGGATTTTTACAATGTAAGGGGGAGGCTGAAATGACGTGAACGACGCCTGTGGGGGAGAGGAACGGGTCAGGGCGGGATGGTCCATGTCGTTTGGGTGAAAGAAGGTAAAAATGAGCGGTCCGGGTTGGTTCAATAGGGAAACCGGGAGAGGGTCTAGGAAAAAGGAGTAATGACTGAAGAAAAGAAAAGACTCTCAAAGACTGTTTAAAGGGGGCCCTATACTCAGAACCAACTGCAAGCTTAGCGAGATACCAGAAGTTCATTCTGGGAGGGCCGGGAGTCCTGGGGGGGGAAGGGGAAAAAAGCCAGGGGAGGATTTGATAGAAGCTTTAACAGGAGAAAACCGACCTTGGTGAGGGGGGTAAGATCCTGCGATGTGCCGGAGTAGGGCGAAATCAACGCTGGTGAGAGAGAGGCCTAAAAAGCTTTATGACGAATCCATGCTGATGGACTGAGAGGAGGGGCCAGTCCAAAGGGTTCTTGAATGAGAGGATTAAGAAAACCGGAGGGCAGGGGGAAGGAGGCGACTCTATTAACAAATCTTAGGTCGGGTGCACGGGGGGCAACTGGACGGGGCAGGAGGAAGAGAGGAAAGTAGGAACGAGTCGGCTTCTTGACTAAGGGACAAATGAGGGGAGCACTCCCAGTGGCAATTAGAGGGGGCTGAAGCAAGGAAAAAAATAAAGGGAACGGCCAAAGTCACAAAAAGGATTTGCACCAGCCTCGGGGGGCGGAGAAAAGGGACGATGGGGGAGGAGAGACGCCCAGAGGGGGGGCAAGGGGTGGGACGGGCGGCCGAGGTCCCGGGCCGCAAATGATACAGGACAAAAGGGAAAAGTAATTCCCTCTACCTCTAGCGCAGGTGAGACAAAAAGAGGAAAATGAAACGTCTGGTCGGGAGGACCCAACCTGAGAGAAGAAAAAAATGGATAAGGTGGGCAAAAAAGGAGGGAAAATAAGGAGGCCTCTACTCTCCTAGGATACGAAAAAACGGGGGGAGGGGGGATAGCGAAACAGGACAACCCACGACTGGGCCGTAAATAAGACTGCAGTTTTCTCCAGGCGGTGGGAAATGCAAACCGGGGGGAAAGCAGAAAAAGGAAAGACGCGACTGCGTGGCGAGTCGGTCTCGCATAAAAGGGAGCGGCGTTCTATTGACTGGGGAATGTAGTTTAAGGGAATCAAACTCAACGGAATGGGCTGAAGTTACCTAAACGATTGATTTCTCTAACCTCGGGAAGTCAAACCTGCTGAAAACACGCGAAAAAAAAGAAGGGAACAGGGTGAGGTTCTCTTTCTCAAAACCGAGAGGGGGAGAGCAGGCTCGTTTGGCTGCTCCTCAAAAACAACAAAAGAAGAAAGGAAAGAGAGGATACAATAGGAACTTCCTTGTCACTGGAGAGGGGGAGAAACGAGAACGGCAAAGTTTCGCTTCGCTTGAAAGAGAGGGGAGGAAAATTGCCATGAAGCAAAAGGCGTGAACTGTCAGAGGAAAAAGGTGAGGGGGAAAAACAAGAGGCGCCAAGAGACTTAAAGATCCTCGGCAATAATCTCCCACCGGGGCAGCAAGCGTCGAATCACCGTGGGAGGGACACGAAGTGAGAAAGGGCCGGTCAGTACCAGATAAGCAGTAATAAAGACGTTTTCGCCAACGGATCACATCACCCTGGGGAAAAAACCAGTCGCAACTGCTACGCCTGCTGGGACTCGAGAGCAAACCGTTAGACAAAATGTCCTTTAGATATTTTGGGGGGTGGGTGGTTGGGGGGGGGGGGGGGAGGTACCACGCCATGATTGAGCGGGAATTGGGGGATTTGGAGACCTGCGCTCGAACGGCTGATTTCATTGCACCTTGGGTAAGTTGGGCGGAACTGTTACCGCGAAAAAAAAAGCGTCCGTAACCCTCCCCATTGTCAACCCCTAAGAGGGGAAGGAAAAAAACTAGCGGAAAATGAAAAACGCCGAGGGGCTGGGACATAGGGGGGCTGGAAGTCGGGTATGAATGTCCATAGTTCCTTGAATCCGGATAAGGCGAGTTCCGGAGAGCTACTTTAAAAGAAAGCCGAAGGTACTACTATAATTAATAATTCTGAATGGACGAATAAGATAGATGGAACTTGCATTTTACTCTATGCACGAAAAGAAGAATTAAAGTCATCTTGCTAGATTAAGAAGATGGTTTAAGCCAGGGGAAAAAGAGAAATTTACTTAACACTGATTCAGTGCAGGATTCAGGGGGAAAAGAAACATGAGGACGCAAATCCTTGAACGTTACTAGTCTTTTGATTATCCTTGTCTCACAGGACCTCACCGCCTAGAGGCCGACAACTCGATTGCAGGAATAGGAAGGAAAAGTGGTGGGGAACTTTGCTCTACAGATTGATAAAGGAATCCCGGCAAAAGAGGCCGTCAGCTGCACCTGACTCGGCCCGAAACATGGAGTAAGCGAGAGGGAATAGGCAGGTGTCTTGAGGAATACCTGCGGTAAAGGTAAAAGGCAGGAAGAGAAAGCCGGTGTTGAGGAGTCGTCATTCCCGGGGCGGACAAAGGAAAAGGGGAAGAGCACGCATGGTGTAGACCTAGGGACCAAAAGGAGTCGGGAACAAAGACCTGGGAAAGACGTCCGCAGGGGAAGAAGACACGGATCAAAAGTAAGAGAAAAAGAAAGACAAAAAAGGAAAAGGTCCAACCAGGGGAAGGTCGCGCTGTCCGATCTCGGAGCTAGGCGGAAAGGAAAACTGCACACTTAGACACGCCTGAACAAACGGCTGCAAAAGTCAAGGTAAGCTAAGACGGAGGGACCAACAAGCACAAGAAAGAGTGACAGATTCATCGGAGAAGGGTCTACGCCCGATCACTTGAGGAGGGAGGCGTGATCACTTGATTCAAACTGGCTCGATGAAACATACCAAGGATCGTACATTTGTAGAGGGTGAAGAGAAAGGGCCACTCGTTTAGACGAATTAAGAGGGGTTCACGCTCTGCACGTCAGGGAAGGAAGTGAGGATAAGTCTTGCCGAATTTCTTGAGACAGATCCTTGAAGATCATCTTAAAAAAAACAAAGAGGAAGAGAAAAGAGCGGAGGAACAGAAGAACTGAGGGAAAGAGCACTGAGAGGCACGAAGCCGCCGGAACTGTTCCTAGGGGGAACACCACGGGGAAGTAGGGGACCTCTAAGGTATCAGGAATGTTTCTGACAAAAGGACGCAATAGCAGCGGTGGGAAAAGAAAATCGGAAGGAAACTGGGGGGAAGGGGGGGGGAGGCGGAGGCAGAGAAAGGGGAAAGAAGTGGGGGGTACAGGAGCATGTAGAAATAGATGGAAATCAATCGTTAAAATGGGGGTCCAAGAAAGAAGAGGAGAGATGTCATTCCTTTTGAAAGACGAGGAGGGGGGGGGGAGAAGGGGTAAGCGAACAATCGCAGTTAACTGCATCGGAATCAAGGGCTTGTGACCTTTCACGTGGGGGGGAGGACCGTAGAAACGAACGTTGGATGAGAACGGGGGGGAGGAGGAGTGAATGGGCCAGGCAGGTAGACTACATTCCTATCTACGTGGGGACAAGTCCTTGTTACGAAGTGTCGAGTACCTTCGTACGTTCGAAAAAAAGGGAATGGAAAAAAGAAAGACTAAAAATATCGACTCGGGAAAGTTTAAAGAAGGGACTCTCAAGCCAATGAAGCGAAAGAGCGCCAGCAGGATGAAAGAGGTTCGTACTATTCCTGATGGGGCAGAAAGGGACCTGGGGAAAGTTGGAGGGGATTTTAATTGGGTATGAAGGGACTACAGACACAAAAAGTTTTTGATGTGACCTTTAAAGAACATTCGAATTTTCAGATGATTTCCCCAGGATCATTTGCGTGGGGGAGGTGATACATGAAGAAAGAAGGGGAAGATATTAGTGAAAAGGAGGGGTCCGGAACAAGGCGGCTTCCGGTTAGAAGTTCTCTGAGCGGAATAGAAAAACCTGAAGGGATAGTCGCATCGGGGAAGAGTAACGAAATCAGTAGGCTGAACATGAAGTATTGCTGTCGGAAGTGAGGCCTCGAGTCTAAGGACTGAAACAGTGGGGAGAGCGTCGACATCCCATGGACCGGATCTTAAGCCCAAGGAGGAGGGGAAGGCGAGGTCTGACAGGCCCTGATGGACGAAAGAAGAGCAACACCGAGTAGGGGGTAAACAACGAATAGGGCTGAGGAAACCAGGGGTTACGGGGGGGAAAAGAAAGCCCTGGGCAAGGGGGAAGGGAAGGCAAAGACTTAATACATTTCCTGCATTCAGCAAAATCACGGAATGAACGAGAAGCGATAGAGTGGCACAAAAGAGAGAAAAATGACAAATGAAGAGGAGGTAGGATGATCAAAAAACAAAAACGAAGTGAAAGTAAACGGTCATAGTTTGCATCCGAGGGACAGCGAGAGAAATCTACTGCGCACCGGAGGCGACCTGATGAGTCCGTTGCGAAAACATCTCCAGGAGAAAATCATCACTTACGAAAAACGAACGGTTCTCCAAAGTCATTCAAAAAACCGGGGATGGAGGATCGCAGGCGGGGCTTTCTAGATCATTCAAGAGCAAAGAAGTGAGGGCCGGGCGAATGCGTGTCGAACTTGTCTTGGGGTGACGGCAAAAACACCTGCCGTCTTAAGGGCCGAGGGGAGGATTGATTTAGGATGAAACAACCACTCGAAGGCAAAAAAAATCCAGCCGACAGCGTTCTACGTAGCGTCCACGAGAGGAATACTCAAGATCGTTATCTAAAAAACAAAGGGATAAAGGAAATAAGAGAAGACAAAGCGAGTCTGGCATTGATTCAATCGATCCAGGGGGAAACGGAAAGCCTGTGAGGCGGGAGACGGGTGAACGGAGAGGGGGGGAGATCAAAGGCGGTCAAAGTAAATGCAGGGGGGAGGTGACGGGGAGGGGGAAACCGCCAAGTCTAAACTAACCGAGACAGGCGTGATCGGATCAAGAGACCAAGCTAAAAGGGGAACTACTACTCCTCTCTTAGACGACTCAACTGTGGGAGGGACCGAAGTATAAAGGACCGGAGTAAGGAGGGACGTCTTGAAGACTGTTTATCCACAACCAGTAAAAAAGGGTGGGGGGGTGATAATAGGGACGCGGAGCCGGAAGGAGTCACGAAAGTGTCCCGAAATGAAACCGGGGGGTCTGGGAGGATCGGCATTTTTGGGGGGCGGGTAAGAGACCATACTCTGGGGTAGAGTTTAAGGGGGGTCGGAGCAGGGGAGGACGAGAGGAGAAAGGAAGGGAGTGCCCGGTGGGGTTGACTTAAAACTGAAAGGAGGGCGTCCTTACCCCTTAAACAAAGGGCTGAGATCTCCGATAGATGCCCAAGAGGAGAAAGAATGCGGGGCAAAAAAACTTGGCTCAGAGAAGGGAGGGGAGGGGAGCAGGAAGGGAGCAGCCTATCCTTAAACGCGAGGGCCTTCAGGGGAAAGGAACTAGAAATACGAAAAAACGCAGTCGAAAGAAAAAGGTAAGTCTAAAGAAAGGCCAGTTTAAAGACAATTAAAAAAGGACAGACTGAGTATGGGTCATCGTCTCGGTCAGGGGGAACGCAGGTTTCAATTATAGAAAGGGAAGCGAAAGGGGGACAGAACAAAAGCAGGAAGGAAGGACCAAATCAGCAAGATGCCTGAAAATCAACCTGACCTAGCTTTTCTGAAGAAGGGGGACTAACATTCGCAGGGGACTAAGGCCGAACAGAAAAGGAGAAGAGGCAAACTAAAATGAATCAGGCCTCAGGAAAGGGAGGAGAAAGAAAACAAATCCCCGACGGCACAAGGCCGCCGAGCACTCCAACCAACCAAAAAAACCAGACGAAACAAAAAAAAAAAAGGGGGGACCAAAAAGAAGATGAAAATCCGTCAGAGGGGGGCAGGGGGACAAGTGAAGTAAATTAACGGGAAAAGTGAAAGTCTTGAAACGAGACGGGACGTAGGCTTGCGTCCGAACGAATTTCACACGCGCAAGGGGGAAAGCTTGCCAAAAAAACTCGAACTGGGCGGCAAGAAGCCCATCAAGACAGCCACGTTTGAACCAGGCCATTGCTGTAAAACGTGGTTCACGTCCAAGCCCGAAAAAAAAAAGGGGTGGTGTGTAAGGAAATGGACCACTCTGAAAGGGCGTTTCGCACTCGAGCATCAAAGAGGGCGTAACTCAGCTTAAAAAATCGCAGGCTAACCAGCGTCCACGAAGAGACAGAAAACCAGAAGTGACAGGAGGAAAAGAGGGTGACCGGTCCACAGAGCAATTGCGAAGCAAAAAATCCAGGTCGCGGGGAAGACGTGCCCATCAACATCTCGATGAGCAGCCATCCCCCAAAAAAACCACAAAAAAACCGAAAAGATGACTTGAGCAGAAAAGGACTGAGTACCCGCCTCCGAGGGGGAGGACGAAGGACACGTTTAACTGCAGAGTGCAATGTCGCGTGGAGTGCCGGCGGAGCTGGCCGCCCATGGCTTTCAAGGCAGAGAAAGGGGAGAGAGGAAGGTAAAAAAAAAAGGCGGAGGAGTGAAAACAGGGGAATATGAAGGAAAAAACCTGGACGGCAACAATTAAAAAAGACATGCCGCGACGAACAAGAAGGCGAAAAGTTGGCGGGGGGGGGAAAGGCTACTCTTTTTGTCGAAAAAAAATGGACGGGGAGAGGGGTGCAGAAAAGCGGGAACAGTGGAAAGGGAATTGAGAGGACGAAAAAGGGATCGATTGGTCGTCCCATGCACGATGATATCGGGCAAGATGCGGTCGGGGGCACTACTTTGGTGCGCACCAGGGAAGCGGAGGTTGAAAAAGGGCGACGAGGGGGGGGAACGAAGGGGGGGAAAAGGGTACAGCCTACGTGGTAGGATCCTAGATGAGAGCGAACGAACAATTTAGGGGGGTTACAGTACGGGGGGATGTCACAGGAGCAGATGACTTGGAAAAGGGGCTGCAGGGGACGGCGGGGCGGCGGAGTTCCCAGGTTTTCTCCTAGGGCCGAAGGGAAGGGGGGTGGGCGTCCGGTTTACAAATCTGTCTTGACGATGAACCGAAAGAGGGAGGAACTCGGGGTGAAAAAAAAATAAACCAAGAAAGCAGAATGTCAACAGGGGAAGGTAATCAAAGGTCCTGACAAATCGGCTATCTTCCAGCCTCAGAGGGTTCAGGGGGGGAAGTGAAGGATGGGAAAAAAAAGGAACGGGGAAGGGTCCAGGGAGGAGGGGGAGAACTGGAGCAAGACACCATTTTTGCTGGGGGAAGGGGGGCAAAAGTCGTAGTCCATAGTCGCGAAAGGAGGTAGGTGAGCCAAGTTTCAGAAAATGCACGATCAAGGAGGGAGGCAAAATGGCATGATGGTCCGGAAGCTGCGGAGAAAAGGGAAGGAAAGGACGTTCACTGGATCAAAGGTGGAAAAGCGGGGGAGGAGGCTGGCAGAGAGGACGATGAAAACATAAATCGAGGGGAGGGTAGTCGGCGGGCATGGCAATCGACATAATTAGTGACAGTGTCGCAGGGATTCGACGTCGCTCGTCGGCCAAGGGCCATGAAAAAAAGAGGGAGCTGGGCAAAAAGGATTTCAAGCTCGGGGGGCTGCGCACGCAGACAAACGCAGGACGTAAGTCAGCCAAAACCAAAGAAATTCGGGAAAGGGGGAAAAAAAAGAGGGAGTCGGACTAGGGGAAGGGCGGGGGTAACGCGGCCGGAGGGGGACAGTTAAAATTCTCAACCTACCAACCTTGCACGAGGAAGAGAGTCTTATGACATCCAAACGATGAAGCTTCTGTCGAGACAAAAAAAAAAAAAGAGAAAGAAAATTGAATTGGAATTCGGGCTCCTCGAGGAAAACGGCGTCAGCGAAGACTTGGATCCTGCGACCATACACGGGGTTGATGATCGGGGGAGAAACATCTATAATAGAAAAACGGAGCCCGGACGGTCACTGACTACAAGAAAGGTGTCCCATAAACGCTTTATTCGAAGAACAGGGAAGGAGAAGGGATTGAACGATTCGGCGCAAGTAGAAAATCCTGGCAGAGGCGCGGATGGATTGGTGCGACGGGACGACGGGTTAAGACCGAACTGAAGGCTTAAAAATTTCCGAACGAATGTGAAGTACTCGAACTAGAAAGTAAAAAACAAACTACTAAAAAAAGAAAGTTTTCGAGGGAGAAAAAAAAGCGAGTTGGGGACCAACTCATAACACACCCCCCCCCCCAAAACACACTCTCTATTGGGAGATCTCAAAACACAAGAGATGAGGAGAGAGAATAAAGAGGGGAGGAAAGGTTAAAAAGTACACTCTCGAGTTTCGAACTACACAAAACGGTTCGGCGTCGCGTGGTACGATATTTCTAGAAAGAAGAGGGAGCAAAAGGTGCCGAAAAAAATGCAAGGTCTGGAAACCGCCGAAGAGTTTGAGAAAAACAAGAAAATCCCGAAAGGCAGCAGGTCCGACGAAAATAAAAACGCAGAACGCAGTCTTACCAAGAACCGGTGTTCCGGGACCGGGCCGAAAAATTTCCAGGGGTCTCAGGACTGCAAGGGCGCGGTAGTGGGGAGACCACTATCCCAAAAACCGGGTGACTCCGCGCTAAAAAGGGGAGGAGCGAACGGGGAGGGGTCCTAACGTAGAGACCTTTCGAATGTCACTGAGAAGCTGCGGTGTCTGTGGAAATCGCAAAGCATTGGAAAAAAAAAAAAACGGATGGGGGGCTGGTCGCACGGGCGAGCTGGGGGAAGGTGGCGGGGGCCTTTTGGAACTGTGGATGACGATGTGAAAGCGAAAGGGGGAGTCTTAAAAAAACGCAAAAAGCCCAAAAACAATCGGACTGGGAGAGAAAAAAGAAGTCTGCAAAAAGGTGGCGAAGGAAGGGGAAACTATGGTACTTTTTTGGACCAGGATTTTGGGCTGGCGACGGATGTTCGGTTCACAAAAAGGGAAGGAGGGGCTTCATATCAAAAAGGAGATGGCTCGGGAGCGCCGAACATCAAGGGCGCAAGGGAAACTACGAGTAGAAGTAGAATAGGCCATAGAGGGATTTGGGCCAGCAAAGAAAAAATACTACTATTATTTCAATCGCGTAGGGATGAGAAAAGACGACGCAAAAGGGGGTCAGTGGAAAAAGAGCGAAATGTGAACAGACAAGGGGAAGCCGCATTCGGGACATCATGAGGGTGCAGCAATACCGGAATAAGGTTTAGTGACATCCTGGGCAAAAGAACAAAAACCGGCGGGACCGAACTCGAATGATCATCGGCCAACAATGGGGACTGTCTTACGACAGATAATAGACTCCCTTCGGGGGCAACAGGGAGGAAGAAGCGACACCATCTGAGAGAAACAACACAAAGAAGAGAGAGAAGCGTTCCAAGGGGAAGTGAAGGAATCTTACCGGGGGGGGAAAAGTTTCCAAAGGATCGTAAACGAGCGTAGTAATCTCTTTCTGACGTAAGGGGGCACTCGACAAACTCAGGTAAACGGAAGGGACACAACCCAAGCAAAAAGACGGGTCGAGCAAAAAGACCTGGCCCATACGCAGCCAGCGTACTCATACAAAACGGCGTCACTGTTCCAGTACGGAACGGGAAAAAAACACAGGAACATGGGAACAAAAACCGGGAAAGGGATTCGCGGTAACGGCTCGGAGACTCCAAACGGGGCCGCCCCTCACCGGGGCGCACAATCCTCCCGGAAAAACGATGAGAGCCAGACGAGCGCAGGGGGGGGGGGGCTCCCAACCTTAAAAGGTTCAACTACTACCCAGATAGACCTATCGGCAAAGTGGAACGACCAATCCGATACCGTGAGGGGAAAGCGGTCCAGCCAACGTCCAACTTTCTCGAGTTAGCCCCGCAAACGAGAGCGAAGGTCAAGAAACAAGTAGCCGTGCCTCCTAGGGGGGCGACGAATTCAAGAGCTGGTGTTCACTGCACTTCGTCGTCTGCAGGAGTGCAAAAGGGGGAGGGAAGGGAAACACTGCGGCCGAAAGGGAAATCTCTCGGAAAAAAAAAAAGTGAGGAGAGAGATGCACGGATCGAAAGAATCCCGTGGAGGCCAGCACTTCGAGAACCGCCGACGCGTGCAAGAGCAAATTCGTCGGAAAACGCGGCTAGACGGAAGGGGATGGTTGGTGAGAAAGGCAGAGGTAAAGGGAGGGGGCTGCTATTCTGAAGGTGGACTTTGGCGGCTACCGCTGAAGGCTACGTATCGGCAAAAAAGGGGATAGAGATAGTTCAAGATCGGTCTTAGAACAAGGGGGAAAATCGAGAGGAGGAAGTGGTGCAGAGGTTTCCGTCCTGCGTTGTTTTCTAATCTTTAGGTGTAGAAAGAAGAGAGGACAGAGAGGAACGGAAGCGTAAAGAATTTCAGGAGGGGGAAGGTAAAGTTGCTTTGAGTTAGTCATTACGGGAACGGGGGCTGCCTTTGGGAGGCTGGAATTTCTGCGGATTGGGACCAGGTGATTTGGGGGGGGAGAGAAGGAAAGCGAAACGTGGGGGGGAACAAGTGAAGGGGTACACAAGGGCGGCGTGTAGAAAGTTCGGAAGTGAATGTTGTTGAGGATTACTTACTCGACAAGGCTCAATTCCCCAAAGCATTGCCTCGAGGGGCAGGGAAACCTCACAGGAAAAAGGGTATGAAGAAAGAAACTGGGGGTCCAAAAAATCGAGGTTCGGCAGATGTCAGGAGGGGAAGGGGGGGGGGCGGCGGGGTAGGGCCAGGAAGGGAGGAATTGATAGGAAAGTCGAAGCAAAAACGGACCTGTTGGGTTGGGGGGGGGGATGAGGCCGACCATTCTAGGTGAGCTGCCGATTAGGTCGGACTCCAGACCAAACGTAGACAAAGAAGGGGGGGGAACTCCAGTTTAGGCATCAAAAAAGAATGAGGTCCGTAAAAAGGGAAAAAAAGATGGGGGAACAAGGTTCACTTCGGCACTCAAAAAAGCATAATGGAAACCGAGGCTACAGCGACGCGATGACTAATGAGGTCTGTTTGCAGGCGGGCAACGGGGAAGAAGAAAGAAAGGAACTAATGAAGACTGAGGAAGGGGAGTCGTAGGCCGGGCCGTCAGAGCTGAAGCGGAATCGAGGCGCCTCTAACACGGCCCTTCTTATGAGCGCCGGGGGGGGGGGAAGGAAGGAACATATTCGTTGAAACGCCAAGAGAAGGGAAAAAAGGCAGAGATGGGCAAAGAGACGAAGGTCAATTGGGCCGGGTGAGACGCGGCCGAGGGGTCCCAGTAAGAAAAGAAAAAATAACCAAAGTCCGGCCAGACCCTCTAAAAAAGGGAGTATCTGGGGAAGGAGAAGAAGAGCTAAGACACTCAATCACTATGACTAGTTGGTCCCGGGAAAACCAAACCTCAAAGAAGAAAAGGGGGTCTACTGTTGGGAGAAGAGGGGACCCACGAAAGCAAGATACGGCGAAAGCTGAAGACAGGTGTTTTAAGAGTGGCGAAAATACTACCCGCGCCAGTTCCGTCAAATCCTAACGAAAAAACGGAACACATTCCAAACGAAAAAAGATCACAAACCTGAGAGAAAAGCAGAGGGGGGCAGGGGAGGTGACTATGCTGTAGGAGAGGAACATCAAGGGGGACGTCGGCGCGAGTTCGTGCTAAAGATTCGCTTGTGAAAAGACCATCAGCCAAGGCCCTTCAGGAAATTCCGAAAGAGGGGGGGGTAAATCTACATCGAAGTTAAACAAACCCGGCGAAATCCGAAAAAGGGGGTTCCCGTTTCCTCGGGTAGGCAAACCTCAACGGCATCGAGAGTTAACTAGAGAAAAAAAAAAAAAAACTATTAATGAGAAGAGAAGGAGGGACAACGGATCTGGAAAATTGAGTATGAAAGGAGAGGGTCTAAGATAAAGGACACCGTTTTCGGCGTCGCCGGGGGGAAGTCACGGTTCTAGAAAAGAATCGTTCTTAAGGAAAGGCAGGGCGGAAGGGGTTCCCCGGGGAACCGCTCAAGTTCAACACAGCGCGCCTCGAAAGGGGACTGATAAAGAGGTCGGAAGGAAGAGCACTAAGAGAAACTATCGGTCAAGACAAACGAAGAAAATGGGGGCAATTACCGCCCTGGGAACCGGAAGGTCACACCTGAGTTAGGGGATGAGAGGGGCTGGGGGACGGTCGTCTCCACATCATCACACCGGTCAGGGCCTCGCTAAGTCGATTACGGGGGATGGTTCCTCTCTGAGAAAAAAGTCTGCCGCTGGGGTCCTTGCGGATTAGGGTCAGGGGGGGGAAGTGGAAGAGAGATCGAACCACGAACGAGGCCATACTTTTGTAGAATCTTCTTTTTAGAAAGGGGAGCGCGCGGAAGAGTGACAGGCAGGCCTTTTTATTGCAAGGAACTTGGAAATCGCAAAGGAACAAAGCCACGGGCAACCAACAGGAGCGGGCGAGCTCCAACGAAAAGACTGCCCCTTGGCAACTATGCTTTTTTCAAAATAATGACGCGATTCTCGGAGGGGGAAGAAAAGAAACAGCAAGGACACGAGAGTCCAAAGTATTTAAAGCTGGAAGCCTACATGGACGCTCCAAGAACTACTGAAATGCTGGGGGGTCGAAAGGGATGCTGGGCCGGCATTTTGCACGTATGCAACTACCTACATTAATACGGGAGGGATCTGAAGGGAAAAGCTCAAAGGTGGAAAGTTAGAAAAAGACGAGGTCTGACAAGGCAAGCAGGCATCCTGTGAAATCAGCATGGATACCTTGGCGGCCTATCGGCGGAAAAAGAAGGGGGCGGGACCGCCTCTCATTCGAAGACGATCGTCGGGGGGAAACTAAAGGGCTCATAGGGCCATAAAAATGGTCGGATTCCATCGACTTCGCAACCCAGGATTAACCGTTAACGAGGACACAGAGGTAACTGGTGGCCCACCCGCGGACTAGAGGGAAAAAGAGTAAACATTATTGCAGATTACCTGGGGGAAATGAAAAAGTCGCGCCGGAGCGGGACGGAAAGAAGGATAGCTTACGCCCTGTCAAAGAGGACACGCTCAAGGGGTATACCTTGCCCAACAAGCGCTCGTCCTGGGAAAAGAAAAAAGGCATCAGCCAAATTACGCAAACGGCCGGTAAAAGGGAAAGAACTGAAGAGACAGCCCACTTTAATGTCACGCCGGGGGAAATTCGCTTGGCCAGTCATCTCGCGGCAACAGGGGAGTAACCTGAAAGCAGGAGAAACACCTAACGGGCGACACGGCTTGCAAATCTCAGAAGAGGCGAACCCCCCTTATGTAAAAAAAAACCAGTCTGGACGATCCATCGAACAAGTGGCACGAACCAAACGGACCGTTCGAAGCGTTCAGAAAACCGGCAAAGTGCACTGGAGAGAATGGAGAAAAAAAACCAAAGAAATGAAAGGTTGGGGTCAAAAAAAAATAAACGCCGCGGAACGAAAAGTTGTGGGAACGCTCTGAACGGAGAGGGAGAGGGGGGAGGACCAAGTGCTGTCAAAAACTCCCAAGGGGAAGAAAAGGCACGAGG
>Ga0179593_1559468_pt1 | contig 13882 bp, 21 predicted proteins | sample CZODoug2_1_08_16_FD_185931 | JGI IMG/M metagenome (GOLD analysis project Ga0179593, IMG submission 185931) | Vadose zone soil fungal communities from Angelo Coast Range Reserve, California, USA - CZODoug2_1_08_16fungal (PacBio error correction) | ecosystem: Environmental > Terrestrial > Soil >...
AAAAAGAGAGAAGGGAAGGGATGGGAAAAGAACCGTTGTGGTGGCCAAAAATGGGCTGCGCAATGAGGTAGGGGGACAAGAACTCATGTGATGGTGGGGGAAAAAACAGGGAAAAGGGGCGCTGTGGAAAGCGCCTGGAGGGGACGGCGGGGGGTTCACTTCAGAACGGGCGATGAGAAGGGGGGAAAAACAATCTGGATATGAGAGTGGGGGGAAAAAGACCACGCTCAACTGGGCTAAAAGACTGCAGGGGAATGTCCAAAGTTTATACCAATTTACGGGAAAGTTTTTCCAAAAAAGAGATCGTCCTCCGGTCGAGGAAAAAGGCCCAAATGCCCCCAGTGCCATGGTGGTAAACTGGTAATTAAGGAAAGGACACAGTAAAGTAAGTTGTCTGGAAGAAGAAGGGAAGAGGAACGGAAAAGGCTGCGAATGAGGAAGAAAAAAAAAAGAAAAGCCACCCAACGATTGTCAATGTGGGCGCGTTTCCGAACGCCAAACGGGGGCAGTAGAGAAGAGAACAGTGGGGGGCAATCAAAAAGTTTGGTCGACAAGAAAGGGTGAAAAACTTCAGTCATGATCGCACCAGGAATTGAAAAATCCAACTTCAAAAGGCAGAGCGGTCAAACAAGTTAATTGAAAACAGAGAGTAAGAAGGGATGTACCAGCATCTTCAAAGGAGAGGTCAGGGGTATGAAATTCCCTTAGGAAAAAAGGGGGCCCCTTTGAAAGTTGGGGAAAAGAGTCAACGGACACAAGACCGGTGGAATCAGGAGAGGGACTGGGACGCGTTGATCAAAAAACACAGGAAAGGAAGGGAGCAGAACAGAGCACAAACGAAGGAAATTGACACTTTTGCGCGAGCTTTGGAAAAAGAAAAAAAAAAGGAAAGGGGGAAGGGAGGGGTGTGGGGAACCGAGGGCGAAAAATGCAGTTCTGATTAATAGGGTGGTAGCGAAGAACAAATAACCACGGGTCGGCGATCGGAGGCCTCAAAAAAATGAGGACAGGAAAAGGGGAGTATATCCGCAATTTCTGGCAAACCTTTGGGGCCTGGAAAAAAAAAAAAAAAAACGGATTCCCGCGCAGTGGGGGCTGAGGGAAGGGCTTTTGATAAGTGAAAAAAAAGGTCAGCGTGAGTGCGGGGGGGGGACGGTCTGAGTTAGAAGGAGGGGGAGGACTTCTCAAAAAAAGAAAACAAGCGCTCCGCCTTGTAGGCAGGGGAGGTGGGGTGGGAAGGCTGGGTGCAAAACCAAAGAAACGCGCTCAAGGGAGGGAAAAAGAAGTCCACAATGGGGAGAAAAAAAAGCCCAAACGGCAGCGTTCAGGAATGAGGCGAATCCACCCTTTGGAGAAAAGTCAAGTTTCCAAGGGGAAGGGAAAGGTCTACTACGACGTCAAAGGCGAAATGGTGAACACGGCGATCAGAGCACACCACAACGGAAAGGGAGGAGAGAAGAGAGTACAGTTTTGGGTCCGTGGGAAAAAAAGGAAGGTCGATGAAAAAGAGAAAGTGAAACTCGGAACTGGGGTAGGGCAGTGGTATTTAAACATGAAATCCTTAAAGGCTTGCAGGTCAATCCGGGGGAAAAAAAGGGAGGAAGGAAAACTGCAGAAATGGGTTGAAGGGGGGAACAGAGAGAAGGGGGAAGGGAGGGAGGGTAAAGAGGAAGAGTGGGAGGAGGAGGGGTGAAGGAAAGAGGAGGGGATGGGCATACCGTCTCTATCATGGTCATGGGTTCGGGCTAAACGAAAAAAAACTAGGGGAATGGAGTGGGTCCACCACCATAGGAAAAATATCTTAGATTTGGGACAAGAGGAAGGGCAATCCTCTAAATTTGGGGAAAAGAATACAATTAAAACGATGGGAGTCAAAGTTAAGAAAGAAAAGAAGCCGCACAAAGGCCAACGGGCGGCTCTGCGAGCTGGTTCCGCGATTGGGCATAAAAAACCTAATGCAGAAGCATCTTTATAAGTGGAAAGAGGGAATGTACGAAAGAACGCGGGGGGAGCAAAAAGAAACGATAACTCCGACTTGGGTCAAACATAAGCGGGTCCAAAGCTAGGGTGGGGGAAAGAACCGTTGTAAGAACCGCATTGATCGGAACAAACCAGACCCCAACAAAAAACGGCTCGGGGGCTTAATCCCAAAACAAACGAAAAATGGATCAAGACGCAGGGGGGGGGCAACCATGGCCAGCCCAACTCTAACACCCTTTCCGGGGAAGGAAAAAGTCCTGAGATGGCGGTTGGAGGAACATTATCCTACGCAGGAGCAGAACGGGGGCGGCATCGAAAAGCCAAGAGGGGACATTACAACGGGGTTTTCTTAAACAACACGCAAAGCCCCCAACATCCAATGGAAAATGCCAAGCAACGAAGGAGGCCAGGGGGAAGAGGAGTAGCAATAAAAAAAAAAGAAGAGCTAGGAGTTACAACAGTAAAGGTTCTAGGCGGATCCCTTGGAAGAGGGGGTGAGAGGAGGGACCAGAAACGTGACAAAAAGGGGAAGCAGGTCAGTCCTCAATCGTGAGAAAAAGGGGGGGAAAAAAAAAACGGTAGTGGGCCTAACGGGAGAACAGGAAGTTGCCGGGGGGTACCGTTTTTCGGGGAGGAGGACGAGCAGGGCCTCAAAGAGGGCGGAGGAGGAAAGTCGCCTCAGCAGAATTGGCCACGAGAGTAAGGAGTTAAGACTGTCCATCCCATGCCAATGAGGGGTACCCGGTTGAGGCCGGACCGGGAGGGGGAAGACAAAGAGAGGGAAGAAACCGTAAGAGTGGGGTAAAAGGGGAAAAACTTTCCAGGGACCGAATGGATTGGTCCCAGAAAATGGGGGGTCAAAGGAAAAGGGGTACACGGGGTGGGTAAATCCCACTCCATCAGAGCCCAAGAAGGAGGTAAAGCTACCATTCAGCAGACCCAGAAAGGGTCGGAGGGGGGGGGGTATTTGTTTTCAAAGAAAGAGTGGAAAAAAAAAAAAAAACACCGCTTGGTACGCGCAAGTTTGGGGTGGCACATCAACCTGCGGTGTGAAAATCGAAATAGCCACCCCACACAGCCGTCCACAAACACAAGAGAGAAAAACAGCGGGGGCGCGAAAACTTGGCAACACTTATGAGGGGGGGGGGGGAAAGAGAGAATAAAAAAGAACGACCCCTGAAAAAACGAGGGGTGTGGGGGGGGGGGACTGTGGGGCAGACGAGGCCAAAAAAAGAAGATGTGCCAAAAAAAAAAACTGAGCATGTAAAAGCTCACTGTCCGGTGGTACACTACGGTAAACCGCCCACGTCACTACTGGTCGGAGAAAGCAAAGAGCTGACGGGGGGGAGGTGTAGCCCATGCAAACGCACGATTAAAAAATGGGGGAACGAGAGAAAAAGGCAATCCAAGGGTTGGAGGGCAAAGGTAACGACCACAGGTGGTTAAACGAGTTGGTCAACATAGATAAACGGGGAGAGCATATGAGTACAAGAGAAAAACGGCAGCATTTGGCATTGACGTAAAAAACTGCACCAAGCTCTGTAGTCTCGGAAAACAATAGCCGGACTGGGCTCTTACGATTGGACGAAAGGGCGACAGTAGTAAGAAAAAGATCAGGAAAAACGATTTGTGGAAAAAAATGGCAGGTTACCTATTATCGGGAGAAAAAAGAAACTTTTGGGGTAAAAATTCTCCAAAGAGGGATACGGTTAAAAAGGAAAAGGACTCACGAAATTGAGGGTATGAACAACCTGCAAAAGGGCAGATCGGAAACGCGGATGTGGATAAGAAGGCGATACAGGCTCGGGGTAAGGAACTCCTAAATCGTCAAATGGCCGGTCAAATAACGTTGGAAGGTGGACATTGGGGGGGGGGGCCAACCTTTGACTCGAGGGGAAAAAAAAGGAAGGTTTGTAATGACTTCAAAGAAAGTGGCTGGGGGTTGCCGCTAATGGGAAATACCTAAAATCGCGGGGGTCTAAAACGAAAACAGATCAGAAAAACTCACTCAAAAGGTCACCGGGAAAAAAACGTGGCGTCGCTTGCGCAAAAAGCAAAAAAGAGGGAAAAGGCTGTTGGTAGATGGACTTCCTCTGCAGTGGGCAAAAAACTTCCATAATCGTAACAAGAGGGAGTTCTGGGAACACAAGGGGGGAGTCACGCTGGCAAAAACAAAGAGGGAGGGCCCCTCCCGGCGGTGTCAGCAAGGTAATATAAGAGGACAGTCTGCGCCGGTTCGTGCCTGCAAAAAAAATTGCGCGGAAAGTGTGTGGGCAAGTGGCTTGGGGAAGAAGGTTTGATCTTAACGACAAGGGTTCGGCATTGGGCAAAGTTCCGAGGTCGTCTGACCTCGCGCCATCATCCTATCCAGCCCTGTAGCATTGACACCAGGAAGTTGGTGCAGGAAAGGAAGGAACCGGGTTTTGGGGGGGTCCAGGACTCAGCAAACAGCCGCTCATCCAAAATCCCGAAGAAAGACCCGAGCGAGGGGAAATCTGCCCAACTGGCAGTAGGGGGATGAAATACCTGCCTTTGCCGAAAAACTTAAAGAAGTTTCCGGGCGAAATAGGAGTTCGAAAATCGACCAAGACCTCATCCCATAATGTCCATCGGACAAAAAGGGCTAAGAGTCACAACGGAGGGGAGGAAAATGGGAGAAAGGGGAAAAAGATGAGCCGGACCAATTAGTATGTTCAGAAAGAGCGACTTGGAAACTCCACTCAGTGAGACATTCAGGGTAGAAAAGGAAGTGGGTTGGAAAGCAGACAATCTCCATAGAGGGGGACAACTGGGCGATCCCATTCAAGGATTGAAATCGCTGCCAAAAAAGCTGCTCGGAAATAGGGGGGGAACAAAAAACCGGTCCGGGAAAAGGGTGTGGCAAGGGGATCAACGCATAACATGCTAACAAAAGGGGATATTGCGCGAGAAACTGAGAAAAAACTCTCAACTCGAAAAGGGGGGGGGCTAACCTCATCTAATTAAAAAAGATGACAAGGCGTCGGAAAATATGAAAAAGCAAGCCGGTAGCAGTCGGCGGAAAAGCGTTTGAAAAAGAGGGGGGCCATTCCCACGAATTGGAAAAAGGATCTAATCATAAGTTGGTTAGACCCAAACCGGGAGCGTAAAAAGCCAGCGAAGAGGACTTGGTCGAGATTCATACCTCTGGGAGTCAAAGGGTACTCAGAACGCAAGGTGTGCTCGTGACCAACCGCGGCTAACAACAGGGAAGGGGAGACATAAGGTGTGCAGCCGGCAAGAGAAAAGTAGGAGAACTGGCGCTTTGGTCGAGGAATGCTGTGAAATTTTAAAACGGGATTCAAATTACGAGGGGGATTTTAGACGGGGGCAGGCATGTCCTGGCGAACCCCACACGATAAAGGAAGGAACGTTCAAGTTTCTAAAAACGGAAAGGGCCAAAAAAAACCGCAGGAAGGGAAACGGTTGGGGGGGACAAGCCGATGAAGTAGGGAGGAGAGGACATAAATAGACTGGAAGTAAAGGCGAAAGGGGGATACATAGGAGAAAGGGGGAAAGTGCCCCTTTGAGAAGGGGGTCAATCCCCCTCAGTGCGCGAACACGAGACTCTGCTTTCAGTCAAGGAGAACAAAAAAAGACAATGGTGAGGCCCGTTATGGTTTCCGAACCGTCGAAGGCCCAATCAAGGCAACGAAAAAGGGTGCCAATTGGGTGAGAGACGGTGTGGAGGGGGCTTAAGGACGACCGCCAATTGATTCTGTCCCGGAAGAAAACCCGCCAAACTAAAGGGTTCAGAGAGAAAAATAAGGGGAGGGGGGTAAAGGAACCCAGAAAAAGGGATTTGTGGGTCAACGTCGCAACCTTGTGAGCATTCAGCGAAATTATCGAGGGAAAACGTATCCGTAAAATGTGGGGGTTCAAGTGCCAAACCCCCCCAATCCACTGTGGATGAACTGCGTATCCTCCCAAAGAGGTGAAGCCTCGCAGGAAGGCGCAAGCAGAGCCAGAAAGGGTGGCTCTCGCGGGCCAAAAAAAAAGGGTGGGGGCAAAGGGGTTTATCTTGTTCAAAATAACGCTGGTTAAAGACGGCCCGTGGAAGGGGGGGGGGCAAATGAAAAATTCACGCCCGAGGAGTAAGTGCGAGATCCCAACCAACCCAAAGCGGCAAATACTGAGGCCAACATTGGGGGGGTGTCGGCCAGGGACTAGATAAAGAAAAAAACCAACAAAAGGAGGAGGAGGAGAGACCGGGAAAAACCCCAACCGATAATGTGTGGGGGAAAGCCAGGGTGTGGTGCTTCGCAAATAGGAGCCGAACAAAAAGGGGATGGGGACCCTACGGACGCGGGGGTGTACCACGCGCCAAAAGTTGGGTAATTGGAAAACCAAAAACTTCAAAAGCTGGCGCGGAGAGGAGCAAAAAACCAACCCCTCTCGCTGGCAGGGGCGGGGGTAATCCATTCCACGCGAAAAATGCTCTAAAGAAAGGGAAAAACAAGGAGTCAACGGACCTGTTGACGGCCCTTTCAGGGTTTTTTCCAATCGATCGGGGACTGGCTGAAACCGGACCAAAAAGAGAAAAAGGGAAACACGGGCAATGGCGACCCTACTTAGACAGTCGCGCCTGCTTCGGTGAGAGGTCAACCGGCAATAAGCGGGACCGGGAAACGGGTCAAAATGCCTTGGAAAAAGGACCGTGGAAAAAATTGGAAAGCGTGGGGACGATTCCGAAAACGGGCAAACAGGAAGGACAACAGTTGGCAAGGAAAAAGGTTTCTCCGAAATAGACTTGGGGAGGAAAAGCAGGGACACTTGGGGAAGCGCCAGGAATGTTACATCAAAAGAACACTCAAAGGCAGATCCGGGGAACGCTATTGTTGGGGAAAAGCCAATCTGCAAGCTCTGAAAAAAGAACTATATTTGCTCCTCACTAATCACAGGCGGCTTGGGGAAAATAAATTTCTAGATGGGTGGCCCGGCCAGCTTTGGCACAGGAACTGGAAAAAGGGTGTAAAAAGACTTCGTGTGCTGCGGTTGAGGGACGAAACAATTCCTAAAAATCCGGATGAAAGCCAACAATCAGCCAAAGAGAATCTTCAAAACTATTTGGCCGGAAAAAATTGGACAGGCCAAGGGAAAAACGCAGGGTAACAAAGGCCAAGGAAGGGTGTCTCGCCCGAAAAGAAAATGCATTTCGGAACGGAGCCGGAGGTGAGAAAAAGGAACAATTGCACGTCGGAAAGCTGGAGAATGCCGACTTGGGTTTACGCAGGGCAGGTTGGGTTCGACAGGACGACCGATGAGGATCCCGTCAACTTGGGGGCGTGCCCAATCGAACAGCGTTTCAAGCAGGGCGGAGTACGGGGGGGGGGGGGGTTGAAATCCTTTTTTGGGGGACCGGCCTTTTTCCAAAAAAAAATACGGTCATTGTCTAGCAAAGAAGGGAACAGCCAAGTTCTGGAATCCTTGGGATGGAGCCGGGCGCATCTCCGCCTGGGGGTAATAGGTGGGGGGCAGGAACAAAACCATTGGTGGAAACAAGGGTTGTTGGTCACTACAAAAAAAAAGCCCAAAGCCATCCGAAAAGAAAAAGAAACCTCGAAGGGAATCCAAACCCAAGGATCAGGATGAAAAGAAAAATACCACGGGGGGAATGGAACTACCTTCGGGGTTAAGCAAACCGGGGTTGGAAAGCGGTTCCCAACTGAAGCTTCAAATCTACGGATCCCTAATTGTGGGAACGCGAGGAGGGCAGGGAGGGATATCCTTCTAAAAAAACAACAAAAGGAGAAGGAAGAAAAAAAAGAAAAGGATGACGCAAGTTTGGCGGTTTACCAGGGGAAGGAGCAGGTCGATGGGAATACGACCTGGCAAAACAAAGGAACTGTCCCCTGATGGTCTCAACTAAAAGGGGGAAAGCAAAGCCCCGGGGAACGCTGGGAAACTGGGGACCCTAGAGGGGGAATTGTTCTAGGGAAAGCGATGCGGTCAACAAAGGGAAAGGCCCAAAACCAGGTGGGAAACAATGAGACTGCACCAAGGGGATGAAAAGATGAGGAGATGCAAACGGAGGAGCCGATACTCGAAAATGTGCGGGAAAAACCCAAAGAAAGACACAAGAGGAGAAAAAAAAAACGGAAGGAGGAAGAAACCACGTATCAAGCAGGGGGAGGGCTGGAAAGGGCCGTGTCGCCCCAGATTGGCAGCAACAGAAGAATCGGAAGCCGATCCTATAGTAGTCCGTCGAGAACGGGGTAAAGGGCAGACTAAGCGCACAGCAACGAAAAAAGCTTGCCTCGAAGGGAATCAACAGTGAACTCAGAAAGAATTTGACGGAGGGGGGCAGCGGGACACACGCAAGGGAGACGCACGTGGCCAAATTAGTCTACCGGCCCAAAAGTAAAGTGAAGATCGTATCGGGGGATTGCCGGCCACTCATTAATACGAGGAATTTAACTGAGGGGAAAATTCAACGCACAAAAACGAGAAACCAAAAGGGCATTTTGCAGACCGGAACTCGCGGCCCCCCGCTGCAAGCCGATAGTCGAATTGGGGGACCGATGATACCACGAAAGGAAAGTGGGGCCGCTACTTGGTGAACATCATGACGCCGAGGGAGGAGAAGATCTGCAAATTGGAACGTAAAACCCAAGTCATTGAAAGGGCCTCCAAAAAGAAGGACGCTTGAGGGGAAAGCCGGGGGGAACTTGGACTGGAAAAAAAAGGGCGTTGGGGCTGGCACGACGCATCGGCAACGCGATTGGGAACAGTTAGGGGTTCACGGCTTAAAAAAAAGAAAAAAGCTCTAAAAAAAACGGGCGAGGGCCAAAACGTGCAGGAACAAAAGAAGGGCGTCGTGGGAACCCGCAAAAGAACGAATGGCAGCGCGAAAAAACTAAATGGAATCGGACAGGCCCGATTGGGACTCACGGGGATGCCGGGGGAGCGAGGATCTAGTGAAATAAACCGTAAATGGGGGGGTCGGTTCCAGGGGGAAGTCCACTGTGGGGGGGACGTCGAAAGGCCATCGAAGATAATCATCGGCATGGGGGTGGGGCCAGAGAAAAAAAAGAAGATAAGAAAAAAAAAAAACGAGCTGCCATAGCGGGGGAGCTCCCGTAATATCAGAAAAGGCGAAGGGCCATGAATTTTTTCCAACAGGGGAGTTCAAAAAAGTAACAGCGACCTTGGTTTGGGGAACCGCCAACCGCAGGTTTTCAAAAAGGGTTGTTGCTGCCTGCCCACCAACAACAAAAGGGCGTCACAGTGGGCAGTCGACGATCCCTCTGGCATCTCTCCACTCAAACAAACAACAACTGAATATCGCACTACCGACCCAAGGACAAACGGTGAAAGCCGAGTCGTTTTTGGGGGCCCGGGTTGGGGGAACGCAAAAGCTCTCAAAAAAGAACGCAGGGGATGGGGAAAAACCTGTTGACAAGCGCAAGTTATGGGCAAGTTTGGACTTACAAAAGGAGACTGGTCGCTGACGGAAAAAAGCGCCTCAGAAGCTAACTGCAACTGGGCCAAGGGGGGGACCATTGAATAAGACTCAAGACCACTGGCTAGCTAACATCCGGTGGTAGGGACTGGAAAAAAACTAAAAAAGAAAGTTTAAAAAGCCAGGCCATGACGGTGTGGTCAAAAGATCGAATAGGAGACCACGCTTGGACCGAAAAATCAATGACTGGCAAAGACGGTCACATTTCCGGGGGAAAGGGGAAAAAATTGGGTCTTCAGGCTCCAACCTTCGTTGTAAAGAGGGGGGAATGAACGGGTAGAAAGCGGGGGGACGGGTGACGGCCGGTACGTAAGCAGCAAACTATTGTAAAAATGGGGGGGGGAAAGGGCGGGTTTGCCCAAGATGGGAGCGAGGGTCACGGAAAGAAACGAAGTTTGGGGCCCCAGACAGGTGGAATTAACTGTGAACCTGTAAGGAACTCTTGAGCGCAAAATTAATTCCGAAAAAAGACAAGGAAGAGATGAATACGTAATGTAGGGAACTATAGCCCCTAGCCGAAACTGGTAAAGCATAGGGGGATGTTTGGAAACAGATCGTACAAGATGGACGGTCAGATTGGAACGTTGTCCCATCATCGGGGGTCCTGGGGTGACGCGGGGGGGGAGAAAGGCCCAACGTTGGTAATAGGGGGGTGTGCCGGTGATGACCAAGCCCAATGCCTAAATCGCGGTGAGAGGACCTAAGCATCAAAGAGAAAAAAAATATTAAAGGAAAAGGGTTGGGGCCGAGCTTTTGCGAAAAAGGGCGCTAGTTGGATAAAAAAAAAGCGCTGTTGTACGGGAACGAAGGGCGACAGAGGTATTGTAGGTTGATCCAAGGGTAAGCACACGGGGAACCGTCCCCGTTCCACTGGATTCGTCCAACTCAAGTGTTGAAGGGGGAAAAAGGTTCCACCTATGAGAAATAGCTTCTTAAAAAAAAATCGTGGGGGCGGGGGAAAAAAGCGGAAACGCCCGGGTTCCGAGTGAATAACGAGGTGGGGGGGAAAGGGTGTGGGAGACGGAAACGCCGTTTCCAGGAGGGCATCGTGTCGGGTCGACAAGATAGGGAGGGAAATCCTATCGCGCATCTTCACGACAGAGCATTGGTGCAAGGAACTCATTGAAAGGGGTTTGGTAAGCTCATAACCACGGAGCCCAGCGGCCAATCCAGGCAACGCCGAAAGGAAGAGAAAAGCTGGGGAAGATGAAGTATGATAAGTAAGACCAAAAGTTGGGGCACAATTTTCCAAGTCAGCGCCGGGGGGCATAGGGGAAAAAGTCCAAATCGAAAACGAATTGGTCAAAAAAACGCGACGAAAATGGAAACGCAGACGAATCGACAACAACGGAGGAGGAAGTAAAAAATCGCAGTTGGGGTCCAGGGAAATTAGAGTGTCCCGAGGTGGGACCGGGTAATGAAGGCACAGTAAAATTTACGAGGTAGCAAAGTGGGTGGTCGAAGAATCAGAAGTGCGCCTGCCAAAATTCCGGTGACGCGGGTCGGGATTCTCCAAAAACTGCGCCTTGCCCGCTAAGTTAGTGGTGGAGGGCTTACGCAAAAAAGGGGTGGAGCAGTGGTTCATAAAAATGAAATAGCAATCTACGAAAAAGATCAAAAAAAAAGGAGCCCTAATTGCAGGGGAAAACAAGACTCATGAAAAAAAAAGGGAAGCGCGGAAAGATCAAAGCACACAGGTTAAAAAGGACAAGTGCCAAGGGGAGGGAAAGATGCAAAAGCAGTGGGCCTAAAAAATCAAAGCGGGGAGGAGGGAATCAAACTGTGAAACGCCGGGGCGAAACACAAAAATCCGCCATCGCGTGGGGGGAAGATGGTCGAGGGGTGATAGTCGAAGAAGAGGGAAACATTCTCGGTCATCGCCGCGAGGAAACGCGCGTATCACGAAAAGAGGCACAGGCTACAATCTGAGGAATCCCACCGGTCCACGGGGGGAATTCGGCTGATGGACGGCAGTGGGGGGTGAGGGAGACATTATCGAAGATTGGGAGAAAAAAGGGAGAATCGAATCGAATCACCTCTAGGAACTTTACAAACGGGGGGAAGGGTGGCATCACGCAATAGTGAGGGGCCACACCGCCTCAGTGGTCCCAAAAAGGAAAAGGATGGGGGACTTGAACAATAAGAGCCCTGCGGTCGGGGGGGGGAGCGGTTGAGTTCCAGGTAAAAGAGAAGGGAAAGGACCCCGGGGACACTTGAAAGAGGGGGAGTCAATCCCTTGGAGGAGGTCCACGGTGTAACAGAAAACCTCTAAAGGTTCTCATCAGGTTGGAGAGGAAAAAAAGGGCCAAAGGACGTTATTCAAAAGCGAGCAAAACAAGCGGTGGGGGCATTTTTTGAAAAAAGAGGGGGGGGGGTCCGCTGAAGCATTACGACACGGACAAAAAAAAGTCGATATGCCGTGTGAAGCAGCAAAAAAACCCCAAACCCCACACGCAATTAGGGGAGAAAGCCAAAAAGTGGACACTTGTGCCGTTCGGGGACAACAGAGTGAAAGGAAACAGGAGGCGAAACAGATCGGGTTCAACGAAAGGGGGGGGGGGGGTTGAGTTTCAGGGTTTGAAAAAACCCATCCAATCCAACGGAATGCGGGAAGGGAAGAGAACTCGCCAATTGGATAGGCTAGGTGAGTGTTCAAAGTTTCACCAAAACCCAGAAGAAAGAATAGGTTGGCAGCCCGAAACCCATCGGGATGGAAAGGAAAAAAGTGTGCCCAGTCATCCAAAGTAGCAGCCAAAAAAAGGATCCATGGGAAAAAACAGGTTCCCTGGTGTGGTCAACCCCAAGGGAGTTGAAGAGCTAGTGTTGCGAAAGAGAACAAACTTCAACCAACAAAAGGCTGGGCGGAAAAAGGGGGGAATTTCGGCGATTAAACTTCAAACAGAAAAAAAAGGGGGGGGGGGGAAGAAAGGAAAGGAAAGAAGAAAGAGATCGCCCGAAAACCACCCACCGTTGAAAAGAAGGGGGGTTGGGGGAAAGGGGTTGTTTGGCGTCGGGAAGTTCCCGAAACGCAAAAGGGAGGGGGGGGAAAAAAAGCGGGTCGCCGGCAAAATGTGCATACGCGGTGGTCAAGGGGGAAAACCAACTTCGACTGTCAGGCGCTGGACCGCTCGCCGACTGCGGTTTAAAAATTCCTCGTCGGGAACAAGGCCCGAGGAGACGAAACCCATCCAAAGGATGACGGAACGAAAACAAAATTGGAAAGGGTCTCGGGCATCGATCGGGCGTAAAACGGGCCATTAAACGAAACGGACCCAAGGAGGGATGGCAGGAACGTCTTAGGAAAGCTCCAGGGATGGGCTGCGGAGGGGGGAGAAAGGGGGCATAGCGGCGCGGGCGGACACAGAAGTCAACCCCCCCAGCACAAAAGGAGGGGGGGAAAAGGGCAAAGACGCGGTGTTGCCGAAACAAAAAAACCAAGCGGTCGGGAAATATACGGGTTACCAAAAGGTTTCCACGATGAGAAGGGAGAAAAGCACTGTCACCGCCTTTGATCAGAAACTGAACTAAGAGCTTCAAAAGGAATGGGCGTAACACATAGAGTAAGGGGGAAAACGCCAATCGAAGATCACGGGGTCAAGAGATCTTGTACGCCCCATCGGTCGTCAAATAAAGACGAAAAATCGGAATGGTGACCCGGTTCAAGAGCGGGGGAACCTGTGCGGGAAGGCAAAAGAAACTGCAAACCAGGTTAATCCCTGAGAAGGGGCAGGGGAGGACCCAACCGTGGAGAACCGGGGGGACAAAAAAATCGAAAACGGATAATGGGGAGAAGGGAAAAATCGCATCAGATAGACAAACGGACCGGGAAAGAAAAGATGTTGGACAAGATGCAACAACGCCGCGCGTGTTTGGTAATCCGCCGAATGGAAACTCCTGGAGTGCAAGGGAACAGGGAGAAAAGGAACAGTTCACCACCTTGCGCGACTGGCGATCGTCTGAAACCAGCGGCGTGTAAAGAGGGGACCGGTCCTTATCTAGAAAAACGCCCCAGGCGCTGCCAGCCACTGAAAAGGGGCCACTGGCCAGAATGAACGTGATTACCGCAACAAGAAAGTTGATTTTGGAAAAACTCGGGTCAAACGGGCCGAGGAAGGGGCATCGGGCACAGGTCGATAGGGGAACGCGGGGTGAGGAAAGACTCAGGGGACCTGAAGAAGCAACTGGAGGGAAGTTACTATCATGTGGTAAGGAACGCAATGTTTGTTGTCGGGGGGGTACCCCCACTACCACAGGAAACCAAACGCGGCAAGGAAGAGGCATCCGCCCAGATCCGCTTAAGGTGCTTGGGAGTGAGGCAAAATGCAAGTAAGAGTAGAAGGGTGACTTAACCTACGACGTTCCGGGGGGCCGAGCAGAGACATCCGAGTGCGAAGCTCAAACAAGGGGCGAAGGAACTATGCG
>Ga0179593_1269960_pt1 | contig 13881 bp, 16 predicted proteins | sample CZODoug2_1_08_16_FD_185931 | JGI IMG/M metagenome (GOLD analysis project Ga0179593, IMG submission 185931) | Vadose zone soil fungal communities from Angelo Coast Range Reserve, California, USA - CZODoug2_1_08_16fungal (PacBio error correction) | ecosystem: Environmental > Terrestrial > Soil >...
AAGGTCTATTGTGCCAGAAAAAATAAGCGGATCAGAAGAGTCCCTTCAAGCCACGAAAAGTCTTGAAGGGACAGAAGGGGACAGTGTTAGTCACCACTTCGAGGTCGTGAGGGTTGTATTAGCGCAAGGGCCCATAAAAGCGTCCATGTGGGGGTTGGGTTAAAAGATGTGGAGAAATCCGTCGGAGGTAACTCGACATGGAGGCTCGAGCTCGGGGGAAATGAAGGCCCGTTTGGGATCCCGGAAAAGTGAAGGTGGAAGACAAGGAGTCGCATACTCACATCGACACGCGTCCTCTTCCAAAGGTATAAAAACTGGCATTAGTGACAGTGGGTTGTGTGACAAAAGTCATGACATTGAGTAAAGCCTCCCCACCGGAGGGGGTGAAATGGTGTACGCAGAAACCACTACGTCGGCCGATAGGAAGTCCCTGAGGAAGATGTTCGGGGGTAAATTGCCGTCCATGATTTGAAACGGGGGAATCCACGCGGGGGAAAGTGGGGTTGGGGACTGAAAGTCACATCCAAAGCAAGGCTGCATTGGTTCCTCTTGTCTCAGGAGATGTACGTCTTTAAAGGGGGGACGAATGGGGGGAAAAGAGAGAAAGAGAGGTAACCCTAGTAAAGGGGGAATAACGTCTGCGAGACGTGAGCTGGCGCAGGGAAGATTAAGGTTGGGGGGGGGGTTACAGTCCTTGTCCCAAAAGGACCTAAACCACAGGTGGGGGAAAAAGCGCTTCTAACAATAGGGGCAAAGTGAGGGGGGTGGACTCAATTTGGGGAATTGTTGTAGGGCACACAACAGGAGGCCCTAAGTGGAGAAGTCTCTGAACAAACGTTAAAAAGGAAGTTCTTTGTATGGGGATGAGGGAAACACCCGGGAAACACAACTTTGGATTAAGGGTGACGAATAGATGTGGAAATGGCCATTTCGAGCTGTCTTTGACGATGTTTGGACGGGGGGACATTGCAAAAAGGAAAAGATGACCTGGTTGCCCTGTTGCACACAATGGGGGGGGAGGTAGGAGTAAAACGGTTTTTTTGTTTTTTTGGAAAAAAAAAGTTTTGGGGGGAAAGAGGGGGGTACCTCTGAGAAAACGGGCTGACTGCTGGAGCCTATGGAAAGCAATGAAAGGCGGGAATCTTTGGGGACGTTCTTGGGGGGGGGGGAAGGGATCAAGAGAACAAGGCGATCCAGGCTTAGGGAATCACTTAGAAGAACCAGACCTGGGCAGTTCAAAAAAACTGTTGGAAGGTTGTACGACCAAAGGCCTACGTGGAGGGGAATTGAAGGAGCGAAACCGGTTTTCCGGGGTGGGAAAGGGTTGGGTCGATCAAAATGTCGTGGATAGAACGGGTCGTTTTTGCGACGGGGAACGGAACGGGGCCCGGGACCGAAAAAAAAGGGACCTCTAAATTCTGGTTGTGGTAACCAGAACCTCAAGGCCGGAGGTTGCCAGAAGGCCGCCGGAGACGAAATTCGGAACAAGGTGGACTGATTCAATGGGCGCTGGGGGAGGGCAACAAAATACACCATCAAGGCTGGCGTAGAAACGTCGAGGGCGCGATGAATTGAGCGGGGGGGAGACTCGGGGGGGAGTTGTCCAAGATACGTAAGGGAGGATACAAATAGGAAAGGTCCCCAGCATCTTACGGTTTGTGGGGAGGCATCGGGCAAACTAAGCGAATCAGTAAAACCCGTCAGTATAAGGCGTGGGGGGAGACATGGGAAAATTGTGGAGGGATGCTGGGTTGACCCCCTCTTAAAGAGGAACGGGGCGCATGGGCAATGGGCTTCCTTCGAAACAGTGGCACCATCCCTGGAAGGATGCCCACAGGGGGGGTAAAGTAGTGGTCTAGGGTCTAGAAGAGCTCCGGGGACAAACTTTGCACTTGAAGGGACTGAACGCACGCTATATTCAAAAGGGGAAGAGGGTGGGTGTGGGCGGGGAACTTTCTGACAAAAAATCCACGCTGAGGTCTGATTTCCTCCAACGAAACCGGCCCGGTGACCTCAGCTAGAAGGGTCTGTGGGGGTCACAAACAAGGCCAGCGCCTAAACCCATCATACAAAGGTACTCTACAGGAGAAAAGCCTTTGGAAACGAAAATAAATTCAAGGAGAGGAAAAAAAAGATAGGGTTTCCATGAATAACGTAAAAACAGGAACGGAAAAAACGGTTTGTGGTCTGAGGGGATGTCTTGAAAGATAGGAAAATGGACTAAAGAGAGACTCAACAGAAACAACAAAGTATGAGGGAAGGTGGCTTTAGCTAGAAAAAGAGGTGCGACACCCTTACCTAAAAACCAAAAACGGGTTAGGGGAGAAAAGCAGAGGGTTAACGTGCAGGAAAATATCTTAGCAGGAAGGGACGGGAAAAAGGCTGGAGTTCACGTGGAGGAATGACTGGAATGGCGGCGTGATTTTGGAAGCAGCGCGGGGCCGGGGGCAACAAAAAACAGGGGGAGGAGGAGGGGGGCCATTTCCGGAAGAGGGGGTTCAGGGAATCAGACCTAAATGTCAAGGGGGAGGAGGGGTGGATACTACTGGCACGACAAAAACTAGAAAAGGTGAATATGGCGGTCGTGCGTTACAAGAACTGACAGGCAGGGCAAAGTTGGCGGAGGAGTCTAGAGACGTATTAACCGACTCTACTCAACCCCGAGGGCGGACAGGGACCTCCGGTACCGGGTTAAGTGAGGCGCACTGATCCAGGACCGGAAATTTTGGAATGGGAAGAGACGTTTGGACACAAGCATCAGACAACATAGTACAGAAGGGCAAAAGGGGAGAGGAAAGTCCTGCCGGGAAAGGGGGCTCGGGAATTAAACTGAAAAAACGGGTCAGTAGGTCGGGACGGGGGTTGGGGAAAGACAGAAATACATAATGCGGTACAGAAACCTACTTCTGCCCGCGTCATCGAGGATCGAAGGTTGTGAAGGTCCTGGGTCTACGACAGTAAGAGTGGGTGTAGAAAATGACCCATGAAATGAATCAGACTCTGGGAAAAAGTTTAGAACAGGAAAGGATGCGCTGCCAAAAATCCTGTGCCGGCGACATTAAAAAGGAAGGGTGCGAGGAAATTGGGGCAAGGTCAAAAAGAAGGAACACGACAACCGAACGTGTCGAGGGGGTAATATGGGAACGTATTAACACGTGTTGAGGAAAAACCGGATAGGACCTTACCGAATTCCAGGGAGATCGGGAAAATAAGAAAGTTCCCTACGCGTGGAATCCATGAGGGGCTTCTCCTCGGGGTGTCCAATCTCCTATCTGCATTGGGGGGGGAGAGTGAGGACAATTCCAAAAAAGGACTGAAAACATATTCGCTAGGGTTCATTGAAAGTAAAATCAGCTCAGCAGTTCACAGCTTGGCAGAACGGTGGTAAATCGCGAAAGGTTTTTGTGAACGGGGAGGCTACTCAAGGACCCCCAAGGGTGGTGTTCCCATCGGAACCACGTTGGGAAGGACGCTGACCCTTTTCCACAGGACCCTTGAAAAACACTGACAAGCCAGATCAGGCCACTGCCAAAAATATGAGGTCCGGAATCCCGAGAAGTGTGTTTACGAAAAAAAGACTAAGTACCAGCCCTGCAGGGCAACTTTAAAACAACTACAAAGGAGTAAAGGTGGTGGCAGCACCAATTAAAAAGTATGTCAAACGCACTGGACTCATGGTTATACGTTCAAACACCGTGGGGGGGAATGTTGGGAGAATGTGGAACAAAAGAACTAGGAGCGGCTCACTGGGGGAAAAGAAGAAGGGGGTGACTCAAACTACTCAGGGTTCAAGCTCTGTGCCGAGATTGGGGGCCATTCGGAAAAGCGTTAAAGAAGGTACCAAAGACAGGAAATATTATCACAGATGTCATACGTATTGGGGACAGGGAAAGGAACAAACAATTTAAAGAGGGGGGGTTCTTCCCATGTAAGAGACACGGACTGAAGGGCACTCCCAAAAAAAAAAAATACAACGACCTTAAGCTAGGGCCGCAACTCTGGGCTTCCTGACGTCGGGGCGGTCCGAGGGGAAAATTGACAACAGCCGTTAGACGGCTGGAGATCCAGGGGGGCAACAACCCATTTGGGGGTTGGGGCTGGTTGTGGGGGTTGTTTTGGGCCTTGTAAACAAAAGCAAACCGAAAAAACGTTGGGATATGAAAAAGCGTCAGAGGGTATTAGAGGAACAGCAAAGGTGTACGTCAATTGGAAAGTGGGCGCGTATTCAAAAAGGAGTAAGACACAGAAAATTAAGTGGAAGTGCAGACGCGGAGGTCGAACAACATCTTTAACAAAACCACCGAACAAATGGGGGGGGACAGGCAGAAATGGAAACTCATGCTCAGAAAACAATAGAAAGGAGGAGTGTGGAATAACTGTCAAATGACTCAGGAGCATCAGTCGCGTGTTTCCAAAAAAAAGTTCTGAACAAAAAGGACGAAGGAAGGAAAATATCATAGAGGATCCACAAAAAAAACGGAGGGAAAAACGAGAATAGGGGAAAAGGTTGGTCACAGACCGGAGAAGGGAGGTCTTCAGAAAAAGGCGGAACGCAAAAAATAATGAACGAGGAAAGGGGGAAAATGGTTAGGACACTAAATCGCAAGTCTTATGGGTTGGCGGGAGAGAAAGTGGACCATGGAGGTTTCAGCTGGAAACAAATTGGGGGGGGGGGGATTTTAGAATAAACAAGGAGAGGGAAAAAGACTACAGTACATTGAGATCGTGATTGAGAAGGTTGGGGGAGAACCTAGAATTGACAAAAAGGAAAAAAAATACGAAATTGGGAGGGGGCTCACATCGAACAAGAGGGGCATGAGGGAAAACAGGGGAACCGGGGCATGGAAGAAGTTGGTTTTGGAACCATCAGGAATCATTTAGAAACGCGAAAAAGGATGGTTAAAATTGAAGCAAAACAACCACAAGCCAAGGCCGAATATTGTCAGGAAAAGTAGACAGGGAGGTGCGGGAGTGGGACACGTGGCGTCACGATGTATTTTAACGGAAAAAACGAGTGGGGTTGGCCGTAACATTAAAACTACAAAAGGAAAGGGGGTCCCGATGGATTCCTCTAGAAAAGGAGAAGGATGAGTTAATTAAGTGTACTAATGCAATAGTAAAAAGGCGTGCAAAGAGCTTTGGAGAACTTTATTCTATAATTGAAGTCGCCGGTGGCAGGGGGGGGGAAAGGCTTTCACGGACTACCCCCAAATTGGTAATCCTTCAGCCCATTAGGGAAAAGTGGCGGGGGGGGGGTGGACACATTGGGGGGGCATTTGGTGTATGAAACGGAAAAAAAGCTTTAAAAAACAACAAACTTTTAAGGGGAGTCTGACCGGGGGGGAAGCCAGGATTGGGAGTGGGCAACGATGGGCACACAAACCGTAGCCTGGGGGTAAAATTAAGTTCCAACCGAAGGGTATGGGGAAGGGCCGTTCGGAAGGAAAGTTGGTACGGGGGGGGGGGGGAAGCGGGTAAATGGGCCCCGGGGAGACTATGCAAGGGGTTAACTATGGGCAAAAAAAAGTGGGAGGAAAGGGGACAAAACCGTTGGGAGTGCGGAGGGGGAAACAGGGCCTCTGAAAGGAACGTGATCAGCTTTAGAAAGGGAAACGTAGGAATAAACGGGTGGACTGTAGGGGGGGGGTGAAAGTGCGCCATGCACCCAAGGGGAGATCCTTCTGAAAAGACGGCAAATACCGGAGGTTGAAGGAGGATTGTCGTTGTCTGGTTCACATAGATAAGGGAATTAGGGGGCGGGGCCTTGTGCAAAAAATGTTTTTAAAAAATTTGCAAAATTGTACTGAGAACCACTTGACCGGGGGGGGGGCAGGTTGACTCCTAGAAGAGACCAATGGCCTATACAATGTCTGGGGGTGAAGGTGTCCCCTCCTGCAAAGGCGGAGGGGTTACTATAACAGGATCTCAGACGTCTCATCGAGGGCTGATATGTGGCGCTTTGGGAGGTTGTATAAAAACCACAGGCATACTGGCGTAGAAAAAGAGAAGGGGATGATCTTCTGGGTAAGGGCAAGGGATTGGAGTGGGACCGTTAGAAGGAGTTTCTTTAAGGGCAACCACTAGGAAGTACCCACCACGAAAATTAAGGTGTGTTTCGTCGCATGGAATACGAGAATCCTATTCTAGGCAGGATTGAAGGATGGGGAACTGGGTCAGAGGGTGGATCTGCTGTTGACCCAGGAGACCTCGGAACAGGTTCAAGACTGAAGGTCGTCCAGCAGAAGCCTTGGCAAAAGGGAAACTGAGGCATGCGACAAAGGGTTGAGTAGGGTCAAAGGCGAGCGCTCAGAACAAGGGCCAGTTGATTAGAAAAACGAACATCCGAAGGGAAAGGTCGAAAGGGGGGGGGGTCTGTAAAAGGGGAACAAAAACTAGATAAGATAGGTCGGGATTAAAACAAAAAAGTTGGGAACCTGAAGGAAGAAGCTACGGTGGGGAGTTGTGGACAATGGTAAAGGCTCCTTCTCACAGAAAATATCCCAAATGAGGTACAGACGGAATTCAGAATACGACAGTAAGGGGGCTCGTCTGAATAAAACACTCATAAGATTTTTAGAGGAAAAACGTTAAAACACGAGTTAGTATCAAAAACCTGGGCGGGGAGGTGTAAGGGGTGGTAAGATCGATCTAGCGGAAAGAAGAAGAGAAACAAAACGCTGAGGGATTGAAGGAAGGGGGAGAAGAAAAAATTGTCAGATCTAAAGGGGGGGGGGAGACATTGCCATACACCAACACCGGTTGAGGGCTAGAGGGTGGTAAAACGGTTCCTGTGACAAATAAGGAAATATGAAATGAAGATAGAGCCAAAGAAAAAGGAGGGTCTCATGCGGCAACTTGGGGAGAAAGTACTTCGGGGGGAATAGGGGATTTGACAGGCGCGGCTGTTGGGAAAAAAACAAACCCAACGGGAGACCTGGGAAGGGCCGGCCAGTTTCGTTAAAAATACATAAAGACGTGGATTATTTGGTTGGCGAGCCGGACAGCCACCACATGCGGGGGGGATAGTATGGGGAGGTGAAAATTCAACAAGGCCAAGTGGTCGGGTGAGGGACTGAGGAAAGCACGGCAAAACAAGGGGAACGAAGGCAAAACGAAAAAGACCGTGTGAGGGGAAGTCTGAATGGAAGAAGCCTTCCCGTCTAACGTGTGCCAGTACTTGGGGAAACGAAAAGAAAAAGACGTCATAAGCAACTTTCACAGAAGGTAATAAGAGAAGCGTACAAACGAGATTAGCCTTTGCAGTAGGAAAAACAAAAAAAGGGAATTCGGGGCGAGGGGGGCCGGAGCTGTGGTGACTCCCCACGGCTATCCTGCGGGGAAACCTCCATACGTCTGCTAAGGTCGGGCAGTCTCGACCCCAAGACGCTAACGAACAAACGAGGGCAGGGCTGTCCGGGCGACAGCCCATCAGGGGTTAACATTGTGTTCTCGACCGCGACCACTACAAACCTCGGGCACGCTCCCCCTTTTCTGCCGTGGTTATTCTCGGACCGAGGTCTCGTTTCCAATCGAGGGACTTGTGAAGGAATTTCCCAGTCAAACTCAATTGTGCTCTTCAAGTTGTGACGAGGGTACCCGGGCCTTCCCGGCGCAACAACTGTCCCTGTGTCAAGACCTTTTGACGGGACGAGCAAATTTTTGCTGAACCCCTCGTACATCTGTACAGGTACGAGAAAGATGGAGAATAAAATAAAATGTTAAATAAAGAGGGAAAACCGGCACAGGAGTTTTTAAGGCTTACGACGTTTTTAAAATACTACCGGTGATAATGGGGCTAGGATCAATTCAACAAAAACACACCATAGCAAAGGTAGGTTATCTCAAGAGGAGAAGAAGGAGCAGCGGGGGGCAGAAAAAATGTACAATATCATCGCTACAATATTGGGGACACTTCTTACCTACAAAAAGCGTAATCCGGGCCTTACCCCGGGGTTGTTTGGCTCCATCGATTGGTCAAGCCAGTTTAATACTTCTACCGCCCCTTTGGGTGTAACCCTTTCGACCTTCAAAAAAACAACGCTACGTCCGCATGGGGCTCCTCTCGTGAATGCCAAGTTAAGCAATAAGTCTTTACGCCTCTCCAACGGCTGGACCTTGGGTTCGGGAAAAACTCAGGCGACTCCTCAGGGACCTTAGTGAAAAATTCACGAACAGGTTCCAAGGCGGAAAACGTTGTGGGGTGGGCTACACACAGGGCCAACGGGAGGTTCACACAACTACACTGGGCCCGATCAGATTTGAGGAAATTCTTCCCAAAAATGTGTTTTCTTAAGTTTTCAAGAAACCTTGCAACCAAAACGGCTTAAGGATCCCCGTCGGGGGCACTGTGCCTCTTGGGACAGGCCTGTTGTTCGGGTGGTCGGCAAAAACTCTGGTTCAGATGTGGTGCCTGATTTGAACAGAAAGGGCCCCTTAACCTCATTGCACCGAGTCCGTAGCTAAAGGGCAGAAGAGCCTGGGCGGGAGATTGTCGACGAGGGTTAACGGCACCCACCAGCCCTGGGCCAGCTTTGTAGTGACTTCCCAAAGACCTATACAACCTAAGAGCGCCGCAGGAAAATTCAAGCTCCATACTGCCGAGCTTTGCCAATAAAGCCAATCCCTACAATATAGTCAGGGACATGCACTCTTGCGGGCTTACTTTAGGGGGCTGAAGGCGGGAATCACATCATGGAGCGGGCTTTAATACATAGAAAGCTGGTTGTAAAGAAGAGAGGGGGGAGGAGGGGCGGAAGGGGGGGGGGGGAGGAATGTGGGGGTGGGTGAGGGAAGGGGGGGAGGGGAGACCTGGGGCTGGTAGGGGTTGTGGGGCAGAACCCAAACTATAAGTCCCATCACTGCCACCAGAGGGGGGGTGGCCAGAGGTTGCTTCATGAGGCCAGGTGCGTTTCTCTGTCTTTGAGCTTTCTTAAATCCCTCACATGTGAATGGTGATGGGTGTTACCCGATGTTTGGGGATTGAGGACGTGGGTCAAAAGAGAAAGACACCGAGAGAATGAATGGGAAATAAAAGATTCCTCGAGGGAGGGTAGGAAACAGAAAGGGAACCACCAAAAATTGTGAAGACGGGAAAAGGGGCACGATGGCAACAGACAACAAGGACTTCGTCTGGGGGAACGAAAAAAGGTCAAACCTCCTCTTGCCAAGTCCAGTCTGGCGAAAAGGGGCGACTTCTGAAGAAAGCTTAAGGACCGGGTCAGTAAAGAGAAAGAGATACTCGCCTCACACAAGACGTTTAGGGAAAAGCTAGAGGTTATGGGTCCTAACGAGGGGGACGGGTTCTCCTAATTACATAAAATGCAAATCTAAAGATGAAAAGAACGAGGAGGGGTTACGTGTGGGTTAGTAGGTCCCCCACAGGACGGGATGGAAGGGGAGGTTGGAATGAGAAGCAAACTTTGACACCGGAAGGAGTTAAAATGGGGTTTTTTTAAAAGGCATGTGGAAAAGAAAAAGAAGGGAGACGACTCGACTCATTCTCTCGGGTTGTGGGGAATTCCTTTTGAATACGCGAGGAAAAAGGGGAACAAACCCCTAAAATGGCGAGACGACCAGAAACACGACGGGGGCTAAAGCAGAAAGAAAAGGGTTCCCCTTTTGGGGGCCTTGATTTAACAGGGGGTGTGGAACACGATCTGTCTCCTCCTGGGCTCAACAGTATCGCGGAACAGGAATGTTCGTTCCTCCTCCCTACCTAAGAAAAACTGTCCTTGACCGGCAGGGATTACAGGTCAAAAGAGATTCAGTTATTTTATGGGATGGTCCCAGGTGCAGGTGCGATGAAAAGTTGGGTAAACGTTGAATATAAACTGAAAGTTGTGGTTGGGGGTGATGCCCGTCCCCATACCCGGAGAGAACCTAGTTACCTCCTGCTAGGCCTCTGGGAAAAGGAAAAAACTGATATGGGGAGGATGACAGGGTGTCCTAATGGGTAAAATCAAAGGCACAAGAGTGGAAAAACTATAAAGGGTTACGTGAATTCTCGGAAAATTATCGTTCGCCGGGTTAGGGGGTTGTCCAATCGGGGGGAACATAAAATACCCCAACCGGGGGGACCCTTCCTAAACGGAGTGGTCACACGTGGGAGGTGTGGACATTGGCAGGGGTAGCCACCAAAAAAATCGTACCAATCATGTCACCTTCGCTTAAGCGGGGGTTTCCTGCGGTCTTTTGGGTTGCGGGGGTCTTACACAAAAAGGGAAGAGCGTTTCTCTTCGGTACTACTATGATGGGAAAGGACGGGGGTTACAGAGGTGCCCTTGGGCACGATGTTTTACAGTGCCCCTTTCCCCGTTTGGCAGACTATTCAACCTTTTGCCCAGCTTGGGGGGGCAAACAACGTGTTCAGGCGGATGGGGAATACTCTAAACAACCTTGTGTTCCAAAAATATTTACAGGAAATGACCGATGCGGACTGGAGTGCGAACTGGAGACCCTTCAACCTATACGGGAAATTGGGGGGACGTTCTTGGTTTAATGTCTCCCTCTTCAAACCCCAGGCGATCCTTTCGATCAAAGTCTGCGCGGAAATACCAAAACATAAAAGTGGAGGTCCATCTGGGGTGTGCAAAGGTTTTACTGCATTCCATATACCAGTAAGTATGGACGTTAGCCTTTTTGTCCGGAAAATTTGTTCAGGCAGTCACACTGTGAACTGAGACCTTCGTTGAGGGGGGGGGTTCCTGGGACACGGGGAAACTCTCAAACGGGAAGGGCCACCCTGCGGTTGATGTGTCCCCCATGAAGAATAAACAGGATAGGGGTCACTCCGGGAATGGCGCGTCTCAAATGCGCCACAGTGCGAGGATTGGAAGAAGGGGATGAGAACACAATCCCTTTACGCGTAGAACTGCGATGGCGAGCTGCTGACGGGGGGGTCGAACGTAAGGGGGGGGTGTCCCGATTATACGTAGGGCGGTATGATATACCGTCCACGCCAAGATAGGGTTTGTGTATAGAGATAAAGAAATAACTAGTCCCGAAGCAGGGGAAATGGCACCTCGTTGAAAGGGGAAAGAGTTGGGGGTAACTTCGGGGACAAACGGAGTAACTGAGAACCGGGGAACCTGGGGGGGCTGTCCACTACAATTGTAAAAAAGGTCAAGGGAGCAAATTCGTGAACATGGTTGAAGAGGCATAAGGAGAAAGAGATCAAGGTAACCAAGTCATTCAATGCGAATGCCGAAGGATTCAAGGAAAAACAGCTGGAGGGGTTGGTTCATGGGCGCCCAGACTGAACACGCCTAGGTCAGTATTTCCCTAAACCTGCACCGGAACATCTGATAAGGGTGGGAGGTGGGAAAATGCGCAAATGAAAATAAACAAATCACATAGCCACAGAAGGAAGTCCGGCTAATTCGAATCCGCAATTTTGGGTGCTTTGCGACGGAGGAAAAAATGGATAACTAATGGTTCAAGGACGGGGTAAAACGAGGAAGAAGACCCCAACCGGGGGTGGTTGGGGGGTACTTGAGGTATTGGGGGGTAAGGCCCTCTGGTGCGGACCTCATACGCGATCACACAACAAAGAGGGAGAGAAGAGAGGATGAGGTCGCGCGGAAAAGGGGCGACGACAATGCATACAACCAACAGGTGTTAGGGGAGAAGGAAGGGTAACTGTTCCAAAAAGGAATTAGCGGTAGGGAAAAATATGAGACGAAAGCTTAGGTCTACTGACCGGGAGGAAAGGGGGAAGGGGGGACTATTTCTGGGTGTGAGAAGAAAAGCTTTGGACCAGAAACAAACCGATCGGGAAGGAAAAAGTGGGGCAGGGCAGGTTGCGTAAAAGAAGACCTTAGGGGGGGAGTATTTGTGTGGGCGAGAACCTGGAAAAATCGTCACCACCAAAAAAATCTGACTGGTAATCTCTCAGGTTATTTAAGAAGGGAGCGGGAAAGGGTCCCGTTGGGGGCTTATATGATTCTCCCGTGAGGGGGAAATCATCGAAGAAAAAGGCCCGCGGTAGGACGGCCGTTCCCCTGTGAAAATTTGTAAACTAGGGATGTATTCTCATTCACTCTGGCCTTCCGGAGGCAGTGAGGGTGTCCGACCTGTTCCTAGTGAACAGGGGAAAAACAGCAGCAAGAAACAAATAGGGCCCCACATTGTCAGAAGGGGAATCCTGAATACATAGGAATTCGCGTAGGTCATTAGACACCACCAAAGGAATTCTTGGAGGGACTGGAGAGGGGGGGAAAATCCAGAACAAATATCGGAGGGGGGGTTCCAAATCAATCGTCGACACCGGAAAAGCACTGGCTAAAAAAATAGGAATGATACGCCATAATTATGGGTGGGAAACTAAACGCCCCCTTGAATACCAAACTCGGCTCCAGGGTCTAGACGACGGGGGGTCGCGGCAAACAGAAACAGTGCAGGACGTTTGCCAATTCAAACATACTTGGGGACGATTACCTTTTGAAGCGGGGGAGCGGTTGGGAAGGACCTCCGACCCGCAACCGTAACGTTACGTAACTTCATTTTGACGCAGAACAAACCTTTGTCGGGAAAAAAAAGAAAACCGGGGGTAGCCTTTAAGTCATCGGAAAGGGACAACTTTGAAACCTAACAACGTTTAAACTGCCCGGGGGGGGGGGGGGGGGGGGGGGGGGGGGGGAGGTTCTGCGCCGACGTTGACTACGGGGACATGAATAAGTATCTCATGGCCTCTTGAGCAGTAAAACGAAGTCAAAAATAGAAGTCAACGATAGTTCATTTCTAGAAGGCTAAGAAGTCAAGAACGGGGTCAGAAGGGTTACCATCCGCCAAAAGGGTGAAGGGGTGACAAGAAACAGACTTACCCCTTGGTGGGGAACATCTTCCAAACGGGAAATGACTCAACACTTTGCCGAGGGGACAGACCCGGCAAAAAAAAAAGACGTACAAGACACTAGAAAGGAATGGTAAAAAGTAAGTCGGGACTTTAATCGAAACGAGCGGGGGGTGTGTTTGGGCAGCAGCAACTACACAACGCAAGTCGGCAAGGGGAAAACGAAGGTTGCCAAGGCTGGGCAAAAAAATTTTTTTGCTAACCCCCCTGCAAAAAAATTATGTCCAACACAACAAGTTTGCAAGAAAGTGGTTAAATGCCAACACCTGGTGGGGTGTCTTCATTTTGAAGACTTGTAAAAACACAAAAAGGACAGGCGAACGAGCGCCTGGAAAATCGCAGCAGTACACCGACTACTCGGCAGAAGGGGTGGCTCTATTGGTGCCAGGACAGGGGACAAGGAAGAAGTAGCAGCTCCGGAGCAAGAAAAAGGATTAAGTTCGGAACGGTAGCAGCGGGGGGTGGACGGCAACCAAAGGTCCAGACGTGACTAAACGGTAACCGTAAATCAGCTGGAGGGGAAAAGGAAAAAGAACATAACCGAAAAAAAGGATCTAGGGGGAAGGCACTGCGGCCTTACATTCGGGGGATGCTCTTCAATTCAACAAATACCGGGGCAGAGATCGTCGGTGCTCAAGGAACACCCCCCCCCCTCTCAAGGCTGTTAAAGACACGACAAATGCTTACCTCCGAAGACCTGTTTCCAGCCTTCATGGGTGCTATTAAGCTTTCGGATGGGGGTATTCCAATGCTCAAACAAGTTTTCGAATTTTACTTCATCGGGTATTACAATGTACTTCCCTAAAGGATCCTGACCTTCGGAGGTCCGCGAGGGAGGGACTCACATCGTGAAACAAAACAACAGGGTGGGGGGGACCGGGTCAGAAAAATGGAACGGCATTGCATAAACAACCAGACACTGACGTCTTGGGTGAAGAAACACTGTGCAAAAAAGTCCTCGATAAACCAGTTCAGATGGATTACGCAAGGGGAAATGAGACATAAGGGAACATGTCACGGAAAAAAGAGAA
>Ga0179593_1356372_pt1 | contig 13881 bp, 12 predicted proteins | sample CZODoug2_1_08_16_FD_185931 | JGI IMG/M metagenome (GOLD analysis project Ga0179593, IMG submission 185931) | Vadose zone soil fungal communities from Angelo Coast Range Reserve, California, USA - CZODoug2_1_08_16fungal (PacBio error correction) | ecosystem: Environmental > Terrestrial > Soil >...
CTATTGGAATCCTAGCTTTTCTTCAAGAGAAAATTCCTACCTAAGAATTAAGGGGAGGAAGGGGAGTCAACTCCGTCGTCTTAGAACGACCAACCTTCACAATCTCATGTTGCCATCTTGTCGCGGATGGTCAAGTGAGCCCGAGCCAGAGTGTGGCAAGGGGTTGCTTTCACTTTAAAGCGAATCCTCCAGCGACCCACAACGGCACAGGGCGAGACTAGTCTTTTAGGGAATCCCAGTTGATTGTGCCAGTCGGTCGCGACTGCAAAGGGTTAAGGGGGGGAGAACGGAGCTTAGGTCCAAAAACGGCGGTTAAAGCAAGTGTCCAGACGTTCAGCACAGGGTCGGTGAGAACCATCGCCCATCGGATCGGCAGAGGAACGGGCGACCAGGTTAACTTTCCACCGTCATGAGGGTTTCCTCCAAGGAACACAAAGTGGAACGAATCCCACGATAAGGCCCACGGAGGCCGGTAGGTAGGGAAGACTTGCTTCAGCGTCGAATAGCCGGTCGTAACAACCTCCGGCAGAAGCCTAGCCGCGGAAGAGACGTCATTAACGCGTCTTACGTGGTTGGGAGAGGACGAGGGGACGTATCTACCCCGATACGACACCGGCGAAATGGATGGGAAAAACATCGCTACAGACCCTGCAACCTACGCTTGTTTCTCCACGGTGAGGCCCTTTACTACCTGAACCACGAACCGAGAAGGCGACCCAGGGAGGAATGCGGTGGTATAGGTAGGGGGGCCGGAGTGGGGACAGGTATATTCTGAGGATACAGTCGCTTGGACTAACCGGAAAGATTTGGGAAGACCACCGAGGAGGAAAAACCTTTTGAGAAGGCGGTCGTAAAAGGAAAAAAGGGATCAGCTCGGTAAAGCGCGACAGCTTCAAAATCGCGGCTTGGTAAGGAAGGAACGCGCCAAAATGTCGGAGACTAAGGGGAGCCACTAAGCCCTTCTGAAGGAAGGGAGAATCCCGCACAGGAAGTAACCAAGGACAAAGAGCCACTAAGGAAGGTTCAGCGAAAAGGAAAAAGGAAGGGGGACACCGTAGGAAAAACCTTAGGGACAAAGAACCATAAACCGACAGGGGAAGGGGAAGGGGTCAGCCCAGAAATAAAAATTAGAAAAAAAAAAAGTATATATTCAAAACGTTTCCGGAGAGCAGAAGGAGTGGGTCGCAAAAGGCAGAGTCGAGAAAGAGTCAGGTGACCAAAGCAGACCAATCAGAAAGAATGGAAAGGAAGAAGCGAAAAGTGAGAAAACGAAAATGGGGGGGGAAATCTAATATCAGGAAACTTTGACATAAAAGATAGTCATCGCAATGGTGGGAAAAGGAGAGGGAAGAGGGTGGGGTGAGAAAACCCTTCACAAAATCATAACTCCGGGAACACCACGACAGTTTAAGGCCTGGGTGTATGGAAAACTTAGAAAGGAGGGAAGGGTGTAGACTTACAGGCCAAAAAGTGTGAAAAAAATAACATCAGAGAAACATTAGGCTTTGAAGGGGTGAATTACAACATCGGACTTTCAAAAAAAAAAAAGAGGAATGGTCACAATCAGACCTAGAGAATTTCAACAAAGAGTCCAGAACCCTCAGGGATGGGGCACCATCGGGCTGAGGGGGACTGTTGGGGTTACAAAAGGGGGAAAGAGGGTGACGAACAATCACGGGAGTGTACAACAGTTCTCAGATACAAGAGGGGTAGGAAGAACTATTACGAAGGGAGTCGAGAGGGGGGGTGAAGGGGGCTGAAAGCCCGTAGCCAGGGAATGGGGGCACGAATGGTACAGCAAGTCAAGAGCGCGACAAAAAGGGACAAAAAAGTGGGGAAAAGCAGGGTCTCCATAAACCACGACGTCCCCCGGCAAGTCAGAGAGATTTGAGATTAGGCAGGATCAGGTTCGTAGGAAAAGAAACTAAGACAGGCGGTTTTCCGGAGAGGGGCAGAAGAAAGAATGATCCGCGCAAAACGAGGAAATATACTACAGGAGAGGAGAGAAAAAAAGGGTAGAGAAGAACTGGGAGAAAAATTGTCGAAAAAAAGGTCAAAACAGCCTAAAGATGAAAAGACTTCGCCGTGAGGGGACGTAGAGGAATGGCTTAAACGGAAAAGTGGAGGAAAAGTGGAAACACGCGGCGGGAAGGCAGTCGGCACATCGCCAGGTGATAAGCTTCTCGACCGCCAACGTAAACTAGGGAAAGGACGGGGTAAAGTCGGTCTGGACTACAAAGAAGGGGAGTCGAGAACGGCGTCCGTCCAAGAAGGGCTGGACGACAATGTAACCCCCCGCATTGACCAAAGACGAAGCAAACAGTGGGTCAAACTCATTGGAGAGAAGGACATTCCGTGTGTGGGAATAATAGAAAAAGTCGTTTTAGAATGTCGTCTCGTGTGGTCGTACGTGAATATTCGTCCGCTGGCCGACTGTATAACTCTAACTTCGACTGGGAGATTGGCCATTCGTCAAATGTCAAGACGAAGGCCAAATCCAGTCGGGAGGGAAGCCATAAAGAAAAAAAGGAAAGGGAGTGTTGGGGGTCAAGGTCCAATCCGTGAAGGGTGTCTTCGACACGGGCAACTTACGAATAAAACGGCAACATTGGGGCGAAGGAGATCGACGAGCAGGAATACCTCGGCTATCGCATGTCTCAAACAATCATGCGTTAAACTGGTTCGACGGCGAACGCTTCAAAGGGCGGTCGCATTGTCCCGTTGGCCTCTGGTCTATCAAAAGAGAGACATCGGATGCGCTGATCTACTGCGACCCTCCAAAAACTTCGACGTTGGCCTTTTCTGCGACAAACGTGTGGCACGGTTGTGGTGCTCACCTATGTGCTCAGCTGTTTTTTTCTCGGGAAACCCGGTCGAGTGTTCAGAAGGGGCCGGGGCAGAGGGTTTACTAGTGAGACGTCAACGGCTCGGGGTAGAAGACTGGGGCTGGTCCCCTATCTGATATACGAAGGGGTATCAGGGGGGGCCGGGTTTGGTCCTTTGCCGGTCAGGTCGTATCTTGCCGGACCAATTGTAGGACGGGGGGGGTTCTCCGCGAGAGCTAAAAGCGGGCGGTGCTCACCCAAGCGACGATTTGGAGTGACGTCGATGGCTCCGACTGCACTACTGGGGAACAAAACAGTGATTAGCAAGTCCTTCTCCAACGCTCATTTTTAAAGGTGCAACGGATCGAGGCTGGCGGCGGAACCAACGGATCCAACCTGGGAGGAAGGTGAACACGGCAAGCACAGTTTAAAAGGGGAGAACCATCATCATTTCCGCATGCCCTCTGTACGGGTCCAGTCGGACAAAATCAGTCCGTAGGCCGAGTACGTTGCGGTAGGTTTCCCAGACATCGCCGGCAGGAGACTTGGGACGCGTGGAAAGACTTCACAACGTGAAGACTCGGGTCTATGCCTAAGATCTCAGTAGTAATGCGTCCTCGGAGGGTTGACACCAAAATCCACTGGAGTCAACAGCGTCTATTGGGCACATCGCACTGTTGGCGGTATCGCGGTGGCGTAGGACAAGTGTTTCCGGTGGTAAAGAAGGAATTTCCCTTTCAACCAAAGGGAGGACGTGTGAAAACTGCGACCGATCGATGTGGAAGGTGCCTACCCTGCTGTGTAAGGTACAACTTGCGGCTACCAATCGACCAAGGGCCGAATTTCTACGGAAGAGGAAACCTGACGAAAGAAAGGGCCTGGGGATGCCAAAGGTCGGACTGCACCTCTAGTCTCGCCCTGTGAAGGAAGGTCGGCGGATAATTCGGGGTAAGAGGAAAGGAAAAAAAAATTGGGGGAGTTCAGTCCGCTCGTCACGTGAAACGACGCCAAGAATGGGCCAGAACGGAGATTGGATTCCCTAAAGGTCGTTCAGGAAGAGACGCGACGGATTGATAAACTAGGAAAGAAGAAGTCACGGTAAAAAGGGGAGAGTGGATTCACTTGGGGAACGGCCCAGAAGAAAAAAAAGAAGGATTACACTGACCACAGACTGTGTAGCACTCGCCGGGCCTCACAGGGCGCTGGCCGGAAAAGACAGCCTTTGTTTAACTTACGATCAGAGAAACAGGGCTCGACGAGAAATCGAAAATACATGAATCAACTCGAAAGAAGACGGGCGTAAAAGAAAAAAACGGGACGTTAAACGTCCCCCCCCCCCCCCCCCCCCCAAAAAAAGGGGGAAAGTTGCGATGCAAGAAAAGGCTTTCGTCCTGGAAGAAAATCGCCGACAAAAAAATAGGGGGATCGACGTGGGAAGGGGGAAACCAATTGCGGGTGTGTCACCCCATACCCAAAAGAATCGATCTCAATCACTTAGAAGGAAAGGAAAGAGACAAGGTGGTTTGAAGAGTGTTGAAAAAAGAAGTAGGATGCCGGGGGAACTGCTTGGATTTCCAGGTCGGGCAGCGACGAAAACGCGAAAGGGGGGAAAGGGCAAAAGGACGATTGGGGGGAAAGGGAAGACAGTAAAATCTATGATAAGGAAACAATCTTCTTTGGGGTCTGTCAAAGAGAGGAAAATGGGAGGCTGGAATAAGGAAGGAGGAAATGGAAGTTAGGAAGCCAAAGAGGGCAAGGGGAAAAAGCCTGAAAGGGCCGCGAAGGGGGGACGCTCCAGGAAGGGGATGACTTTCGCAGACGTCCGCAAAAGGTCCTAAACCTGAATGACGGTCTTTGTCTAGGATGAGCAATCAAGAGCGTAAGACAACGGAACGAAAAGGACACCGTAAAAGCAATCTCAGGAGGGGATTAAAAAACTCTGATGTGGATAAAAGCGAAATGCAATGCAAAAGTGTGCGTTCCCTTAGCGAATTCTAACGCCGACAAAGGAAGGCACAAAGAGGTCCAAAGCCTGAAACCATTTTGGAGGGGGAATATCTTAGAGACGGAAAATTGATTGGAGAGGGGTGAAGGGGTCAGGTAATCCTGAGAGGGGGAGCCAGGGTCAGAGGGAAGATCTGGGGTCATAAGGGAGCCCGAAGAGTCTGCTAACTCTGACACAATGATGATGCTGCAGGGGAGGAAAAGGGGGCGACCCGCAAGGTTGTTGGACGGGTCGTCATGCAGGGAAAAATTTGAACCCCGTTAGAGGAACTAGAAAAAACAGGTCAGTAGGGTGTTGAACCGAAAAGAAGGGCCCTAAATAGGGTCATAATAGCTTAGTCACCGCCAAACAGGCAAGGAAGGAAAGGACTTAAATTCAGGGGAGAGTATAGGAAAGAGGAGGGTGGAATTAAAAGAGGAGGGTTAAAAAGACGATAAAAGAGAAATAAAAAGAATCATTCGATGTATTACATCGATCTAAGAAAAAAGCAACCGGCCCTCGGTACTGGAGAAAATGCAGGAAGGGAGGTGGGAACGACTGAAAACGACCAGCGCGCGGGGAGGGGTACACGCAAGTAGTATTGTTGTAAGAGGTCCGCCAGAGAAGAGGTAAGCAAAAAAGCGGAGGGGGGGACCGGCCAGGTGCGTTGGAAAAACCGGAAGTGGGACTATTACGAGAGGAAGTCTCAGAGAACAGCGCGTCCGTCAAAGGGGGCAGCTTAATGTATTAAACCGAGCCAAGGGGAGAAAAAGCAAAAATAAAAAAAAAAGAAGGAAGGGGACTTCCCTTCCGATGGAGTGAAACCGAGGGGTACCTTAAGGAAGGGAAACAACGGCCCCCGAGAAAGTCGTAGAAAATAGACGGGTAAACTCGAAACAAGGGGCGAAAAGTCAGAGTCTTTAAGAGATCAGATCGATACCTCGTCCCACGGGAAACGATTAAAACTAAGAAAATTATAACAAAAAGCCCCAAAAAGGCTCGAAAAATGATCAAACCAACATGAAAAAACTTCGATGCCACCCTGGGGGGGGAAAGGGAAATAGAATAAAGGGAGGGGGGGGGTTCGCCAAGTAAACTGGAAGAAGATACTTAGAGAATCAAAGTGGTTACGGGCTTGGAAGCACAATTCTATGGGGGGGGAGTCGGGGGATCCTCTAACAGGAAAAACATAATGAGTGGGGACATGCGGGATAGAAAGGGATCTGACGGTCTCCCAATGATAGAGGGGAACTCTCGCAAGGAAGGGGAGAGGGAGCCGGAGAGTTGGCGATCGTCTCAAAAAGAAGTAAACAGGAGAAAGTGGGACACAAAGGACTGCCGTGTCGTAAAAATCAGAACAGGCCCTCGAAAGGAAGGGAAGAACTGGGGGGAAAGATAAGTGAGGACTGGAGAGGGCATTGGTAAAAAAAAAGAGAAGGGAAAGGAAGCGGGTCGGAAAAAAAGACCAAAGCGGAAGGCCACAAAACGAGGAAAGCAAGAGATGTGGAAGTCTTTGCTGAAAAAGAATACACTTAGCCACATTCTGTGGAGGGGAGGAAAGAACTGAGAAAAAAAGGTGTTTTCCCCAATGAGGATTTTTTGGTTCGGGGGAAAAAAAAAAACGACGCGCAACGTTATAGAAAAGTGTTGTTAGGGGAGAAAAAAGGAGACTCCATATTAGGAGCAGGGGGTGTCGTGGTTCGCAGACTAAGACGAAGACAATTGAGGGGCCCAGTGAAACGGCCTGGAGGGGGAAACGCGGACAACTAACTCCGGAACACGCAAACTTAACTAAAGGAGCGGGAAGGCTTGTCGTAAACAACCGTAAAGCAATTAACGAAAATGGGGGGATTCTTCTCGCGGGAGAGAAAGGAGACCCAAAAGGAAGGGATCCAGGTCTTAAGGAGAGAGGGGGACGATGAAGGATAAAGGAGAACGCAACAACAACAACGGGGTAAAGATAGACTTCTATGGTGGATTAAAGAGGACGCTAAAAAAGATGGAGCGTATGGGAAAAAGGGGCCAAGAAAGAAGGAGGCAATTAATCAAGAAGGAGGAAAGAAGGGGAAAAAAAAGGGGGTACAACTCGGGCTGGTACGACACAGAAACGAGAAACACTGCTGGGAAAGAAAAAGGCAAGGGGGAGAGGGGAATGTGCATTAAGATGCAAAATTTCCAACCGGGGAGGCTTAAGACACTAAAGGAAAAAAAGTCGAAAGACGCTATGTAAAAGACGGGCGGTGCAGACGACAACCAGCCTGGCAGGGATGGAAGGGACGTAAACTTGGCAGGGAAGAGAGCACCAAAGCAAAGTAACCAATTCAACGGATAAGGAACACCCGAGGGTCGCTACGAAGCTGGGTGCAAAGGTTAATCCAAAGAGGGGGGGGGGGGATAGAAGTAGGGAGATCAACAAGGTCAAAACAAGTCCGTGTGGGGCTTTCAGGTCCGATTCTTGAGGGATCCCGATTATCAGCGTCTAAGGGAAAAATGGGAAAGTCAAGTCAAAGTACGCAGCCGACCACGTAACTAATGCTTGAAGTAATGGGAGGGGGGTGGGTGTGTGTGGTTCTAAAAAAAAGGCACAGTGTGAGGGTGTGGTCCAATTAAAGGAAGCCGGGAGGGTTCGAGAAAACAGGAACAAAGGAAGCGGACGAAAACCAAAAAAAAAAAGACTATTTATCAGGGGCGAGAAGTACAATGGAAAGCGAGAGGAACGCGGGGCTCCAATATTAAGGTCTAGTTTCAGGGACCAGCAGACGTGGGGGGAGAATGGTGGAATACATGGGAGATCACATTAGAAACTACTTATAAATGAGAGTCCTGGAAACAGTATTAGGGGAAAAACCTCATATTATTGTACGCCTGTAGTCGACAAAAAGGGAAAATGGGGGGGGGTTCAAAATTGCAACGGATGCAGGATTCCAGTAAAAAGGATTTGCAGGGCGCAAGGTCGAGTAGGGGAGGGGGGGGGACGGTCCCGGCAACTTACGTGGAGATCTGTTACAAAAGGCAAACTACGGAAAGGCGAAAAGATTGGCGTTTGTTAGGACAGGTAAAAGCTCAGTGTCCGATCAAAGAGAGGGGGGTATCCCCAGTAGGTGGTACTTCTCTGCACTATGAGCAACTTCAAGAGGAGAGAAGGGGGAGTACGGCGCGTCACGAGCAGCGCGATCTGCAACTTCGAAAAATTCTTCACAAAGAAAACTTGAGGGTTGTAACACTCGCTCTGGGCGCCTAATTAGTCTCCTAGAAAAGGGCGGGCTGGCCCACTACAGACCCCAGTGCACCGTTTAAGGTTCGTACTCACGAAGAAATCAAACCTCTTTAGGGGGAAAAGGGGAGACGACACCACTCAGGAGCAAGTGAGAAAATCCTCTTTTGAGTAGAAAAGCTATCTTGGGGTCCCATAAGTCCGGTAATCTGCTGGGGAGACTTGGACACACGCTACTCGAGTAAAAATGTAGAAGGAAGAAAGAGACAAGAGGACGGAACTCGGCCTACTGACGCCGGTGCGGGACACATAGAAGTCAAGGAGAGCATATCACAGCTTCAAAGGAAAAAGAAGGGGGGGCCGGGGACAGGTCTTCGTCACGGATTTCGGGGGGTGCGAGGGGCTGGAAATTTTGAAAAGGAAAAAAAGGATCGTCAGTGTGGGGACTGAGCGGCTGAGAAGTCGGGGTAGCAGGGGCGCCTGAAGCACTTGACCGACAAAGGGGACAAAACAAGGGAACCAAAAAACATAAGAAAATCCTCGCACCCTTCACCGACTCAAAGGCCCGTGGGGAAGGAGCGAAAAGACTCACTGAACCTGGTCGGACTGCGAACCGTTCTCAAATGGGAAAAGGGAAGGGTTCAGTGGCGGAGCATTAAAACCGAGTTATCGGTAAAAAAAAAAAAAGGGGGGAAAACTGTGCCGGCCGACGGACAGGGGAGGAAAAGTAAACATCCCGAATAATGAAATCGAAGCAGGCATTGGAAAAGGTTTTCCGCTCGGTATTTATCAAAAGGAGAAAGAACAGTCCTGGTAAAGGAACGGGAACGGGGTGTCAAGGGGGACGACAAGCTCGAGCAATCGATTACACTCCACATCGGTGAAGACACCGGTCCCCCAAAAAGACGCCAGCTGAAAAGTCGACTTGGGGGGAGGAAAAAGAGAAAAAAAAAGACAGAGAACGATCTAAAGACACTCAAAACTTTGGGACTAAGGACAAAAAGCGAAAAAAAAATAAAAGCGACACTCAGGAAGGGTACGTATCATAGCATACAAGAAAAAAACAAAGGGCCACTTCAGACGGAGAAGGAGAAATCATGAACGCCGCCACCCGAGACCGCCGCAAGCAGGCGGATCGAAAGGGGGGGAACGGAAACACAGCCGATTCCTGTGAGGAACCCATCGTCATCTAGAGCAAAATTATGAGATGGGGGGGGGTAGGGGTGATAACCACGGCAATCGGACTGTGCCTAAGCACTTGAAGGGGAGAGCAGAGAAGGGGGATGGAAAAAAAAAGGGTCGGCGTCGTAGGGAGAAAGGCCTGAAGGGTGGAGGCACAACATGGACTAATGAAGGGTAAAAAGAAAACGTCCAAAAAGCGCTCGGGAGTGGCGATTCGTTGTTCTTCGGGAAAGAAGGGGAGTGTCTTGGGGAAGAGGCGGTAGGAATGTCCTTGACAGAGTCGGAAGGAAAACGGAAGGAGCTGAAGCCCGCGGTGCCGGGGAAAAAAATGGATTGTGAAGGGAGGAAGGAGACAGTAGCTGGCGTCCGCCGTCGAAATCCGACCACGGACCAAGGACGGGTCGGGTGTACTCAGGAAATCACTCCGTCCGGCTCACTAATTAACCTGCAAGCTTCGCGGGTGTGAAAGGAAAGAAAAAGATAAGCAGGCAGGTGTAGGGGAACCCGTTCTCGAATTCTCCTCCAAAAGGAAGGCGGGCAGGTCTGTCCTCCGCCAGGGTTACGGGTGCATTGTGGAGGAGCAAAAGTGGGAGAAGAAGGTTGCATTCATCTGAATTTTCGGCAAGGCAGGTGGGGATCTAAGAAAGTGGAAACACGCGGTCATCATTTCACGACATTCTCAAAAAGCAGCCAGGCACTGAAGAAAAGGGGGACCTGGAAAGGATGAGTTGTCCGACCAAAGGGGAACCAACGTTTGACGAAGAAGAGATAAAACCCGGAGGAAGGTGGGTTGAAAAACCTGATTGAATTTATAGCCGGGTCTTGACCCGCAAAGTAAGACGCGGCAAAGAAGAGGGAATGACCCGGTCTTCAGTTGTATATTCTGAGGGGACCGGAAAAACGATGAAAAAAGAAAGCCTCCTCTACGACCGGGGGAGTTTGAAAAAAAAACTCACTGAACGAAGAAACCGAACCGGCGGACTCCACGTTCGGCCTGTTGGGTGGGGACGAAGGGAAAAAAGACAGTGAAGGACCCTTAAGATGTTACAACAGAAAACGGGGTGTTTGCCGGGACACCGTTGGATAAAGCGGGGGGACGAGCCCAGCGCGGATACTTAGCCGGCAAAGATGTCGGTGGCACGAACCAAGAAAAAGGCGGCGCGATCCTTGGGACAGTGTCGTGAGCTCAGGATCCGCCGAAGGGGAAAGGATAAAGCCAAAGAGATTTGGTAATTTGATGATCACCGACCTTCGGCGAAAGAGAACCAAACTCCATCCGCACGGTATTTGAGGGCCCAGGACACATCCGACAATGCGTGAAATAAAAACACGACCTGTAGAAAAAAAGTGAAAACCCACCCTCCCCGGCCTAATGCGTGGTTTAAAGCAACCCCAGATCTCCACCAGTTTACGGGGAAAGTAGCGCACCCACCGGGCTGCACACCCGTACTGAACGCACGGGGAGGGAAATGCTGAGCCCGCCATCGCCATGCACCACACACAAAATGGGGGGGAAACCAAAAGTCTTGTCGATAGAAAGAAACAGGTTCCACTGCTTTGGGTCTTAAAGAACAGAGCCGATAAGTAGGAGATCTATCCAACGAGTACCAAAACTCCAAAGAAGACCAATCAGTTTTGAATCTGTCTCCTCCCTACGCACTATGGTAAAGGCGAGCCATGTGACGGGAGCCTGGCATATCCGCCGGCCTTTGGGGGGGGGATTGCAGATGAATGTTCGGTTGTCGGTTGAATCGAAACCAAACACGTCAATCATGGACTCCAACGACAGGTAAAAATGGGGGGGTTAGTAGGGCGAAACTTAATACGAATGAGCTTCCTGTGGTCGGAGAAAAGGCAGGCTGACGACTGTCCACTAGGACGGTCGCGGAGTGTGGAGCGAATAAGCGGGTCAAACGCAAACGGGCGACAAAAAGAGAAATCGACCTATACAGGACTGGTTCGCGAGACACGAGAGAAAAAAATCGGTGGGGGGGAGCGGACTGTTATTGGGGTCCCTGCGTGTGGTGGGGGTGAAGATTGGGCGGCCCACTGGATTTACTACACACTGGGTGTATCCACCGACGGAGGAAAACCGAAGGATATTGGATTGCTTTCTGAGAAGCCGACCTTCTTCGGTGCCAGAAGTCAAGGCCCGTCCTTTCAGCGACAAAGACTGGACCTTGCGAGGGGCGAGTGTCGTTAAAAAGCCCCACCGAAACTGCCCCCGTAAAGGTCGCGGCGAATGACTCAAAGGGACTGCCTTGTCCATCGGTCTACACCGTACTCTGACATTCTGACAGAGGGAAGGACTCCGGGAAGAGAGGAAGGTAATACAACAAAACAACGATTAATGAAAAGAAAAGAGATATCGAAAGGTTGATCTTCAGGACGATGCTCGGTAGACCTGATCCTGCAGTGGGTCGACGAACGATGTACAAAAAACAAGCATAGAACTAGGAATGGTTACTTCGCAGGCTGGTAAACTCTTACGACCTACTTGCGGGTCTACATGGGGGAAACGCCGGTCAAAACGCTGCCATGATTCGCTACGCAGGTTTATTCCGACACCAAAAAAAAGACAGAGATGGTAAAGGAGCGGCGACTACACCAGCATGGGCTTCGAGACCGGGCGCAATCAGCCGCGTGTTCCTACCTAAAAGGGAAACCCATTTCGACAAAAGAGTGTCGGCGATCGCTCGTGGCCGTAAGAACCTAAGTTTGACCCCATAAGGGCGAGGAGGGTGTGGCATCGACGGGCCGCTTTACTGGGAAACCGACAAAAGTCTTCGCTCAAAAAATTATACCGTCGACAGCGACGGGGGAATGGACGCCGTCCCCTTGCAGGGGGGCGACAGCGACCCAGCGGGGAGGCCGCCATAAGAAAGGAGGAATGTCAGTGGCACTGACCATGGATGCCTCATTTGTTAGGGGGGGGGGGGGGGCATTTAGGAAAAATCGAAAAAAAGCGCAATCGGTCCGTCGGAGAGGATGTCTCTCCTCAAGCGGCATTCGCGCTCACAGCAGAGTCGGTGCAGGATGGTTCGCGGGCACCAGTTCTCTCGGAGGGGGGCCGGGGACTCGTCAGATCAAGTCCCGAGATCTCGCCCTTTCTCTCTTCAAAAACAAGCGGAGGCGGGACGTGAAACTGTTCTTGCTATGTCGACAATACGTTTGGGCCGGTTGGTGGTGATCATTAGCCGATGGCAGGGCGGAGAAAGCAGGCATAAGGTCGGGAAAAAATGAAAAAATTAAGTCCGTGGGGGCAACCCGGTGCTATCGGTGAGCGACGTGTCTGTACAACGGCTCGGGATACTGAGTCGCGTTCAACCGACGGAGCTCGCTCGGGTAGAAGGGTGTCTGCCTGGAAAGGGAGTCGGATTAAGAAGGGTAGGACGGCCGGGCAAACTAACGTGGGCTCCGTAGGGTCTCGAGGATCAGAAAGGCCTGTGCGCAATACCTTACCGAGCGATTTGATAGGCGTCCGATGGGTCGAACGTCCAACGGCGAGAGGGAAAAAGCGAAGCCCGACAGGTCCTGGATTCCACCGAACAGAGGTCCATCAACCGTACAGCGGCGCTGGGCGAGGAACCTTCAGCCTATCCCGGACTGTGGCCCACGACTGCCCACGCAAAGTGTGCTGTACACCTCCTCAAAGAGGGGCATGCGGTCGGTAACAGTCGCCAAACAGCCGCACGTGGAGCCAGGAGCGTTGCCGGTCGGAGGGCGTCTAGGCGTTTTTCCCAACATCGCGGGTCTGTCTTTAAATGTTCATCGCGGGGGAAGAAACGAACTGAAAGAAACGGGCTATGCAACCTCCTCAGCGACGGTAAGCCTGACTGCCCGTTGCTTTAGCTATTAACTTCGACATCGTATTGGCAGTAGGTGGAGGGGAGACTGCTTCGTCAACGGGGGAAGGGGTGCACTGGGGGTCGACCCCTTACGTTGCCCTGACCCGGGCAGGGGAAGTTTGACATCGCGGAGGACGATCGACTTTTTCATGTATCCCGACCCAGGGTCAACGGCTAAGCCTAAAAAAAGGGGGGGACGACCATTCCGCTCCGTCTCGCAACCTTAAAAGCCAACTGTTGCCCGCGCAGCGAATGACCACAATCAACGGGAAAGGAATCACCGATCCTCGCCCTGTAAAAAGGCGGAGAATTAAGGGGGGAAAGGAGGAAAGCACACCTTTGGCAGGACGGTCTCGGGCTCACCGTACCACGCGCATCAAATGCATCCTCGAAGTGAGGACCCGTTGTAAAGGTCGGTCAGAGGTCCCTACTTAATCATAGAAGTACAAAGAAAGTTCAACTGGTATGTGTCTAACGGGAGGAAGCGCGGCAAGAGTACAGAAACCATCGACTGTGGAGAAACCATCGCCGGTCCAGAAGGAAGGGGCGGCGGCCGGCAATTCCGCCTGGGAACCTACTCGGCAAGAAAAAAAAAAAGAAACCAAGAAGACCCGACTAAAGCGGGAGATTGTCGATCCAATGAAAACAACGATCCGCAACATAAGATCTTTTGACTTGATCAACGAGCTCAAAGGTCGTCTCAAAAATCGTCCACGTTTGCCGGCGCACTTACTCTTTCGCGCCTGAAGAGAGACCCTACCGGGACCGACAAGCCGGATGCGAAGAGAGAGAACTGAGACTGAAAATCGGGGTTATCACCAAAAAAGC
>Ga0179593_1423751_pt1 | contig 13881 bp, 11 predicted proteins | sample CZODoug2_1_08_16_FD_185931 | JGI IMG/M metagenome (GOLD analysis project Ga0179593, IMG submission 185931) | Vadose zone soil fungal communities from Angelo Coast Range Reserve, California, USA - CZODoug2_1_08_16fungal (PacBio error correction) | ecosystem: Environmental > Terrestrial > Soil >...
GGGAGAATCCACTCCGCCGTGCTTAGTTAAGAAGAAAGGCAAGATAGTGAAAATTGAACCGGCGAACGCAACGGAAAAGGGCCGACGCGCACGTGGTCAGGATAAAGGGAAGACCCGCGGGCGGCACACAGCTCATTCTCCCATTAGGGCGTCAACGCTAAATTGGTGGGGGCACCTAGTCATAAAGGTACGTGGCGTCGGAGAAGGTATATGGAAGTGACAGCTAGCAAGCAAGACGCAGCGAAAATCGGCGAGAACATTAATCGTGTTAAAAGCTCATACAAAGGCGGAGCAGAAATCAAATCTAGCGCTGCCCTAACGGCTGAAGCAAGATTAGATCGCGTTCAAAGGGCGCGCAAAAGAAAAGGGAGAAAGCAGAAGACATCGCGGTGGGAATTGCAACGAATACTGAGGTGGCGTAAAAACCAGCAAAAGTAAGAGAACAGAATAGGAAAACGAAAAAAGGGCACAAAGCAGTCTTAATAATCGGGACTAAGGAGGAAGAAAAAAGGGTGGATTGTATCGGGACGGCGGTACAATAGTGAGAGCGCGAAAACTGGGATAGAAACCTTGGGGGGAATGAGCAACTCGGGAAGCACCGCCGGAGTACAAGGGATCGCCGCCGCGTACATCTTCTTGGAGGGCGGAGGGAGGAAACCGAGAATCGGGGTTTTCGTCGCTTCCAGAAAAAAGCTAGAGGTGGTAGAATGCTGCAGAGAGGTGGCTGCACAAATATTGATTCTTTGCGGGAGGAGGACTCTGTCTTTGAAAAGCTGGGGGAATTTCCTCATAACGGAGAAAAAAAGCCACCCCGCAGGGGCGCCTGAGTGAAGGGAAATTCTGAGAACGCTAGGGAAGAGAGGGAATGGGGGGGCTCTCGGACGAGCAGGTGCTGAGATAGAGAACCTCAACGGAGGGAGATGCTTTAAACTCTATAAAGAAAAAATAGGGTGACCAGGCGAGGGACCAGCGACAAGTCGACGGGGGGAGACGGGACCTCCGCGAAATTTGCCCGGTTCGAGGGAGGCCCATGACGGGGGTGGGGACAGAGGAAAGACGTGCGGCACCAAGGGGAATGCAGTAGCGGAGGTTACGACCAACCTCCTACGAGACCTTAGCGAATAAATGGCCATCCCTGTGCCACGCCCCCCGTCAAAGAACCCAGGAGAGGCGAAAAAACTACCTGCAACGAAAAAGAGGTAGAGTGGCAATGAAGGTCGGCCCGTTACGGGAGTTCTCCGCAACCCCTCTTCAAGAGTCCTGGACCCACAATGGCGAAGCTATTCAGACGGCTCCACCAACTTTTCTGCCATGGGAAGAAGCGTGCCGATAGACGACTAATCCCTTCGCTGAGACGATAGTACCTCGCCGGCAGAACTCGGTTTACAGCAAACGTAAGGTTCCTTCCCTCGCACTAAAAACTGTAGCTGGAGCCTTCAAGGTTAGATGACTGCCCGAACGAAAACTAAACCCCCTCGCGGAGAGAACCAACCTCTCCGGATAAGAGCAAAATAATCGCCAAGAGAAAAAAAAGGAGAAAGGTGACCAACGCAGGACGAATAGCGGAGCCTCTAACCGAAATAAAAACAGAGGGGAAGGTGCCTGGGTAGATCGAGGAAAAAGGTCTAGCTACATCAGCTGATTTTAAAACAAAAGAGCAGGGATCTTTTGAAAGAGGTGCGCAAGACGGAGCAAAAAAGATTAGGGGCGCCGCTGCACGTTACAAGAATTAACCCCAAGTGAAGGTCGCGTCCGAAACACCTGAGGGGGAATCACGAAGAAAGAGGGCGTTTCACTAAGGGGTACGACAAAAAGAGAGGCCCACGATCGGCACCAACGGGGGGAGGAGCGTATCCATTGTGCAGAGACCCGTTGCGAGAAGGGCACTCGTTCACAGAGCGAACGCCGTCATAGGAGACGCAAGCGGCTAAGAACGCTGTGTGACAGCAATAGAGACCAAACGACGAAGGGACCCAACAAATAACGCTGGCCCGAACGTGTTTCCAGAAAAACCGGATCGGATCAAGCGCTGCCGGCGCAAGAGCAAGCATATAACACGACTCAACAAAAAACAAAGTAGTATTGGAGAGAAGAGTCTGACATTGCTGGAGGGCCCGAAGCTAAGACGCCGAAGAGGGAAGGGGACAAAAAAAGTTTTCGTTCGGGCAGCGTGCAACGCAAGTGAGTTTGGGGCTGCACCCGACCCTGCGAGGGCGCTGACCTCCAATGGGAATGTGGCGGGGGCATCTGGAGGGCAAGAAGCGGGGGGGGGTCCTTCGGAGCGTCAGAGGACACTACGCTCGCGCTTGCCGGCGAAGATAGGTGTGCAGGGAAAGTCGTGTCGTGGGGGGGGGGGGGGGTGTGTTCGAAGCGCAGCGTTTAACACAACGAGATCTTTCGTCAGTGTGGCGGCGAGAGACCTTCTTTATGGGGGGGGGGGTAGTAAGGGGAAGTACAGCGTCTGATCCAACGGAGGGGGGAGGCGGAAGGCGAAGCTATCCGACGGCAAATAAAGAGCGGCTGGGAGAAAAAACAAAAAAAGGCATCGCCATTCTTCGCGGCGAGCGGCAAGGGCCAGCGAGGTGGGGGGTACGCTAGTAGCGGCAGAAGGCTCGGATCGTCGGGATGGTCCAAAAGAGTCTAACGAGGTTGCAATGATCTGGCAGCATGTCAGGGTGGAGAGAGGACGACGAGGGCTGCGGTAAATTATCTCTGCGGGGGCGTCACTCTCGAGGCGGGAGGTAAAGGCGGGTTTCTTCATAGATTGCAACGGGGAAGAGGGGGGTCTCCGCGCCTTGGCGGGAGGTCGCTATGAGGGTAGGCAAGGACTCGCCCGGCGGGGGTGGACGGCTCGCGGCGCGAGGGTGGGAAGCTCTTTGAAACTCGCGGTGAGATGAAAAAAGGAAACGGGTCGCTGGCGAAACGCGGGAACACCAGTGGGGATGAGACGGGCGGGGGAAAAAAAAAATGGGGTCCGCCTGTGGAACGGGCGGGTAGGATTCGGACGGGAAGGAGGAGGTAGCTCAAACAGCTATCTAGCGGTTTTAAAGCCAACGTCTGACGTTTCAGCTGGACGAGCGGCTGTCGGCCCCTGAACAAACCACTTCAGGCGCGGGAATATTGCCCTTATAAAAGACTACCTTCGATGCTTCTTCGATAATAGAAAGGTAAACACATACTAACGATTGATGCACGTTCTGAGAAGAGTGGTGGTGCCGACGAGAAGGGCCCGAGGTTGGGAAGGTCATATGAAGTGCCAAGGGAAATGCGCGAACTTATACGATTGGACCTGAAACCTCCTCGAAGTCAACGAAAAGGAATGCACAGATATATGGCGGAATGGGCGGCTGCCCCAGGCCAAAGGGAAAAAAGTTCTGGGGGGAGGTCATGGAATGGAATGAAGGAAATTAAAAGCTTTAAACGACACCGGTCTAAGGAAGACCGAACAACGACAACGCTAACTCAGGAAAAAAGAAAGACGCAGCTCTAAAACCCAGCGTCAGCTCGCAGGAGGAAGACGTCGAGAAACACTGCCTTCGGCAGCTTCTAAGGGCCGCAGCAAAAATGTCTTCGAGAAAGTTCGGAACAGAAAAAACAGAGAATACGAAATAACAGAGATGGGTCCAGCCGAGACTCATTGAGGAAAAAAGCTCCCCGCAGGAACCGTGCGGAATGACGAACTTCAAGGAGGGACTTCAGCCTTGTGGGAAATGCCGGGGAGAAACTCGAGAGTTTCGTTACGGGGGGTTGGGCACCGGGGACGCACAGTTCGCCGTTTGAAAATGACATGGATCGTGAAACGAAGATTCGCCATTGGGCAGCAGTGTCGACGGAACGAAAAATAGACTTAGTATCTTGGCACAACGTCCTCGGCAAAAATGCAAACCACGTCCAAACACCGAAAAGGAATTCGCAAATAGGACCGGCTTCCAGAGGAGGGTCAGAAGGGAATTGGACCGATGGGGAGGGGAGCACATCTGAAATATTAGTGTGTACTTTCACAATTGAGGGCGCGCCAGGGAGAGACATCTGTCTGGGGGCGCTACGAGGGACCCCGGAAAGAACTTTTCGAAGGGATGCCGGAGGAGGCGGACGGTCATTTCCGGTGATGAACACGGCCAAAGAGGAGCGCAAGGACCTGCTCAAAAGTCCACAATTTAACACGTGCAGGGGGCTGATTTACCGTTAATAGAACACAGCTTTTGGGAACGAAAACTTTCACTATCTTCTCCGCAAAGAAAAAACCGGAGAGGGAAAATATGCGCTATTCCAAAAAGCTAAACGCGGGGTTTGTAAAGCTTCTGAAATAAGCCGGCAAGAGAATCCGTAAATGACTTGGGGAGAAACAGGGAACGGGCCGCCGCGGCGGTTTAAGAAGACAGAGGATAACAGCTATCTTCTAAAAGGAAAGGTCTTCCAAAAAGCAGAGTTGAGACTACTAACCGAAAGAAAAGAAGTCAAAGAAATTATACGTGCGCAAATACACATGCCGTGAGCCGAGTGATAGTTCGCAAGGTCGAAATTCATGGTATCGGACCTGAAAGCTTGGTCGCACGATACAGTGCAGGAGGCCTATCCATAATATTTTCGAGGGGAAAACTGCAGTCCACAGATCAAAGCTGAAGCGAGTAAACTAGTGGGAAAGTGGCGCGACACGAAAGAACATCCGAGTTTCCACGATCGCAAGGGTGGTGGGAGAATTGCCATAACGGAAAGAGAAACCTGAATGCGGCAAATCAATTGGAAAAGCAATAAACGCCAGCTTGCTCGCAGCGGGACAACCCGATAAGGCACAAATGTGAGGACGAAGCAGACTGGTAAGAGTCATCAAACTTGTAGAGGGGAGCGGAGACAAGCATACCATCATTGTTTGTGTCGAACGACGGAGCACCGCCTACCTTAGGTCCGAAAGGGGGATCGCCTACGCTCGGGGCCTGGGGGAGGAGTAAGCTGCCGTAGGGTAGGGCATTGGGCGCGCACTCAAAAGAGGTCGATAACAGCATTTTTGTCAAGTTATTGCTATATGGGGGGGGGTGCGCGGAGGAGCGTTGAGAATAGTTGTCGGCGTGTTGCGCTAGCTGGGAAATTGGGAGGGATCCAGAAATACGGATATCCGTGCTAGGGAGCTGCTCCATAAGCCCCGGTGACGATCGAAATTGAGGGACCGGAAGTCACAGGAGGAAGCCGCAGATCTCGAGAGGCGCAGTTGGCCGAATCGTGTCAAGGGGTGATCAAAATGGTGAGGCACGCAGCTGACCTCAACGAGCTACCATTCTTTCTTCCCACCGGTAGCAAAATTAAATAAGTCTCGTCTGGTAAGGCATAGAGAAAAGAAGACTAGGGAGCGGGACCTCCCGAGTCCAAGGGAGGGGGTGGAAGGGGCGGCTCCATTAAGTTTGCGCGGGACATGATAGGAGGTGCAAACGTCACGGAAAGAAGGGGGCAGTAGACGCGGGTAAAGACACCCTCCTCGAAGGAGACGTAATAATGGTTCGAAGCAAAGGTGAAATTACAAAGGAGAACAAAGTCGCTGCGAAAAAACGAGCAAAGGGATCTAAACTCTCCCAAATTACAGGAAGGGCTGAAATCTCCACAATTAATACGGCAATATGTGCAATTTTCGGGGACTCTAAAGGAAGCACTCGAAGGATGGAACGGCCCACCATCGGAAGAGCCAAGGGGAAAAAAAAAGGAATAGGAAAAACAAAGATACCGACCGGCCGGTGGCGTCAGGGACCCGAACACACACGAGAGACCTCGCAAGGTCTCAATCCCACTCACCGCGCGCCCTGGGGCCAAAAAGGCTGCACAACAGGCCCTGCAGACCTCAAGCGAGAGGGAAGCAAAATGCCCATGCTTTCACCTTATCTACCGAACGGGCAAGAAAGACTCAGCTTCGTCGTCAAAAACAGAGTAGGGCAGATAAGGGCGAAGAAAGAATGTCGTCACAAGTCACAGAGCTCTACGAGACGCAGCGATAGCGAAAAAACAGGGAACGAAAAGCAAGAAAAGCAGGGCAATCGAACTCGTACCTGAAAAGCGAGTGAATGCAAGCTGGGGGGTAGTGCGTGACGGCATCGACTCACGTCTTGTAACCAAGTGAGACAGGACGAAAAGAAGGACCAACCATCCCTGCGTCCGCTGGTAATTAAGAAATACAACAATCGATCGCGTCAGAGCACACTGGCACGAATCCAGCCGGGCTTGGGCAGTGGCAAAGAACGGCCTCAGAGAGGCCACGCAACCGGGCACACAAGGAGCAATAGACGGCAAGCGGAGAACAGGCAAAAAAAAGGGCAAGGGCCGACGCCGGCTAGTGATCACCCTCTCGGTCAGATAAAACTAGTCTCCAAGGCAACATTCCTCTACATGGGGAGAAGAGGCAGGGTGGGCAGAACTGAGACCACCTAGCAGGAGTGACGAAAAAACGGCAAAGAAATCAACAGTTGGCACGGCCCTGGTAGTGATTAGGGAAAAAAACAGAGTTCCGCGACCACTAAGACTCCATATATCTCTACAAACCCCCTGATGCTCCCTCTCTATAGATGACGAATGCGAAAAAGAAACTTAAGACGCGCAGGGAAAAGAGAGAGTCATCTGAAGCATCCGAAAAAAGAAGGGCGGTGACAATTTTCTTCTGGGAGGGGGGAAAGTGGACGCGATTCGCGATGTTAGGGAGAGAAGAGAGGTCCTACAGGGCGTGGCGTTTGCCGCCAAGAGACAGGGGGAATGCTAGAGACAAAAGAGGTGGTTCTGTCCTAAACCCTGCGCGGGAAAAAGGAGCGGACAACGACTGGCGAGATGCAAAACTCAGGGGTTGAGGATGGGGCAGTGTTCGCAAAGGAAGTGAAAGAAAATGGGGGTGAACTACGAGGGCTGGGATGGAGGGGGAAAAAAAAGTGGTGACGCTACTAATGCACTGGGGGAGTTGATTCTGAGAACAGGCAGCGCTAGGCGCATGGGGGTGCGGAACAGGGCGACCGGGCTGTTAGTCATAGGTGAACGAATGGAAAGAGGGATTCAGAAGGGGCCTCTCACAGCAGGATCATCGCTCGGCTACTGCCGCGAGCTTGAAAGGGCCGGCGAGGAGAGAGGTTTTTAAAAGTTGAGAGATAGCTATGCCGTCGGCACTCGCAGGCTTGTTACCTTAAAGCAAATAAGCGGGGAGAGGGGAGGCAGAAAAAGAATATGGTGGCATCGAGACGCGAAAATGCGCGCGTGAGGAGGGGCGGGATGTCTTCCAAAGGACACGGGGGCAACAAACGATGGTGAGGTAAACGATGCGCACAACCGGGAAAATGGCAGAGTGGGGCAGGGGAGGAGGGGGACACAGCAGCCAAAAAGCTGTGAGCGAGAGGGTTGATAAGAAAAAAAAAAGGCGTCCAGACCGACGTGCCAGGACGGGAAAGTTAAATCTAGCGAGAGTATGGTGGCGGGCCTGATCTCTGTCCGACGGCGGCGGGGCCGGGAGAAGAACCGGGGACGGCACAAATGGGGCCGAAACGCTACACAGGGCCAGAAGGTGGGAACGGGTAGGTCATCAAACGCTCGGAACGTGGAGGGACAAAAAATAGGGGGCGTCCGAACTTAAATTACGTACTTAGGGGCGGGGGGGACGCCGAAACATAAAAGGGCCGCGTATACAAGTCGTTCACTACTGTGTACGGAAGAGCTGGGTCAGAAACGTGACCACACTCTCAAGTAACGAGGAAAAGGAAAAGGCGAAATAGTCGAGAGGTTAGAGCCCGGGTACGAGGGCGGGAGATCCATAGTTGCCCGTCAGAAAAACAACAACATAGGGGGGAGGTAATAGGCCGCATCAAGAGAAGTCCCCTCGTTTCGAGTTCTAGTCGGAAAGGGGAAAAGAGGAAATTATCCAATGTGGCCAAACTGCCTTCCCTCAACACCAAGCGGACACCTGATTCATTAGCGCAAGGGAGGCCCGATTCCTCACAACGGGAGGGGGAAGACAACTAGGAGGCATTTCATGAGATAAGTTCACGGCGCACTTTGAACGACAGGGACGAGCATCAGAAAGAAGCTCAACAGCGACCTGGATGGGTGGTAGAAGACAAAGGGTAAAAAAAAAGTCGTCGTACAACACATTTCGCAGTCGTCTCGAAGACCCGGAAAGAGAAGGAATCTAAGACACAAACCAAGAGTGGGGAAGTGAACTTAGATCAGGTGTCCTTCAAAAAAAACTCCATCACCAGTCAAGCCTGGGAGGATTCATTCTGCCCAGACCCGAGATTTGATACTCACGATGAGCCGGAAAAAACACGATATGGGGTAGAACCAGTCGAAACGCATCTCATTGCTTCCCAAAAGGCCCCACGCTACGCAGCCGAACCTCTTGCGAGCACGAAACATGGGAAAGGGAGCGGTCTTGGACGGTGCTGGAAAAAGGATTTTGGCATCATTGGAGTGAAGATGCCAAAAGCTTGCGAGCAGCCGGGCAGGTAATCTGGAAAATTGTTTTGTGCCTGTGCGAAAACCGAACATCTCGATGCCCCGTGCTGGCAAAGGAGAAAAAGAAGCGAGAGTAACTATGATTTGTTTATCAGGGGGGCATCAGCAAGTCAAGGGACAACGCTGGAAACCCCGCGACTAATTGGGTAATCGGGAGGAAGGACGCTCGGAAGCAAGTGGTCACAAAGTCCACCGCTGCCCCTCGATCCAGGAGCAAGCCAGAGGAGCGTGGGAAACAACAGAGTAAAAGGAACGAGGGCGAGGAGCAGCTTCAGACTCTCCCTGTTGTTAACTCTGTTCCCGTAATAGAGGGAGAAGGGTCATAAGGGGAAGTGGGACCAAAAAAAATCAATCGGGGCCCGCAAACGCTCTTTCAAACCGATAACGAAGGGGGCCCCGCGCCACGGTACTTTCGGAAGGACGCGCGGCCAGCGTGGACGTCATCGGGGCAATAAGAGGGAAAAAGTATTTCTTGACGTGCCGGCTGATTTGCCGAGAAGCCTACAACATAAAACCCAGAGGGGACTGATGATGCATTGTGCGCGTGTCGTTAGAAAAACAAAAAAGGGAAGTAACAACGAGAAGAATGCCGACGCCAAGAGGGTTTAAGCGTCCTCGGAATCACGAAGAGGGAGGGACCGCTGATCGGGCAAACCTGTGCAACGTGAACGCAATTCTCAAATGGGTCAATTATACCATAACGCAAACACTTTCTTGTCAACTGGAGTCTAGGACGAAAAAAGGAGGTCGGCCAAAGAGAGAGTGCTCACAACCCCGAAGCATACAGGACGCGGTCTCACGAGATTTGAAAAGACAAAAGGGGAGGATTGACAATGCAATCAACTGAGTGGAAACCTTAAGGCAGGAAAAACACATCAATGGGCAGATCCAGATCTCGAGAAATCGTGCACTAAGGAAAGGGACATGAAGCAAGAATTAAGACAGGGACGAGGGTTCAGGCTATCAAAAAGGGAACAGCATGGGAAGAGGAATGGGGGAAGCACTGCTATCCCTGATTGGTGCTAAAAGCAAAAAAACCCACGTCCACATGAAAGATCAGGCAGCGGCTCCCTCAGGAGGAATGGAAAACAGCTGGTTCCTCAAGAATCTACTATTACATCGAGAAGGATGTTAGCAGGGGAGGCGGCAAGAGACAGTACCGACCTGAAAATTAAAAGCTCTTGGTGTTGGAAAGGTAAAGAACGAACTCAGCCGGGCCTGAAGATAGGGTAAGAATGGGGGGTGATGGGACTCGCCAGCAACAACTTCGTGGGAGAGCTTCCTAATTGTAACCCTTTGGTACGACTGAAACGAAACTCTTCGCAGAGAAAGCGAAGAGGGGTTTGTCTATATGCAAAAAAAAAAAAGAAAAGATAGGCTGTCTCGCTCATAGTATTCAAAAGTGGTGGAGCAGTTCTTTAGGAGATCGCCACGGGGTTAAAAAAGAAGGGTTCTTTGAAGACCTAGAAAAATCGAGCGACCACGCCGGTGCAGAAGAGGACGTGAAGGTACTGATCCCAACACCTTCGGCAGGATAAGGAAACAGGGGGGCATCTTGTGGCAAACAAAGGGGCTTAAGTGGTCAACATGTGCTGGGCCTCAAACGTTACCTCAATAAGGGCGGCTTAAAGGGCGGAACCGCAAGGATCAGACTCAGAATCGGCGGTTTTGGCCCCTTGACTCGGGACCAGCAGACAGCCGAAAAATGAGAAGGACCGCCTCGACGGGGAGAAGGAAAAGGAAAGGGCCGAATTAATTGGTGCAAAAGGGGCCAAGAAGCCGGAAATCAAAAAAGGCCCCGGACGGCGCAGATCGCGTGTGGAACATCTCCCTACGCATCCACCACTGCGGAAAAGGTTCATTAGCAGACTCAGCGCGACCGAAACGGAACAAAGTTAAAAGAAACTCACATCACGTAGAAAAAAGTGCGGTAAGGCAGGGTGGGCAGAAAAAAGATGACCCGGCTCCATTTTGCGCAAAGAGCAAAACCCTGGGTTCGGGGGGGTGTACTCGGATCAAGAAAGAAGGACCACAGATAGAGTGGACCGGCGCAATGACTAAAATCTTTCTTGAGTCATGCCGAAAAACTAAGAAGACGTCCGACACGAGACAGAAAAAGATAGAAAAAACCGAATCAAGATTCCAGACAGAAGGGGCCTGAAGGTCCCGAAAACGCAGAGGCGACTCCTTCAACCTAGAATACGTCCAAAAATCTACACGTCCTCGTCGGACGTGCCACCATGCTGGAGAAAAAAGAGTGGAAAATAAGACAGAGTGTGAAAAATACAGCTAAGACTATCATAGAGATAGAGCGCACACGGTCGAAATAAAAATAAGCGCGGGCAACTGAGATCTCTTCAGAAAGGGCAGCGCCGCTGTGGGGGGGGCGGGCACGAAGGGGGAACAAATATCTTGGTCATATGCCGCGCCATGAGAAAGACGGTCGCCTTCCTCAACCAAGCCTTGGCAGAAGCTTGCTTCCATATACAACACAAAAAAGCTCTGAGTCTCGAGCGCACTGGGAAAAACTCGGCGTTGTCGCTAAAAAAGTGGAAAAACCCGGCGCAGTGACACACACAAGAACGTGGACCGGTGACACACCAGGAGGTTCATGGGGGGCAAAAGTGGGAACGGGCAGCGCGCGGAAAAATGGCCGACGGCAGGCGAGGAAAGACCCCAAAGTCACTCGCCCAACAGGCGATCGGAGCAAAAAAAAGCCACAGGGCCCGACTTTTGCATCTACATTCAGATAATAGACAAAAAATCGTGGCCCAGGTCCCCAAACAAACAAAAAAAAAAAAACCCCCAACACCAACCAAAACCCCAACCCTCCACGAACAACAAAAAAAACCCCAAAAGGGGGGAAACGAACACCACGTGTCATCCACTTCCGCTACTGAAGAGAAGATGACGCAGGAGTGGACGGGCGCACGCAAAAGAAGGGGAAAGAGCCGTCGCTCGCACAAAAACAACTAAAAGGGAGGGGGAAGATATCTAGAAGAACGTGAGGAGGGGACGCAGCACAAAAAAGGTCATTCTCTCAAAAGAAAAGCGCGGACTCCGGTGCAGTTAACAAAGGAAAAAAGGTTCGGGGGGAAAGAGTGCCGGGGGGGGGCACTAGGAGGGGGGGGGCGAACATAGCTGGCACCGTCGGGCTTAGGGGGGGGGGCTAGGGGGAATAGGATGGCGTTTGTCGCGGAACTCGCCGGCGGAAAAACGGGAGGTGGCGGGGGGTATTCCTCCCAAGTCAGAAGAAAAGTGAGCGGGGAGATCGAGAGTTTGGCTACGAAAAAAAACAGTGTGACGCTAGGGTCGGGGGGAAATACGAAAACCGGCGCGGAATCCAAACGGGACGGAAGTTTTCATATCTAGTGACTGGCGAAGGGAAAAAGGGCTGTACTGTGGTGTCTCTTGGGGCGTTCAAGCGTGAAGTAGGGCTGGTTTACGGAGGCGTCCAGGGCTGTTTCACTCAAGAAGGCAAGACACGATGTCCAATTGCGAGTGGGGAAGAGCGGGGAGAAAAAGGCGGCGGGCAGGCGAGAAGGGCAACATGACTCGGAAAGTCAATGCCACCATCGGAGGGATGTTCTACAGGGGTGGCAATATCTTTCAATTTAGGAGACGGGGGGAAAAGGTCAGGGAGGGGCGATGAAAATCATGGACCTCTTGGCACTAGCTGTGGACGATCGGACGACGATGACGGGGGAAAAAATCCTGTAGGCGACATATAGACTCAAGGAACGTCTTCACGAGCAGAGGCCGCGGGGGCCGGGAAAACTTAGGGGACTGGCAAACATATTTCACTTCGTCGAACATGCTGGACGCGCAGGGAGGGGGATTGTAAGGGAGGCATTACGGTTTTCTGGCCAGAAACGACAAGCAGAGGAAACAGCGGTGAAAAAACGTCATTCAAGAGCCCTCGAGACTCGGTGCTGCAGGATCGCTTGAAGTGAAGGCAAGAGGTCGGGGCGGAAAAGGGAAAAACAACGTAAAAGTGCGTAAAACGTAAAGTCTGTTTCGGGGTGTAGGAAATGAGGACGGAGAAAGGCGGTGAGGGGAACAACGGCGGACGAAATGACCTTCGGGAGAATCAATTCGGAGGGGAGCACAAACGGCTATGTCACGCCATCTGTCCGACCCGCAAGGGAAACGGATCTTCGAATTCTGCCACCAGGAAAACCCGTCATTTGATCAACGGGATGTGAAAGCGACAAGTAAAAGCGGTGCAAAAGCGAGGTATAGGACTGGTTAGGGCTCCTATGATAGGTAAACAAAAACAGGAAGCGTAGAAAATAGGGCACATAAGAATCTGGAGTCAGCAATAGGGGGCGAGAGGTGAGGGGAAGGGAAGGGAAGTGCCCAACACATGCTCGTAAGACTGTCGGGGATCCCAAAGCTGAAAGAGAGCGAAGGGAGGGAGTCAAGAAAGGCGCTGAATGGGACTACCGAACTTCAGACCGATGATAGCAAACGCCGGGGTATCTAAGGAGTAGCGACGTCAGTTAGGAAAAGGACCAGAAGGAAAAGCAAAGCGAGAAGGAAGCCACGAGGAGCACTCATCCTTCTTGTGTCGGAATCAAACAAAAGAGAGGCGCATAATCGCACCTGGCGGTGCGAGGAAAAAAGGGTAATGATTACTGGAGAGCCAAAAACCCTACTGAAAGGAGGAAGACAGGTAGGTTCAAAAAAAAAAACACCATCAAGGCAAGGCCATCGGGAAGATGAAGTGACGGAGGGTACGAAAAAAACGGAATAGTTGTGAATCACGACTCAAATAACACAAACAAAGGGTAGAAGACAGTACGAAAGCCAACATTTGAGAAACAGGGCGAGACCAGCGACATCGAGAAAAAGGATTTTCGATTAAAAAATTCAGGCTTCTTCAATCGTTGTGCCATTCTCTCAGAGCAGACACAGCGAAAGAGGGGAGGCGTGGAGGGGGATGTGAACTGGTAGACCAGAAGGTGAGGAATTCTAGCATCATTCGCGATGCTTGAGACGAACGGGCTAAGCGGCTTCTGGGAAAAGAGCCACTACGGAACACGCCGGCGACTTGCATGGAATCAGTTGCGTAGAGAAGGGTAACGGCCCCTCCGAAGATACGGGGGCGACCGGGAGAAGGAAAATACCAGCTTCGTTTCCGGAATAGAAACTGGAAAACGAATGGTAACTTCCCTCTAGGCGCAAGGACCGGTCACCGGTAGATGAATGCTTTCGTGTTGGGCGCAACAGAGAGAACTTTAAGACCTCCTTCACAGGCAAAAAAGCGGCCAGGAAAACTGACGCACGGTGGTGCGCGGTTTAGTGGGGAAAAGGGGACGCGGCACGTTTTCCGATGCGCAAGGGCACAGCAGGGACAACGGAAAAGTCCGGTGATTTACGATACTAACCCACGTGCGAGATAAGTGTCAG
>Ga0179593_1385928_pt1 | contig 13880 bp, 18 predicted proteins | sample CZODoug2_1_08_16_FD_185931 | JGI IMG/M metagenome (GOLD analysis project Ga0179593, IMG submission 185931) | Vadose zone soil fungal communities from Angelo Coast Range Reserve, California, USA - CZODoug2_1_08_16fungal (PacBio error correction) | ecosystem: Environmental > Terrestrial > Soil >...
AAGAAAAAAAAAAAGATCGCCAAAAAAACCAGGGTTCCGCAGTAAGGGGGCAAGGGGTCCAAAGAAAAAAAAAAAGAGGGCACGGGATACAAGGTAACACCTGCAAAAGAAAATACCAGACAATACAAGGCCTGGGCGGTACACACTCTCGGGGACCAAAAGGGGACAAAAAAAAGGTCAGACGAAAAAGACGGAAAAAAAAAAAGGTTGAGGGAGGAGACCAGTGCCAAGCCGGACAAAGCCGCCACTACATCATAGAGTTAAAAAGGCCTCGGCACCTGAAGGGAGAAACAGTGGCGGCGAACTAACAAAAAAAAGGCGATAGGCGGCTTAACTAGCTGTAGAAGGAGAAGAAAAAAAAGGAGGAGGGAAAAAGGGGACCTGCTCTTGGCAAGGGGGGGGACGTAAACGGAACCTGGTGGACGTGAAAAAAAAAAAAGGTAATACGGCAAAGCCCTTGTATTCTCCAAATCTTTAAGGTAGGGGGGAGTGGGCTTGGAAGGAGAAAAAAAAAAGAAAAAGATTGGGGGAAAAAACGGAAAAAGCCGGGAGTTTCCGTAAGGGTAAAAGGCATCGCTACAAGAGGAAAAACGCGCGCCCAGGCACGGTTTCACCGGGGGGGGGGTGAAGGGTACAGTCACAGGCACATTGAACGGGGAATCAGGGGGGGGATACAAAGAGGAAAGACTCATCTTCCGGGATGACACCAAACAGAGGGAGGGTCACGAAAGAGGGGGGTTAACGGCCTGGGAAAGATGGTTCACACGTGCAAAAAAAAGGAAATAAGGGTTCTGGAAACAAGGAAAAAAAGAAGTGGTGGGAAGCCAGGAAGTACTGGGAAATGGAGGGAGCCCTTTGACTTGGAAAAGAAATGCCCCCGGGGGAACAACCTTCCTTGCAAAAAAAGGGAACAACAGGGGGATAATGAACGGAGAAGAGATCAAAAAAAAGACCGGCCACGGTGGTGTTAAAAAAGGGCCTTGGGGGCAAAGGAAGTTCGAGAGGCGTGGAAAATCCTCCAGTAAAAGGACGCGGAAAAGAAAGGGGGGTGGAAATGCAGCAAGGGGAAAAGGGAAGAAAACCACGCCACTCACTGCCGGCGGACCGGGTGGACGGGGGACAGGACATGGGCAAGAAAGAAAGGATTGGCACGACGGTTTAAACAACGGCAAATCTACTACCGAGGTAAGAGCCCCAAGTTGGGGGAAAAAAGAGAGAGAAAAGCGTCATGTTTCCAACAACAGAGCAACGACAAAATCGTCCCAGGCATAAAAACGGAAAAAAATCGTGAAAAAAGGGTAAAACATCGGACTCTGCCCGGCTGACAGAAACCGGCAAACTGAGGGACACTAGAAGAAAGAAAAAAAGAACATCCGCAAGACAAGATCCAGAAAAAACATAATCTACTTGGTTGAAAAGGGAAGAAAAAGGAGAAAAATGCTGGGAGCAGCCCCGGGCATCCGGAAGGCTACACAGATGGTTTGGAAAAAAGAGGGATGTTAAGAGAAAAAAAGTCGGTACAACTGAAACACGGACAAAACCGGGGAATCCATTAACCATAAAGGAAGGACGGGAGATACAGGGGCAGGGAAAATTACACTAGACGAAGCAAAAAGAAAAAAAGAAAAACCCAGTCCACAAAAAAAGGGACCGAAGAAAAAAAAAAAAAACCTCCCCCGGAGTGCCGACATCTCATTGACGAAGGCAGTCGAGCAGGGGGAGTGTGCGAGGACCGTCCAATGTTTAAGTGGTAAAAGAACAAACCAACCCATCCCAATTGACGTAAAAAAAAAACGGGCCGTCAACGCCCGGTGGACAAACACACCAACAAACTCCAGGAGAAGGAGGAAAAAATTCGGCCTGACCGCGCCCAAAAAAGGAAAGGCGCTCCCTCACGAGCAGATAAAAAAAGAGAAACAAAAAAATTATGGAAAGAAAGGGACAAGAAAAGTGCCTCGAGTAGAGAAGTGCCGTCAGCGTCTGCACCAATCGAGTACGAGCCCGGGGACGCGGGGGCAGGGGGGGGAAAAAAAAGGCGGCGGCCCCAAAGGAGGGAGGGTGAAAAAAAAAGAACAAAACCTGTAACCGGAAGTGGTCGTGGGGTAATAACCGAAAAGGGAACAAACGTCAGCACGAAAAAAAAAAAAAAAAAACACGCACCGGTTTTTTCGAGTCCCCCCGACAAGGAAACCAGGAGTGCACAGATGTCGGGGACCGCGCACTGTGGTCAGGAACGGAAAAGGGGGAGAATTCAACTGGAAAAAAGGAGGGGATGAAGGGGGGGGGGGGAGGGGGGGGGGTTTGGAGGGCAGAGCTGCCTCGGTCACTTTTAAAAACCGGCCACTGTATCTCTCTCAAACGTGATCCAAGCGCCTGGTAAACAAAAAAACGGGGCGGCCTGTTCGAAAAAGAAACCAAGGGAAGGGGGGAACTGGGTACCGAGTTCCGGGGCCTACCCACCGACAAAAAACTGGACCCAACAAAAAGCAAACGCCAGCCCCCAAGGAGCCGCGCCAACTGGAAAAGAATCCGGAGACGTTCTGTCCCAATGCAAAACCCAAGAGAAAAAAAAAAGGGGTTGTGATGGGGATCTGGGAAGAAAAAATTGGGGGGGAAAAGAGGGAGGAAACATCAATCAATGCCGGTGGACAGGGGAAGCCTTGGAATTTAGAAAAGGCCAAAAAACCAAGGAAACGAAGAAACACCCTGACGATCGCGTAGTGGGGGGGAACAGTAAAGAAAAAAAGAAAAGCAGCAGACTGCACAGCGAATCAAAAACGGGGGAACCACTCGGAAAACAAAAACTCGGGGGACGTAGAGGACAGAAGCAACTCGACGCCGAAACTGAGGAAACAAACGCCCCATGCACAACTATTCATCTGCCAGACGAAAAGGAAGGGCTGGGAGGAGGCCCAAAACATGTGCCCATGCCAAAAAATGAAAGGTCCAGGAACAAGAACTCCCTAAAAGAAAAGTAGAAAAGCCCAAAAGCAAAAACGAAAAAGCCCTAAAACGGTGGGGACAGGGACAGACCTAGCACACTCTTGGCGCGCCAAAAAACAAGAAAGGAACTTACCAAAGGAAAAGAAAGGTGTTTGAAAACAGCAGGAAGACCAACACCGAAAGGCTCTCTTTGACAACAGGGCAAATGGACCTAAATCAAAAGAAAAGGAAAAGGGAAGCTCCAAAAAAAAGGTCGTTACGTCGAACAGAAAACGTAATCGAAAACGTGGAGCAAACCCATCTCGAAAAAAACCGAACCAAAAGAAAAAAGAAGGGGGAAAACGAACGCTAAAAAAAAAACGAAGCCAGGATACCAATATGATATTTAAAGATGTACGAACAAAGAGGAAAAAAAATGGCCAATTGGAAGGGGGGGGGGGGGTACTTCAACCAGAACAACCCATTTCAGGCGCGCCGGGCCGTGTGGTAGACGGGGAAGGACTAGAGAAGAAATCCCAAATACTTGGAGTCTGTTTCCAACGAAGGGGGGGGATTCTACTGAGAAAAGTACACCAAAAAAGAAAGATGGGAGAATAGGACAAAGAACAAACTTACCAACCGACCGCGAGACCAGGAGAAAAGGAAAGTACAAAGTTCAGAAAAACAACATGGGTCCAAAAAAAAAAGGCCAGAAAAGGGAATTTACCCGAAGAAATCATCCCCTTGGACAGCCGTTTAAAGGGCCAAAAGCACGATGAGGACCGCGTCTAAGGGGGAAACCGGGGGCTTCGGACAGGTGCCCTGTATGGGGGGAAGAGGAAAAGAAAAAAAAGAAAGGTGAAGCGCAGTGGGTATGGCAAAAAGGGGCAAGGAGAAGGAAAGTCGCGAAACCGGAAGAAGCTTGTTGGAAAGCGCGGGAAACAGTGTTCAGAAGAGTGTAGTCAAACCGCCCAGACAACCCGACCCTTGGCGAAAAAAAAGACATGGGGAAAAAGGGATCCAGGTCAACCCCTCTTGGAGGGAGGACGGGGGGAAAACAGCCAGAAGGGCGAAAATCACGGACGTCACGAGAGAGAAATCGAAAAAAAACAACGTAAATTAAAAAGAGGGGGTAAAAAGAGATATATAGGACAGCCCCCATGGTTCAGAGTCCGGGCAGAGGGGGGGGGGGGCAAATGCCGAAAAAACTAACTCAAAATTTTCAAAACGGGGGTAAAGACAGGACTCCACAACGACAAAAAACGCATCAACCGAATTGGGTCGGGACTAACAAGAAGAGGGTTAACAAATGAGAGAAGGATCTGCAAAAACCGAAACCTGACAAGGATGTGTTAGCGAAACCAGGCAGCGGGTCAAGCGGCCCTACAATGAGCGGGGGAACGAGGAAAGGGATCAGAGGGAAAAAAGAAAGGTCCCAACGGTCCAGAGACTAGTTTAGGGGAATCAGCGGGCAGAAACAAGTGTTCGGAGAGGACAACACGGCGGCTTAAGGTGAAAAAAGTGACCACTATTCAAAGGGGGGGAACAATTTAAAAAGGGGGACGTAAAAGAATCCTTGGTCCTCAAGCAAATTCGCTTGGGCTCGTAAAGGTTAAAAAGACAGAGGCTCGACGGGGTGATGTGAGAAGGAAGAACGGCCCCAAAGGGAAAAAGTCAAAGAAGAAAGAAAATTACCGAAAAAAAGCGGGCATGACGAGCAAAAAAAAGCCCTGCACGCGCAAGAAAAGGGGAGGGTTGTTTCCAGGAAGGGAAATTAACCACAAAAAAAAAAAAATCACGGCCACAAGGGAAAATGGGGAAAGCGTGTGAAGAAAAGAAATATAAAGAGAAGGGGGGGGGGATCCGTGGTCCGGTCGCAGTTTCAAGAAAAGGAAGGAGGTGGGGGGGGAAAGGGAAAGGGTACAGAGGTCCCGGGTGAGGGGGCAAGAAACGGTTTCTGGTACAGCGACGACATACGTGTGCGAAAGGGAGAGGTAATTGGGGGAGGGGGGAAAGGGTTTAAAGAAAGGAAAAAACTAACTGCCGCTTCTGGACAGGAAAAAAAGGGAGGTGGCCGGCTAAGCGCACAAGAAAAACTTCTGGTCACAAAAAAAAAACGGTAGGACTGAGGGGGAAGTGTACGAAGGGGGGAGAATACGGGCCCAGAACGCAGACACACCTGTTCCGTTTCACTTCAATGGAAGGGAAAAAAAAGGCCGCCACGCCGCGGCAGGAGGACAATGAGGAGTGGCAGGCGGTCAAAACAAAAATGACAAGGGCTGCGGAAAATCAAGAAGAAAAAGGGAATAAACAAGGGGGGGGAAAAAGAGGGTGCGTATGCGCTTTCAAGAAGCGAAGTTAAAAAGAAGATCGTACCAAGGGCAAAGCAAGACGAATAATCTTTAATGGGAAAGCCAACCTGCCGAAAAAAAAGAAAGAAAAAAATATATGCGGGAAGAGAAAAAAAACCTCCAATACTTTGAACGGAACAAGGAAAAACATTATCTACGGGTAAAGGCAGAAAAAATAACCGAAGCTGGAGAAACAGCGACGGGCTCAAGAGGATGCAAAAGCGGTAAGCTGAGGGGAAAGGGAGGGAAAAGAAACATAGTGGGAAAAGGAAAACGTGGCCCTTGTAGAAGGAACGCCAGAACGAGTTTTCCTGGATAGAAAGTGGGGAAAGGAAAAAGGGGCGAACAGAATCAGAAAAAAAAAAAACCCACCAGGCCCAGCAGAAAAAGCAGGGTGAAATGGAAGACGACAAAACGAGGGAACAAAAAAAGAAAAGCTCAGTCCGGAAGATAAAAAAACTGTCGAGCAAGGGGTAAGGGAAGTAAGTCAAGGTTTTTGTCGGTGACCCGACACCCCCCGACAAAAAGAAGAACAGGTTTAAGGACCAGGTAAAACAAGCGGGAAAACTCCTCAGGGAAAAAAAAAAAAAAAAAGGAGCCAGACGTACTCGGACGAAGTCTGACGACTCTATCAGGTCATCCGTCAGAGAAAGGAGAAAGCCACTGAAACAAAAAAAAAAAAGGAGAAAAGAGAAAAGATTATTCCTGGCTGGGAGGCGAGCGCGTAAAAAGGAAGGTCAAAGTACGAGAAGGGGGAGAATTGACACCATTCAGGAGGAAGAAAGATGGTCCGGTCTCACAGCAAGTAAAAAGGAGTTTGTACAGGGGGGGTGGAGTTGACACGAACAAAGGCACCCCGCACGAAAAGGAGAAGAAAAGCAAAGGAGAAAAAAAAAAAGAAGCAAAAACAAAAAAAAACTATTCTGGGTGGGGACAGACGGAGACATTCCCGTCTCAAAATGGCGGTAACTGGCGGGAACCTGGCTGGGTTTTCGCAAAAAAGGGTGGAAAGGAAGGACTTTCCACGGGGGGAAAAAAACTGGTTAGAGCTAACGAAAGAAAAGACGACCTGGGGAACCGGAATAACCAATCAACCGTGTTTTTCCCGAGGGTTGCCCGGGGTTAAAAACGAGCAAAACGAAAGCGGTGGCAAAAAAGAAAGAAAAAAATCCTGAGTCCCAGAAAGTGTCCCATATTTATATGAGGTTGAGGAAGACACACACGGGGGAACAAACCAAGCTTCACATGAGTGGAGCGGGTCTGGACAAAACGAAAGGAGGAATGGGATGTCAGGGAAAGAAAGAGGCGCACGTCGGGGGGCAGAAGGGAAAGGTAATGACACACTTCAAAGACTAGGGGGAAGGAGTCGCCCCATCGAGGTAGTTTGAACAGGGGACCAACGAGAATAATAAAGGAAGACCGCACAGATATATAAAAAAAAAGGGGGCTGGAAAACATCGGGGTCGGCGTTTGCCGCAATCACCGAAAATAAGTGAAGAACAAAAAAAAAAAATAAATGGTCTTGCCTGGGAACAGGAAAGGGGGAAAAAGATACATCGGACACACCGAAAAAAAGCAAGGCGTGCGTGGCAACCCACGTTGTCCCATGGCAAAAGAAAGGGGAAAAGGGTGACGGGAAGGTCGGCAACGCCACGATAACGCTCGAAATCAAAAGCAAAGAAAAAAAGGACAAACAGTGGCCTGCAAAAAAAAGAAACGAGGAGCACTTTTACGACATTGTGACGGGTCCCGTGCAAAAAGTAGAAAAAAAAAAGACAAGTCCTCAAAACAATCACAAGGGGGGGGGTCAGAAAAAAGTCCGGACAGGCTCGCAGTCAAACGTCAAATGACCGAAAATCAAAGTAAAGGAAAGAAAGCCCGCGCCCGCCAAAAAGGCGGACGCGCACCAAAAAAAAAAAAAGTAGCGGAAAGGAACAAGGGGGAAAATACGAGGCCCAGGAACCAAAAACCCCAAAAGGGCAACGCGCCAACGAGAACCAGGGATACTTCCATCAGAGCTCAAGATTTAAAAAAACGATTAACATCATGGCAGGCATGTAGGTCTTAAACAAGGGGAAAAGTCAAGTAGAAAACTTGGACTTTGTAAACGAACTGCAAATAATCAACCGTACGACCTCCAATTGGCTCAGTGGGTTTAAAGAGTGGGCGGAAACTGAAGACCAATCAAAAGGGAAAAAAAAGGGGTTCTGACATAAAAGCTGAAACAATCGCGCGAAGACCATGATTCTCGTGACAAAGTTTCAAAAAAAAGGGGGGTTTTAAAACCCCCAAACCCTTGAAAAGCAGGTTGAAAAAAAGGGAACGGAAAAACCCGTTTGGGTCACATCTTAGACCATCGCGGGGTTAAATAAAAAGGAAAGACACTATCGACAGAGTGGGGACGCCGCCCCGGGTCCTGCCAAGGGGTGACGAGAGCTTTCATAGAAGAGAAAGGTGTGGGAAGGGAAGACAGGGGAGGGGGCTGACTTTGCGGTGGACGCTAACATAAAAATGAAAAAAAGGGGGGTTGGCCCCGGAATCAGGAGCAGGGCACAAGGGGGGCCCGAAACTGTAAGTACACGCCCCATTAGTCAACGGAAGGAAAAAGGGGGTAAGGTTTTGTGCATAACGGGGGTTCTCCACAGGGGGGGACCAAACAGGGGAAAAAAAACGTCGGGCCGGGCCCAAAAAAAGCCTGGACGAATTGCCCCCCGGGGACCGGCGATATCAGGGTAGCAAAAAAAAAAAAAAGAGGAAAAGAAGGAGAAAAAGAATCCCAAAAACGTGGTCATCGTTCACCAGGAAGGGGGGCCAAAAAATGAAACAGACGCGGGAAAATAGAAAAACGGTCTGCACAACTTACGGCAAAGAAAGACCCTGGGGGAGAACACGGCTCTGGGGGAAAAAAAAAAGTCACGTCAACCTCGCAGTCGGGCACCCCAAAAGGGAAAGAAGGTTCTCACCCGAAAACAACTTGGCTTCAAGGAAAACATAAAAGGCAATGCGCCAGAGAGAAAAACGGCAAAGAAAGGAAAAAAGACCTGGGGACGGAGGAAGGCGGGTCGGCAAGAGTAACGCGCTGGCTAAGGGGAAACACGGCGGTGAAACTGGTCCTATGGCAAGGGGTGAAGGTGACGGAAAAGGGTAAAAGCAAAAAAAAAAGAAAAAAATACACAAGGGAAGCCCGCGGGAATGCACGCCATCACTTCAAACAGAAGGGGGGTGATGGGGATAGAGCAAGAAAAAAAGTTAAAACCGGGAGGGACAAAGAGGGCGTACGAGAGCGGCTACGAGAACAAAAGGACCGTAAACGCGAACAACACGAAAGGGGGGAAAAAAGGAAGGACATCACGACCCATGCTGCAGACTGTTCAACAGAACATCGAAAAGAAGAAAAAGAGGCACCTGGAAAAAGAGAAATGGGCGGTCCTGCGTAAAAACCGGCTCGGGTGTGGCAGAAAAAAAAAAAGGGTCGGAGAAGGGGGGAAAGTTTCTCAAGGATTACGGGTAAGTCACGAGGTAAAAGGGAAAGAAAGGGGGGAGGCAAGCGGGCGGAGGGAAAAATGAGGGGGTCCAATGGGGACTGGAAGGACAGAAGAAGGGGAGGCCTGAAAAGAAAAAGGGGGGGTCGAATTGGGGGAAAGGAACGAAATAAAAGATCCTGATGGGGCAAAAAAAGGAGGGGAGGAAGGGAGGGAAACTTTCACGATCTGTTGCTCGCGGGCAGGAGCGGAAGAAACCTGGCAAAGGGATACATTGAACTGGGACCAATCAAAATCCACGTCCGCTGGAAAAAGGAAAAGAGTGTCCCGGGTGAAAAAAAAGAGCAAAACACTGTTGAGGGAGGGGCAAAAAGAAAAGAATGAAGAACCCAAGGGGGTGGAAAACTCATTGAAAGGAAGGAAAATCAGACGGCGAAATGTTTGTGGAAAACAGAGGGAATAAGGACTAGAAACAGCCGGAAAAAAAACTCAGACCTTGACCAGTGAAAAAAAACCGGAACGGAGATGCTGCTAAAAGAAATAAGACGAAGATGAAACTAAAAAAAAAAAAGAAAAGAGAGGACGTGAACAGGGCAGAAAGAAAAAGGATTGAGCACAGAAGGGGAAAAAGGGAGCCGTCATTTGGTAAAAAGACAATTGAAAAAAGGTTACTCTTACCCAAAGAGGTACCAGGAACAAACGAACGGGAAAAGAGGCCTAAGGAGAGGGGAACGCGGAGAAAAAGACAAGGTGCAAAAGGAAATTGGGGAAAACCTAGAGAGAAAATGGAAAAAAAAACAAAACCACGCCCCAGCACAAAAAAAAACAGACCCAGTGGATCCTTTCCCGAAAAAGCGAGGCCCCCGAAAAGAGAGCGAAAAAAAAACTACCGGAGGAAAGGGAGAGAAGGTCGTGCTTACAAAGGGAGGAACAAAACTAAAACCCCCTACAACCGGACAGGGGAGAGGGGGGGGCTGGACCCTCAGATGCAAGAAGTAAAACCCAAAACAGAACACAAACACACCTCAGCAAAAAAGGGAAAAGCAACTAAGAAAAGATCTTACGTACGGCCAATAAGAAGAAGAGAATTAGCAGAAAAGGCAGAAATCAGACAAGACGAAAAAGACAAAAAGATGAGGAGAAAAGGAGAAGAGAGAATCGTAAAAAGAAAAGGAAGAAAAAGGAAAAAGAACTGCTAAATAAAGGAGAATTTACGAGCAGTAAAGGGGGGTAAGGTTACAAAAAACCGTCTTGGAGGAAGAAACGGGGATTAAACGAAAAAAACAAGGGAAGTGGGGAGGGTGGGGACACCGGAATTTCTGGCCCCGCACAAACGGGGAAAAAGAATACAGGGAGCGAACCAAAGATCTACGAAGAAATTTTCTTGGCAGCGAAAACACTGTTATTCCGGCACAACTCAACCACATGGAAGGCCGGGGGAAGTCCGGGGTGGGGAGGGGAGGAGAATCAGTCCCAAGAAGTCACTGGCAAAACGGGGAAACTTAAAGGGTATCCGAAAAAAAAAGACCTTAGGAGACCTGCTGTGAAAAAAAAATTTCCGTGTTCGCGGCAGAATGGGCCTGGGTACAAAAAAAAAAACTCAAAGGGGAAAAAACGGCAAAAGAAGGGAGACCCGCGCAGGAGCCATCTCTGTGAAGTAGGCTTCTTGTCGGCCGGGGAAAAAAAAAAAACCCCCGGGGAGCCTTATGGTGGATCTTTGTCCGGTGCAAAGAGGGAGGGGAAGAGGCAAAAAAAGAAAAGAAAAGAATCCTGCGGGCAGCCAACGGGGAAAGGAGATGGTCCACAGAAAAAGAGGAATCGAAGCCCCTGGACGAGCGCGGGGGAAAAGGGAGGAAGCTCAAGACGTCAGGAAAAACATTACGAAGATCACAACACTTGGATAAAGATCTGGGGACCAGTAGATGTGGAACACAGACAAAAAAAAAGGGGGAACCACCTCTCTGGCGGGAAAACGAACCTCCCGCCTACGTCAAGGGTCCCCCCCCAAAAAAAAAAAACCAAACTGAGGGAAAAATCAAATTCCAGAAAAGGGGGGGGGAAAGGCGCAAAACCCAAAAGGGGAAGGAAAAAAAAGCCGAAAAAAAGCTGGAAAACAACCGAACGTGGCCCTGCGACACAGAAAAAAAAGAGCATTGGGAGAGACATAAAGAAGAATATTCATCCTGAAAGGGGGTTCACCGGTACAGCAACGGAAACTGCATATGCCCTCGAACTCAAAACAGGGGGAAAAAGGGGAAACCGCAATCACAGAAAGAAAGCAAGCCCACAACGTAAAGGAGGTACCCATAAAAACGGAGCGACGAACGTGAAAACATAGAGACAGGTCCGGAACACCCAAAAAAAAAGTTCGAAAACTATCAATGAACCAGGGAGAGGAAAAGAAGGGAAAGTCAGTCGGACCACGATACAATAGGGGAAATGTAGAATTGGAAAAAAACCTGGGGAAAAACGAAGGACGCAGCCTGAAGGACTTTATGCCTCGGAATGGGGGCAAAGCTGGTCATTTAAACGATAAAGAACGTTATCACCCGTAAGCAGGCCCTCACTCGAGCAAAAAAAAATCCAGAAGAAGAATAGCCCGCGGCCAGAAAGGCGAAGAAAGATAGAGGGAAGACAAAGGGAAAACAAAGGGGTGAAAAACGTACCCTTTGTAAAAGAAAAGGGTCACAAGTTACGCGTCCGCGGGGAAGAAGACGAACACAGCACGGAAAAAAGACAAAGGGGGTCGACTAGAGGTTCGTGCAGACCCAAAACGGGGAGGATCCAATGGTGGGAAGGAATTGCATCGGAGTCTTCATTAATAGTAGGGCAACGAAGTGACGCTGAGAAGGTCAATAGAGAGGAGAGGACACAGGGTCCAAAAAAGGGTTTCCGGGCCTTGGGGGAGTAACCTCAAACAGGGCGATTCCACTCTGAACTGGTTAAAAGGGGGGGAGGGGTGAACATGAAAAGGGTCACTACCGTGAACTCTCTCTTCCCCCCCTCCCCTCGCAAGGCAAGGGGAGGGGATGTCCAAAATGGACAGAGGCCTGGCGATGAAAAACGGCGCGCGATGAGCTAGTCGCTAAAAAAAAAAAAACAGAGGGAGGGAAACCAAGAAGGGGAAAAAACCGGTCAGAGGTATAAACAAAATACCATATCTAGCAAAAGGGAAAAACAAAGATAAACAATTGCCCACAAGAACAACACATAGACAAAAAGAAGAGGGGAATAGACAAGGACTACTGGGGCGTGCTAACACTAGGCTCTGTCCGCTGCGTGACAAAAAAGCCGTTCAAGTGGTTACAAGAACGGACAAAAGACGGCCCAGCCATGCATGCCGAAGAGGTGAAGCGTAAAGAGAAACTTACACTACAACAAACAGGGCGGCAGAGCCAGGTCGGCTGCTAAACGGCCTGTATAAGAAACCGCTTCGTAATTGACGCCCTAAGAACAAAGGGGGGGAAACATGGGCTGGGGAAAAAAGTGTGAAGTCCAACAAAAAAAGATAATGGGAACTACCGGGTAGCTGCAAGGGGGGGGACGTCGAAGCAGTTCTACTCTGGTGTGTGGAAAGAAGGAAGGGAACCAATCTTTGGGGAAATCTCCCCAAGCACCTTTTATGTCCGGAAGGAAAAGAAATGCAAAAAAAACACACCCACGAAACAAGATCTTTCCTCGCACGAGGTTCAACAATTTGTGAGCTACAATCACAGGACCCAAGCCTTTGCAAAGAAAACCAAGGGGTTAAAAGCGGGAGAAAGAAACGTAAAAGTAGAACGTTCAGGTCCTTCGAAAAAGGGCCTAAAAGGGGGGGGTGAAGAACTGTGTTAAGAAAGGGGGGACAACGGGGTGAGGGCAGACAGGGGGTTATGTGTTCCCCGTACGCATGGCGTGTGGGGTCAGAGAGGGGGGGCTGGTCCAGGAAAAAGAATTATGGCCAGGGAAACGGAAAAAAGAAGGCCGGCAGTAAAACCAACGGCGTCCTGCTAAACCCCAGTTGTGGAAGAAGGGGGGGACCGGACGAAACGTCGACACAGGGGAAGAAAGAGTCGGGGGAAGGCACACAATTGCGTTCTGTGCCTGACCCATGCAAACGCTTGAAGAGCTGTGGATATGGCAACCTTTCAATGGGGGCTACCGACGGGTGAACAGGGGAAGCAAAAACGGGGTGGCTAGAGGGTACACAAGGGGGAAAAAGTCAAACAACGAATCCGCAAGGGAAAAAACAGGTGTTCGGGGGGCCGACAAAAAAAAACAATGAGCATGGGAAGCGGGGTCAACAAAAAAGATGGAGAAAAAAGGGAAGGCACAAGAGAAGAAAACAAATGGAAAACAAACACAAAAGAGGTGGTGAAAAAGATGAGGGAAAGGGGGCCGTCTAAAGGGCAAGGAAAAAGGGTCAGTTAAAAAATATCAAAGTAGAACAGGCGTCGATCACAAAAGAAGTGGCAGGGGGACATATTAAAAGCTAATACAAGAAAGGAAAAACCTAAAGAAAAAGATTGGCGCTCGATCCACCCTGAAAAAAGAGTCACAGAAAACAATCCATCAGAACAGGAAGACGACAAGTGAAAGGAAAAAATATACAAAGAGAGACTGAGCCAGGCTAAAGGATCCTTAGAGCACAACAGGGGTTACCAGCAGGGGGATAGGTACAAGGAAAGCGTTAAAGGGGAAAACATGGGGACAAGGGGGGAAACAGGGGAAAACTTAAGAAGTTTCCACGGAGATACAGGGCCGTAAAGGTGAAAAAAAGGTATACTAAAAAAAAAGAAAGCCCTAAAACATCCACCCCCAAACAGGAAAGAACATCAAACCACAGCCCCCAGGTGATCCAAAAAAAAACAGGGGGCCTGACGACACGAGGGGAAAAATAAAGACGTGGCCGTGATAAAATTAGTTGAAAATCCCGAAAAGGACAGTATGGGGACCAATCATTTCGTGCGGGAACGCACCGGTTTAGGGGGGGTCACACTAGAGACCCAAGAACACAAAAAACGGGGGGAAAGGGCTTGCTGAATGAGCTGCTCTACAAGGGTCCCACAAAAAAAGAAACCCAAAAAAAAAAAAGTACCGGAACTCTTACCAACCGAACGCAAGCACCAGGACATCATGCACGAAA
>Ga0179593_1599430_pt1 | contig 13880 bp, 17 predicted proteins | sample CZODoug2_1_08_16_FD_185931 | JGI IMG/M metagenome (GOLD analysis project Ga0179593, IMG submission 185931) | Vadose zone soil fungal communities from Angelo Coast Range Reserve, California, USA - CZODoug2_1_08_16fungal (PacBio error correction) | ecosystem: Environmental > Terrestrial > Soil >...
GCAACAAGTGTCCAGAGCCAAGTCCGGCAAAGGACGCAGAGGGCAGGTGCCAAGTGAGTTCATCGGTCACAAAAAAGTCCTGCCCAGACTCAAAAAGGAAAAATGATTCAGGGAGGAAGGGACGAGGCAGGTGAAAAAAAAGGCCAGATGCGCGCATCCGGCTGGAAATCCCCGAAAAAAAGGACCTCCAGCCCGAGAAAAAAAAGAAGAAACTCCTTAAAAACAAACCGGAACTGTAGGGACCAAGGGAAAACCCGCAAAAAGCAGAACAACTCGCGGGTTCCAAGGTGTAACGTGAAACAAGGAAAAAGCGATAAAGGCAAAGGACAAAATCCACGCATAGATGGAAAAGCAACTCAAAACAACCGCTGCTTGGAAACAGCCCCGGAGAAAAAAAAAAAAAGGCAGAGATCAGGCGGGTCAACGTGAAGTCCAGCGGGAGGAGTGACCCAAAAGGTGCCAGAAAGGACAAACCGAAGCAAAGGCCGCGCGGAAAAAACCCCCAGGGGGGGACGGTCCGAATACACGAAAGAGCAAACGAAATTTCCCCGGAGGCAGCGGGGACTGTCGAGTACTTCATGAATAAAACTTCGGAAAAAGGAAAGAGGAAAACTCGGAAGGAACCACGAGGGCACCCAGCGTTAATTTAAAAAGGGAGGTAGGGACCGGGCACCTCCCAAACTCCAATATGGAACCCAAAATGGAGCATGAAAAAACGCGGGACCTGCGCAGGGAAAAAGGCCCATGTCGACAATTATCCAAACCAAAGGGCCTGGACATCAAAAGATGGGAGGGCACAAAAAAAGGAAACAAAAAAGCCCGAACAGGGAATGGAAGCAAATGTCAACAGCCGGCGAAAAGACAATGTTGATTAAACTAAAGGTTGGCCAGGAAAAGGAACTGCCCAAGTGGAAAGGATGAGGAAACCTTGAAATGCAGAACATCCTCGGGGTACAGGCGCTCGATTGCACTCAGTTCTAAGGATGGGCTTGGAAAATAGGATGGTTGGTGCGGCACAAATAGCCGGGTTGTACCAAAGTAAACTGAGTGCTAGGCTGACGGGACCCTTTGTCAAAAACGGGGGGGAGGGGCGGAGGTGGCACACGGGAGGGGGAGGTTCAATAAAAGGAGGGGCAGCAGAAATCAACTTCCAGTAAAACGCGGATTTTGCCCGCCCCCTAGGGCTCGTTGGGGTGAAGGGAGGGGGCAACTTTTTCACCAGTAAACACCCAGGGAAAGAACCGACCAAGTAGTAGTGACTAGGAGAGGGTAATTCCACCAAAATGGAGATGGATCAGTGGAAAGTTAGGAGGTAGCCGAACAAAAAAAAGTTCAAAAGAGCAACAAAAAACTTGGAATAAAACAACCGCCCGGAGATCGGGTGGCAAGTAGAAACCGCAAACAAAAAGGGAAGAAAAAAAATAGTTGTGAGGGGAACGGATCGCCCAGGAACGGGAAATAATGACCCAGACTGACTCAAACGGAACAAGCTGGATTCCGAAAGCAAAGACTTCACAGGCAGCATGAAATCGAAGAAAACACAAACGAGGGAGGGGGAAGGAAAAAGGAAATAAGGGTCCAGGACATTAGACTGCCATTTAGACAGAGGCACGCACACCAGGAAAGAAAAACAGCTAATGGACAGTGGTCTGTGGTGGAAGACAGAAACTCTGGTTTCAGGTAAATCCACTGGAAAGAAAAGCAAAAAAAAGGGAAGAAGGCAACGTGTGGCAATGGCTTGAAGGTGGGACTAACACGCGACGTGTCCGTCCACAAAAAAAAAGTCGCGCAGAGCAGGGAAGGGGGGGGGCGGCTAAAGAAAGAGAAAGCAAAAAGGAAGGCGGGAATCAAAGGGGGGTGAACATAATCCTAGAAGAATCCGTACCTACGGTTCGGGTCGGGGAAAAAAACTTTATTTCAAGGAGAAAGGGAGAAGGTACAAAAACAAAAGAAAACTACGGAAAGGGGCGCAAGAAGACTTAAAGTTTCAAGGGAGAACTTGCAAAAGACGGTGTTGGACACATTTCAAATTCGAAAGAAGCAACAAAATCCCCGAAATTTTGAAAAAAGAAATGCAAAGCCGGAAAAAGGGCCAGGAGGATTAAGGAATAAAACCCACGAAAAGATGGAAGGAAAAAATAGTGGGGGGGGACAAAACAAAACAAAAAGAAAAAACAGGCAGAGAGCAAGAGAATTGGAAGAAATCGAACAAAGAAGAGGGTGCCAATGGCACTTGGGGAAAGGGGGGTTACCTCCATAGGAAGGGTCAAGAAAAATTGACTGGACAAAAAATGGAGCCTAAAGGAAAATTTCCTAGTTGCCGAGGGTGAGGATGTCATTAAAAACAATCCGGTTCATTTGACCGGATAAGGGAACCAGAAAAAAAAAAAAAGGGGGATAGCCAGGCGGGGGTTATAAGGTTGGCGTAAGACGAAAGCAGAGAAGAAACAAGAGAATTGTTGGGGGAAGAAAATAGGGATTGGAAGCGGAGAACGAATCCAAGTTCTAATAGGATTTGAAAAAAAAAACCTGCAGGGGGTGAACAAAGAAGGAAGAAGAGGTTGGGAAGGAGGCCCTGTTTTAAATAGGCTAAGAAGTCAAGGGACCGCAGGAACGGGGGAATGGAAGGTTCGGGGAAAGCTGCTGATAACGGGTGAAAGGGGCCATAGGACTATAGAGTCAGTGGGTGCAAGACGGGGACAAGACTGGAAGGGGGCGTTGGCATTAAACAAAACAGGTAAAAACACGGGATACACTTCCAAAAAAACCTTCGCGAACCCCTGCGTCTGAAAGATGATCAACTCATGGGGGGGTGAACTGGGGGTGGGGCTTGGGCAGAACTCCTGAAGAGGGGGAGAGAAAAAAAAGTATAGGGGAGCAAGAAAAAACAGTTAAGCCAAGGGAAAAAGGACTCGAGAAATGTGGGGGGGAGCTTTGCGAAGAAAGGAAGAAGGAAGTGGGACGCTTTATGAGGGGGCGAATAGGGGATCAAAACTAAGACTCTCTAAAGACTGGGAGGGGTGGAAGACAAGCCGGAAAATCCGACAAAATTGAAAGAGGGGGTTGGGGAGAGCAGGTTGAAAATTTAACGGTGTGTTGAAAGAAGAGAAAAGGACGGGAACCTCAACATCATGGTGAGGCCACAAACCGAGCCAAGATCAGATGACAGGGGTCGTGGGTGGGGCTGAAAAAATTCATTCAAAAAAAAAAGAAGAAACACGACAAAATAGTTGGATGCCGAAACCACCCAAAAAAGCCCTGTTTGCGGGTCTTGATGGGGCATTTCAAGTGGTGGGGAGAGAAAAAAAGGAAAAAAAGGTGGGGGGCTGAAACAAAACACACAAACCCAAGGTAGCACGGAGAATAGCGGTGACAAGACAAAAGAGGGCAAAGCTTTGGGGGAATGAAAGGAACGAGAAAAAAAAAACCGTAGCTAATAAAATGAACAAAGAGAAGGGGAGGAAACTGGGCTGCAAACCTACAAAAAAACTGGTACGAGGGAAAAAAATCACTTGGGCGGACGGAGACGAAATTTACATTGGCTGCCAGCGGGAGAAAATGGTGGGGGGTCGGCGGCAGCCAGAAAAGACAGGCAAGGAAAGAACAGCAAAAAAACTAACGCTTGAGGGCGGACAAGAGCGGCACAGAACCAAAAACATGAAGGAAAATAAGCAATTATGAAAACGGGGGAAAATGGTTTCTCACAGCAAGGGATCCTGCCTGCTTGGCACGGAAAGGGAAAAAAAACGGAGTGGAAGAATAGAAACCCTTCTAAAAAAAAAAAGGTGTTGACCCTTTCTTACTCAGGGGAAAATGTCGGAATAAATGCATAGGTTGCCAATAAACGAAGATAATAAAGGAAGCGTACGTTGGAAAAGGGGGGGAGTCATTCAAAAAAAAAGGAAACTTAGGTCCGCCCAAGACAGAAATCCGCAACTAGGGGAAAAACGGGCGCGGTGGAAAGGGAAGCGTTTTAAAATTAGACTGCCGGGGTGGGAAGAAAATTCAGGAGTCAGATGCTTTGAAAGTCTCGGGAAATGAGAGAAAAAAAACCCGCAAAGGGGACCGGCAAAAAATCGCCTTGTCAAACAATGCCGGCAGAAATCCCCGGCGGGGAAAAGGCGGGAAGGGGATAAAAGGATTGCTTACAGGAGGGGGGGGGGAAAACTTTGACGCTCACGGTGGCGAAAGAATCAACCCCAAATATGTTGAGAAAGAAGTCGAAAACAAGAAGCAAGCGACGGAGTGGATCCTCTCGCAAGGGGGAGAGAAACCGTATGGCGAAATGACGGAAGAAAAATGGGGAGAGAAAAAAACAGGAAAAGGGCGCGTACAAATTTGAGTGTAAAAATGGGGACTACGAAAACTGCTGGCAGCCGGGTGAAGAAAAACTCCGGGGAGCGAAGGACAGAAAAATCGAGAAGAAAGAACCAGAAAAAGTAGAAAATATCGCCTTCTCAAAAACCACTGATGGAATGAAAAGAAAGTAAAGCGGGCAAAAAAGGTCTCTGATGCAGAAAAGGTTCAGGAAAGTGTTGCGGGCAAGGGAAAGGCCCAGTAACATGGAGTGACACCGAGAAGGGGGTTGGCGAAGCAAGCCTCGAGGAAAATGGTACATAACCAAAAACGCAATTCAGCACATAAAGGAACGCCAAATTTCCGCACCCATTGCAAAAAACCAGAAGGCCGAAACCCGGCAAAAGGATGAACGAGGTTTGAAAAGGAAGATGTTAATGCGCAACGAGACGGGAGGGGAGAGAGGGGAGGAGGGGAGGGTGGAAGAAGGTGGAAGCGCCGAAAGGTGGGGGTTCATAATCATACATAGAGAAAGTCCGAAAGGAAAAAAACTGAAAAAAAAGAGCAAAGCTCCAACAAAAGGAAAGGATTTTCCGGTAAGGGAAAAAAAAAAAAAGGAAGCCCCGAGTCCGAACTAGTTTCGAGGCGGCGTCTCGAGGAAAAAAAAGACAGAACGTTCTCGATGCTCAGAAAACGGGGGTGCGAACAATTCTTAACACAAGGCCAGTTAAAAAAAAAAAAATCCGACATTACGTGGAAGATCACAAAAAGAACAAACGACGCAAGGAAAGCGGAAAAAGACCAAAGCAGGATGTCCAACAAAAAAAAGGGGAAAGGAAGTAAAAGACAGGCCCAGGGTGGAACAACGCCCCGAAGGCGCCCCACCATGCGAAAAGTTTTTCGAGCAGCATGAGAAAAAGGGGAAAGGCACACCACGGGGATAAGAAGCGTAATGGTTGGAAGTACGCCACAAAAAGGGAAAAGCGCAGCCGCCGAACAGTGCGCGAAAAACGCCTTCGACCACAATCGAGGAACGGCAGTCAAAAAAGTTGCCGTACTCGCCACTGAAAAAGGTTGGCGTACGGCTGGCGGGGACGAAACCGGTGGGGCGCCCAGTGGAAACGAACAATTGGGGGGACTTTCGCTCCGGGAAAAACAAAAAGACGGCTGCCATTCCGCTTCAAAAACAAATCCGCGCCGGCTGAGAAAAGACCGTCCCTCTTGGGGATACCGGCAAGGGCCCACTGGACTCTGTGGGTGGTGCCACTCGAACTGAGACACAACTGAGACCAGCCAACAAAAGGCCCTCGACAAGGGGGATCAAACGAAGTTGTACACAAAAGTGTCGCCCCGGGTGCGTTAAAAACGGGGAAAGTCAAAAAATGGCGGCCCTTGGTGAAAAATGCGTGTGCAGAAGAAGTATACGGGCAATCACGCGTCACACCCAAAGCTCATTAAATATTCGACGTGGACGCGGAAAAAATTGCGGGGACCTCAAAAGAGCAAAAAGGCTTCGAAGGAAAAGCACGGGGAGCGTTGGGCGAGCACACCTTTCCGGGGCCGCGGAAGAAAAAAAGCCTAAAAGGGGAAGTGAAAACGGGACGGACACAGCGAGCCGCATCGAAAATTGCGTAAAAGGGGTACGCGAAGAAAGGATAGCATGGGGCCCCAAGTAAAAGCCCGCTAAATGGGCCCAGGCAACCAGGCCAAAAAAACAATGGCAAACGGGAATCAGCGCCGGACGTTAGAAGGGGGACACAGGGGGTCCGAGTGTAGCGCGTCCAGCGGAATCCCACGAAACGCAGGAGTGTCCCGGAGTCACGCCCAACCCACACCGCGCATGAAAAAAAAACCGAATGCCTTCGATAAGAAGGAAAGAAACAAAGAAATACAAACAGGGGACGCCAGCGAAGCCAGCAGAGATCAAAAGAAATAAAATCCTCGCAACAGCAAAATCGAACAAACGGTAAGCCCTCGGCCCAAAAATCCAAGCGGGAAGGCCAAGCCTGATAGAACGACACGGGAGCCGAACACCAACCGTGATCCACAAAGCTTCTTGGGAACTTCTCCCAGGGCGAAGAGGGTACCAAAAGGAAAAACCCGCCAGGCGCAAAATTCGGACCAAACAAAAGGGGTGGGATAACCGCAACAGTGTTAAGGGGGGGGAAAACGAACTGCCCACACGTCTGTAAGCAAGGGCCAAAGCGGACAACTAGAAACCAATGTGAGTCCTGAGGCAACGGGGAAGCAAAAGGCGGGCAGATTCCGGATAACCTGACAAAGTGCCAACCGGACGACTCTCTTCGGCATTCATCTTAGGGTTGCTCACCTAACGGCCAGGAGGGTGTTGTAAATAAATTAGAAACGGCAAATATCAGGGTAAAAAAAGTCAAAATCAAAAATACGGTGGCCTATGCTGAAAAGTGGGGCCTTTTTGGTCACAAACAGTTTTGATTGGGACGGTCAAAAAAAGGAAAAGGCTCACAACCTAAACGAACGTTTGCGCCCGGAATTGCGCGATGTTGGACTTTGTGCATTCCGCGATCGAAAGGGAGTCACGAAGGAACACATAAGGAAGTACGGAGTCCGAACTAGGTCGCTAGGAGTCAAACGCAAAGGGAAAAACCTGGGGGAAGGTGCCATTCGGTAAAAAAACAGAAAAAAATCCATTCGCCAACGACTGGAAGCAAAAAAAACCTTCTAAGAACTGGATTCACGCACAAATGACATTTTTGTGGATAGAAATAGAAAGACCAACGTTTCTGGGGGAAGACTTACGAAAAACGAGAACTTGAAAGTGCAACAGCGGTGGTACCCCCGGGACAAAAAGGACAAAAATTAAACAGGCATGCAGGCCACATTCTCTACTTAAACTAACAAAAAACAACACGTGAAGAAAGAGAGAGGAGGCCAAAAGTTGGAAGAAGTTTGGATCCAGCATTTTGCCGCCTTTTAGACCAAAAAAATGCAGTTTCACGTTTGGGAACAACTAACAGCTCAGCCTAGAGAGGAAAAATCCAAAAAAAAAGGCCAAAATGGATCCCACAGTGTTTTTGGATGAAATAGATTGCCGGGTCGCACTGAACCTTCTAAGGGGACGCGAATTTTTGAAAGAAAGCATCGGAACTTCCCAAGAAGCGGTATCAATGGCAAGAAGCATCGAAAAATAGGGGTGGGCGTTCAAGTTTTTTTCAACCTGGGAAGGTCATGTCGAAAAAGGGGGGTGACACAAGCCAACAAAAAAAGGGGGCGCACACCGTCCCTTGTGAGTTCTAAGCGGTTGGGATAGAAATTAAGAACGAAAAGCACCGGGGTGGGAAAAGAACCCAACCGTCAAAGCTAGCACTAACAGGTGGTTAACTGAGACGGCAAATTGGCGTGGAAAATAGGGTGGTAGTGGTCACAACAATCCCTAATCAGGCCAGGCGATGAGAGCAAAAGAGACAAAAGAGAGGGGAGGGCAACCGTTGGGCAACTTCAGGGGCACAAAAGCAAATAGAGGTGCAAACGATGCGCCCAGGAAATCACAAAATGTTTTGTCATAGTTGCGCCGGAAAGGCGAACAAGCCGTGGGGGGGTGCCAGTTTCAGGAGGGGAAAAATGTTTGGGAGCACACAAAGGGTTGGGGTATAAAGGGCGCATGATGAAACCAAAAGACGGGAGGCAAAAGAAGGTAGCGTCAAAACAACTGAGGCGGTCAGGGGCAAACCGTTTCAATCGGGGGGGGTGATGAATGCCTGATGGCAGAGCAAATATTGTTTGGCGGTGGAGAAAGTTTAATGGGAAAAAGTACGGGCGCAAGAATTGACGCAGTGGATGTATTATAAATAACGGGGACAGGGGGAGATAGTTATTCGAAGGCATGAGGAGAAGCATTGTGGTGAGGCTGACTCGGGAGTGGGGGGAGCGTGGACGAGGACAGAAAGAGCACTCGAAACGAGGCCACCCGGGCCGGGGGGGGACCGGCTGTGGATCTGGAAAAAAGCCGAAGGGTGGGGAATCATGGGGGTGCTCCGACGAAGGAGGGACCAGCGGATCGTAATCGATGCGCGAAAAAAAGCGATCTCCGATTTGTGGAGCAAGCACGCTATAAGGGGAGGGTGAGCAGCCTGGGGGCGTCGGGCGAGACCACGGGGGCGCGAGGGACGAAGAACTTTACGTTTAACCAGCAAGGGCAAGAAACGCTAAAGGAGAGCCCGAGAAGGAAACAGATTAGGGGCTAATGAGGACGCAATCATAGCGCACAAGGCGCACCTTGATCCGTAGGACGGGGTTTGGCGGGGGGGTGGCGGGGGGACACTGCAAGGCCGCCGATAATGACCCTAAACAAAAGGGGGGCGCGACACTGGCACGTCAGGGCAAGTGGACAGAGTTTTGGCCGACCGAGGGGGGGCGGGGCAACCCAACCAAGGTTTAAACGGGGGAAGACGGTGGGACCGAACAGGATCACGCATCCTCTTTTTGGGGGGCCGATCAGAAAGACAAAATGGCAATGTCATAAAACAAAGGCGGCACCTGGGGGGGTCGGTGCAAACAGAAAAAACAGCAAGCCAGTACGTACTACGGGGAGTGGGACGGCAGAAGAGTCGGCGGAGGCAGAAAAAAAAGGGGGGGAGGACTCAAAGGGCGCGTCACGCATTGAAACCGGACCCGCGGGGGGGCTGACAACATAACTGCGCGACAGAGAGAAAGATTGAAGCGTCACCAAAAAAACCCTGGGGATAAAATCTCATCCAAGCCTTGAGAACGCGCAACCTGCAGTCAGAAAGCCGCTGTTCGTGATAACCGCTCAAAACCCTGGGGGACCCGTGCCTTACTCTGGCAACGCGGATAAATAAAAGACGTTGAACCCGAAATCCTGGTGGGAAAAGTGCTCGGAGAATCGCGTACCGACATACAAAGGGAAAGAAATCCCGGACTGCAAAAACCCCGGAGGGGGAAGAGCCGTTTGTTTAGAAGCTGGGGGGGGAAAGAGTGGAAAAAATCAGGGGGATTGAAATCTAGGGAGATTTGAAAAGACGACTGAAGATCGGCAAAAAAAAAAAAAAAGAAAAAGAGGGACGGCAAACCTTGGTGCAGGTATACCACGCAATGCCGGAAAGCACGGCGCTGAATGGAAAGAGCTCTACAGGGGCTGAGGCTACTTGGGGACTCAAACAGTAAAGGGCGGCTGAAAGCTCCCAAGACAAAAAAGAACACCTGGGCGCGGGAAAAAGGACGCCCAAGAGTGGTGCGGCGTCGACGCGGGCATGTAAACGGGCGGGTTGAACCTGGGAGAAGGACCGCGGCGGATGATACGGCGAAGCGGCCTAGTTTGGGAGTGCAAAAACACTGGTGGACTGAGACCAGAGGGGGTTAATTACCAAACGTGGCTTTCCTCAACGAAAAATGCGGAAGGCACGAAGAAGACCAATAGAGATGAAAAACTTATAGACGTCCTAAAAGAAAGAAACGAGAAAGGAGAGAGAAGTCGGGTTGGGTACAAAAGATCGAGCGGAGGTTGGACGTAAACCGCCGGAAGTAAAAGGACGTAGAAAAGAGGGTTGGTTGGGGAACGACAAGTGTCGCCAGCAGGGGGGTAAAGACGCCCACTAAACCCCTAATCACGCCACAAGGAAAAAAGCTACGAAAAAATCCCGCCGAGGAGACAGCCCCAACGCCTTGGGTGGCAGGGGCGCCGAAAGGGGGGGATGTTGCAGAAAAAAAATGCCAGTACAAACGGGAAGAAAGTAATCCCGGGCCTGACACTGGGAAACAGCTTCAAAGAAATCGGGGGCAGAAGGGCAAACGGCGAAAAAAAGCAGATGTCGAGACGTCCGGGGGAATAACTCGATCCTCCAGAGAAGTCAAAGAAAGAAAGGGAAACAAAGGGACAAAACCAACCCCGAAACTTGAAGGGGAAGAAAAGCAAATACTTTTCAACAACAGGGGTGATAGATCAGGTCTGGCCCATGAACGGGGTCGAAACTGGCAACAACGCAGGGAGATTCAGTTAAAAAAGGCCGCTTCGAATAAAAAAAAGATAAAAGGTAAACACCGGCCCAGACTTCGGTTCAACACAAGTGAAGGCAAGTCCCGCAAAGAGTGGTGCGCAAGAGGAGGAGGAAGTTGAACGCACCCACGGGGAGTTTTGGCAGAAATGTTTGTGGTACTGGTCCGCCGCCACAGAAGGCAGCGCCCGCAACCCGGAGTCAGATGGAGACGCTCGACAAGTCAGAACCCGCAGTAACACTTGCCCCCCCCGAACTCCTTGGTTTTCGGGCGAAAACAAGGGCCGGTTAGTTGTGCAGACAAATGCCAAAAAAACCGTGGGGTTCTGAGAGTATAGGCACAACGCAACCAGCACCAGTCTCCTCCAAAAAAACAAATGACCGCTAAGAACCACCTGGAGGTTAAACGTATTCAGGGAGCACAAGCACACGTTTCAGTCTTCTGGGACCGCACTCGGCCCTCGACAAAAAACCCTAAGCGCCAGCCATAAGAATCTCGGGAATCCAAGTGGTGGTAAAAAAACGCTAAAAAAAAGGGGCGCCGGCTCCAAAAACGCAGCACCGGGTCCCCGATCACACAGCGAAGGGTCACGGAAGTGGTCTCCAAGCGTTGCAAGTGCAGTCATCTTAGCAATAAACTAATCAAACCGCGTAAAGGCAGATTGACAACTCCAAATTGAACTGCGCTGGAGGCAGGGCGGCACAACCACGCCAAGGGCGTAGCCTCGGGGTGAATCCCCTAGGGAAAAAAACTTCCAAAGACCGCGCAACACATCCCCCACTGGTTTTGTGAAACTAGAGGAACCTGGTCCCGCCGAAAGCAATCGATCACGCAAATGGTTTACAGGGGGGGGGGGGGGGGGGGGTGTACGTCCGCCAATCGGAAGAGGCCCCTCAGCACCAAGAATAAGGCCAGCCAAAAAAACAGGAAACATACGGAGTGCGTGGGGGATGATAAGCACGGGTCCATCATTTATAAAAACCGAGTCCGGGAGGAACCAGGGAGAAGAAGAACAAAGAAATCCGCATGCCACGAGTTTCAAAACACCGAAAACCCAAAAATGCCCTCGACAAGAACCCTAACTCGAAGGGGAAAAAGGGATGAAAAATAAGAACCATCAGATCGCAGTTTACTTCCCTAGTCTCCCGCATAAACGGAAAAAACACAATCAGACAATCGGACAAAGCCCGGAAGTCCAAGACAATTGTTCAAAAAAGTGAACAAGAAAAAGAAAAAAACCCGAGCCATGTCAAGACCGGATGGGGCGGATAAAAAAAAATGTCTTGGCTACTTCCAATACAGTGGGGCTGCGGGGAAGGACGCACCAAAAAAGGAGAAAAAACAGCACTGTGGGGGAAAATCCAACATTTGGACTGGAAAAAAAGAAAAAAAAACTAACTTGACACGGGCTGTTAAAGCATTGACCCGCCGAAAGAAATAAAAACATCCTGGAAGCGAGGGAAACCCGCTCACAAAAAGAACTTGCCTATTCGGGCAAACAATACCAACACGGCAAGAAACCACGGTGCTTGCTCCATTCAGGGAAATTGCGAAGGCGCGAGGGGCGGGACTAAATACGGCCAAAAGCAAAATAATCCGTTTGCAGGGTCAAAGCCCCAAACTGGTGCTAATGCCAAAAAGGGGGGGTGCAATCCGGGTTTGTAGGGGTGCCGGCGTCACGGATAACCGCGCAGGCTGCAACAACTCTGTAAAAGGAAAAGGGCGGTTTTGAACACCCCCTAGGCGGTTTGGGAAAGAAGTGTGGCTCCAAATAGAACCGGAATCCAACCCAACAAAAAAAAACATAGGGAGGTGTGTAGATCGTAGGAGAAAAAGTGACGCTCCCTTTTGGAAGTGCGAGGGGGGAGGTAAGCAGGGAGAAAAAAAAAAAAAATTAACACAACAATGGGGAGGACCACAAGAATGACGCCGCGACACCCAGAAAAGGTACATACCCCGAACAAGTGAAAGGATCCCATTTGAAAAAGGTGATGAAAACTCCAGCGGACCACATGGGTCAGGGAAGCAGGGTGCTGCACAAGTGCCATTTTTCAACGACGGAGCTGCAAGTCAAATGACTGGACACCGACTAATCCAAACAAAAAAACAACGGGAGTGGAGCGGAAAACAGGTTTGCAGGGGGAAGATTTTAGCCGACGGAACAAAATGGGGGTTCTCGTTTGGGGGAACTCATGGGGAGAATATAAGGGGGGGGAAAAAGAAGGAGCCGGGTCATCAAACAAATGGGATCAGGAAACTTGCAGGCGGGAGGAAAGGGAAGGGAAAAATCGGTTCTGGAAGGAGCAGGGGTCTTGGTCAAACCACGACTCGGGCATTTGGAAACAATGTTCGGAAGACGGAACCCAAAATCACTAAAGGATGGGGCACGTTTATCAAAACATTTGTTCACACGAGCAAGACAACGTACCGAGGTGAGGTTAATAGCACGGCGGGATGTCAGGGTCAGGGGTGGAAAAAACTAGCGACAATCCTAGGGGCGGCAACCGGCCGAAGGTTAAGTGCTTGGGGGCCAAACGGGGGAAAAGAAGAAAACCGACACAAAAAAAGAAATTGAACACAAAGGACCACCGAAAGACAGGCCGGATGACTGAAAAAACAAGCAAAAGATTGGGAAGAAGATTGTGATGAGGTGTTAAAAACAACAAGAGAAAGACAAAAGAAAGGCAAAAAAAATGAGACAGCAAAGACCAAAAAAAAGGTATATTTTCAGCGTGGGGGGAATTAGACCTCAACCAAGAAGGACTTTGACAGTGGGGAAAAGGCGCATGCCTCACAAATCTGACTTAAAAGTTTGGGAACGCGGAAGACTGTTGAAAAGAAGGGGGCAAGTTCCTGATAGGGGGACAGAAATGTTGAGTATCCAGAAAAGAAGGGCGGAATGGGTGACGGAGAAAAGAGCAGCAGGAAAAAAAGAAGATTTGTTTTCGGATGGCGGCGAAGGGGCCAAAAAAGACTAACGTTGTGTATTGGAGGAAGGGAAAAGGGGGGATTTCGAGGCGGGGGGGGGGGGGCGCGGAAAAAAGGGAGGAAGTACAGCGCGACGCTGAACGCCACCTGTTACGTTCGGTTAAAACACAAAACATGTTCAAGTTCGAAACAATCGGAGCGCGGCCAATGGGGTGCGGGGGTGTCGCTGGCAAGAGAATTTCCCGTGGGCATAACAAGGGGGGTAGGAAGAGGAAAAGCCCAAATAGAAGATCCGATCGGCTTCCTTTAGGAAGGGACACGGAAGGGGGGTTGTGCACGGGGGTTAGGGGGGCTCAATCGGGCGCAGGAGGGGCAAAAGGACAAAAAAAAAGGGCCGGAAATATGCGAACGACAGGAATCAAATTTGAGGAAAGACAAAGCAGGCGACCAAGGCGAGAGTGAACTGGGAGTTTAGGGAGCAGGGGGATAGTAAAAACCGTCGAGGGAGAGAAGAAAAGACAAAGCGAAGACCTTGACCGGTAGGGGACCCGCATAAAGTCAACAGGGAGTGAAGAAAGTAGTGTAATGCACTGGAACGGGACCGCTTAAAGAAAGAGAACTGAGCAGTCCTGACACAAAGGCCAGAGAAGTTTGGAGGACTGACA
>Ga0179593_1606940_pt1 | contig 13880 bp, 19 predicted proteins | sample CZODoug2_1_08_16_FD_185931 | JGI IMG/M metagenome (GOLD analysis project Ga0179593, IMG submission 185931) | Vadose zone soil fungal communities from Angelo Coast Range Reserve, California, USA - CZODoug2_1_08_16fungal (PacBio error correction) | ecosystem: Environmental > Terrestrial > Soil >...
AAAAAAAACGGGGGGATCGTACGCGTCAGTAAGAGGGGGGTTGAGAGGAGCTCGATCCGGTCATTCCGCCCGGCCGCTCTCAGGCTCGCGTTTATTCACTCGAGCCATCGGGCTCCTGGCGAATCAAGGGGAGAGGCGGGGTCGGGGGAAACACGGTCCCTTCTGAGCGGGAGGGAGGGCAAATGGGCCCACTATGTCTCCTAGGGATACTCCCAGACGGAACGAACGATGGGAACTGAAAATAGACAGTAGCGGTTTCTCGCACCGCCCAGTTTGGGGAGCCGCCGGTCAAGCTCGGGACAACATAAAAAAAAGATAGAAGACGGGGCATTGAGGGGGGTGAAACGAAGAGCAGGTGCTTGCATCTACAAAATTTGGGCTAGAAAAGGGGATCTTGTTCACCGCGAGGCGGTGAACCACACATTGGGGGCACTGTCGTCATTATAGACGAGTGAGAAGACTGCGCGGGTGGGCGGGTGAAGTCTGGGAACAGAGCACGGGAGCAAAAGGGGGGACGGGGTCGTGGGGGGCCCTGATCTAGATCCATACACCAGACTATACGATTGGGGGATGAGGCAAAACAAAAACTACCCTGGGGGCGTTCATAAAGCAAATTAAGGGGGCGATAATCATGCATCAGACCACTGGATGGGTCAGGGCGGGGTTGATGCTGGGAGAGCTCCTGGGGCCCTCAAGGGAAAAGTGTTTAGGCCGGGGTATAGGAGTCTTGAACTTGTCGGTCCTAGCCATTGGGGAAGAAAAAAACTATAGGAGTCCAAATCCAGCACGGATAAAGAGGAGTGGACGGTTAGGCTCCACTCGTAACCATGAGAACAACTGCACGGAGTTGATCGACCCGAAAATCAGAGCGCGAGTGAACATCTTCCAGTGTGGCGCGTGCGGTAGGGGCCCGGAATCCATGGGAAACATCCAGGAAGAAAAAAAACTGTTAAGCACAACTGATGCCGGTTGGGAGCTGGGTTTCTCTAGCTAGAACAAGAGAACCATGTCTTTCTAAGCCACAAAATGTGGCCGGGGAATTGAACAGGAAATGGCGGGGGGGGTCACGAAAGTGTTGTAACGGTAAAGGAAGGGGGGAAAAGACGAAATGACGAAGAGGACAGTTTCCAAAAACACGAGGTTCTCGGGGTCTCGAAACGGGAAGCCTACCCGCAACTTACATGGACCACCCCTAGCCGCCGAAGAAAAGCGTGGCAAAAGAGAAAGTCTGTGTAGGGACCCCGCGCGGTACCCGATCGGGGAAGAGGCCGAGACGCCCGGCCGTCGTGCCTAGGAAGGTAAGGCGGGCTTGGAAGCTAAGACAGGGTCGGACCAAAGGAAACTACTAGGGAAGGTATTCTGAGAGGGGGGAACGGGTCCGAACTGGCCAGATCCTTATTGGAGGTGGGGCTTGTATGTCTGAAAAAAAAGGAGGGGGGCCTCGAGGGGTGAGGTGCCGGCAGACGTGCGTCGTAGACCTCCTACAGCGAAACGGTAAACCGTAGGGTACCGGCAGAAGACGTGGGAACCGTCGTCGTCTGCTCGGTACATAAAAACCGGAAAAAGAGGGTAGGTGGGTCTGACCAAGCACCGTCTGAAGAACGGACTCTGAAGTGTGGAAAAACCACTTGGCAGGAGAGGGAGGCCTGGCAGATCGGGGGCGGACTCTTGTCGGAAAGAAATTCAGTCATAGGGCGCCAAAAACAAAAAAGCAAAACTGATTCACCGAAATTCATGAAAGGGGAATGGGCGGTCCACTCATGCACGCATACCGCGAACGAACGACCGGGGCTTGGGTCTCAGGGTACGTCCAGATGAGGGATGGGGTTCGTCGCAACGACTCCGAAATCAGAAGCGGTGAGTTGAGAGAGCGGCAAGCGGGACGTCAGGGTCGTAGGGGAGACGAGAAGTCGGAACCAGGAGAGTGTTCTAAAAAAAGCAGAAAAAACCGGGGCCGCATCCCACAGGGAAGGTATGGGGACAGCCCCCTGTGGATTCTAAAAAAAAACACCTTCACAAAAAACACCAAAAAAACAATCAAAACTAGGTGGGGGAACAGCCGTCCTATCGGGAAACAGGAAAAAAGATACCGAGGGGAAAAGTGGAGCGGCCCGGATGGTCTTGTCCGGGGGCCGGGGGCAGAGGAAAAAAAGCTCTACAGGGGGAGCGCGTGCCCAGCGAAAGATCAAAGAGCCATTCCGACTTCAAGAGGATCCCTGTTTCAAAGGGACAGAGACAATCAAAAGTTTGACAGCAAAAATTGCAGTCACAAGAAGGGTCCCTGGCCGGACGGGCGGGCTGGAACGGGCAAAACTTGTACTTGAAAGAGGGACGCTGACTCGCGGACGGAACTTTCTCCTGTGTCAAGGAGGTGAGATAATCTCATAAACCGGGCGTAACTGAGGGTTACCGCAGTGCTGGGGAAGGTCTGGGTCGAGTTCAGCGACGTACCGCTGAACGTGGCTCGTCAATTCGGTGTAGGGAACCCAGTGAAGTGCAAAAATAAGGAGTAGAGGAAAGGGAACATAGGATGGGGAGAATAGACTTAAGTACGCAAACATTGGGGAAGGATCGAAGTCGGGTGCCAGTAGCTCGGTCTCGGGATATATGACGGCTGGAAAGAAATAGGGGGGTGACGCCGCTCAAAGAGGGCACAACTCGTCCTTGGACGAAATACCTAGGGGAGTTCCGACAAAAAGAAAGGGGGGTTAACAGGAACCCAAAAAATGCGGAGCGACAACCCGGAGTACCATAGGGAAGAAAAGGACAGAACATTCTGCCCAGATGGTCTGAGGTCTTGGTAGAGAGTCCCAATTGACACTCTGCATGCTGAGTCCGCTTGCCTTAAATATGTACAAAGCGCGGTGGAGGATGCTCAGGACTGCCGAAAGTTGGAGCCGCCTGACGAAGGAGATACAGGAGGTTCCAAACGGAAGGAAACGCATGGGGGAAACTGTCACTTCGCTTGGCCGTGCGAATCCCCCTCTAGAGGCGTGTAAAAACCGGAGTCAGACAAGCACTGCCCTCGAAAACTTAACCCACTCTGACAAGTCGGGAAAGGGCACTCAGGAAGTGGAACAGGGAATCCTGTTCGGCACCCGGGAACCGTGAAGATGTGCTAACGTAGAGGGCGTGGTGAAAAGTTAAATCACGGTTAGCAGGCCTGGTTGTCCAGAGGAAATAAAAAAATCAGCAAAGAGGGAAACCTTCTACACCAACCAAAAATGGCGAGGAACTACCCTGTCGGGCGGTTGTGAAAATCAAACGGAAACCAGAAGTCTGCTGAGGGTCTCCTCTCACAATGAATCGGGGGGTGTGAGGGTCATAGGACCTGGAGGGGGAGATACTCACACTGTCCTCTCTGAAAAGGGAAAAGGTGGGACGCATTTTCAAAGATCGCGGGGGGATCGACACACAACAACGGGGGTGAATTAGGCGACTCGCCCTTCCGAAAAACAGATAAAGGGTCTGACCTCCGACATACTAGGGTAAGGGATCTAAAAAAACATGATCCGCTTCGGGCGCGCACAGGAACCCACAGGCTCGGTCTCGTAGGGAGCCGGTAACCAAAAAGCGTTTCCGCAATTTAAGAGATGGACGGTGCTCTGGGGGGGGCTGGTACTAAGTACTCAACAGTGGAAAAAAGGAAGGGGGAAGCAAGAGTCCGTCCCCCAGGACACGGGAAGTCCTCGTAGGTGTGGGAGAAGGGACGAAATGCGGGTCTATGGGTAAAGAACGAACCGAAAGGCAAGGATGAAGAACGTTTGAGACATGGGGAACGTCGGTTCTCAGTGGAGAGTTGGGTAGGGGGGGTGAAAATGACGTGTCTCAGGTAGGGGGGGAAGGGGTTCGGTCAGAGAGGGAGGAGGAGTCTGTGAAAAAAGGGACCTCTGACGCCGGAAGGGGGGGGGGGGGAGGGGGTGCTGCGTGCCGCAGGGCGTTCCTTGCGTTTAGTCGGGCAGAAGGGGAGGGAGGGCTTTAGTTTTACAATTCGGCCGTAAGGCGGTTCAGAGGTGGGAGATGCGACTTTGACGTCCAGTGATGAGGTTTAAAACTCGGAGGGAGGTGACCAATTGAAGTTGAGGGGAAGGGGGGGCAATCCAGAACACTGAAGGTCTAATCGCTGTACGGGCTAGGGGGAAAGCTTTAATGCCGCTCCTGGAGGGGGGTCAGCTGCGGTACGCAAAAAATGTGAGGCTGTTGAGACCCTAAAAAGGTGCCGGATTTCGAAAGGGAACTGCGGCGAAATACACGGGGGCAAGCTCTTCCGCAGTCTGATAGGAGGTCGAAAAACTTTTATATATAAATAAAGCTCTCTGGCGGATTGAATGGTCAGGAGGCGGATCCCCATTCTTGAGGGGACAAGCTGAGTATGGGGGGCTTGCCAGAGGGAGAAAAAAGGGACTCGTGGATCTACTCGGCTAAAGAGAGGGGACAGCACTGGTGGTTACAAATAGCAACATATAAACGGGCGCACCTTCAAAAACTAATGGTCGAAAAACCACTAAGGAAAAAGGCGTATGGTGAAAAATTAACCGGAGAAAAGTTGGATAGCTCGGGGGAAACTTGGGCATCAACACAGGCCTGGCGGGTAGGCGAGCGGAAGGGAGTCGGCTCGAAAGCAGAAATGCCCGAACGGAGTCTGCCGGGGGAAGCGGTACGGGGAAAAAAAGAGATCTCAGGGGGGGGTACTTCGCCGAAATCTCGAGATGACTACTGTCTGTTGAGGAGTGCCGGGACACGTCGGGACGGTCGTAGCCGAAGGGGGTGATGGGGGGGTTGGGAAACTACCTGGCGCGAGCTCGGAACTCCTTTCCGGATCTTAGCATGGGCCATGGTGGAAATGCAAACGGGTGGATATGTAAAGAGAGGTTTTCTTAGTGGGAATTACACTCTGCATATTAAAACGGTCTGTGCTGCACACTTAGCCTAGGGGTGGACGGGGGGCACTGTGACAGGGTGTGGTATAAAGGTAAGGGGGCTGGACGTTCCGAAGAAGGATGTCAGCCATGGGACTAAGGGCCTTGACCGTCAGTTTCCCCTCTTCTGTTCGGAGCTGACCTTCTGTAAACCCGTCTCTGAAATGGCGCTAGAAAGAGCGGGAGCTCTTCTCGGAAACCTTTCACTTGAGTGAAGTCTAAACTGGAAAGCGTACTCGGGACGAAAAACGACTCGGTTCAGTTCCAGACGTAGCCCCGACAAGGTCGCTCCAAGGGTGCTCGAGTGGGGGGATGGGTGCGCAACCGCCCAGCCAGGTAATTTGGGGCGGCCGCTCGCCAAAATGGTCGGCGGGGTGGGGGCTCCAAAAGGAGGGGGAACACGATGTAAACACAAATGGTAGGGCAGGCGTGTCGGGGAGTTGCACCTACAGCGCCCTAAGTGAGGGGTACAGGCTAAAATGCGAGCGACCCCTTAAAAGCACTCCTCTACAGAGGGTCCAAGTAGGTGATGAGAACTTGCGAAAACACTGTGTTGTTGGATGCCGGTGAAGGGGGGGACAGCCGTTCCATAAAAGAGTGACCGAATCCGTTTCCTGACGGGAGTACACGGGGTCGTCCTGAAACGCCCAGGGAGAGGGGTCTGGACGACAGCCCGCAAACGAGGCTGGCCAATTGGTGTGGTACCGAGCCCGGTAGAATCATGTATAAAAACCCGTACCTTGCGGGAGCCCCGGCGAGGTGCCGGTCGGGAATCGGGCGGAAGACGGGGAGGCGATGGTGCAATGGGCGGGAACAAGCGGATCGGTTACACGCGGGGCGAAGATACAAAATTTACAAGGTGTAAAAGCATGGCTAAGAAGACGAATGGTATTCTGGGGGAAGCCTCTAAATGGTCTGTGGCACACCGGGGGAATGGTCACCCATGGACGAATACCGTTGGTGGGGTTGTGCGGACTCATAACACCTATCATTCCGGGGGGGCCAGAAGTATCCCCCGCGTAGATTCACGGCCGGTTCTCAATCTTGTGATCACACCACTGGGAAAAAGAGGGTGGGAGGAACAGCACCAGAAATTTGGAAGAGAATCTGCCATCGCACCTTCGTGAGGCGTCAATCAAGCGGGGGGAGAAGGTCCAAGAAGATGGCAGTCGAAGAATAACGCGTGTCCGGCCCTCGTGGGGGGAGGGTGCGCGGAGGGGGTGGGGGGGGGGTACGGGGAGTCGGGGGGGCGGTGGGGGTGCTGCGCTCGCTGGGCGTGCGAGCGGGGGGGGAAAAAGGAAGGGTGGTGAAGTGTGCGAGTGGCGGGGGTGGCACAGGCGCGGGGCGGCGTGGGGGAGCGGTGAGTCGGCGTAGTGGAAGGGGGGGTTGTCGTGCTGCATGGGGGGGAAGCCAGAGGGGGGGGGGCCGCGCGGGGGGGGGGGGGGTAGTGGGGGGGTCCTGGGGGACGAGTGCGGGCGCGGTCGGGTGTGAAACGGGGGGGCGTTGGTCGAGAGGGGCGGGGGGAGGAGAGATGGCGCGGGGGGTGCTTCAAGGGTGCCCTGGGTGGCGGGGTGCACAGGGGGGAGGGCAGGGACAAGGATGGAAACCAACGTCTAGATGAAATCCCCATTTAAATCTATTGCACTATCGCCGGGCGAACTCGGGGGGGGGTTAGTCGGGGGGGCGTGGGGGGAGGGGGTGAGCCGGGATAGCGAGGGAAAGTCCGTATCCGGAATTCCAAACGCAGGCAATAGGGAGATCTGAGAAGTTTACGAGACTGCGGAACTACCGTCCTACCAAGACCGGTAATTAAGACCAGGGGATCTTCATTTGGGAACGCCGAAAGGGGAGGGCCGCGGGTCTATAAGGCCCCGTGTAAAGGCTCCCAACGCACCTGATCAGTGACAGGTTAAATAGAACCGAGGATGAAGAAGTGGCAAGCTGGGGGGAAAAAGGCACAAACACTTCCGTCAAACCAAGTGCGGCGCACGAGTCGAGCACGTCACGGGGGCTTCGGCAGACGATAGCAGAAGACAGCGGGGGCACGGGCGAAGGTCAAAGAAAGGAAGGTGATCTAGCGGATCTACCCGGTAAAAGGGTGGGGAAGAATCGGAAAAACATACTGATGGAGGGGAGCTATCGGGTCGCGGACAACGGGAAACACGACAGGTAGTAAAGTAGGGGGCCGGCTCTCTGTACAACAAAAACAAATGGCATAACCCTTACGAATAGGGATCAGATTGGGGTCGGGTAAGAACAGAAAACTTCACTACAACAACGGGTAGGAAGTATGTCGGAAATCCCAAAGTGCCGATTAATCAGGGTATTAGTCGTAAGAGCAAGCTCTCCAGGGCAGGTCGGACCGCCCCCCGGGCTAGACGCGCTGAGAGGTAAATATGGGTGCGCGACCCAAAAAGTGGGGGTCAACGGCTAGAACGGGTCAAAATAGGGAAAGACACTAATCTGGAATGAGGAGGGCAGCGTGGAAGGAGCATGATTCCGCTGAATATCAGAACTACACCCGGGAGGAGAGGGAAGACGTACTGGTGCGGGGCCCGCCGGGGGTGTGGAGAACTCGGGCCTCGTTGAAAATTCCCACGGGGTATTGGCTCCCAAAGCACCTTTCGATTTGAGGGGGATCTGTGCGAGACGTAGAAAAACTGGTGGGAGCGGTCACCGCGTTGCGCTGCACACTGTTGGTGATCATAGGGGAGTAAGTACCTTGTGGGAGTGGTCATGACTAGCGTGGCTGCTGACAGGACGGCAAGATCGGTCCGCAGGTCCTTACCGGGGATGGGAGGGGGAGTCCGGAGCAAGAAACCGGGAACGGGCCCCGCGCTCACGCGTGTAAACAGGTCAAGAACGGGAAAGAATCGTCGTGAGAGCACGTGATCAGCAATCAAGGCATGAGGAGGGTCCCGGTATGCCGTGCACGCCCGAAGGGGCAACGAACTTGCGGGGAGGGGGGGCGCAATGGGACCCGAGGCGGTGGGGACACCGTCGATAGTTCGGGCCCCTCTGTGTGGAATAGGGGGGTCTCCCTTCGGACCTGCTGGCGGGGGGGGGTAACCGACACGCGAGTCGTTGAGCTCTTTCCCTGCGGTCCCGCGGCCGAACACGAACCGGGGTCATGGAGCGTTCATGCAGAAGGAAAAAAGAAATGAGCGGGATTTCCCGTGGGATGGCGCTGGCCGAAAGGAAAAGTGGAGACGAGGACTACCGGTCTCGGGCTGACCTCACGTAGAGGGGGTTCGATCGGGGGTGCAGGCAAGGTAGTATCAGCTCGAACCAGGTGGCTCGTTCCGATCCAGAGTGTCGAAAATCTGTGCGACCGCGGGGAGGGTAAGCACGGGTGATAACTGGAGAGGGGGGAGTCCGACAGAGGGGGGGTGGAGCAGACAAATGCCACCCCTACAAGGGGGAAAAGGCTGCGCTGGAATAACGGTCGGACTACGAAGGGAAAACTTGAAAATACAACCAGATTCCATCCCCGCCATACTCCCCAGGTTCATTATCTGGAGAAAACGAAGGGAAGATCTGCAGGGAGGCTCCACCGCAGCGCCGAGGCTGAGGAAAAACTAAGACCCCCCTACCGTAAAATCGTGCTAAACTGACCTACATTCAGCCTGGAAAAGGTCCCCGAAAACACGAAGGGGGGAAAAACTAGGTCTGAGATAAAAGGGGACCGTCCGTATCTGGGGGGTCAAGACCGGGCTACTAGGGCTGGTGGAACTCCCATTCCCGTTTCTCTTCCGACTAGGTGCCAATCCACAGGGAATGTAGGACAACGATCATGCCTTTGCTGATCATTCAGCCTTTCCAGACTGATTCTCTTCCGGCCAAAGAAGTTTTTGTCCGAGGAGGCTACCGGGCAGTCCTCTACAAAAGGGCACTAACGACGCGAGGAGCCAGCTAAAGGGATCTCGTGGCAAAACGACATATAAATCATAAAAACCCATGCCACTGCGGGAGAGGATCACAACGAACCTCAAGTCTGGGGACGGGCTGGGAGGAGACACAAAATACTCTATTAAAACTGGAGTGCCGGATGGAAGCCGATACTCTGCCCGGAAAGAGGGTCAGGCCTCTCAAAATATCCTGCGCGCCTTCTCGCCGCTTCCGTGCGACGAGTCCACGGAGGGAAAAAAGCGTTTTCCAGGAAGGGGAGAAAGACTGCTGGCGAACGGCAGTGAAAAGTGAATCTGTTCATCTCGAACTAATCGGCATGGGGGGAGGGAAACACGACTCGTCCGGGGACTAAAGGGACAGGTGGGGATTCGGGGGAAAAAACTAGAGACGGTTCTTCCTGGGGTTCAACCCAGAACCCCGAAGGTGGGGAGATACGGGAATGTCATGGCGGGGCACATCAAAATAAATGGATCCGGCTGGGGGGAATTCCCCGTCCCGTCGGCGGCGAAACCGCTGCGTTGTTCTAACCCTCCACATGCGCGGACCCGACGGGATCGACCGGGATCAAAGTGCCAGAGCGAGCAAATACCAATAGCCAGGCAAACCGATCGGTAACACATAACAATATAAAGGGCCGTCAGGTACATGCTTGATAAAGCAACGGGGGGGGGACGAAGGGTGTTTTAAAAAGGGAGTCTCTCGAAAGGGGCACGTGTGGGCGGCTTAGGGTCATGATTTCACCGACAATGAGGGGGAGGTTACGGCCTTCCGTGCGAGCCCCAAAAGCCAGGAGATATAATGACATATCGGGACGGAGTACAGACGTCACGGAGAGAATAAACCAACTTGATCAATCCCGCCTGCTAGATGTGTCGCCGGGTAGTCACTCAAACGGGGCAGCGCGCCGGCATCCTCCGCCTTCTATCGGGCACCCGTCGTCTGACCAAGCTTCCGTCGTCGACCACAATGGTGAAGTCATACCATCAAGTGTGGAAGGCGGGGGGCGATCAAAACCGCTGAACCCGGGGAAGGGGGAGGGGGAAAAAAGAAGAAATCGGCCAGGCCAGAAACCTGTTTGTTTTAACGGAAAGCCTAACCACCCTGCACCGGAGGGCAATGGTTCACCAAAATCGAAGGGCGTTGGGGAAAAGAGAAAGATCAGGCTTAAGTTCCAGGAGGACCGCACCGCCGACACGAATGTACTACCAGCTAAAGAACATTAAAAAGACGCATCGAACCCCACATGGTAGGGACAGGGGCACAAGCAGGGTTAATAAAACGAACCGTCGTCTCGGAAACAAGGCCCTCGAACGGCAAAGCCTACCTGACCTCGGCGGGGTACAACCAGGAATCAAAGACTAAGGGGGCTGAAAAATCGTCACGGGAAAAAGACGAGTGAAGAAGAGCTAACTATACTGGTTGGGGGGCGACCGAGCAGTACTGGGGCAAGAAGGGCGTAAAAAGCCAGGGATCAAATCTAAAACCACTAAAAACACTGAAGAAAGGAAACGGGGAACGCTTGACCTGTCTTGGGGAAATCGGCGGCGAAATAAGAACTTGAGTGGGCAGGAGGGGGGTGCTCACAACATCCGTCGGAATTTCTCGGGTGATATGTCGATTCGCAAGGGCAGGGCCATTGCACAAGAAAAACCTGGGACGTCAGGCCCAGGGCGCGACACTCTCGAAAAAAAAAAAACTGAGTGAGAAGAAGATAAGTTCTTCTCAGCGCGATCTGGGGGACGGAAAACTCGTTAGGGGGGGGAACCGTCCCCTTTCAAGAAGGACACTGGCGAGGGGGGCCCGAATCCTGACTTACGGGGGGTATTGCACGCCCCGTGCAAAAGCCTCGGACCGCAGGAGGGAGAAACTGTCCAAAACATGTTCAATCGGGTCCGCTGGGGAATCTGAAAAGGCTTGGGCTGGGTTTAAGTAACTCGGTGAGCTGCAGCGAAGGGTCCAGAAGGCGTTCAGTGCGGGGTGAAATATCGCCCAATCATGGCGGTGTAGCCGGAGGTCACGCAAAGGACGTGCCGATGAGAGGGAAGTTCCTAGCCGGGTGCGGGCGGAGGATCAGGGGTTGTGGGAGACGAGTCAGGAGGTAAGGGACCGGGAAGGTGGGGGTGGCTGCGGTCACTGAGGGGACCGCCGGAAGGGCAGTCCGAAAAGAAAAAGGCGTACATGGATCGATGCGGGAATTAGTTGGAAGGGTCGGTTGCCGTTAGGAGGGCTAGGGGAAAGTCAGAGGTCGCGGCTGGAAATCTAAAGAACGGTCCTGATGATCCGGAAGGCAAAATAAATCACGAGGGACAGGGTGTGTTAATGGGCCAGCGTATTCGGAGGTGCTGGGCGGAAAAAAAGAATCGCCGGAATGGCCAAAAAGAGAAAAGGGAGGCCCCCGGCTCGAATTGTCCGGGGGGTAAGCCGCCGTGGCTGCAGAGCGGAAAGGGGGGCTAAGGTAAGGGGTCGAGGGGATCGATTACCGACGGTTCGGGGTCTTTCGTAAAATTAAGAGGAAGGGGTGGGTCAGAGGAAAAGCGGGCCCGACGACCTGGGCTTATTAAGGTCATAAAGCGTGTTCCTCTTCTTCGTAAGAGAGGGGGGTGGGGAAGGTAAAACGGCATGGAAAAACCTTCCTAGACGAAAATCAGAGAAATGGGTCCTAATAGATATCCCGGGCGAATCCACACGGGGGGCTTGCAGGATCGAAAAAAACCGATAGTCCAAAGAGCAAGGGTTTTGGAAGCTGTTAGCCGGTTTAGCGGGGTAAAGGTTCAAGTCTTATCGAGATGAAAAAAGAGGGCGGGCGAGAAAAATCCAAATAAAGAAGAGGCGAGAGGGGAGCGGACTTCCCGTCGGCAGAAAATTCGTGGGGTGTGGAACACGCGCGGGACGGGGGACCGGGGCATGACGCCGTGAGAAAATTGCACATGATGGCCGTAAGGCTGGGCACGGGCCGATAGCAGATAGAGGGGTGGGGGTGTGGGGGAATCCGGCAAATCAGCCCAAAGCCTCCAGAAAAGGACCCGAGGGTACTAAAAAAAGGCGTATGCGGGAAGAAGAGGGGGCGCCATTATCCGATCCCAAATGTTTTTCTTCTACAGGTCGTCCCACTATGCCTTTGGAAATCGCTTGGCGCGTTCTCAGGTCGGATCTCGGGGACGCCGAAATTCTATCGACGTTGGGGGGGGGCTCGTCGCAGGACGAAAACTTAAAGTGGCGCTGTCTTAACAAGTACTAACAGACTGCGATTTGCAAAGACTAAACCTAAAGGGGATGCGACGGAAATGTCTCGGTGAATCGCAGGATTCAGTCGGACCTTCCGTGAGAAACACTCGTTCGGCAAGGCTGTTCAGCAGAGGTTCTGGGCTCCACTACGCGCACAGCCCCAAATCGTATACATCGAGAGTCGTCTTTCCTGTCACGCACCGTTTTTAGACTGGGGTTTCATTCTAAAAGCACTCTTCGGGGTAAGGAACAGTAAGCAGGGAGACGGACTCAAAGCGCCTGAGGGAGAGGAGCCCTACGATAAAAACCCCGGTCCGGTGTGGGGGAGAAGAAGGGTGCGTCCATGGTGATTTGCCGCTGGACGCTCGTGTGAAAGTAATGAGCTCCGTAATTTTAAGAAAGAGGTCAACGAAGAAATACACCGCGGCGGGCAATAATGGGGGGGACCTCCCGAGATCGCACGACAAGGAGTTAAGCTCGCGAGAACTAACACGGGAAGAAGGTCAAAGAACGGTTCTTCGGTGACTCTGCTCGCTAACTGGAAAAAGTAGCAGTCGGGTGGAACGGAAATTGGAAAGGGGACCGAGGAGTGGCGCTGAAGAAATACTGTTGAAGGGGGCGGGGCAGATACAAAATTGGAGGGGAAGGGGAAAGTGCGAGGGGGAATTGTGCCAGGGGGACAGACGCCCGTGGTCCTTTGTGGGGAACCGGGGATGCAGCGCAAAAAGCCCAAACGTGGGGGGAGTGCTGGACTCTAAACTGGGGGGACCTTCGGACTTCCGGCCTCCTTCGATCAGGTGACCGCGTAAGAAGGGAAAAAGGAACCGGTTCAAAATAGGGGAAAATCCACTTAGGTGTGTGAGGGGGGGCGATGGGGGCTCCTACGGAGAACAGCTGAATAAAACACGAGGCAACATCGGACCTCGACTTGGGAGATGCGCTCCGTGAAGGTATACGAAAAACGAAGGATATAGAAGAGGGAGACAATGCGACAAGGAAGCTGTGGCCAATAGCTTATGCTTTTGGGAAGGAGACATACGGGTGCGGGTCGGAGATCTGTGAAATTGACTCATGGAGGAGGCTACAGAAGGAAGGGCTCGACTACCCGCAATGGAAGAAGAAGGGTTGGAATAGACGGGGTTGGGGGCGGCAGATCAATGTACAAAAAAACATCCCCGGACCGCGCCGCTCTAAAAGCTCGAGGGGGGAAGCGCCCACGCGTGATCCCTACGTGGCCTGAGCGGAAGGGGAGGAACTCTGGGGCGCTAGGCGGGGAGGTTACCGAGCGAGAGGAAAGGGGGGAGACGGAGTGGGCACAAGACGACCTGGAGACCTGGGGGGGAAAAAATACAGGAAACGAGGTAATCGGTACCGACACTTGCCGAAAAAGCTGTACAAAAAAAATGTACGTCCAGGGGCTCGCCCAGTGGGGAAGGTTCCCCCGCCTTCCGGGGATGCCGATGAGTCGCCCCGTTGATAATTCTCCAGGGAATCACCTGCTCGAATATCCGGGGAAGCGTTAGTGGGAACAAAGGCTATGGAGGGGGGAACATCGCTCAAAAAAAGGGAGCCCGTTCGGGGCCGCACCATGAGATTTTAATCCGGAAACAGTCCGTTGACGGGAACCTTAGCCGAAAGCCGATGAACGCTGTTGCCCCCGGAAGAAGACGAATTGAACGGGCCAGGTGACTCGCGAATCAGGGACGAAACTGGGATAAATAAGCGAACGACAGACTCGTTCAGAAACTCGTCCGATGGGACTTAAACGCAAGGCCTCGACTCGGACCTGGCCCTCGGGGGGCTCGTAAGGGATCAGTGGCGTTATCC
>Ga0179593_1336833_pt1 | contig 13879 bp, 15 predicted proteins | sample CZODoug2_1_08_16_FD_185931 | JGI IMG/M metagenome (GOLD analysis project Ga0179593, IMG submission 185931) | Vadose zone soil fungal communities from Angelo Coast Range Reserve, California, USA - CZODoug2_1_08_16fungal (PacBio error correction) | ecosystem: Environmental > Terrestrial > Soil >...
AAACGAAGGCCAGCGAAAAGGAAAGATCGAGCTCTTTCATCAAAACCATGGCTGGTACTCAAATCTCCGGCGCCGATTCAAGCTTTCAATAGAAAGGGTGCGATGGGAGAGCCCCAGCTCAGCGACAGAAATGCATCACCAGGTAGGGGGAAAATGTGACCAAAGAAGAGAAGGAAAAGGGCCGGTACAGTTTATAGAAAATCCCTTTTCACCAGAAGAAAGGGAGCAGACTCTAAGAGGAAAAAAGCCAGGGCATGGTCAGCACCCCCGGGAATGGGGGAGACAAACGCATCATCGAAAAAGGTCAAGTGAAAAAACACCCGGCAGAAATAAAGGGGGGTCAAAGCCCGATTCCATCTCGGATAGCCCCAGCAACCAAAAAAGGGAAGGTGCATCTGTTGGAAGCAGTGCAGACACGCCTGCTAGGAAGAGGGAAGATGATATTTTTGAAGAATAACAGAAACAGACAAGGTTCGAGAAACAGACGAAAAAAAGAAAAAATCTGTCGGAACCTTCCTAAGACCAGAAAAAAACGAATTGGTTCAATAACAGAGGGACCGCTACCTGCAAGAAAATAAAGAGTTCGTGACTGAGAGAGACAATGGAGGGTTCAGAGTGGGGAACTTTCCATAACGAACACAGAGGGTGTAACCTCCTTACGTAAAAGAATTAAAAACTGCGAGACGCAAGCTGGAAAAACGTGAAGGGGGGATCAGGCGGGGACCACCTTTCTAAGGTTAACTCTGGGACAGAGAGGAGAGCTCGTGTTAGAGACTCCATCGGGGAAGGAAGTGGACGAGCCTCAGCTGAGTTGCATTTCTTCCTGATGAGAAGTGGGTGGGGCATGAGTGGAAGGAAAGCGGTCGAACGCGTCCCTCGTTGTGGGGGGTGCCTCTTAAAATTGTGAAGGAGTAAAGGGGGAGAGGTAGACTTAAAGGGTAGACTGCTTGCGTCGGAAAGTGATGCAGGGAAAAGTGCGCTGAGAGAGGAGTTAAGAAAGGAGGCATGTTCCATTCTGCTGTCAATGGCGGTTGACTTAGAATAGTTTGGTCACGGGGTTAACAGCGGCGAAAAGAAGGTACGAAGTCCAGGGGGGAGAGACCGGGGATTGTGACCCAAAACAAGGGCGAGCATCAAAAAAATCAAAACTTTTCGCAGGCAGCGACCGGGGGGAACGAAAAAGATGGCAAGGGCACTTAGGAGGGTACGAAGAAAAAGATTCTGCCCAGCTGGGCCAGGGGGGGAAAGATCTCTATCCTTATAGTAAGAAGAGAACGGGCTCCAGGGCGAACAAGTGGTAATTTTACTTGGTTAAAGACCGGAGAGATCATGAAAACAACAGTCTTCCATCTTGAAGTTCCAGTCCTGACATATGATAAAGGAACAAGGGGGTACTGCTTAATGGTCTAGTCATAGACCACTCAAGGGGAGGGGCTGTATACATTTTTATTAATAGGGGCACATGGCGCATCGATCACTAATGAGCAGAGGGGGGGCGAACGGGTTCGAAAGAGAGAGGACTGGTGGTATCTGGTAGGGCTACAAAAGACGACAACCGTCACCCCTCGAGAGGCGTTCAGTGCCAGTCGGAGGGGGGTGCCTTCTGGACCGGCCTTCCCTCAGAGGGGAAAACTTCTGCTGGAGGATCTGTGGAAAAACCGGTAGTGACCTGACCCAGGGAGAAAGACCGAAAAGAAGCGGTGGGAAAATGGAAGGCGATACCCTCCTTCTTGATGATGAGTCCTTGAGGCTTCCAAAGGGAGTAGGTATCACTAAGAGGGGGGGGACAATAAAGTAAACCTACCGTAGGATAATCCAAGAGAAAAGGGGAAGGAAAGATATCTTTTCTAATAATGATTTGGGTGAGAAACGGGATTCACAGCTAAAGGACAAGTGACAAGGTAAACAGTTTAGTTTTACCCGCTGGGAGGGGTCTTTGCACTACACCGAAAAAGGGGAGAATGAAAATCTACCTAGAGAGGCGAGGGAGCAATTGGATTGAAGGGAGAGAAAGAAATACGGCTCCCTCACTCTCTTGGAAACTTCCAAGTGTCCCGCCGGGAGTCGCCTTCTCATAGGGGGGGAACTATCGTCGTCGGGGGGAAAACCTGGGCTTCTTTTACTACGAAAGAAGAGGAGTCCCGTGCACTTTCCAGGGATGGGGTTTCCTATCATATCTAGCAGGACCTTTACGGGGGAAGGACTTCGGGGGAAGAGATTTTATAGAGGGTCGCCTAGAGTGCAGCCAAAAAGGAGAAGATAGTCCGGGGACATCAGGAAGATGCTCTCTGAACAAGGGGGCAACGTGGGACAAAGGAGGGTAGAAGAACCAGATATCCTAAAAGGAAAAAATTAGGCCAAGAAAAGGGGTTTTCCAGCCAAGTTGGACAGAAGAGGTCGACGTAGTTGAGCTCGGAAGGATGCAACAGAGACGGCGGAACCTCCTAGAAAAAGGGCTCTTTCGGGGTAAGGACAAAAAAGGGGAGTCTCTCACGCGGGAGTGGCAAGAGGTTCACCGAAAGTGGAGGAGGAGTTCATAAATGAGAAAAAGTCGGGAAAGGGGGAATCTTACTGTCTATTCTGGAGGAACTACCTTTCTTGAGAGGCAGACAAAACGTAGCCCGAAGGAGGAGGCCAAATCTATCGTCCGGAGGACAGAAAAAAAAAGGGAGGAAACGAGCCAATTAACCAAGAAGAAGGGGGTTGTCATCTGATTTCTACCATTGGACTTTCAAGGTTTTTCCAAGGTGAGGAAAGAAAAAACCACTTTCGGAAGGGAAGGAAAAGAAGGATTCCCCTCAAGGGTAGTAGGCCAAGCCAGAAAGGGGAGGGTTGGAATTTATCTTTGAGGGGGGAGGACCGAGAAGGAAAAAAAGTAGGGAAACTCCCGATGAAGTAGCTGCAGGGAGAGAGAACTTCCTTTACAAGTAAGAAAGAAGGTCGGCTTGAACGGCAGGGGGGGAAAAAAATCGGAAAGACGAGGAGCTTTCTGTTGCCGTAGTTTTTCCACCAATGGGAGGGAGCCACTTCCAGAAGAGGGGGAGAAAAAATAGAAAAAATCATTATCACGCCGAACCTGGGAAAAAAAAAAAAAAAGGCCGTCCATAGGGGGAAAAAAAGGGAAAACTCGATCCACGCAAAGAGGGCTCAGAATACTTCAAACAAAACTCCGTCTCGCGGGAAAAAAGTCTTCGTCTTTGTGCGCCCTCGCAAGAGGTTGTGTGACCCGCAACGGGTTCCGTGGCGGGGTATTCATTGCAAGGACCTCGGGGAAGACGGAATTCAGGGAAAAGATCTCTCCACAACAAGGAGGAGGTAGAGAGTTCACTTCCTCTACCTTAATGGCGATTTGGTGACCACCTGCGCACAAGAAGAAATCCATTACAAAAAAAGTCCGCGCTCGGGAACAAAATCTGGGGTTCGCAAAACCAGGGGGGGGGTACTAAGGGTAATCTTTCCTTCTCAACGACTACAGAAGAGAAGGCAGTGTTTCATTGGAGGCGGAAAGGAAAAAGAAATCCGGGGAAAGGGAGAGAGTTTGCGGGAAAAAAGACCTTCAGGGGGGGGGGTCAACACATCTGGCTACCATGATGTCCTCTGGAAACAATGCGTGTTCTCCAAAACTCAAAGGGGGGGGAAAAACAAAACCCTCAAATCCACCGAGCAAGATTCCTATTTTGCGTAAACAGCCGGGGAAGCCTCAAGAAAGCGGAGGGGAGAGAATAAAATCCCTATATACAGAAAGAGAAAAAATTGAAGTCGGGTGGCTGGTAAAGAAAAGTGTGGGTTCTCTCGCCCTCAACTAAAAAAAGCAACCTGCTCCTTCGAGTGAATAAAAATTTATCGGCGACGGAACCGGCTACCACCCAGTTTTGTATCGGCCAACTCTTGCGCACAAAACACCTTACAAAAAAAAGGGAAAACGCAGCCTCCTTTGAACAACACGAGGCGGAGGGGGGCAAGGATGCCAGACGGTCTTCAGCGGCGGAGAGAGGTGCCGTAGAGGAAAGGGGCATAACAATTCTTATAGTCTACCATCTCCTCATATGAAGCGTCGAATCTGGGGAGCTACTCAAAAAAGGAAAGGAAAGTGAGCCGTTGATGCAAAAGAGAAACCACGACAGGACCCGACTCCTTCATCAGCACCAAAGGAGAGAAGAAAATGGTGGATCCAGAAGCAGAGGAAGGGGAGTGGAGGGGTCCGCCCTAGGGTCTTGTAAGGCATTTCACATAAGTTAAACCTCGTCGAGGAACTTGAGAGAGGGGGACAGAGGGATAAATGTACTGATTATCTCGGGGTGGAAAAAAAAATCAGGTGTCCACATGGAGAAGGGGGAGTCAGAGAAAAGAAGAGTCGCTGTCGAAGGGGAGGGGGAATTGGTTGGCAGAGCGGCTGAAAACAGAGAATATCTCTGAAGGACAGAACCGAGACAAGCCGGAAGGAAGGGGGGACATGAAGGCTAGAGGCTGTGCGAAGCAAACGAGCACAGGGGGAAGAAGGGGGCGGAATTCGGCCAGACCTAATACGGTACCACGCCGACGGGCCTGAACCCCCTACTCGGAAACGCAGCATCCTTTCCAAAAGTGCGCTGGAAAAAGACGAAGTCACTGACATCTCCACTGGTTTCACTTCGAAAAACACGCTTGAAAGGTTCTAGGGAAAGGGGTGTACTTCATCTGAACTAGAAATGTGTTCGGAAGAGAGGAAAAAGAGGCGTCCCCTACAATGTTGGGGAAGTGGGCGGTAGCGGGACTCAAATTGGAAACGAAAAGAGGAGGCAGGCTATCTTAAGCAGGGAGGGGGGGAAATTGATTCATCCGGGGGGTCCCGTTTCTGTGTTGAAAATAAAAGTACTCTGCACTCGCTCCGGCCCTGGAGGGACCATGACCTTACCGGGGGAAGCTCACCCCCTTCTGTACAGAAAGGAAGTGCACGGCGGAAGGGGACCTCCTTGGAGTCAACTACGAACTAGCGCTGAAAAGCTACCTCGTCGACCGGAAACATAGACGGTTTATCCGCCCTAAGGACAAAAGGGGGAAGTGGCCCCAATAAAAGAAGACTCGGGAGCGCCGGTTTCTCGGGGAGAAAGAAAAAAAAGAAAGCAAACAAAGAAGACTTTAGACCAGGGAGGGAAAAAACTTTTGTCAAAGTTTCTAGGGTGGGGAGGATGCGACCTGGACTAACGGCAGTCAAATTGAAGCAAGCCCCGAACAGGGGTGATCTGAAGGAACATTGAAGGGAAGGAAGGGAGATGTTGCCTTCTCAGGCCTGGCCGAGGAACCACCAGAGGGAGACTTTGGTAGCTGGGTAGGAGAAATTGGGGCAGTCCCATTAAGGGGTAAAAGAATGAGGGGTACGCCTGGAGCAAGTTCTCATGAGGAAAAAGGAAAGAAAAGCGCGGCCCCCTTCCATCAAAGGGGAAGGAAGTCTTCTACACCGCGAAGGGAAAAAGGGGGCCCCCCCCACGGGGAGTTCCCCAATCAAGGGAAAAGGGAACCTTTTAGGTAGCAGAAAAAAGAAGAGGGTGGGAAAGGAAGAGACCACTTACTTCAGAAAGGAGGGACCAGAGGGGCCGCGTCCAACTACCTTTTATCTAAGAAAAAAGCCTACGCCCGGTCATCATGGGGAAAGGACAGCTATGAATACCAGAAACTCGAAAAAAGGGGTGTCAGCTCAAGAAGGAAAGCCGGTCGAAGAACAAAGTCAAAGGAAGGTATCCTCTAAAGTAGCTAATTCACCCAAAAAAAAACCAAGCGACGCGGCGGGACGCAAGAGAGGGAAGCAGTCAACCCTGACAGGCCTCCAATAGGAAGGGCGGGAAAAACTCACCGTCGAGAAAGGAGGGGAGAGGCTCCCCCTCATAGCGGGCGGGATAATCGCAAAAAAAAATTTCCAATCATCTGACCATCGACTAAAAACTTCTCTTGACTCATCAAGAGTCAATTTGAAAAGGGAGGGGAGAACATTACTTTACAAGAGGAAAAGATGATCATCCCCGGGAAAGAAGATGCGTTAGGGGGTTCCTCGGAGCCTGAGGTTAAGGTCCCCGGAGTTGAAGGAAGGTGATCGGAAATGTTCTGAAAGGGATCGGACTGTCTGGCCTGAACAAGTAGAAAAAATTTGGGGGGCGGTACAAAGAAGGGTCAAAAAGGCCTTGTCCAGAAGGCTTCTTTCGGGAAGGTGGAGAAGGGGGAACTTTTTCACGGGGGAAAAAAAAAACTCGGGTGATCTACCGCGGGGAAGAGGGCGCCCCGGATTGAGGAGACGGGTGGTGTGACTGGGGAGGGTTCCGTCCTTCTTGTCGCAGGGGGGGAGCACCTAAAGGGTGCGGAAAAGGAGGGAACGGGTCTTGACCTGCTTCGAGAAAGAACTGGCGGACAATTCTTGGGAGGAGGAGGAAAAGAACACGCCTGGAGCTTAGAGGGTGCCAAGGAAAGCGGAAAGAAATTTTACTGAAGAGCGGCACTGCAAAAGGAGATAGGCAGAGAAAGGAGAGGGGACCCGCGGCTCGGTCCTTCTAGGGCAGAAAGGAGCAGGGGCTTCCCGCGCTGCCGGAAGGGGAAAATGTGCCGCTTTCGATAGAACAGTGGGGAAGAGGAGGAGTCAGAATCCGGGAAGAGACCTCCTCCAATAGAGGGACAGAAACACTTGGCCGGGGGATCAAAATAGGACTGGAGAAGATCCTCTTTCCTCCTAGGAGAGACTTGTACGATCCTCCACGCGACGCGAAAGAAAGGCAACCAGATGTGGGACAAGAAAAGGATACCGGCCGTGTCTTTTCAAATCAAAAGCGTCCTCCATACCGGGAAGAGAAAAACCTTGAAGCAATAGAAAAGGAGGACAGGGTAATCACACATCTTATTTCGACAAAAAAAAGACAAAGTTGCATTAACAGAACCACGCCCCCTGAAACGGGGTGGAGCCCTAGGGCAATCTCGTAAATAACAGACCACCCATTTTACAGGGGGAAACAAGGCATCCAAAAGAAAGAAAAGCGCGGGAGGAAAAGGTCAATGGGGAAAATCTTTGTGAACAGCCAAAACAAGCCCGTGGCGGGGAGGAAAACGCCAGCACATACAGAAAACGGGCCGAAAGACCGATCAAAAAAAAAAGCACCGCGGGGGAAGAACAGACAGGCGCCGCGGAAGGCCATAAAGGGGGGAAATTTCTTGGCCACGGCTGACTCAATCGGTTAGGGGTCACGGTCATGACCGAAAAGGGGTTAACCTCCTGAAGAAGAACTTCAGGAGAAGAGGAATACGGGGAAAACTTTTAGATGTGGAAGCTGCTTTGAAACACGGGAGGAAGGGGAGAGAGGGGATATGCACCGCTCGGCTTTTTATATAGAGGAACTGGTCGGCCGAGACTTGGCCAAAAAAGGAAGAAAGTCGTTCGCGGAGGGCCTGATGATGAAAATGGGGGGTGAAGAGGGATAGAGCTGTGAACCCTTAAGGGTGGTTGTTGACTCTTCAAGGGGGGGCTGGTATAATTATAACGGAAGGAAATTTAGTCGACCGGAGGGCGACGGAACTTGCTGCATCGGAGGAGAGGGATTTTATTTCATCGAGTGCTTCCGGTTGTAGGTGCTGGGGCAACAGAGGGGGGAAAAAGACCATTTCTTCAAATAAGGGTTTTCAAATGAGGGGGGAAACGAACGGCTCTAATGTAAGTGGGTAAGATCTTGTCAAGCAACCCACACTCGGCGAAAAAAAAAAGAAACTTTTGTCCATGGGCAGCGATGGGACGGGAAAAAAAAAAAAGATTGCAGGGGAAACTGAGGACTTTTGAATATATTCCCACCGCCGTTCCGAGAAGGGGAAGATGTCGGAGATCAGGGGCCGGGGGTCTCCATGCTCAAGCGTTAGTATAAAGGGGCCTTACAGAAAGGGGGCGAAAACCTGGGAGTGGAACAGGTCTCCAAGCTTGCGGGGGGGGTCCTTGAGGAAAAATTGTAATCCCTTCACGAGGAGCTTCTGATGGTAAAAGAGCCACTCCTTTGTAGGATGGGGAGTTATGAAACTGAAGGGGTTCCCCTTTGCTCATGGCACAAATCCCCGGAAAAAAGGTTCTACCGGGGGTATCACTTCCTCTTTTGGAAAAATGTTTTGAAACCTCTACAGAACATGCGTCCACCACCTCGGGAAAAGAGAGGGTTGTGAGAAATTGTTTCCACTGAGAGTGTGTTGACGGTAGGGGGGCCGACCCGCCGAGGAGGGAGGGACCGGGGAGATGGGGGGGGGCCTCCGCAAGGAAAGAAGGACGACCTAGTAACCAGCCCGACGCCGTCCTAAAGAAAAGAAAAGGACAAAAGAAAAGGAGGGAGATGCTGGCCACGGACTACTGTGGCGAGTCACGGTCCAGAGAGGGAAATAACGACGCCAAAGGGGAAATCCAAGCTAGTACTTGGAGGAAAGATTCTTGGACTGCCTCGTTATTGTGGGGAGGACGTGGCCAATAAAGGAATCCAGGAAAAACAGTTAGTGTAAGGGACGTTGCCAACCGAAAAGTGATGACAGGTAGGGGGGAAATCGAAGGGCTCTCTCAATCAGCGTGAAAGGGAGACAAGAGGAGGAAGGACAGAAAGCCAGAGGGCGGCCCAAAAAGGCCGGCCAAAGGGGAGGGCCTGACGAAGAGGGGTGGGGAAGGATCTAGGGCGGGTAAGCAAGTCGGAGGGAGGGATGGAGCCTACGCACACTTCGGAGGAAAAGGCGTCGGTGCGGGGGGGGAGGGGGTGAGCAAGCTAATGCCTTACTCGCTGCCGGATCGTTGTTGCCGAAAAGGTTAGGGTGGAAAAAAGGGCCAAAAAGAAAAGCAAAACAAGAGCGAAAAAAAGAGACTGAGACGTATGAGATTCTCTGTGAAAAAGGGTGCAACGGGGAAGCAATCTTTCTAACAAGAAAGACAGAAAGACGGAAATGGGAAAAACGGCTGTAAGGCAACTAAAAACTTTCTCTCTAGGGGGTCGATAGTGCCTCGCAATGCGGGAAACGAAAAAACTGTTCTTGGACAAGAAAACCAGGAGGCCTACCGTGCGAGGGAGGGAGGGGGGGACTCCGACCTAGTAGGAGCGCAAACAGTGGTGCTTCTTGGCAGGAAGCGAAAAAACTTGCAAGGGGGGGAGGGGAGACGGCACGTCGAAATAGTCATTGAAACAGAATAATTCTTCCTCTTAGAAAGGAGTCTGGACCGAAAACGAGGAAGTGGGGGAAAGTGATACATCCTCCGGATGCGCGGATCTACTACCTTCAACCTCTATCTTCAGCTGAAGAAGCTCTGCACGTCATTACCCGAAGGAAGGGTTTCATTGCATATTATGGAGGTAAACGTGTGGTCGGATCGTTATACGGGAACCTGCGGCTTGTCAGTGAAAGAAAGAAAAAAGACGGACGCTCACCTTTTGGGGGAAAAACGTACAAGGAAAAAGGGAGAAATGTATTGAGGTAGCTGTGCGTGGAGGGGAAGAAGGTGCCCAACATTTATGCCAACTGGGCGGAAAGGGGGAACGACTTCTTCTATACGGCGGGGGGGTCACTTAGAAAAAGAGGGGAAGATCTCTGTGAAAGGAGGGGGTACAGAAGTCTTCATCGATGCGTTTCGTTTAAGCGGGGGGGTCACCTTGGATGGGGGGGAAGCACTGTCTTTTTTCCGAGCCGAAAAAGAAAATTTCTAAGATTGTTCACACCGGAGTTCCTGACGTTCAAGCCCCCCAAGACTGCACCCAAGAATCCCCGAGAGGCATCAACTGAACAAACCAGCCGACACCGTCGTCATGATCATGTAAAAGTTTCGGGTCGGTTGCACTAAAAGGGAAGAACCCACTTGTTTGTTCCCAGTCGCAGACTTTTTCCATGGGGCGGTGGTTAAGGTGCATCCGGGGGTCCCGGAGGACCGGATCTCCTTGCAAACTGTCTAGCAGGAAAAAAGGCTCGAGAACAAAAAACGGAGAGAAAAAGAGAATAAAATTCCAGGAAGAGAGACCGCAAAAGGCAGAGGGACAGTTTCAAAAGGCGGCACGGGCCTAGATCCGGGGGGGGGGGGGGGGGGGGGGGGGGGGGGGGGGGGGGGGGGGGGGGGGGGGGGGGGGGGGGGGGGGGGGGGGGGGGGGGGGGGGGGGGGGGGGGGGGGGGGGGGGGGGGGGGGGGGGGGGGTTTTGGGCCATAACCTGAAGGAAGCAGTGACCCCAAGCTGTCTTGTTTGTCAACACGCAGAGGGAACGTCAACCATGAGCCTACTCCTCTTCTGCAGGGGGTCATGGAGCGACTCGAACTTGGCTGAATCTATTTTGCGTTGCACGGGAGACGTAAGGGGGGGTTTCAAAGAGGGGCGTTTTGCCTGGGACCAGAACTACTCTCTGGGCGAAAAAATCCCTGTGTATCAAAACCGAACGCCCACGCTACGATTTCCTCTGGCGCACCCTCCGTGTCAAGAAAAAGAAGAAAGCCTTGAGACTTCCGCAGGGTCGCGCGAAAAAAAGATTCGCCGGGAGGGTGACGCACCTTTTTTTCCTGCTCAGAAACTCCACTCACAAAGAATCCCCAAGGCGCCGTAACTGGAGCCAAGAAGGATAGATCTAAGGATTAAAGGGAAAAAGTGGTTTAGGAAGAAAACGCGTCCGGAAAACCCCAAGGGACACTAACCGATGTTCTCAGAGAAGGGGAACAACCCTCGGGAGGGGGGGAAATATTTGCAGACGTCGTAAATCAGAAAATCGCGGTGGCCGGTATCAAAGGGGTAATACCAGGGGCGTCTCCAGCACGGCCTAAATCCTCTCGGAAGGGGGAAAAGCGGATGGGAGGGAAGGGTGGAGCAGGGGCCATTCCTAGTGCGCAGAGAAACCCTCGCCCAGGGAAGGGGCCCGAACTAAATGCAGCATCAGAAGAGAAAAAAGGGGGGGACTATCCGAACTTTGGGCCCCGACCGCCGCCTCAGGAAGGAGAATTTTCCGACGGAAGGTGAAATCATGTCTAGCGCCGAAGGGGCGACCTAGGGAAGAAGCCAACTAGGGAGGGGGAGAACGGATTTAAAGTGGTCCTTGGGGATGTGTATACATCTTGTCAGAAACAGGGTTTAGAGGGGGGCCCCGGTCAGCAGCGCAATAAAGGGGGGGGCTCCGTATCTTCACTGGGGTGCTCTACTCTTAGGAAGAAGGAGAATCGTTCACCAAAGAAAATAAAAAAGAGTTCCGGCTCGTTCAGGGAGGCGAAAAGGAACACGAAGACAGGAAAGCTCCAAAGGGGATCTCCCTTGGGGGTTGAAAGTATGAAAATCAGAAATAAAAAGAAGCTATTGGTTGGAAAGGAAGTACTGAGCCGGAAAAGCCCAAAAACTCTACAGTCGCAATAGGGAACGGTCACAGGTGAAGGACAGAAAGGTCGGGAGCTGACTCAGATGGGTTTCAGCCGTCACGCTTACTTTTAAAGAAGGGAAAAGGTTCTACTCATCTCATACAGGAAAGTGTCTTCACCTATCGTACAAGAGGGTCCCTCAGGTAAGACTTGAAACTGTAGCGTAAAGAACGTTTTCCAGGACATCATAACTTATTCATAAGCCGATCACCAAGGAAGGAGGAGGTGGGGGGGATCCTAAAACTAAGTGGAGACGTTCATTTTTCCCCTCCTACTGGGAAGAAGGAGAAGACCGCCCGGAGGGAAAAGGAATACCAATCCGACAGGAGGGGAAAAGCGAAGGAAATCGACGGCGTCCTGCCGGACCGCAGGGTCACTCGGAAAAGGAGGAGGATCCGATTCTCGCCTTCCCGGGATCGGCCGTCCCGACCGCCCCACCGGAGGAGGGGGGGGAAAAAACTAATCTCGCGAAGTGGTGATCCAGAGGGGGTTTGAGAGGGAGGTGGATAACTAGAGAATCAGGCACCATCTACTTGACCGTTCGCCACGGTGGACCTGGGGGAGGGAAGATGACCCTTGGCGAAATTCATCAACTTACCCCAGCCCGAAAAAGGGGGGGGACTTATACGACTTCAAGGATAAGAGGGATTTCTCACCTGTAAGTGCCAAGTCCCTGACAAGACTGGGAAGAAGGAGGAAGGGTTCACATTACCGGAAGAAGAAAAAGGAAGGGGTATCCTGGATCAAAAGGAGAGGATACTCGTCCTGGAGAGGCCTTCAACTTGTCCTCATGCTTATACACCTTAAGAAAAAAAAAGCAGAAGTGAAAAATTAAAAAAAGTCTCTTTGGAGGAAAACTTTTTTCTGAGGACGAGGGGGTTTTCCCTCTTGGCAATTAAACTACCCACTTTACTTCGAAAAATGAAAGCCAATGAACAGAAGAAACGACTTGTCTTCAGAAGAAACGCGCAAAAAAAAGCAGTACATGGCAGGGGGCAAAGAGAAGATCCTCACATCGAAGAAGATGCACAAAATAATCCATTACACTACGACTGCTATCAGAGCTTCCCCGGGATCCTCTAAACTTTGGGTAGACGAAAGGGGAAGGGCGGAAAACAACCCCAGAGGGAACCAAGGAGAACTCTCTGGACGAGAGAGGGACCCCTGATTCAGGGAAAGCCAGCCTAAACAGAAAGCTCTTCTCTTTCCCACCTTCTAGGCCACGGGACATGGCCCGCTCCTCCCAAGAAAGGGCGATGATCCCTACCCCGGGGAATAAGGGGGGGAAGTCATAATGAACTACTTTTCAGAATGCGAGGGAAGTAGTACGTCGCGTTGAAGGGACTGGGGAGAAAATGCGTGAAAGAGAAAACGACATTGGATTCACGGAAAGGGGGAACCTAACAATTTCGCTTTTACGGTCAATCGGGGCTGTTACCTCCTTCTGGGAAAGAGGGGGGGGATAGGACTGTGTCTTCCCAGGTCTCTTCGGAAGGGAAGCGCCACGGCTGGTATGTTGCACCATCCTTTGGTCAAGGACGACTGTGAGAAAGCAAAGCTTAGGGGGGCGAAAAGGAGGTCGTCAAACCGCTGGGGCACCTGAACATGGGGGAGAAAAGGTGATCTACTCTCTGCCCTCGGAGGAAAAGGAAGGAGGCTCCGTTGCTGTAGGGGATGCCGACTAGTTTGGAGGATGGTCTGTTGCCACCTAGCTTGTGAACCAGCCAAGCCTTTGAGAAAAGAGGGGCTTCTACTCTGCCTTTCTTAAGAAAGGATGGGGCTAGAACCAAAATGTCGACGGAAGGAGAATGGTGAAAATATGAGGGACTCCCGGGCAGCGTGTACTCTGCTGAGGACGACCCGGCGCACCTCTACCGAGAATCGGGGTCCGTCGAGTTGCTGACCCAAAGCAGGGGGGTCTGAAAGTGCGCGGCGGGTTCAGTGGAAAGAGGGAAGAGCTCTCACAACAACGGAGAGAGAAGATAGAGAAAGCCTTCCAGAACTGACAAACGCGAAGCCTTGCGAGAAAACTGCAGTCAGGGGAAAAAGAGAGAAGGGGAGGAGAGTCCGCGGGCCCGCCAAGGGGACGGGTCAACCCTGCATCAAAGGAGTACCAAAACCGGCAGAACCATTTAGTGCACATGATGGCCAAAATCGCCGTAGATAAAAAAACGGGGTAAAGGGAGAGCACTGTCAGAGGAAGGAAAGCAAGAACAAGCTTTCCATCGCACCGGCAGGGGCGGTCAGCAACCCAGCCGTAGGGAGGGGCAAAAATCACGACACCCAGAAAGGCAGGACAGCAAAAAACAAAAGCGCGACATACCGTGTCCCAATCCCGAAAAAGCGAAAAGGGGAACGTCACCCATTTCACAGCAAAAACTTTGGCAGCCCCAAAGGGAGAAACTGCGCGGAGCACTGGGGAGAGGGAGGGGGTGAAAAAAAAACATAAAACCATCCCTTGGGAAACTGCAAGCAGACAGGAGAAAAAAGGGACGCAAATCCGATCACCAAGAAAGGGTTCATGAGCAAAGGG
>Ga0179593_1477401_pt1 | contig 13879 bp, 17 predicted proteins | sample CZODoug2_1_08_16_FD_185931 | JGI IMG/M metagenome (GOLD analysis project Ga0179593, IMG submission 185931) | Vadose zone soil fungal communities from Angelo Coast Range Reserve, California, USA - CZODoug2_1_08_16fungal (PacBio error correction) | ecosystem: Environmental > Terrestrial > Soil >...
CCGACTGGGAGATGAAGGCGAACTTGGTGGGGGAAGTCTTCACGGGGGGGGGGGGGAAAGGGTTGGCAAGGGAACTTCCCTACCCAAGAAAAGGAATGAAAAAGGATAGTAACAACGCCAATTCAGGTGAAAGGCTCGCTTTACGATGAGACCACCTCCTTCAAAAAATTTAGCCAAGAAGGAGAGAGAGACCTGGGGAGAAAAAGACAGAGGAAGGGGGAATGAAGGGGGGCAGGAAGACTAAAGATTTGAGAAGGGTGTGCGACCCGAATCGTCTACGAATCGAGTTGGGGCATCAGAACCAAAAAAAAAAATATATGGGGACGCTCCGCGTACTGAAAGAACACAGTCGTGTGGCAAAGAGGAACAAAGTCCATTCAGAAAGTGGGGATCAGTTAAAAATAGCGGAATCAGTCAAAACTATAAATCATCTGGGGACGACACGAGGGAGACGAAGAACTTGGCAAGCCACTACAAAAATGCTCTGTATTAAAGGGAAGACGGGGACGACGTGGATTGGAAACGAGGAGAAGGGACCGCATCCCCTAACTTAACCTTGTGTGCCGAGTTGAAAGGGAAAAAAAACGGGGAACCAGCAGAAAAGGGACTTAAGGTGGAAAAGAGAAAACCACCAAGGGAACGATACTATTCCAGAATCGCTCTCTTTTTGGGTTGAAACGAATAGTGCAGCCACGCAGGGGGGACGGAAAGCGCTCGGTTCTTCGCAGCAGGGGGAAAACGCCAAAAAAGACAAGGGCCATCAAAAAACGATGCATCCGTTAGTACCGCGAAAGACGACAAGGAACGTGAAAAAAAAAAGGGGGGGGTCGTTCGCGGAAAACGCGCGCAAGAAAAAAACACCGGTGGGCAAGAGGACGGAAACGGGGCTCGTCATAAAAAAAAAAAAAGGAGCAGCCTTCCTCCGTCGTGCCTCAGACGCGGGAAAAGGAGGACAGGCAAAGGGAGGGAAGTAGTACGAACCACTGGTACAGATTGCGGCTGGTCAAAACAGTGCAGGAGGGGACAACTCGCCACCTCCAAGATACACTATATCCTTCGGACGGGGATTGGTGGGGGAAGGGAGAAGTGGGTGGGGACTAAAGGAGAGGGTGAAAAAGATTCAGCATGGAGACCAAAGAAAGGAGCCGTCAGCTTCGGAAAAAGTGGTGAGCAGAGCGAAGCGCGGGACGAGCTCGTTCAGGGCGGAAGGGGGGGGAGTCTAAGACGGGGGAGGGAAGGCGAAGAACGACAAGTGGTCATGGCCTGAGCTGGGTTACCGAGGGGAAGAGTGAGGCGGAACTCGAATTTGCCAAAGGGGGAAGAGACTCGAGGGATATTAGGGCGTGCAATCGCGGCGTCAGCAGTCGCGGCACATCCCAGTCAATCCACGACCTGGCTTGGTACACGGAGACTCGTTTTTTGGGAAAAGACGGGGGTCAGATACACCTTAGGAAAGCTAGCACGTAGCTGAGGAATTGGTACACAGGTGCAATTCAAAGTCGACTTGGCAGGGGCCGATTCCACTTTAGGGGTTCCATCCCCGAGGCGCAACGTAAGAGGGAGCACCGAGAAAGGCGGGGACATCATCCGGGGCTGTCGTCTCGGACCGCCACGTATCTCAGACCTGTCGAACTCATCAAGCAGAATGCCAAAGCAGGAAAGGGGGGGGGAGTCGAGAGAGTTTGGTGCGTTCGTCCAGATGAGACTCTGAGTCGTGAGCTGATGGGACTCCAACAGTACGTGTAAGTAAGAGGGGTGGGTCAGCACACCAACGGGGGACAAGCATCGCATCCTGAAAGATGGGTATTTTGATCCGAGCGTGACGCAAGACTGCGAAAATATAACGAGCGTCATACACCGGATCGGAGAGAGGCGCAGGGACGCTTGCAAAGGTTTAGAAATGCCTTTCCAGTGGAAAAGATAAGGAGTTGAAGTTGAAATTTCCGCCTCTCGATAAGCCAAGAAAACACCCTCGAGAGAGTGAAATGGTGAAGAAAGGGGGAAGGGACACTTGTAGGGGGGAAGCTTCTGGGCTAAGGACGCCCGCTTCGAGATCGGTCTGGAGAAAGAAAGATTGCGGGAGAACAGAACTTGAAACAAATTGGCGCGAATCTACAGTCTGAGGAAGAAAAGGGTGAACAAAAGGAAAAAAAGCCGGTAGAAAAAAGGCGAAAGTGCGGAGAGGTTGTGAGAACCGGCTCTTTCAGGCCTCGCTGGTAATAAGCAAGGATCGGTAGAGGAAACTTGGTCCGGAGAGGAAGAACGAAAGGTGAGAAGACGAGAAACTAAAATGAGTCCCCTGAAGGGGAAATCAAGCGACGCCTGGTGAATTAGAGGTTGAAGGGTGTCCACTAACATAGATCTCGGGAAATGAAGACAATCGGACTAGAGTTAGGAAAAAGACTAGGTGAAAACTCTTTTTGTCAGAGATAAAAAAAACGGATAGTGAGGAGAAGAATCAACCAGGAGGGACACGAGTCGTGGTAGTCGCAGACTCCAGGCGAAACGGGGTTTCGGCGATTCAATAAAGAGCGAGCCAACCCGCGAAAAGAATGACGATGAGGGTGGATCAACCGCCTAAGGAACAGACTTTCGCAACGGAAGGATACATGGAGAAGTTTAAGGGAGGGCGAAGCAAATCGTCAACGAAAAATTACTCTAACGGAAAGTAAAGTGAAAAAAGACAAAGCCGACAAAAAAAAGAAGCATGAACTCCAATCCGTCCTTTAGAAATTGTGCTGGGTCCCAAGAAAAGCGGTGGGGGCGAGAGTCAAGGGAACGAAAAACGCTCGAGCCATGGGCCAAGGCCCGCTCCTTAACAAAAAAGGCGGCGAAGAAAAAGTAAGACGACTAAATCGTTCTCGACGGACAAGAAATTTCAATGGGGGCGGGCTCAAGAAAAAAAAAGGGGAACTCAGTGAGAGGGAGGGGGTTCGCGAGGAAATAGAAGAAAGTGACGGAGGAAAAACAGCAAAAGACATTAGGGAAGAGAGGTTCGCTAAACTGCAAGCTTGCAAGTAGAAGAGATAAAAAGGGGGGGCTGAGAGAGTGGACTTGGAGACGAGAGAGGAAATATATCTCACAAACGTCACGCAAAAAACGCACACAGATATTCAAGATGAGAAGGTTGTTAAACTAAAATTTTTTCTCATGGCCAGACAAAATTAGAAACGAGACCGGAAGGGATGGAAGTACCGCGGGTGCACACAAGCAGGAAGACATAGGTGGACAGACTAGCTAGACTAAGATAAGGAGAAGATCATCACCTCTGTCAAAAGGCTTGTGCGTAGTGAGCTGAAGAAGAGGAATGGCGACTGCACGACTCGTTTCGGAGAAGACCGGAAAGGAGGCGATGGGGCAAGATTCGGGGAAAAAGAGTCAGTTTCTCTCAAAGCTGCTGAAGTGAGGATGCAAGAAAGGGAAAAGAATCCCGCCACCAATTTGGAAAGCCGAGCCACACGTGTAACACCCAACTGGCAGAACTTTGGAATCCAGGAGGGGACGAGGCCTGAAGGGTCGCAACAACAAGACGAGTGGGAAAAGCAGAGGCAACGTGGCCGAACTACGCGGCGAGTTACCTGAGGACAAGGGACGAAGGAGAAAAGACTTTGAAACCAGCCGAAGGACGCGCGCGAGGACGGTCAGAAAAAATACTTAGAACGTTTCAAAAGAATACTAGGCCGGCGGAAACCGCGATTCCATCGACTAACTCTGGAAAAGAGAACGCGCCGAACCTGATTCCCAGCACCTAGAAAAAAGAGAAAAACGAGATACACGATCCTAACGATTGAGACCGAAAATTGCAGGAAGCTCTAACTGTTTCAAGAGAGGAGAATCAAAAAGAGGAGATCTTCCAAAGAGGGGGACCCCGACCAAAAAGAGAGCAAACAGAAAACAAAAGAAGGGGATTGGGCAGATAGGGTCGGGAAAGGTGTGGGTTTGAAAAACAAAAAAGGAAAAATCAAAGGCCGGGTTCAGAAACCTGCTCCTCAAGAGCAGCGGGGAAAAATCCGCAAGTACGCGAAGACGGGTAAAAGGCATGAACCCGAATGGAGTCATCTCCGTAATTCGATCATCAGTATTACAGGAAAAGAGGGAGGAGGTGGAGAACATCTCACTGGGGAAAAAAAGCCGAACATAGGGTAGACGTGCACGGATAAAGTCAATCAAGGAAGGAACGGGAGGTTGTAGCCGAAGCCAATCGGGTTGCGTCTTATAAAATCTCCCTCTTTACGCCGAAGAATCAAGAAAATACGTTCAGGCAAGGGGGGGGGGGTAGTGGAATACGAATGAGGGGACCTGAGCGTTCAGTGAAAAAGCTGGGGAAGTTGGTGATATTTTGCCCCCAAAAACCAAGAAAAAAAAACGAAGGGGGGGGGCAAACGAAGGTAGGAGTGGGGAACGTGCTGGGTCTCCCCCATGCGAATGGGGTGCGCCACTCTGAAAAATTTAAACAAGTAAGGAACCTAAAAAGGAAAAAGGGGGGGGGATTACCAGCTAGTGTCGTGCTGAGAGGGCAAAAATAATTGTCGAATCAAGGTAAAATGAGGTCGCAAGAATCTCTGGAAAAATACCCAGGCCCAAAAGAGGGGAAGAAAGAGAAAGAGCCATGTGCGGGTAGGATTGGGCGGAGTCGAGGTGCACGAAGAGAGGCGAGGAGAACAGACAGCGGAAGAAAGCTATTCATGTTAAGAAAAAATGACTAGGTCGGGAGAAAATATCCGGGCGTAGAACCGCGAAACTAGGGGAACCGATAGACCTCGTACGAGCTGAAGAAAGACCAACACGGGGACCGCGCCGGCCGGTCGGTTCACACTGATGGCATTGGAGGGGAGAGGTCTTTGGGAAACCAAAAAGGGGGGAAAACTCGGGGTCGAATGGTGAGGAAGAGAGAACCTCTGGGCAAAGTGTAGCAGGGCGGGTAGGTCGAAGAGTCTTCATGTTAATCGGCAAGGGGAGGGACGGTGACATGCAACTTCAAAGACAAGTGGAACACGTTACCCCCGAAATCCCGGGATAAGTCATTCGAATCAATAGGATCAAGGACGCGCTACCTGAAGACTGGAACACCAGGACCGGTCGGGAAAAAAGGGGAGACCAAGTCCTAGGTGCAACGACAGCGCTTACCAGGATTAAAGTCCGAAGACTAAATTCACAGGCCGTCGCCGATTGAAAATGGCCTGTCTGCTCACTCGACTAGAAAGCTCGTAGTAAAGGGATACTCTAAGCAGGAGGTACCGGGGTCGAGTTCCTGTGAAGGGCAAAGAATATAGCCATGGATGAGGAAGGGCGTTAACGCTAGCTTCAGGCCTAGTCCTAGAAAGGCAAAAGGCAGAGAACACAACTGGATGGGAGAGGAAAGAGAGGGGGGGGGATGAGACTCCTCGGCGTCAGGGTCGAAAACCCTGAATCTCAGGCCACGCTCTGTTCGATGAGTTGGCCCTGTGCAAGAGTAAAGAGAAAAAGGGGATCAAACGACGACCGGGATAGCAGCCAGAATAGGCGTTTTATCGGCCGTTACGAAGGATTCTCGCATGTAAGGCATATCGAAGGAGTGAGTCGAGGGGAGTCAAGTTCCGCGCTGAAAAAAACACCGGCTCCCGAGGGAGACGGGGGGGGGGAGTAGAAAAGACTCTAAAAAAAGCTGCGGGGCGCGAAGAGGAAGTCTGATTGAGATTGAAGGCGAAGTGAGGAGGGGGCCGCTTGTTAACAAACGCGTTGAAAATGGCAAAAAGAAAAAGCCCTGAGACCCATGAGAACTAGTAAGCTCAACGCGAGAAAATTCACAAAGGGGTAGACTGCTCAGTTAATCTACCCTCCTTTGAAAACAGGCAAAAGACAGAGGAGGAAAAGCGCATAAAGGGCTCTAAGGGGGAAAAGGGAGGCGCTAAAAAAAGGGTGGTGGAATTAAGGGCGCCTGAGTTCCGATCGAGACGGGTCGCGCCAGCTTTCGACGAAAGTCTATGGTTGAACATCATAACGAGAAGAGAGATCGCGAAGAACTTGCGCAAGCGCATAGCCTGAGGGAAACGCTACCGAGAGGATTAAATGGTATGGATCGCCTCTGAAGGAGGAGGGGGGAACGATGAGAGAGGCGTACGACTAACTGGGGGTCGGAAGAAAAAAGATCGTTGGCCCAGCCGAATAAAACTAAAAGGCCTGCCATGAAGACTACTACGGTAGTTGATTCTGACATCGGGGACCGCAGCAAGAAAGAAAGGGGGGTGTCCAGGGGAAAAAAGAAAAAAAAGAGGAAAAGAACATTGTCAACTATCTGTTCCGACAAAGGGTGTTTCTCCCGAAACCTATCAAAAAAGAACCGCGACGGGGGGGGAACCTCAGCGGGTCAAATTTTCAAAAAGAAAGGACTGGAAGGAGAGACTAGACTTAAGCTTGAACTAAAAAAATGAAAAAAAAAAACAGGAAGGGACTCACCTACACAGAAAACGCAGTTAATTGAGAGCGCGGCACTAAAAAAAGACGTTTTCGGGTTGTCTTCTCGGCAACCAAGGACGCATGAGCAGAAAGGTAGGGCCAAGCGTAAAGAGCACTTCCTGGAGCGACTAAGAAAACTATCCCGCAAAGAGACGAAAGCCTCAAGCCGTCGGGACGGCTCGGAAGCGGTAGTAGGAAAAGATGGAGAAGTAGAGGAAAAAAAAAACCTACCGTGGGCAGGTCCACTGGAGGGTGGGCCAGATGAAGGAAAGCGCCACTCACCATTATCTGGAAACTAAAGGCCGGGGGAAAAAAAATGCCCTGGGGGTTCACCCTGTTCTGATAAAAACAGGCATTGAAGGAGCCGTTGGGAAGGAGGGGCGTTGAAAAGAAGAGACAACGAGAGATTCTAAATTGAAGGGTAAGCGTGGGCGTTCGCTTCGCGTTTCAATATTTGAGACGTAGTGCCAAAGGGCTTTATCGAGGCGCTCAGGGGGGGGTAGAGCCTCGCCAAGGAAAGAAGAGAGAAGAGAAAAAGGGCGCGGAGCGGGGCCAGTAATCATAGCGAGCGTGACTAAAGGGACGGCATGGAGGGCGTCCTTCAAACAGGAGCCGACTCCTTCTCGCTGGAGAAACTTACTCGGCTGGGGGGGGAAAAATTAGTAAGGAGGGAGAGGGTTTCTACCCGGGAAGAGGAAAACACTTCGGAATTACAAAAGCTATCCAAGCGCGCGACAATTTGGGGACGGGCCGGCACACTTCGAAGGGGGAAGGCCCATTCGTTGGACCATCCCGAGGGCACAGACTGGAGAGAAAAGGAAAGGCACAATGGCGGTCGCTCGTCAGGGCAGTCAGGACGCCGAAAACCCCGTGCACTCGCCATCTCAGTCCGTCGTCACGAGCAAAAGAACAATGGAAAAAAAGGAGGAGGATGAGGAAGGTCTAGGAGCGTTTGCGGAGGGAAGCGAGTACAATGGAGGATATCTCATACTCCGGGACTGGTACGCCAAAAAAAGGGGGGGGGGGGGGGACGTCTATCATAGGTGGGTCTGAGCGACCAAAAAAAAGTAAGAGGAACAGTGACCGCTCGTGTGGGGCGGGGGGACGTAGTGAGGAACTAAGAAGCATCTCGCCTCTGCGCTGCTTCAAAAAAATCCAAGAGCTCAAACAATTCTTCTGAATCACGGATAAGGGAAGCTTGGAAAGGGAAGAGAAAAAGAGGGACAGCTCGATTGGGGGCGCGAGGGTAGGAGGCTATCGTGTCCTTCTCGATAGCAACAAGATCCTAAAAAGCGTCATTGTAATCAGCTTGCTCAGACCAACGCTACTGGTATGGCGAGAGTCGAAAGCTGGAGAAGCTTCTCTAAGAAAGTGTCCTCGGGCGGGGGACAGGAGGATCTGAGAGGTCCACACTGTCGGATCAAGCCTAGTGCGAGACTGCACAAAAACTCTTTGTCCAACAATGGGGCTACGTGGATTATGAGGGGGAGAGGGAGTGCCTAAAACTCCGACTGTAGAGGGCCAAGGGGGCATCGGGGGGCTTCAACTGGTGAAAGAGGAATGGGATGGTAAAAATTGGGATTTCTGGGAGAAAAACTAAAGTAGCACCGTCGGGGGGAAACTTGACCCTAAAAAGGAGAAACCGTTTTCAAGAGGGTGGGGGCGGGTAATCCACGAGGAAGAAGTGAAGACCTTTGGAGGAAAGGACGCTCAAGAAGCCAGCACGTGGAAGGAGAGACAAACGAACGTTGAACAGCAGGTCAAAGGTCAGCGCAAAAAAAACAAAAAGATATAAAATATGACTGTTCAACTCTTTAGGGAGAAAAGGAGAAAATGGGTCTGGGAGGGTAGGAAAGAAGGTACCCAAGCGCGAGCGGAAGGAGCATGGGGGATAAAAAAAGGAAAGACGTCCATAGGACAAGGCGGCGCCTTGAGATACATTCAAAGTGAAGTAAGGTGTTTCTCGCGGAAGTCGTGTCGGAAAAAAGTAAAAAACTCGGACGCTTCACAAGGGGAGAGACCGATACAAAGGTCCGACACGGCTACTGACAAAGGCAAAGAGAGCCAAAAGCATCCGGCACGGGAGGAGGGGGAGAACAAGGAGCGTGGGGGGCGCAGACCGTACGAAACCAGAATCGATGAGCGCCTGGGGGGGGGTCGAACTGCCTAACAACACAAGAAAGAGACAAATTAAGAAGAGGAAAAGCGTGCGAAGACAAAAAAAGAAAAATTTGAGGGTGGGGTCGGTCGCGTGAGAATGCAACCTAACATAAAAGAGAGTAGCTGGTTTCTCAAATTATAGTATCCCGGACATGAAGACAACAACAATCCTCGCAAGAGGGATGGGAAACCCTTGGATCTTTCAAGCTTCCCTTCCGGCAGAAGACGGGGGAACAGAGACGTTCTTGGACACCAGGAAGGAGGAGAGTAGAAACGGTCCGCAACGGAAAACCCTACGAGCGGGAAGAGTCATTTTCCCTGGGGGTGGGTAGAGGGACCAGGAAAAAAAATGAACCTACGAAGTCCGGGCGGCCTTAAGGGCCCGATGACAGTCGGGGAAAATAACAGTGGGAAAAGAAGCAACGCTGAACGCCTCCAATCTACGGGAAGGGGGTGAATGTGAAAACTAAGTGATCGGGGGCCGCCGGGGTTGCGATCTGACAGGCATGAGGTACGCACGGACTAGCTACCAGTAGGAATAATTCAGTGAAAAAATCGAGCAGGCGCTGCGGCGGGATGGCAAAGCCGTGGGGAGAAGGGAAAGACCATGTAGAGGGGAAGCGAAAAAAGGTTCAAGACCAATTTCCGCAGAGCTTGACTAGACTGAGCCTGAAAAAGGGGTGTACGAAAGAGGTCAGCAAAAACACCACAAACGCGCACTACTACTTGACCAGAAACTGGGAGGGCGTGAGAAATCCTGTAGATACGGGCGACCTGACTGACTTGCCCAGAAGGCATCCCACGGAACCCATGGTTAAAAGAAGACTCGCGAGGAAATTCACTCACTCTCACGTTCGCCATCTCAAATCAAGAAAAAGGCGGAACCCCGGAGGACCATCGACTAATGCTCACATTCCTCCTCGCAACGACCGATTGCAGTAACGAAAACAGGAAAAAAATATGAAAGTCGAGCCAATCTCCTGAGAATGCTCCAATTGCCGTCGCTAGGGCGTTTCAGAGGGAAAAGGCGAAGAAGCTCTGATCGGGGTAGCGAATCTTCCCGACAGGGAGCAAGAAAAAGCCGGGAAGAAGGAGATTTCAATAGTTGGAGGGAGGTACCTAGTTAAAGGCAGCAGGTTTGTTAAACGCCGTAGGTACCAGGGTAAAGAACCTTCTACTCGCGAAAAAGATGGGAGCCGCAAGCGTATAGAACGATTTAGAAACTTTGAAACTTTCTAACTGGAGTCACCCGGAGAGGCTCGCCTATGAAGTAGAAAACAAGAAGGGTCTTCGGGGCCCGCTGGCATAAAGGGGATGGAGAAGAGCCGGACAGGTTAAACTCGAAATTCCGACAACATCGGGAATTAAGGCCTTGCCTCTGCAGAGAAGAACGGACCTCCTTCTTGTGGAGAAGGACAAAGAGCCACGGTAGGGGACGGGCGGAGGTTGAAGGGACGCCGTCCCGATGGTCCTTCTCCGGGAAAAAATCGGAAGAAAAAGTTCCAAGGCCTTGATGGGGACATTTGAAGAGGAGGTTCAGCCCGAGCGGGACTTCGGGGGTGGGGATAGCCCGGGGGGCCCTAGTGCATTTACGGAAAGATCGTTGGGGACCAATAAAAGGTCGGGGAGTTTTTAAAGAGGGGGGGCTGATCCCTAAAGGAGCTGGTAGGGCGTCCAATCTCGGAAAGTAAGAAACACTTCATTCCTAAGAACTTAATGGAGACAGAAGAAGGGTGGAGTGGAGGAGGAGGACCTAGAGGAGGACGAAAGAAGATCGTACGACAAAAAGCGAGGACCCATGAAAATATTTCCTTTGATTTTGACTTCTCTTTACTAGGGCGAAGATAGTTCGTACAGGAGTACAAAAGGAGAAAGGATCTATTCGAGGGGGAACCCTCGAAGGAGGAGTATCGGGTGAAAACGGTAAAACTTCGAGACCCTCGTAGCAAGCAAGCAACGTGAGCCGCCGCCGACCGTCGCGGTCAACGGCGATTTCGACTTCTGGGCTTGTGCAAAGGAACGCGGGCTTTAAGAACCGAGCGCAACCGAGGAAACGGAGGAGTACGTGACGCGGTCACGAGAATAAGAGGACCTTCCTTAGGGAATGTATGAGTGTGGAGGAAAAGTACACCCAGTGGACCAAAAGGGGGACCCCCCTCTCGCCAGGACGCATCGGAGAAAAAGGAGTCAATGAGGGGACGAGACCGGCCGAAATCCAGTAAGCTAAATGACGACGACGGCGGAAGATACTGCCAGCGACGGAACCATTACGCACCTCATCCGCGTCTCTAAAAGGAATTCACGATTCTTTCAAGAAGAAGATGCGACCTGAGGGAAGGTAGTAGCAATGACTAGAAGACTTGAATGCTCGGTGGGCGGTTCAGGAAATCGTTTCATATTGAAGTCCATGCATCGAAAGAGAACCGGCTGAGCCGGGAATTAACGGCGTGCGTAACCGAAAATAAAAGATAAGAGCACACCCACAACACAACTTAGTTGAAAAGATATATATTTAGGAACCACCCTCGATCAGGAAACGCGTCTGTGGACACAGCCCGTAAGACAAGAAGCGGAAGGAAATTCTGTCCCCGTTCAAGATGAAAGAGCCAGGTGATAGAAGAAGAGAAACCGAACATACGAGGGGTGGGAAGGAATTGGGGGACGTGTAAAGTCCCTCGTCGACTTTAAAACTGGCCGGTACGGAGCAGACGGAAGGGGGGGAGAAGTTACACTGGCGGCCACGAGGAGGAAGAGAGTAGCTTGGGCTAAGGCCTTGCGTCCAGAACGCGGCAAGTCGCGAAAGACTGCTGCTCTCTTATCGAGTAACGAAAAGCACCGGACGAAGGGGGGGGTGCCGCGGGGCCACGTTGTGAGGAATGGAAAAATAAGAAAGTAAGAAACCAACATTGGGGAGGAGCCAATAACGGGGCACGGATACGGCTCCTTGAAAAGACGAAAAAGAAGGGTCACCTGAAAAAAAGCTCGACCGTGTGAAAGCGACGGACGGGCGAAGAAAGGGGTGGAGCGAACAGAAGAGGTTAAAGGTCGAGATCGGGTTACAGACGCCCTAAGGGGGTTAATCATAAACGAGCATGGGAAGCGAAAAGAGCACAGTCCTCTATCTCTTCTGGCAACCTCGACGAACGCAATAAGGGAAAAAGGGGGATTTATGGAGAAATCCCGGTAAGAAAGACGGTAAAGGAAAAGAGATAAGGTCTTAACGTACTATACTAGTAGGTGGCAAAACGACAAATGTCAGAGGGTTGAGAACGGAACTAACTTGTTCAACTTCGACGAATATTGACCGACCCCCAACTAAGGGGAGAAGGAAGAGGTTTTCCATATATCCCAACGGGAAAACGCAGACGGCTGTTTTATCGGTTCCTCCCATCCACAAAAAAGGGGAGAACCAAGCACGTCTCGGGGGGGGGAAACTAGAATGGGGTCAAGGGCTCCAGAAATTGGGTAAAATCAGTCAGGAGTAGCAGGACGTAATAAAAATGGAATCAGCCATTCAAGAAACGTTGTTTCATTCTAGCAACGCACCAGGAGGAAGGGAGGGCCGCTCAAATAAGGGAACGTTCAAAGGAGGGTGTACGGCTTCAAAAAAAGGCACCCCCGGCGCGCCAAGGGTATAAATCGGGTCAAGTAAAAATCGAACTACGGCAGCGGCGGAAAGAGGGAAAAGCCAGAGAACTCGGGCTGCCAGCACGAAAGCCAGGGATGACTGCTCGATACGCGTCAGGAAGCAACGGGATGCAGAGAGGAGGAAAGGGAATTCGGACCACTGGTACCGGGGGGTGTGCCCGGGGAAGGAGGTTTAAAAAACAGCGCCTGATCAACCTAAATCCAATTAGGGAAAGAGAAAAGGGGAAGGGGAGGTGGGTGTCAGTCAGGCCTGTTACTGGTGAGGCGACAAGGGGGGGTCGGTACGATACTCGGGGCGATCAGCTGGGGCGCAGAAATCAACGCCGTCGAGACTTCAAATTGATGTGAAAGACTGGAGTCAGAGGAGAGATAAGTCCATGAGGGGGAGGGGAGGGGGGATCGGGGGCGCAGGGCTACCTGGCAACGAGAGGAGGCGAGAAGCAGAGTCCGAGATCAGCTTAAAGGAGCGAGTCACGTGAAATGCGAGAAAGAGAGGGAAAATGGAGAGTCGCATGAGAGAAGTTCAGCAATCACTGGAGAGCACTAGTCGCTGGAACTTTGGAATCCTAGGGGGGGAAAAACGGATTGAAGGGAGGAAGCGTTGGAAGCCGGACGTGCAGAGGACACCATTCGGCCAAAACCAGTCAAGAGCAATCAAACACTGGGGCACTTGAGTCGTCCACTTCGACTGGTGGCGCAGATCTCAAAAGGGCTTGGGAGAAAAAGGAGGAAAGCCTGAACACCGAAGGGAAGCACGTAGGCACATCACGAAGTCAATTGGCGCGTATCCGGAACAGCAGCCGTACCTAAATCAAAGCCGGTCGGGTAAAAAGACTCACAGAGATGCAAGGAGGACAGCGGGGATGTAAGGATTGGAGGATCGCCTCTCTTCATGGGGATCAGGAGATGCAGAAAAGGAAGGGCGAGGAAGGGGAAGAGAGGTCCGTCTTGGAACGACACCAAAGGGGGCGCAATCGCATCCTTTGAAAGATCGGGTTGAGGGCGTGGAGTACCTGTACCATTCGGACTGAGGGACAGATAAAAGAAAAACACGCTACCTCACGAGGCGCAGCAGGAGGGACGGGAAGAGGAAATTGCAAGACAATTCCTGGACAGAGAGACTGGGAAGCCAGCTTAGGGCTTCGTCCTTGTCAGTCTCGATAAGAGCGAACACCGCTCCTAAGAGAGGGGGAAGGGCTCTGCAGCGGCTGACACAAGAACTTCGTAGTGGCTGAAAAAAGGAGGCCCGCTTTATGCTAGAGTACTTCGCCGCCCGAGGTGGATCGGGAGGGTGCGCGGCTACGGGAGGTCAAGGCGAGCGATACGGATCCTTGGCTGAAAAAAGCAACGACCAACACCGCGCAACGGGTACAGAGAAGAAGGGCCGGATAAAACATTTGAGGGGAACGAGGTCAAAATGAGCTCCTCAAAAGTGGAGAAGTACGTTATCTGTAAGATTTTTGGGGCCGGGCTTCATCGGAAGAAAAAAAACGCCATGAAAAGGAAAGGGACGAATGGGCAGAAAAAGATGGACGGGGAATGTGTACTGAGGCGGTTGAAGCGTGTTCCACCCTCAGGGTGGGGAAGCTAGAAAGAGAAGGGGCCGAACGAACGACTTATGGGACAGCACTTATTT
>Ga0179593_1671698_pt1 | contig 13879 bp, 13 predicted proteins | sample CZODoug2_1_08_16_FD_185931 | JGI IMG/M metagenome (GOLD analysis project Ga0179593, IMG submission 185931) | Vadose zone soil fungal communities from Angelo Coast Range Reserve, California, USA - CZODoug2_1_08_16fungal (PacBio error correction) | ecosystem: Environmental > Terrestrial > Soil >...
GGAGAGCCTCGGGGAAAATGGAGGGAAATCGGGCATTGGCCTCAATCGCTCGTCTTTTGGGGGGACAGGGAAAAAAAAGGAAAAGCGCCAAAAAGAGAAGCAGGCTAAAGGTCCTCTACACATGCCGCAGAAAAAGGAAGGGTCGTCGAGGGATAAAGCCCCGCCTTTTGACTGAATACACCCTCCATAGTACCCGGGCTGAAAGAGAAATGCATTAAAGTGGAGAGAACGTCCGGGGAAGAAATCCCGAGTCGCCGAGTCGACATATTCTGAAATGGGGGGTGGATTGAAAAAGGGCCTTGGGGAGGATCTAGTAAGAAGGTACTAGGTTTCCAAAAAAAAGCATGCTAGGAAAGAGGAAGAATCTTACAAAAAAGGAGACGATACTAATTACCTAGGGGGAAGAAATCGACAGTCGAAAAGAGATGGACCAATTTCGGCAAGGACATGTCCTTTCGGACTCTCTTTCTCAGAAGAGGAAATGATAGGAGAGAAATCAAGATAACTATTCCACCTGAGGTCCTTAAGGAGGAAGGAGACTATTACACTTATTCATGGACCATAAAAAAAGAAGGGAAGGGCGAGCGCATGGAGGAAAGGCCTCCTTTCAAGGATATTAATCAGAGACAAAAAAGGTCAGACTGAGAAGAATCCGTTGGTAGAAGAGGGTTCAAACAGGGGACAGACCCTGGAGGTGAGGAGAGGAATCTTCAAGAGAAAAAAAGGAAGTCTAACAAACGACATGAGGGTGATCCATGAAGGATAAGCAAGGAAATATCTCTAAAAGCCCTATCGTCCCACAGACTGTCGACAGGTCGAGACAGGAGTTGCAAGGAGAAAATCCCTGCGACATCGGGAGGCTAACCTCTAAGCAAATAAAGTTGGGGCCCTGACAGAGGGGGAAAATCTGGGAGCACCTCTCAAAGGGGGAGTGGGGGAAAACGAGACCTGGTAGCTGCCTAATCAAGGTTCCTGTTAAATGGTTAGGGAATTGAAACTAATAAGGAGGGGGGTTAACCGTTAAGAAGACCTCTCCAGAAAAAGATTTTTCTTAGAAAAAGAAGCCTGGGAAAGGGGGGTACGGAGATCTTCAAAGGTCTGTAAATGCTCTTCTGGAAGAAAAAGGGGCTTCGAAAGGAGAATCATTGGGGGGGGAAAACCGTTCATAAAAGTCGGGAAAAGGGAAAGCTACGGAAGTCAACGGCCACTAGGTTGCTCTCTGAATAACATGCTAATTATTTGGGGAAAAGGAAGAGAGTGAAGGAAATTTCGTATGGCGCCGCTTCGAAACCAGGGGAAAAGAGAAAGCGGAGATGTGGAGAAGTTTAGCATATAATTTTTTAGAAGGTGCCATTAGGGAGATCGCTATCAGAGGAAGTGAAAACAAGAAGGTAGGCCAGTCCTAGAAGGCCGTTTCCAGAGGTGACGTTTTAAAAGAGGGAGGTCTAAGGCTTCGGGATCTATTTTGGTAAGGGAGAAAGGAAAATTCCGGGGGGGGGCGGCTTTAGGAGAGAACTGGGGGGGTGGAGGAGGTGGAGCGATCGTGAGTCCAATGAAAAATTCCAGGAGCCGTCTCAAGTTACCTCCTGGAAAAATGCCCCTGGTCGTAGGGAAATCCGGGAGTTCTACTATCGGATTCGCCAGTCTGTGATATTCAAAGGGGGGAGGGGGGGGTCCAAAAAAAGTTGCTTCGCGAGTCATACAAGAAGACTGAGAGAGAAACAGAAAAGGGGGAAAGGAAGGCAACACAAAAACGGAGATTATTAAAAAGGAGAAGAGGGTCTAAAGAGATAATCATCTTCAGCGTCAAGGTCTTACGCTTGAGACAGAAACTGGGTTGAAAGAAGAAGGAGAGAAAAGATTGGAACGATATTCGACACATGGAGTAAGGTCATCAGTAAAGAGCTTCAAATATTTAAATTAGGGAAAAAAAGGGGAAATCATCTGGACTTCGGGAACAGGCCACGCAGCTCTCAAGAAATTTGCGGAAAGAAAAGCGAAAAAAGAGAAAGACCAGCGCGCGGAAAATAAAGTCGCGAAGAAAGAAGAGAAAACAGAACATGCAACTCGAAAGAAAAGGGGAATACTTCAGAAGGAGACGTTTATAGGGCGGTCAGGGGAGAGATTGATTCATCACGGGAAAAAGGGGGTACATAAAGAGACAAAATGAGAAAACATCTCACAAACGATTTGCAAACGAGATGACGTCCAATTAGAAGAAAGAAGAACTGAAGTGACGGCCAGGCCTCGAGCACTATTTAAATTGAGAAAAAAGGGATCGGCCGGTTCTTCCTTTCATTTAGACGTGGAAACTGGAGGGAAAGTCGAAAGAAAAAAATACCTCTTAATACAGAGTTTCTCGTCAAAAAAAGGAGAGACTAGCCAAGAGGGAAAACAAAAGAACAATCACGAAAGGTTTCTGGGTTTTATAAGGGTATGGGAGGGCTTCCCCTGATAGGAGCTCGGAGAACTCGTATCAGTTTGGGAATTCCTCTCCAAAAGCCGTTAACATTCCCCAAGGAAGTTCTCCGAACTACGAGGGAAAAAATCTGGGGGGGAATTGGAGGGGAGCCTCTTCGAACGATGAAACGTTCGTGAATGTTCTGGGCATAAGTTGTCTCCGGAAGACGTCCACGAAAAAGGCTATCTATTTTTAGTCGACAAAGGTCGGGCTGGGGGAAATTCCGTGAAGAAAATGCAAAAACAAGGAACGGATCAAGGGGGAGATTCTCTCTGTCGAAGGGCCTTAAGGAGGGACATAGAGTGAAAAAAAAGAAGATTCTGGCTAAGCGAAGACTAATGAAAAAAGAGAAATTGCCAGGGCCGGAGAAAGGACCCGGGATCTGTTGGGGCTATTTCTGCACCGTCCTTTTCACTAAGGAAAGGAAGGGGGATAAGAGGAAGGGGGGGGAGGAAAAAAAAATTATGAAACTTCTCGGGACTTATCGGAATAATATAGAGTCATGCCCCATTCAGGGGAAGAAGGCCGGACATGGTCGAGGGCCTAAAAGTGGACCACAAACAAAGGCTTCGCGCAGAGGGAGGAGAAATAGTCATGAGAGAGGCGAACTAATTTTTTGACAGGAAGAACAGAGGGGGAACCCTTTCACGGGGGAGCAAATCATCACGTCACAAAATTACAGAAATAATCCCAAGGAAAGCACTGGGTGGCAACAGCGTCGAAGACAAGCGCACTGCTTTCGGTTAAGGATCTTTAGAAAGGAGGAAAGTTCGGCATATTGCAGGGGAAAAAGTCGAAAGGAAAGGCGTCTGAAAAGTCTTCTGCTGGAGAAAAGAGATACTGGAAGAACCAAGCAGGGAAAAAAAGTGGTGAAAGGCGCTGAAGGGGATGCACAACACCTAAGGAAAGATGTCTGAAAAAAAGAGGGATGAGACCCTGAGGAGAGAAGAGACTCAGAGTCCATAGGCCAAGCGCGCTTCACAACAAAGGAGGTGAGAGAAAGTGCCGATGGGGGGAAAAAACTACTCATCCGGGAAGAGTTTGTCATTAAAAAAGGCGGGGGGGGAAAGTTCCTTGGGGGGGGGGGGGGGGCGTTCAGACCCGGAAAGTTGCGTTACTAGGGAAGGGGGGAAGAAAAACAAGCGACTAAAAACACCAGCTCGCAAAGAGGCTTCGTCCTCCGACTGCTAAATGTCGTAAAAAAAAGTCCCACCGATTTTACGAAAAACTCATAAATCACGTTAGAAACCTCAGGGCAAAAAAAAGACTGGAGGGGGAGAACAGGGTGGGTGCAAGTTTGGAGGTATCAAGAGCCGATGCTCAGGGGAAAGGAACTTTATGGGGGGGGGGATGGGAGGGCCGGTTTATCTGTCACCGTACAGATTTCCACGCGAGGGGGGGAAGAGGAGAAACTGTGATCGAGAGGGTATACGCAAGTCAAGGAACTCATGTGAATCCGAATTGAGCGACGCGAGGAAGTCTGAAAACCAGGTACAAAAAGACGAAAAAGGAAACCGGGACTGAAAAGAAGCATGACGCTCTAAGACTGTGTCCGGGGGGAGAAGAAACCGGCATCAACAAAAGGGGAAAAGCCGTCACATGCGGTCATAAAAAGAGCTAGAGAAGAAGACAAAAAAAGAACCAAAAAAGAAGGGAGGATGAAGCGGGCCATGTGCGGATGAGTATTGGGAGAGGAGGTCTCAGAAAAGGGCGACCTATGCCGGCCGCGGGAGTCTGCAAGCAAGGGCATCGCAAAAGAAGGGTCCAACCGCGTTTTCAAAAGGACTGCCTGCCTATCGCAAAACCCCAAGACACCCGCCGGTTAAATCAACTGCAATCGCGTGCTTGGCGGGGGGGAAGGAACTCTCCCTGCAAAGTTGAAAGTCGAAAAACGCGACAAGTCCGCCCTACCTCGGCGCGGGGAAGAAGACCACTAAAGAGTTCTCCGAGCCAGTATCGGAAGGCGGAAGCATTCCGGGGGGGGTTTCATAAAAAAGGACGAAGAAAAACGGGAAGAGAACGTAAAGGAGTCTCAGCCTGTTCTGAAAATCTCCCCCCAGGAAGAAGGGGGTACTTTAGGGGAAGAGGAATAGGCAACATGAATTCTCTGCTCGGAAAGCTCAAAAGTCGAAGGTCCTATTGGGACGCATTTGTACCGCCGGGACTGATTTCATTCAGACATGCCAGGCATATGAAAAGTCATCAGGGGAAGTTTGAGAGGGTGCTGCACGAACTACAGCATTTCTTAGTGGGGAGGTAAGACCGGCATAATGGAGGGCAAAAAAGCTGAAAAAAAGATCCTGAGGGGGTGGCTACACCTTTCTAGGAAAAGGGGTCAGGGTTAAAAAGGGCAGAGGAAGCTGAGATAGAGCCTCGTGAAGGACGTCCATGCACGCCGGCTGAAGGAGAGAGGCCTATCGTGAGAGGAAATGCTTTAACTGAGGAGGAAGGGGAGGCGAGGGGGGATTTGGTAAAAAGGGACGCAAGGTTTCAGTGTGGAGGGGGTCATGAAAGACCTTCTTTGCGTTTATCTTGAGACTCTAGAGCTTGATTCGGCCAAAGAAGGGAGAAATGTTTGAAAAAGGGGACTTCCTGAGATATAGCCGGGGGGGGTTACGGCAAGGACTTTTGGAGCACAGAGTGAGAAGTTTTGACTGTAAGGTTCCCGAACACACCATAAAGGTTGCGTCTCAAAGAGGTGCCGCTGGGGAAAGAAGAGAGAGGGAAAAGTTAAGGGGTGACATCTACTCAGAAAAAAAAACTGAGGTAGAATGGAAAAAGAAAAAGGGGGAGACGCCTCTATCAGCGTCTCACTACGTTAGACTCAACGGTATTTTGGTGGGGGAGGGACTAAAAAATGTATCACGAGGAAAAGATAGTCGAATTCAGGAAGAAAAGAAAAGGGAGGGGAGATCGCTTAGGGGTTCAGGCGGGGGAAACGGCGGGTATCGGGGTCCAGAAGAGGGCGGGGTGAGTCCGGGCATCCTAGAAAAAAAAAAAAAAAAGAGGAAAGGTAAACTCAAGAACAAAAATGATAAGTCCGTCTCAAAACCAAGTCTGCCAAATTCTCTAAAGACTCGCGAAGGACTAGCAATGGAAATCTATACTGCCTTCTCCTCTGGCTACGGAGGGCGAGTCAAGAGAAAAAGTTAAGAGAACGGAGGCGCTACCAGGGCTCAAACCGATAGCTGACGGGGGTCTTGAGCGCCGCGCCAAAATACCGAACTTACTCAGAAGCACCGAATGAACACCTGACCGTCGCATGTATACGATCCTGTAAAAAGCCTTTGTACTGGGGTCCGGAGAGAGGAATTTGAAAAAAGATGAGACAGGAAACAGAGGGAGAAGGGGGGGGTCTCAAATCGAGAGGGGAAAACTACGGGCTAGCAAAGGGGGAGGGTCCTATAAGATCCCTTCACCAATCTTATGTCGGGTTTGTGAGGGAAAAAGAGCGGGTAGCTTAGAGGGGGTAAAAAGTCCCGTCGGGGGACGCTCGGATTCACGCAAGTATCTCGGGGGGGCCCTAAGAAAAATCCACGGGAAAAAGCCCTTGATCAGAAACGTCGGAAAAAAATAGGGCAGAAAGACGAGTTATGGTATTGGCGCCTTCAGAAAATCTTACGGAGGAAGGGAGGGACTATACCATTATTGCACCTGAAAAGGGAAAAAGTTACTTGCCACCTCGAAAACGAAGAGATTTAAAGAGGGGTCGGAAGGCCGGGAATTTGGATGTAAATTCCTTAGGTGTTATTAAGGGGGAGTTCAACGGAGGATGGGAGACCGGAGGGCTCAGGAAATTCTGAAAATTCCACGCTAAGAGCAGAGAAGAAACTTCATGATGACAGTAGAGTTCAGGGAAAAAAGGGTCAATCCTAAGGGAGAGCTCAAGGATCTGTAGAACAAGGAAAGAAGGAACATGAGTCTTAAACGAGCGTGGTCGAGGGGTCTGGCCCATTTCATGGGGAATCGAGTCGCTAGGATTCGGGGGACTAGAGAGGAGTAGCTCGGGGTCCTGGGGACGTTCAAAATTCTGGAAAGAAAATTCCTTTAGGCCAAGGAGTGGAAAAAGACTTAATTCTAGGTGCAGTGAAAAGACTGGAGGAGAAAGGGAGCAAGAGGAGATGGAATTGGAGCTGAGAAAGACTTTTTGGACAAAGTGAAAAAAAATAATCTTACTCTAGGGGAAGAAGGGTTGGGGGGGGTGTTTTTTTAGATCCAAAAAGATTCAATACAAACCTTAAAGCGACCTGAATAGCGACCTAGGTAAAGTTCATTGGTTCCAAACTTCGTCGAAGGGGGGGGGGCTCCAGAAAGGAAAGGAAAAAGATTGTCGCTCCATTCTTTCTGAAAGAGGTCCTAGGCGGGGAAATAGGCTTGCTGCCCGAAAGAAAAACCGGAAGTGATCTGTCTATCTTGGGCTTAGCGACTAATTCTTACTGAACCTTAGAAAAAGTCTCGGTAAGGGAAGGAAGGGGGAACAACAACCCCATCAACTATTCTGCTCCATTCCGAGTTCAGGGGAATGTAAAAAAGGCTGAAATCAAAAAAAAATCTCTAAAAAGACCCTGATTAGAGAAAAAGGATATCGCTCCTTTCGAGGGGGGAAAAAGGATGGAAGGAAGGAGGTTGGTCTTAACCATTGGGGGCCGGAGAGCCTGGAGGAGGGGGGGGTGGGGCAAAATTGCAGGGAAAAAAGGAAATGCGTTCATCCAGTATTAGATCATCAACCAGAAGAGGAGAAAGAAGGGAGGAACTCAGGCGAAAGGAGGGGGGGACTACCGTGGGGTGACGACCGTTGGAGGAAAATGGCGAGAATGAAGAGTCCCTGGCGCTTGACACTGCCGAAAGGGGGTGCCCAAGGGAAAACTATCGTCCTAGGGGGGGAGGAAGACCTATTTGTCTTTATTGATTGTCCGAAAACGTTCCGGAGAGGTACACAATGGGGAAGCATGGGTGGGACATTATCTCTAAAGAGGAAAAAAAGGGGTTCTAAGAGGAGAAGAAAAAGATTCATAGGAGAGAGCTTAAAGAAAAACTGAAGAAAAGGAACCAGACATTGACAGCTGTTCTGACAGCCGGGGGGGAAAGGAGGAATTCCCGCGACGAAGAAGGGGGTGCCTCCCGTGCAAGAGAAAAAAATCATTTTGGAAGGTCACACCATAAGATCACCAGAGCAGTATCAATTACTTACCTGACTAAGACACGGGGAAACGGGTGGAAGGGAAGAATCCATGCTTATTACAAAGGATAAACTCAGATAGGAGGGCTGGGAGTTTCTTCAGAATGAAGGCATGCTGAGAAATCAAGGGGTCAACTTCTGAGTCCAAGAAGAGAGGGGATACCGGGAAATGGAAAATTGCCTTGAAAGGGATAAAAACAGAAAGAGAACGCGGAACTGTAAACTACCGCAGACCTTCAGATAAAAAAGATGCTTGGAAAGTCTACAAGGGGGAAGACCAGGCCTCATCGGGGCCAACTCAAGGAAGGAGGCTGCGGGGAGATTAAGGAGAGAGAAAATACCTATCACTAGATTCAGGGAAAAAAGGATTCCGACGAGTTATAAAAGGGATAATTGGAGGTCGATGTGAACGAGAATAAAAAGGCGGACTAATCGCAGGGAAGCCGTGGGGAAGAGACCCTCAAATCGAGGAGGGGTCCCTTTCTCAACTCCCTGAGGGACTGGGGATCTCTTAATGTAGGCATCGATTCATGGAGGAATTCACTAAAAGGAGGTGGCGAAAAAGAAAAGGTGAGTCTTGTCTCCTGGGCGCAGAGGCAACGGTACATGAAGTACAAAAGAATGCTTGACGATAAATAATCGGGGGGGAAAAAGGTAGGCCGAGATCTCTGGGAGAGAATGTCGTAGCTCTCCCTGAGATCAGGAAACTACGGGAAAGTCTTCAGAGTGAGCTTTTGGCGGGGAAAGACTTGTCGGAGATCGGGGTGGTATTCGCGTGCCGGGGAGCCGAATGGAAAAAAAATGTGACAAAGGCTCGACGGCTGAGCTACATAAAGAAAGATCGGTGAGGAGTAGGTCTCAGTACTTTCTGGGGAAGCAAGAAAAGGGGGGGGGCTTGGAAGACGAGGCAGCCTGAATGCTTTCTTCTTAAGTAAGGGGATGGGGGGGCATGGGGAGACGCGATCTGGCGTGCGAAGGCCTCGACTAAAGGGGGGGATCTTTACCAATTGGAACAAATGCCTGGGACCCCCGCCGGAAGAAGGGGAGGAAAGACGAAAGAAAGCGGTCGACTATAGGGAAGCCATCTTGATTCCCTTTGGCCAAGAATACCACACGTAATTTCGACGAAAACGGAAGAAACTCCCGAAACACGAGGTAGAAGCAGCAAAACAACACAACGTATGAAAAGAGATATTTCGGCCGCAATTTTAAACGGCATCTTAGAGAGAGGGAAAAAGGAAACACAGGATGGTGGGGGGAAGAAACTCATAACATACATAAGTGCTGAAAAGAGCTAAGGAGACAGTAAGGGGAGATAAAAAGCATGTTTCCACAGGTTCAATTCGTAAAGGAGGGAGAGAAAAAGGACTCCCGCAATAGAGGAAAACAAGTTGACAAAAAAACAAAAATTCGAAAAGCAAAAAAAAAAAAAATACCAAGCAGAAGTCAGGAAACTAAACAGTGCCCCTTCCAAGATCAGAAGGCGACTGACTGAGCTGTTTCAAAGAGGGGGGGAGGAATCGGGGACTAAAAAGAGGGAGGGGAAAAGGAATACATTCTATCGCTGAACTTAGCACCCCCTGAAGGAAACTAGCGGGCTGGAAATTATGCAAAAGGCCGGCTACCTACGATTCTAATGCCTAGAGAAGCCTTCAGGTGATCACAATTACGGCAGGGGGGGCTAGAGACGGGCCAGAGACGTTCATACTTTTCGACAAGAAACAGAGGAAATGGCTGGTGCATCAAGTCTGGGGAGCTGTCGAGGAAGCGGCAAGGAAAGGAAAAACGAGAAGCAAAAAAAAAAAAACTCCGGAGGAAGGGGAGGTTTTCACTAACAAGCCTCGGCGAGCGGCTCTGGAGGAAATGTGGAGGGGGAACAAATAACGGACTCAAGCAGATATTCTCGTTTGACCTCCTAACCTCCGCACCCTGAAAAAGGAACGCGGAAGGAGAACTCCTCTTATGAGTATTTATGCGACTCATAGGCAGCGGCCGGGAAGGGGAATCTTAGAAAGGGGGGTGGGGTGGGGGAATGTTGAAAGTCGGCGGTCCGCTAAGTCAGAAGGAAAAGACACGGGGAATCGGAAGGTTGTCCGACAGGAAAGGATAGGCCACTTTGCGAGGGGAGAACTTTGGTGGGGAAAGCCTTGACAAGTAGTAGCTTTAATCCAGCCCGGGCGGGGGGTCCCGGAAAAATTCAAAAAAAATAGAGTTACGCAAATGCGTCTCGAGGAAGAGAAGGGGAAATCAAAGAGGGGGATCATATCACAGCCTCTCGTACCTCAGAGACCATTGCCCGCAGATAAATGCTGTTGGACCGGAGGGGAAAAAAAGAGTGGAAAAAGGAATGTTGAAGGAGATGAACAAAGGGGTCTGCTCAGGCCCTTGCGTCCAAATAGGGAGGATGTAAAATGCAAGGCTGTTGGTAAAGTCGGGGTTGCCGACATGGGGACCAGCGCGTCGAGAAGAGAGATGTATAATTGAGGGGAATCCCTCGGGATTGCAGGATAGAGCAACAGACGCGGAATCCTCTGGCCGGCTACGAAACAAGGGACCGGGCACTGGAAAGGCGCCCGTAAAAAAGGCTCACTGTACATTGGGGCCCAAGCGGCTACGAAACCGCAAAAGGAAGAGTCAATGCTGAAGGGAGAAACTGCGATTCGGGGGGGGAAGAATGGTCGGGCTGGACCACACAACTTTCTAAAAGCCAGAGAGGAAGTAAAGCCTAGAGAAAACTGGTGCTGTCTGGATGAACCTCTAAATTCGGGCAAGAAGAAGGGTTCATGCAAAAATGAAGATGAACTGCCGGCCGAACCAGTTCATAAAAGAAAACAAGATACTGCACGGGAGTCACAAGAGTAGAGAAAGAACTTAGGATTATGAAAAGATATTCGAGATGGGATGGTTAATAGAAAGAAGAAAAGGTGTAAGGAAGGGGGAGAAAAAAATTCATTGGCCGAGAGACTCTTGCGGTTGGGACATTACCCACCTAAAGGACTCGATGACTTTTCTCAAATTCGATACCAGAAGAATAACAGGTCCGCAGGCCGGTCGGACGGGGAGCGAACAAGGGTGGAAAGAAGAATGGACTATAGGAATCGGCCCGTTTCTCCAGCCCGCCTTGGGGAAAGCCTTTCAAGGAGTTCTCGGTGAGGAGAAATGCAAGACGGGGGCGCCGAAGTCGCAGCTGAATGGGAATTGGGGGGTGTTTATTGGGCTTTCAGGGGAGAAATCTCGTCGCAATCCATATGATTTGACCACTCTCAGGGAAAGGAATAAGAGGGGAGGGGGGGAAAAAATCGCGGAAGACAAAAAGAAACCGGCAGAGGAAAAAATGGAAAAGAGACCAGGGTCGGCCCATCGACCCTGAACGGCGTGACCGCCTTTTGAGAGGAATTACGAGTAGGAAGAGAAGGATAAACCCTAGGGTTCTCGCGAAAAAAACGAATTCAAAAGAAGATAGGACAATGGGGAAAGACGGAAAAAAAAGAACGTTACAATACTCATTCCATGGATTAATGTCACCATCAAAGGAGGAAAGTGCTGAAAATGAGGCAAAAAGATTCGGGGGCTGCGGAAAGGGAAGAATTCTACTCTCTAAAATTCGCGAAAAAAAGACGTCCTCTACAAGGGGAGGTTTTCAGACGCAATGCCGGCCTAACGAGAAATTCCGCACTAAAAAAGATCGCCCCCGGAAGAAAAAACCTGAAAGGAAGAACTAGAACGGCTACATCTTGTAGGGCTACCGCTTACTCCATCTTGTGATCCCGGAAAGAATAGTCGGGGGTCAAGTGGGGAAGGATAACCTATCGAAAATAGGGTTCGAAGGGAAAAAAAAAGGGAGGACTGTGAAAGGGGGGAGGGGTCTGGCCAAAACCTCTAAACGATTCTTGGAGAAAGCTAGGAGGAGAAAAGAAGAGAAAGGAAGAAATCTCCGCAACACCTATCTTGGTGGCACACTCCCTTTGAAAAATTGCTTAGGAATGTCCAATGCCTTCTTCTGCTCCGTGTCGAAAGAAAAGAGTTTATCAGTTCTGCTGTGCATTGCGCACTGTAGGTGCGTCGAAGGCACGAAACTAAGGAAAGGCAGAGGAGGGAATCACTGTTCAGGAGTCGAGCGAGGAAAGTCAGCATGTAGTTGAGAACCCGGCAATTGCCTCCCTCTCGTGAAGACAGCACGTGAAAACAAGCCGGGGGTGTTTTTTTGGGGGGAGTGCACCTGTTCAAGAGGAAGCCTTCCGGCGAACATTCCGACGTTTCAAGGAGCCCATGAAGGGCGTCCGTTAGGTCAGGGAAAAACTTAGGGAGGGGAGGGGGGCTTTTCTAAGGCGCTCCTTTCTTGGCCGCGTAGGATTGAGGGGGGAGTTAAGGGGGGGGCCTTGGGTGCTGCTTTTGGGAAACGAACTTCGGGGGGCAGGGGGTGATAAACTGAAAAAGACGGGGAAGCCTTGCCCGCCTGTTTCCACCTCCTTGAACGGCCGGATTCGGGGGGAGGAGGCTTCACAGAATTTGTACGAGGGGGGTCTTCAAATCGATCCCTTTTGAATATGTTCCCGACACCTCATCAGTTATTCTCAAAGGACCGTTAAGCAAAGCGGGTATATGGCTGCATAAAAGGGAATACAACGGCAGGGGGGGCTGACCGGAGAGGGAAAAGAGATCAGGCGCGTCTGACGACGGGAACTTCCTTTGAGGGGGGGGGGGGGCTAAAAAAAAAGGAAAAAAGATAATGTCGAAACACGATAGGACGACACGAGGCTTAAGACACGAAAAGAGAGGGCCGTCAATGGGCAACGTCTTCGGATCTTCTTCAGGAAAGGAAAAGAGGCGAATAATAAAAACCTAAGAGGGAAAAAAAAAATCATCAAAAAGGACGAAAATGCATCGAGAGAAAGAGCTAAAAAAGGAAAGAAACGCTGCACCGTCTAACCTTCCTCTATAAGAAGCAGGCTCCCTTCCGCTCAGGGGAAAAAGATTAGGAGGGGGTCAAGACCTGCGTTTAAAGAAAATCTGAATCTCAGACAGGGAAAGGTAAATGAAGGAAAGAGGCGGCAAGAAGACCGGGCCTGGCGCCCCTCAACTGATGATCCCTCGGGCAGGACGAGGGGGCACCTTAAAAAGAAATTTATGCTGATCGAAAGCATTTTCCGGGACAACTGTCGCGTGGCAAACAAAATGAAAAAAAAAAACCGAGTACAAGGGTTCGCGGTCTGACGTCACAAAGAGCAGGGGACATGAAGAAGATACTCAAAGGAAAAAGAACTCTTAAGGAGGGTTGAATATCAAAAGGGACAAAGCTCGAACTTGGGTAAAAGAGGGCGACGCTCTTCGGAAACGCGCTTAGTCTTGTTTCCTCAGAAAAAACTTTAAAAAAGGGAAAAAAACCGCGATACGGCGTCCCAGTGCGACTCCTCGTGATAGGTAAGAGAGTTCTAAAAAAGAAAAACGACGAAGGAGGGGTGAGTCGCGTGGACCTACAACCGATGTACGGAGGAATACAAAAAACGAATGGGAGGAGAAGTTTGAGAGGAGACAGGAGGGGGGGTCTATAGCTGGGCGGGATGACTGCGGAATCAAAGGAAGAATAAAAAAAACGGAGGAGACGCCCGTCTTGTACGAGGCCGCTTTTGCGCCAGCCTTACAGGAGGAAGGAGATAGTTCTCAGGAGGGGATCAGGCTTCGAGAGGACTCAGACATGAAAGAACATTCTCCAAGAAAATTCTAGGGGGGGCCTGCGGGGGAACGCTTTGAAGGGGGATCTCATGGTGAAGTCCCAAAAAAAGAGAACGAAACACGAGTAGATCTTCTCTGAAAGAAAGAAAAGGAGTGTTTAAGATGGGGGAAAGGGAGACAAGGAAAGCGCGTCGAGAATCGGATGATAATGAGTCATGATAGGCAGAAAGAGGGTTGTGAGCGAAGGAAACAGCCCAATGCGCGGGAATCAACTGTAAGGCGAGATGCAAAAAAAAGTTAAACAACATAGACCCGGCGCCTCGGCGACCTCGGGGGGAGAAGGGACATTGGAAAAAAAAAAAAGGCATGAAACCTAGAAGAAAAGTCTGGCAGCTGTAGCAAAACAGGAAGAAGGAAAAAAAGGACGGGGGTTCTTAAACAGGTCGACTAACCGGTCAAGAAGGGAAGGAAGGAAGGTCGAGAGTTCCTGAGCGAATACGGGGGGCCCGCTGACCGAAAGCAGAGGGAAAAACAACCAAAAGACGATTCTTCGGCAAGGGCGATTT